>Ga0187844_10000094_pt1 | contig 64304 bp, 52 predicted proteins | sample SpaLakP09_SKY_50_FD_134517 | JGI IMG/M metagenome (GOLD analysis project Ga0187844, IMG submission 134517) | Oligotrophic lake water microbial communities from Sparkling Lake, Wisconsin, USA - SP09_SKY_50 | ecosystem: Environmental > Aquatic > Freshwater > Lake | place: USA: Sparkling Lake...
GGCGCGGAGCGGGCAGCACGATGACGAGCGCCACGCCGTTCGCCTTGTATATAGTGATCAAGTTTTCAACCAGGTCGGCCATGCGCACGCGCGACCAGGGCCAGGGGCCCAGTTCGGCCGTGCTGGCTTCGTCGATGTCCACCACCAGGATGCGCGGTTCGACTGCGCTGCTGGCCTGCAGGTTGATGATGCGGTCGCGCAGCCATTCGTCGGCGAAGAAGGTGCTTTCCGGCGGGCGCAGCCATTGCGCCCAGACGGTCAGCAGCACCGCCACCAGCGCGAAGCTGAAGCGGATGGCTGCGGCGCGCGACAGGAAGCGTGGGCGATTGACCGGGGAGGAAGAACGCATGGGCGGGCGCCTGGGCGCACGTGGTTGTCAGTGGGCGCCAGTATACTATGTTCATTGATGCCGTATAGAACGAAAAGACACCCAGAACGTTATTAAAATGAGAAGAAAACGCGCTAGGTGCGTTGTATGGCACATTGCGATACGATTGCTTAAGGAGGGCAAGGCCATGCCGAAAGCTAAATCTACCGTCCGGCTCGATGTCCAGATCAGCACGGATCTGCATGCGATGCTCGAACGCGCCGCTGAAATTCAGGGGTGCACAATGCCCCGTTTTGTTGTGGCCGCACTCCAGGACGCCGTGCAAGGCACCTTTGATCAGGTCGAAGTTACACGTCGCGCGTTGGCCGATCAGGAGCGCTTCGCACAGGCGCTGTTGGCGCGCCCGCAACCTTTCCCTGCCTTGCTGCGTGCGTTCGCTCGTCGCAAGAAGCTCGTGCGGACAGCGGAAATGGATCACTTCGAATTTCAAGCCAGGCAAATCCAGGACGTCGAACAAGGCATCGCCGAAGCCGACCGGGGCGAGTTCGCAAGCAAGAGCGAGGTCGATTCCTTCTTTGAAAAATTTGGCGCCCCCGGCAAAAGCTGACGCAATTTAAGCGAACAGTGTGGCAACTTTCGCGAGCACTTCGTCCATGATTGAGGCGGGCAATGTGTCGATCTTGCGTCCGTGACGGGCTATCAGGTCGATCACGCGCGGCTGATCGCAACGTACGACGCCTGTTGTTCGGATGCCCGTAATGGGGACTGCGAAACCTATGCGGCGGGCGAACTCGCTGCCGTTGGTGATGGGTAGGACCACCGGTAATTTCGTAGCATCATTGAACGCGGCGGGCGACACGATCAGGACGGGGCGGCTGCCACTTTGCTCATGCCCTGCTGAAGGATCGAGCGAAACCAGATAGATGTCGCCTCGTTTCATAACTTTTCACCACCGACAGCTGGAGCATCGACCCATTCACGGTCCTCGGATGGCTGCGGCTGTGAATAATCCGACGCAGCCAATAACTCGGCCATGGTGTAACGAGGCCGCGGTTTGGGGTCTGCTACCAGGCAGCCACGATCAACGGTCAGGCCAATAGTTGCGCCGGCTTGCAGGCGCAATTGATCAAGGAAGGCGGGCGGGACGACCAGCATGACCGAGCCGCCAACTTTCCGAAGTCGGGTGATGTACATGGCGAAGCTCCCTCTGTGGTTATATTTCAGTATAACTTCGACGCGTTTGGCCTGCAAGCCAGGCACGATGCATGGTCAGGAATTTTCAGCCGGCAAGAATTGATACAATCTGTAACGCTTCGTGCCCCGACAATTGTTTCCGGTAAAATGTGACAGTCATCACAGAAGCGTCCGCCTGATGCCGGATAATGGTGGAAAAGGGGAATACTATGTTGCGTCACACTCTGCTCATTGCTTGCCTGGCCGTTTCGGCCCAGCTCGCGCACGCCGCCGAAGCAGGCAAAGTCATCTTTGTTGCCGGCAGTGCCAAGGCCGCCCAGCGCGCGCTGGTCCTGGGCGCCCCTGTTAACGAAGGCGAGCTGCTGACCACGGGCGCCGACGGCTACATCTATATCAAAACGCTCGACGATGGCCTGTTCATCCTGCGCCCGAACACCAATGCACGGATCGCCACTTACCACGTCGACGCGAAAAACCCGACCAATACCCGCATCAAGCTGGAACTAATGAAGGGCGTTGCACGCAGCCAGTCCGGCAATGCGGTCAAGCTGGCGCGCCAGAACTTCCGGTTCAATACGCCGGTGGCCGCCATTGGCGTGCGCGGTACCGATTTCACCGTATTTACGAACAATGACGTGTCCAGCGTGGCAGTGATCAGCGGCGGCATCACCATCAGCGGCTTTTCCGGCGGTTGCCGTCCGGAAGGCACCGGTCCTTGCGAAGGCGCCACCAGCCGCGAGCTGACCGCGGCCCAGCGTGGCCAGTTGCTGCAAATTCAGCGTGGCCAGCCATCGGCCCAGCTGCTGCCCGGTGGTGTGCTGTCGCCGGATACGGTTGCGCCGCCGCGTGGCGACGAGCCGATCGGCAAGAATAACGTGGGTACGCCGAATGTGGGTCTGTCCGTGCCAGAGCCGCTGCTCGATCCGATCAAGAGCGCCAATCTGCAGAATCCAGGCGACAAGCCGGCCACGCCGCCGGTGCAGCCGCCTCCGGTGATCGTTACCCCTCCGGAAGAGCCGCCTGTGGTGGTGGTTCCGCCGGTCGTGGTGCCCCCGGTTGTGGTGGTGCCGCCTGTCGTTGTTGTGCCGCCTGTGGTTGTCGTCCCTGATCCTACACCGATCGTCCACCGGACCATCGTGTGGGGCCGCTTCCAGCCTATCGCGAACCAGCCGGTGCAGGTGGTTCTGGCTGAACAGACTGCCGCGAACGCCCAGCGGATCGCATTGTCGGGCAGTTACGCCGTGTACCGGACAACGGTCGGTGCGGAGTATGTCACTCCCGAACGCGGAAGCGTCGGCTTTGTGATGAAAGACGGCGAGGCCTATATCGACAGTGATAATGTCACGGTCCTGCCGGTGAAGGCGACGATGGAAAACGGCTTGCTCAATTTCGATTTCGACAAGAAGCTGTTTTCAACCAGTTTTGATTTGGTCAATGGCGCCGAGACTGTCAAGCTTAAAGCGGGCGGCACCGTGTCGAGCGATGGCCGTTTCGGTGTCATCAGCCTTTTCTCCCCAGGTAATAACATGGAGGCGGACGGGGTGCTCAGCAATGCCGATGGTGGTTCCGCGGCCTATGTATTCCGCGCGCCGCTCTCCGGGGGGCGCACTGCCAATGGCGTCACCTACTGGGGTTGTCAGACCGGTTGCAGATAGTTCAATGCGGCGCACTTATATGTAACATTACAAAAACCAAACAAAAGCCCTGTGCGTGAAAGCGTCCAGGGCTTTTCGTTTTATGGTGTTCTCGCTTATGCAAATATCATAAGCCGCCCAGCTCGCTTGTTACGATTGCTTACTATTAAGTTGAGGCGCGCACGATACAAAATTGCAACACGTTTTCGGGGGCTTGGAGTATGGTTGTGTCCGCTGGTCACACTTCAGAAATTTACCCTCCGGGGTAGGACAAATCCTTGATTTAGCTAGGTTCTTCTCTGATAATGGCTCGCCGGATAAATAGGAGCGCTAAAAACGCCGCAAAGCAAAGGATATTGCTCAATCGTGTGATGTGCGTCACATAAACTGAGCAATGTCTTCTGACATCATTCGGTACGTTGGGTTGCAGATGGAAGTACGTCGGCTGCAAAAGTTTAATTTAATTGTATTTTTCCTCCTTAGGAGCACCAAATGAGTGTTAACACCAATTCCCTGCAAAAGCTCTATGTAGCGTACTTCAACCGCCCGGGCGACGTTTCGGGTATGGCATATTGGGAAAACGCGCTGGCAATCGGCGCAACCAACATTGCAGGTATTGCTGCTGCTTTCGCTGCATCCGCTGAATACCAGACTGAATACGCTGGTATGGGCAACGACCAGAAGGTCGCCCAAGTTTACCTGAACCTGTTTGGCCGTCAGGCTGAGCCAACCGGCCTGCTGTTCTGGAGCCAGGCACTGACCTCCGGCGTCGTTACTTTCGCAACCATGGTGACGTCGATCGCCGCCGGCGCGCAAGGTTCCGACCTGACCGCCTACAACAACAAGGCTACTGCTGCGCAAGCCTTTACCTCCGCCCTGCAAGACAGCACCACCGAAATCCTGGCGTACAACGGTGCTGCCGCTCTGGACCTGGCCAAGGCCTACATCGCCAGCGTCACGACCGACGCTAGCCTGGCTGCCGCCACCGCGCCTGCCGCGCTGACCGCAACCATCAACGCGATGGTCGTCATCAGCGATGCACCTGCTGCTGCTGTCCTGGCTGCTAAAACCGCGTACGACACCGCTGCCGCTACCGCTGCTACGGCACTGACCGCTGCCGGCACCGCATCGACCGCAGCTACCACTGCCGCTACTGACGTGACTGCCAAGCTGGCCCTGCAAGCTGCCGCCAACACCGCTGCTGAGGCGACCGACGCTGCTGCGCTGGCGCTGGTGTCGGACGCTGCTGCTGTTGCTGCCGCTGACGCTGTGACCGCCAAAGCTGCCGCTGACGCGAACGTTGTTGCCAAGCAAGCACTGTTGGAAGCCGCTATCGCCAGTGGTATTGGTGCTGATGTTTCGATCGCCAACGGTAACCTGATCATCGCTCAAAGCCAGGCCGCTACCGCTGCTACCCTGGTCACCTCGACCGCTGCCGCTTCGGTAACCGCCCTGGCCGCTACCAACGCCGCGATCGCTCTGGACACCGCATACACGACGGCTACCGCCGCCGTTGCTTCGTCGCTGACCGCTGCTGCTGCCGCTGCTGCCACCGCTACCGCTAACGCCACTGCGGCGACCACCGCTGCCGCCGCCGCTGCCGCTGCCGCTGCCGACTACGTCGTCAAAGCTGCTGTAACGCCTGACTCGCTCGACAACACTGCTGCTGCTGCTGCTGTTTCGGCTGCCTCTACCGCGACCTCTTCGGCCGCTACCGCTGCCGCCACCGCTGCTGCTGCTGCTACCGTCGTCAACACCGTCCTGAACGACGCTGCTGGCGCTGTCCAGTTCACGGCTGCCCAGGATGCCTACGCTGCTGCTGTCATCACTGCACAAGCCGACGCTGCTGCTTCCGTTACCGCTGCTGCCAACGCTGCTGCTGCTGTTGCTGGCGTATCGTCGCTGGCATTGGCTAACGCTGCGATCCTGGTTGTTGACGCAGAACAAGCTGCCGCTGTCACCGCTGCTGCTTCGGCTGCTGCTGTTGTCACCGCCGCCGCTGCAATGACCGCCGCTGCTGCACTGACCACCACCGCAGTTGACAACACCGCCGCTGCTACCGCGACGACCAATGCTGCTGCTCTGGTTGCTACCGCAACCCTCGCAACCGCCGCTGCAACCGCACGCGACGCTGCTGCTGCACTGCTGCCACCAGACTACACCTCGGTTGCTTTCTCGCTGACTTCCGGCATCGACACCTTCGTCGGTAAAAAAGGCGACGACGTCATCACCGCTTCGAGCTCGGCCGGCGCATTCCTGCTGACCGCATTCGACAGCATCGACGGCGGCGCTGGCGCTGGCGACATTTTCAATGTCAACTCGGTTGGCGCACTGGACACCACGGTAGCCGGCGCAACGGTCACGAACGTTGAAGTTGTGAACCTGACCGGCCTGGCCGGCATCACCACCAACGTCACGACCTGGGGCACCACTTCCCTGAACGTGACCAACTCGACCGCTGGCGCTGTTGCAGTGACCGCTGCTACGACCACCAACGTTGTTGCTGGCAATTCCGCAGCCGCAGCTGTCACCGTCACCGGTGGTAACAACATCACCGCTTCCGGTACCGGCGGCGCGATCACCGTGAGCGGCGGTATTGGCGCTCAGTCGGTTTCGGGCACCGCAATGGCTGCTAACAACATCCTGGTCAATGGCGGCACTTCGGTTGGCGTTACCGCAACCGGCGTCACCACCGGCACCCTGACTGTCGGCACCACCACCGCTCCTAGCGGCGCGGTTGTTGTCAGCTCGACCGTTGGCGGCGCAGACGGCATCACCCAAGGCGCGATCACCGTGAAAGGCGGCTCGACCGTCGCAATCACGACCGCGACCTCGAACGCCGTCAACACCACCAACACGCAAGCTGCTGTTACCGTCACCGGTACCTCCGCAACGACTTCGGTCAGCGTAACGCAAGCTGCTGCAGCAACCGCAGCTGCTGCTGTCGTTGGTCGCGTCAGCGGCACCGTCACGATCGCTGACGTGAACGCTGGCTCGGCCACCGCCGACAAGATCACCACCGTGAGCCTGTCGAACGTTGCTGCAGCTACCGTTGACTCCACCGCGCTGACGACCCTGAACGTGTCGGGCGTCAACAGCACCGTCGGTCTGAACCGCACCACCAGCGACACGACTGCCAATGCAACCACGCTGACCATCAACGCAACCGGTGCAACCACCGTTGGCGCGATCTCCGGTTCCCACGCTGCTGACTTCACCACCGTGAACGTCAACGCTACTGGCGCAACGACCATCGACAACATCACGGTCGCTGCTGCAACCGCACTGAACGTGGCTGGCGCTGGAAAAGTTACCTTCACCGCTAACACCCTCGCAGCAATGACCGCGATCACCGTCGGCGACGGCGGTTCGTCGTTCGGTACCGCAATCGGCGACGCTGTTACCTTCACCTCCGGTTCGGGTAACGACACGATCACCGCAGGGCAAACCAGCAAGGCAATCAACCTGGGCGCTGGCGACAACCAAGTCACCTTGACGGATACGACCGGCATCACTGGTACGATCACCGCAGGTGCTGGTACCGACACCTTGGTCCTCACCGAATTCCTGGCTAATGGTGCTGATGCCACGGTCAAGTCCAAAGTCACCGGCTTCGACAAGCTGTCGTTGACCGATGTAACCGGTAGCCTGACGGTTGACGCTGGCGCGCTGGGTAACTACAACTACGTGACCACGACCGCAGCAACTGCATTGGTTCTGTCTGGCCTGACCACGGGCGCAACGGTTGAACTGACCGCAGCAACCAACGACGTCACCTCCACCCTGGCTGGCGCTGCCATCCTGTCGACCACCGACACCCAGACCGTGCGTCTGACGAATGCAGCCAGCACCGCATTCGGCACCGTAACGGCTGCAAACGTCGAGACCGTCAATATCGTCATGAACGACACCACCATCGCTGGTGCTGTCAACGCAACCTCGCTGTCCCTGGTTGCTGCCGATGTCAAATCGATCGTTGTAACCGGCGACGGCCAGCTGACGCTGACCAACACCGACACCGGTATCACCTCGATGAACGCAAGCGGCATCATCGACCACGCTGCTGCAACCGGCACCGGCGGTATTACCTGGACCGCTGGCGCGCTGACCGCTGCTGCAGCGATCACCGGTTCGACCACTGGCGCGAACACCATCACGTTCTCGGCAGCGACCGGCGGCGTAGTGACCTACGTTGGTGGTTCGGGTGCTGACGTGATCGTCGGTTCGAACACCAAAAACAACATCGTTACCCTGGGTGACGGTGCCAACTCGTTCACCGGCACGACGGGCAACATGACCATCACCGGCGGTTCGGGTACTGACACTGTTACCGTCACCACCGGCAACAACACGGTCAGCCTGGGCAACGGCCTCAACAGCTTCACGGCATCGACCGGCAACAACACCTACACCGGCGGTACGGGTGCAGATACGGTTGTTGTCACGACTGGCGCGAACACGATCAACGTTGGTGGCGGCACGACTGCCAACTCCGTATCGATCGGTGCTTCGACCGGCCTGAACACCGTTACGACGACCTCGACCGGTGTTGATTCCATCATCCTGACTGGTATCCAGTCGGCTGCTGGTTTCTACACCTCGGTTAACGGCCTGACGACCGGCGATTCGATCAACCTGGCAGCTGTTGGTGTCGTTGCTGCTGAAGCAACCCTGGGCGCGAAAATCACCCTGGGTGGCGCCGCTTCGTTCGCTAACTACCTGGATGCTGCAGTTGCAGGTAACGCGACCGGTGCTGTGAACTGGTTCACGTTCAACGGCAACACCTATGTCACGCTGGATAACCATGCAAATGGTACGTTCTCGGATGGTACCGACGTTGTCATCGAACTGGTTGGCGTGCTGGATCTGTCGACCGCTGTTGTTGCTGCCGAAATCATCACCCTGGGTTAATCTCCTTCCAAGGTCAGGCCCCCGGCACATCGGGGGCGCAGCAAACTGAAATCCGCCCCGCAAGGGGCGGATTTTTTTTGCGCCGCGGTGCTACAATCTTCCCCGCGCAACTGGGGATGCCCCCTGCAACACCAAACAACAATACGTGGAGAGCTGCATGGACTGGACTGCTGGATACGCGTCGGACATCGAATACACGGCTGGCTTCTACAAGGAGCAGGGGCCGGCCTATCTGAATTTTGTATGCATCCTCAACGGGATCGAGCCGGTGCCGCTCGACAAGCCTTTCACTTACTTCGAACTGGGCTTCGGGCGCGGCCTCACGGTCAGCCTGCTGGCCGCGGCCAATCCGCACGGCCAGTTCTACGCAGCCGACTTCAACCCTGGCCAGGTGGCCGGCGCGCGCGACCTGGCCGCCCGGGCCGAGCTGCATAACCTGACCCTGTACGAGGCGAGCTTCGAAGAGCTGGCGGCCGGCAAGGAAGCGCTGCCGCAGTTCGACTTCATTACCCTGCACGGCATTTATACCTGGGTCACCGGCGAGAACCAGCAGCATATCGTCGACTTCATCGCCCGCTACCTGAAGCCGGGCGGCATCGTCTACCTGAGCTACAACGCCATGCCGGGCTGGGCCGCCGCCTTGCCGCTGCAACGCCTGCTGGTCGAGTTTGGCGAGGCATTCCCGAACCGCAGCGACATCGAGCTCAAAGGCGCCGCCAACCTGGTCGAGCGCATGCAGGCCGCGGGCGCCAGCTACCTGGCAGCCCATCCGGGCCTGAAGCAGCGCCTGGACATGCTCAAGACGTCCAATCCGAATTACCTGGTGCACGAATACATGCACAAGCACTGGGAGCCGCTTTACCACGCCGACGTGGCGCGCGCGCTGGAGCCGGCCAAGCTCGAATACGCAGGCTCGGCCGAATTGCCGCTCAATTACCCCACGCTGTACCTGAATGACGAGAAACGCGACATCATCGCGACCATGAGCAGTTCGGCCATGCGCGAAACCATGAAGGATTATTTCGCGAATACCAGTTTCCGCAAGGACGTTTTCGTGCGCGGTGCGCGCAAGATCGGCCCCCTGCGCCAGGCTGAATTGCTCAGGAATACAGGCGTGGCGCTGAACGCGCGGCGCGCCGAGTGCAAGCTTGAAATGAGCCTGGCGATCGGCCTTGTCAACGGCAAGCCGGCCATCTACGAACCGCTGCTCGATGCGCTGGCCGAACAGTCGCTCACCCTGGGCGAGCTGCAGCAGCTTCCCGCCCTCAACAGCATTGCCCTCCATGACCTGGCCCAGGCGGTCGTCATGCTGGTGGCGTCGGGGCAGGCGCAAATTTATGTCGACACCGGTGTCGACGCCGGCCGCAGCGCAGGAAAACTGAACCGTTGCATCGCCAGCCTGGCCAGCTACAGCGATGAACTCCAGGCGCTCTGTTCGCCTTTGCTCGGTAGCGGCATGCACACCGGTTTCGTTGAGCGTCTGGTTTTCCAGAACCTGCCGCCGGACCTGGCGCAGATCGACCAGGCCTTGTTGGTCAGGCAGGTATGGAGCGCCTTGAAGGCCCAGGGCAGGAAACTGATCAAGGAAGGCGAAACGCTGCAGACGGACGAGGCCAACATGGCCGAGCTGACGGGGCAGGTCGACCTGACCCTGAAAGTGTTTCTGCCCATGTGGCGCATGCTGAAAATAATCTAGGCTGGTCTTTGCCAGGCATGACCGCGGCCGGCGCGAATCCGGCCCGTTTTAATTGGATATTCGAGATGGAAGAAGAACTGGAAGTGACCGTCGATGGCATCAGCTATCCGTATTCGGCTCTCAATGCCGAGGCGCGCATGCAAATCACCAACCTGCAATTCGTGGATGCGGAAATCGCCAGGCTGAACAATCAGCTCGCGGTGTGCCAGACCGCGCGCAGCGCCTACAACAAGGCCCTGAACGATTTACTGCCGCGCACGCCCCAATAAGGCGCAGGCCATGAAGTGGCCACGCTGGCGTCTTTGGCGCCCTAAACATGGTATTGTTTTGCGCAACGCGCGGCAGGCTTGCCTTGCGCCCATGTTTGACTTGCTGTGAGTGCAACTTTTGCGCCAAAAAGGACTTGTCTTTTCTCATAAGCCAAGTTTTTGGCCCGGAAATCATTAAATTTGTGATGTGCGTCACATTTTTCATTGATTTTGGGCGATAATGTCTCGTCTTCAATCATTTGCCGTGGGCGGCTTCGCGCTTCTCTCCTGGAAGAGCAGTGGCAGAGTCCCCATTTAGCGGCCCTTGCGGCACCACACTGTATCGTCCAAGCTACACAATATGAAAAAAACTCTCCTCGATCCCAAGAACGAAATTCAGCAAGCCCTGCTGACGTTCAAACGCACCTTCATTGCTGTCGGGGTATTCAGCGCGATCATCAATATGCTGATGCTGGCGCCGTCGATCTACATGCTCCAGGTATACGACCGGGTGCTGGCCAGCGCCAATGAAGTCACGCTCGCCATGCTGACCGTGATGATGCTCGGCGCCTTCCTGTTCATGGGTGCGCTCGAGACCATCCGCAGCTTCGTGCTGATCCGCGTTGGCGCCGGTTTCGACATGATGATGAACAAGCGCGTCTACACCGCCGCCTTCGAACAGAATCTGAAAAAAGTCGGCGTCAATGCCGGCCAGTCGCTGCAGGACCTGACCGCGATTCGCCAGTTCATGACCGGCAATGGCATTTTCGCCTTCTTCGACGCGCCCTGGTTTCCGCTCTACCTGATTGTCATCTTCTTCTTCGAACCTGGCCTTGGCTGGTTCTCGCTAGCCGGTACCGCGGTGCTGGTGGCGCTGGCCTATGTGAACGAGCGCGTCTCCAAGAAGCCCCTGTCCGAAGCCAGTGCCATGGCGATCAAGTCAAGCGCCCTGGCCACCAACAATTTGCGCAACGCCGAAGTCATCGAATCGATGGGCATGCTGCCCAACCTGATGGGCCGCTGGTTCAAGTTGCACGGCAAGTTCCTCCACCTGCAGGCCGAGGCCAGCGAGAAGGCCGGCATCGTCGGCGCCATGACCAAGTTCGTGCAAACCTCGCTGCAGTCGCTGGTACTGGGCTATGGCGCGCTGCTGGTCATCGAAGGCAAAATGACGCCCGGCATGATGATCGCCGCGTCGATCCTGGTGGGCCGCGCCATGGCGCCGATGCAGCAATTGATCGGTGTCTGGAAATCGTTCAGCAGCACCCGCAGCGCCTACGAACGCCTGACAGCGCTGCTCGAATCGAATCCACAACGTGCCACCGGCATGGAATTGCCCAAGCCCCTGGGTGGCCTGACGGTCGAAGCGGTGACGGCAGGCCCGCCAGGCGCGCCGGCCCCGGTGATCAAGGGCCTGACGTTCGGGCTGGTGCCCGGCGATGTGCTCGGTGTGATCGGGCCCAGCGGTTCCGGCAAGTCGACCCTGGCGCGCCTGCTGGTGGGCGTCTGGCCCGCTGCCATGGGCAAGGTGCGCCTGGACGGCGCCGATATCTATCAGTGGAACAAGGCCGAACTGGGCCCGCACATCGGCTACGTCCCGCAGGACATCGAGTTGTTCGGCGGTACGGTGAGCGAGAATATTTCCCGCTTTGGCGAGATCGATGCCGACCAGGTGGTGCTGGCCGCCCAGCGCGCCGGCGTGCACGAGATGGTCCTGCACCTGCCGCAAGGCTACGACACGGTGCTGGGCGATGGCGGCGCCGGCTTGTCGGGCGGCCAGAAACAGCGCCTGGGCCTGGCCCGCGCCATGTATGGCGACCCTTCGGTGCTGGTGCTGGACGAACCGAACTCCAACCTTGACGACGTGGGCGAAGCGGCCCTCGTCAATGCGATCCAGGACTTGCGCAAGCGCGGCAAGACCATCGTGCTCATCACTCACCGCAGCAATGTGATCGGCATTACCAACAAGTTGCTGCTGTTGCGCGAAGGCGTGGGCGAAATGTTCGGCCCGACCGACCAGGTGCTGGCGGCGCTGCAGCAAAATGTGCAGAAGCTGCAGGCCCAGCAACAGCAGGCGCAGCAAGCCCAGGCGCAGGCGCAGGCACAGGCGCAGGCGCAAGCGCAAGCACAGGGACAGCAGCAAGCCCAGCTGGCGCAGCAGCCAGCCGAGGCGCCGGCCGCCACGGGCGGGCCGGCGACTGAAACAACTCAATAGGATAGAAACAAATGAAACTGATTGACAGCAAGGCGCTGGCGACAGACGTCATCACCCACGACGTGTCGCCGCTGACGGTGAATACGGACGCGGGCGCTTACAGCAAGCTTGGCTGGGTGATCGTGTTGGGTGGCGTGGTCGGCTTCCTGCTCTGGGGCTTCCTGGCGCCGCTGGACAAGGGCGTGCCCTTGATGGGTTCGGTCGCCAAGGAATCGAATCGGCAGGCGGTGCAGCATCTGGCCGGCGGCACGGTCGACGATATCCTGGTCAAGGAAGGCGACGTCGTCAAGGCGGGCCAGGTGCTGGTGCGCATGAACCGGGTCCAGGCCAATTCGCAAGTCGAAATTTCGCGCGCGCAGTATTTCAATTCGCGCGCCATCGAAGCGCGCCTGATCGCCGAGCGCGACGGCAAGGCCAGCGTCGCCTTCCCGGATGCACTGAAGTCGGCCAGCGGCGACCCGCGCGTGGCGCAGAATGTCGGCCTGCAGACGCAGCTGTTTTCTTCGCGCAAAATGGCGCTGGAAAATGAACTGGGCGCGATCGATGAAATGGTCGCCGGGCTCAAGCTGACCATCAGCGGCACCGAGGCATCGCGCGACAGCAAGAAGGAACAGCTCGCCATACTGAAGGAACAGGTCGACAATATGCGCGACCTGGTCAAGGATGGCTACGTGGCGCGCAGCCGATTGCTGGACCTGGAGCGGGCCGCGGCCCAGGTCAACGGCGCGCTGGCCGAGGACGTGGGGCAGATCGGCCGCGCCAAGCGCCAGATTTCCGAACTGAGCATGAAGCGCATGCAGCGCAGCCAGGAATTCCAGCGCGACGTGCGCACCCAGTTGGCCGAAGTGCAGAAAGAAGCCGAGGCCATGAAAAACCGCATGGCCGCTGAAGATCACGTGCTGCAAAACGTGGATGTCAAGTCGCCGGTCGACGGCGTTGTGATGGGCGTGAACATCCACACCAGGGGCGGTGTCGTGTCCCAGGGATTCAAGCTGATGGATGTCGTGCCAACCGGCGACGCGCTGATTGTCGAAGGCCAGTTGCCGGTTAACCTGGTCGACAAGGTGCATCCCGGCCTGGCGGTCGACCTCAACTTCTCGGCCTTCAACGTCAACAAGACGCCAAAAATACCCGGCGTGATCAGCACCGTGTCGGCGGACCGCCTGATCGACGAGAAGTCCGGCGCGCCGTACTACAAGGTTAGCGCCAGGGTCACTCCCGAGGGCGTGGAACTGATCGCCAAGAACAAGCTGGAAGTGCGTCCTGGCATGCCGGTCGACCTGTTCGTGAAGACGGGCGAACGCACCATGATGAATTACCTGTTCAAACCGCTGATCGACCGTGCCAAGACATCAATGACCGAGGAGTAAGGGTGGCGAACATTGCGAAACTGAACATGAAGACAAGCCTGCTGGCCGCCGCGCTGCTGCTGGCGAGCGGCAGTGCCTCGGCGCTGAGCCTGGTGGAAGCCTATGAAAAGGCGCGCATCAATGATCCTGTGTATCGCGCCGCTTTCTATGCCAACGAGGCCGGCAAGGAAAGCCGGATCCTGGGGCGTGCCAACCTGCTGCCCAGCGTATCGGCCAACTACAACAGGAACAAGAACAACACCGATCTGCTGGCCAACGGCAAGCTGTCGCATCCCAGTTACAGCAGCAAGGCCGCCAATATTTCGCTGCGCCAGTCGATTTTCAATCTCGACGCCTATGCCCGCTACAAACAGGGCCAGGCCCAGACCAGCCAGTCCGGGGCCCAGTTTGACGCCCAGGCGCAGGAACTGATACTGCGCGTGGTTGGCGCTTACATAGAAGCGCTGTTTACGGACGACCAGGTGGCCCTGGCCACGGCGTCGCGCGACATGTTCCGCGAGCAGAACAAGGTCAATGAACGGCTGTTTGCCAAAGGCGAGGGCACCAGGACCGACATGCTGGAAACCCAGGCGCGGCTGGACCTGGCCGAAGCGAAGCTGCTCGAAGCGAAGGATAGCCAGGTCGCCGCCCGCACCACCCTGGGCGCGATCATCGGCGACGAAGTGACGGTGCTCGATTCGCTGACCACCCAGTTCCGCGTGAAGCCGGCCGACACCGCCGGTTTCGACGCCTGGAAGAAAAATACGCTGGAGAACAATCCGACGCTCAAGGCGCAGCTTTACAGTATCGAAGTGGCGCGCAATGAAGTGATCAAGCAGCGCGCCGGGCATTTGCCGCGCGTGGACCTCGTCGCCAGCTACGCCAAGAACGATTCGGAAACCATCAATACGCTGAACCAGGAATCGACGGCCCGCAGCATCGGCGTCCAGGTCAATATTCCCTTGTACTCGGGCGGCTCGGTCAATGCAGCTTCGCGCCAGGCGGTGGCCAACCAGGAGCGCGCCAAGGCGGAGCGCGATGCCAAGTTGAACGAGGTCATGCTCGACCTGCGCAAGAACTACGATGCGGTGAGCAGCAGCGTGGCGCGCATCGACGCCCTGGTGAAAGCCGTCGAGTCGGCCAAGCTGCTGATGACGGCCACGACACAGAGCATCAAGGGCGGCGTGCGCATCAATCTTGACTTGCTCAACGCCCAGGAACAGCTGTATACGGCGCAGCGCGACCTGGCGCAGGCGCGTTATACCTATCTGCTTGGGTCGTTGAAGCTGCGGGCGGGATCGGGCGCGCTGTCGTCGGATGACGTGCGCGATATTGCTACCAACTTCAGGTAAGGGCAACTAGCGTTGAAGGCGGTGCCCGACGCGGGCAAGTCCATACTGCTTGAGCAAGTCGGCATAGGCTTTCCCTGCTTGCACTTTTTCCAGCGCGGCAGCGTAGGTTTGCACCAGTTCATCCGGCGTACCCAGCGTGAACGCCAGATGCCCTTCGCCAGCGATGTCCGTCAATTCGGAGATGATTTCTGCCTTGGCGGGATCGAGTCCATACAATTTGGCGGCGTAGCGCAGCATCACCGGGTCTTCCAGCAGGATATCGATGCGGCCGGCGAAAAATTTGCGGATATTCGATTCGTCGCTCGACGCAATATCCAGGCTCTTGGTCATTCCCTTGGCGCTCAGGTATTGAAAGCGCCCGCCACCACGTACCACGCCGATCGTGTATTTCGCCAGACTCTGCACATCGGTCATGCTGATATCCGGACGCGACTTGAGCCGATAGACGAAAATCCGGAACGGCACGATCGCGCCCACCCACTTGAAGGCGTGTTCGGTGTCGTGATTGCGGTAGACCGTGAAGACCAGCTGATTGGGCAGTGACAGCTTGGTGGCCTTGATCCGCATCCAGGGCATAAGCTCGATCCTGGCATCGAAGCCGACTTCGCGCAGCACCAAGCGCACCACCGCCACTGCGAAGCCGTCGGGGCGTTGCTGGCTGTCGAGCAATTGATACGGCGCCTCCACCGGCGCATAGACCCCAATCGGCGCGGCCATCAAGGGCGCAGACAGTAGCAGGCCTGCGATAAACAGCGGTATTTGCATAAGGCCTTTCCAGGAGTATCGTTTCCAGTGTACGCCAAGTTGATGAGACCCACGGCGATACCGCCGGCTGCCGGGGCGTCACATCGTCAAGCCCAGGAACTGCCGCGTTCAGGGTGACGGCTGGCGGTGGCAATCGGCGCGCAAGCACTCGCGCTTGCCCTGTTGATCTCAGCTGACAGCCGTTTCCGCCGATCCGGTCTCGGTTTCCGCGCGCTTGTAGCAATGCGGGCACGACACCTCATACACATACTCAGGCGACAGTTGCTGCCGCGGCGTCACCACCGCACGGCAAGCAAAGCACTGCACCGTCACCGTCGGTTCCAGCTTCGGATTGAGCGCGGTGCGGTAATCGAACACGAAGCAATCGCCCGTGTAATGCGCGCCGCCCACGTCCTCGAAATACTTCAAGATTCCGCCTTCGAGCTGGTACACATTCTCGTAGCCGATATTCTGCATGTGAATGGCCGCCTTTTCGCAGCGGATACCGCCGGTGCAAAAGGTGACCACAGTCTTGTCGGCCAGCCCGTCCTTGGCCGCGGCTATCACGTCCGGAAACTCGGTGAACTTGGCGATGCGGTAATCGACCGTGTTGTCGAAGGTGCCCACATCCACTTCGAACGCGTTACGCGTATCGACCATCACCACCGGCTTGCCGTTGTCGTCATGCCCCTGGTCCAGCCAGCGCTTGAGCGTGGTCGGCGCCACCGCAGGCGCGCGGCCCAGCTCGGGCTGAATCAGCGGCATGCGCATGGTGATGATCTCTTTCTTGATCTTCACCAGCATGCGCTTGTGCGACTGTTCTTCGGAATAGCTTTCCTTGACTTCAATGTCGGCAAAGCGGGCATCGCTGCGCAGCCAGGCCAGGAAGTGGTCGATCTTGTCGCGCGGACCGGACAGGAACAAGTTGATGCCTTCCGGGGTCAGCAGGATCGTGCCTTTCAGGCCAAGTTCCTTGCACAGCTCCTGGTAGAGCGGGCGCATTTCTTCCGTATTGTCAAAAGTGACAAATTTATAAGCGGCGATGTTGACGTGGGATGTAGCGGATGACATGGCGAATTCAATACAGAGGGACAGGCAGTATTATAAATCAGTGGAGGTGGGGGAATGAAATCCTCGGTATCCCGTCCTGTGGATCGGCCTGCGAGCCTCCCCAAACGACCCGATTCGACGCCCGTCATTCCCGCGTAGGCGGGAATCTATGGCACATATGAACAGACGTGCTATGGATTCCCGCCTTCGCGGGAATGACGGGGGGGTATTTACCTATGGCGCTGGCTGGGCTACCGCAGCGTAACAAGCCGTGGTAATGTGCAACAATTGGGCCTACAGCGCGGCCTTTTTGATGGCATTGCGCTATGATAAGGGCAGGAATATCAGGCTAGCTCAACAATGCATATACCAAAACGACTACTTCGCCTTGCCAAGGAACGCGCGCTAGCGAGTTTTTCTGCGCTGGCGGAGCAAACTGTCGTCGAGGCGGATACGCGTGTAGTCAAGGCCATGTCCACCGCCGCCGGCGACGACATGCGCGAATTGGGCGTGATCCGCAACTTCCTGCGCGGTGAAGGCCGCACCCTGCGCAACCGCATGGACAAGCACTTCGCCGTGTATCTCGAACGGGCCATGGAAACCATGCACTCGGACGTGCGTCCCGGCCTCGAAAACATCCGCTACGACACCCTTACGCTGATCGACGACGACGTCGTCACGCGCCAGATCGAAGTCGACCGCCTGGTGGCGCGCCTGCGCGACGCCGAACCGATCAGCCTTGGCCGCGTCAACCTCACCATCGCCATCCTGCACGACGACAGCGACGTTAGGGAACGCGAAAACCCTTTCCGCCCCTATCTGCTGGCGCGCTCGCTGTACGAAGCGCTGCGCGAACTGCTGTGGGAAGAGGGGCACGCCAAGCTGCTGTTCGACGCCCTGTCGGTGGCCATGGCCAGCAGGCTGCCGGGCTTTTACATCGGCATCCAGGAAGTGTTCGAAGAAGGTGGCGTCACCGCGCGCCTGACCGCACGCCCCACCGCCATGACGCGCGCTGAACGCGACCGCCTGGCATGGAAGCGCGCCGCCGACCAGCTGATCGGCGACCATATTCCGACCACGCTGCCGGCCAACCATCCCGACCAGCTGCACCAGGCGCGCATGCTGCCGCGCCTGCAGCGCCTGCGCGAACTGCAGGGCAATGCCAATGGCGGCGGCATGGCCAGCAAACCGGTCGACCTGCAGGACATGGTGTGGAACGTTTTCCACCAGCCGAAAAATGCACGCCGCGCGCGCGACGACAGCGCGCCGCTGCGGCCGGCCGAAGCAGCCGGCCGCTCCGCGCTCGACACGCGCCTGCTCAAGCTTCAGCAAGACATCGCAGCCGGCGCCACGCCGCCCGAGCCGCTTGAATTGCGTACCAGCCTGGCCGACCTCACGCTCGAAGGCGCCGAACGCGACACCGTCGACCTGGTGGCCCTGCTGTTCGATTCGATGGTCCACGACGACATGCTCTCGCCATCGCTGCGCTTCCAGTTCCTGCGCCTGTACCTGCCGTTCCTGCGCGCCGCCGTCATGAAGCACTCGCTGCTGCACGAATCCGACCATCCCGCGCGGCGCCTGCTCGACCGCCTTGGCTCGGTCGGCATCGCCATCACGCCCGACATGGCCTGCTTCGCTGCGCTGGAAAAGGAAATCGCATCCGTGGTCGGTGCGGTGCTGGACTTGTTCGACGACGACATGGAGATGTTCGCCGATGCCGAAGTCACGCTCGATACCCACGTGACGGCGCTGCTGGTCGAGCATGACGCGCGCATCGGTCCCGCGCTGGAAGCCATCGGCGAAGCTGTCAGCTCCAGCACGCGGCTCGCCGGGGCGGGCGCCGCGCTGGCCAATGCGCTGCTGCCGCTGAAGGTGCATCCAAGCGTGTCCGAATTCATTCTCGGTACCTGGGCGCGTGTGCTCAGCCATCCAGGGCAGGGCAGCGAAATGAGCCGCGGCCTGCTGCCCGAACTGATCTGGAGCGCGCAGGAGAAAACGTCGGCCGAAGACCGCACCGTCCTGATGCGCATGCTGCCCGAAATCGTCAAGCGGGTGCGCACGGGCCTGGCCACCATCGCCTTGCCAGAAGGGCCGTCCAAGGCCGCCTTCGACAAGCTGGTGGCCGTGCACATGGATGTCCTGGGTGGCAAGCTCGCTTCGGGCGGCAAGCTGCTCACGCTCGAGGAATTGCGCGAGCACTTCGCAGACTTCGAGATCGATCCCAATTATGTGGTCCCGCCCGGGAAAGAGGGCTGGGTCGGCAAATTCGAGCTGGAAGCGGCGCTCAAGCGGCGCGAACTTGTGGGCACCATCCACGCCAAGGCCGCGGCGCGCCAGCTGCAATCGTCGGACGACGACTGGCTGCTGTGGGCGCGGCCGGGCAATGGCTTTGAAATCAAGGTCGAAGGGCGCTACGTGCCGGCGCTCCTGTGCGCCGTGAGCAAGGGCGACAGCGCCTTCCTGTTTTCCATGGGCCGGGCGGATGGGCAAAGCATCTACTTGCGCGGACCTTTGCTCGAAGCCCTGGAAAGCGGCAACCTGCGGCCGCTGGAATACGCGCCGGTGTTCGACCGCGCCGTGGAATCGCTGATGGCTGGCGCCGAACAACTTGCCGGGAAAACCTGATTTTCACGTCGTCCCCGCGCAGGCGGGGACCCATAGCACCTCTGCTCATAGGTGCCATGGTTCCCCGCCTGCGCGGGGACGACGTTTTTGGCGGTGCCGACCTCCGGGCGCGGTAAAATAGCGTCTTTGTCCAGCAGGCGTATCGGAACATGAGCATGGAAGTCCTAGAAGCAGGCAGCGTAGCGCCCGTCGCCCCGGCCAAACCCCCAGCACCGGCCTTCGTCCACCTGCGCGTGCACTCGGAATACTCCATCGTCGACGGCCTGGTGCGCATCGACGACGTGGTCGCCGCCGCCGCCAAGGACAAGCAGCCCGCGCTCGCCATCACCGACCTGTCCAACCTGTTCGGCATGGTCAAGTTCTACAAGGCCGCGCGCGGCAAGGGCATCAAGCCGGTCATCGGCGTCGACGCCTGGATCTCCAACGACGACAACCGCGACAAGCCTTCCCGCCTGCTCCTGATGGCCAAGAACCACATGGGCTACCTGCAGCTGTGCGACCTCATCTCGCGCGCCTGGCTCACCAATCAAAACAAGGGCCGCGCCGAAATCCGTCCCGAATGGCTTGAAGCGCTGGCCACCAGCCAGTCCACCCTGCATCCCGGCCAGGACCAGGCCAATGGCCTCATCGTGCTCTCCGGCGCCCATTTCGGCGACGTCGGCACCGCCATCGAAAACGGCAACCTGGCGCTGGCCGAACGCTGCGCCCAGCGCTGGGCGTCCATCTTCCCGGGCCACTTCTACGTCGAAGTGCAGCGCGCCGGCCAGCCAAACCAGGAAGCGCAGGTGCGCCATGCGGTGGCGCTGGCGGCCAAACTGGGCTTGCCGGTGGTCGCCACCCACCCGATCCAGTTCATCTCGCCGAACGAATTTATCGCCCACGAAGCACGCACCTGCATCGCCGAAGGCGAAATGCTGGCCAACGCCAAACGGGTCAAGCGCTTCAACGAAGAGATGCGCTTCAAGTCGCAGGCCGAAATGGCCGCGCTGTTTGCCGACATGCCGGCCGCGCTGCAAAACTCGGTCGAAATCGCCAAGCGCTGCAACGTGGTGCTCACGCTGGGTAAACCACAGCTGCCCAACTTCCCCACGCCGCCCGGCATGACGATCGACGAATTCCTGGTCGCCGAATCGAAGGCCGGCCTGGAACAGCGCCTGATCCACCTGTACCCGGACCCGGTGAAACGCGAAGCGCAGCGCGAACGCTATGAATCGCGCCTCAAGTTCGAGACCGATACCATCTGCAACATGAAGTTCCCCGGCTACTTCCTCATCGTGGCCGAGTTCATCAAGTGGGCCAAGGAAAACGGCGTGCCGGTCGGTCCTGGCCGGGGTTCGGGCGCCGGTTCCCTGGTGGCGTATTCGCTGCTCATTACCGACCTCGATCCGCTGCAGTACAACCTGCTGTTCGAGCGCTTCCTCAATCCTGAACGCGTTTCGATGCCCGACTTCGACATCGACTTCTGCCAGGAAGGGCGCGACCGCGTCATCCAGCACGTCAAGGACCTGTACGGCAAGGAAGCGGTCTCGCAGATCGCCACCTTCGGTACCATGGCCGCCAAGGGCGCCATCCGCGACGTGGGCCGCGTGCTCGATTTCGGCTACAACTTCTGCGACGGCATTTCGAAGCTGATCCCGTTCAAGCCGGGCAAACCGGTCACCATCGCCGACGCCATCGAAGAAGAACCGATGCTCAAGGAGCGTTTGGAGAACGAGGACGAGGTCAAGCAGCTGCTCGACCTGGCGCAGCAGGTTGAAGGCATCGCCCGTAACATCGGCATGCACGCAGGTGGCGTGCTGATCGCACCAGGCAAGCTCACCGATTTCTGCCCGCTGTACACGCAGGGCGGCGACTCCGGCGTCGTGTCGCAATACGACAAGGACGACGTGGAGGCCGTGGGCCTGGTCAAGTTCGACTTTTTGGGACTGACCACGCTCACCATCCTCGACCGCGCGGTGCGCTACATCAAGCAGCTCGATCCGGCCAATGCCGACTTCGCGCTCGAAAAGCTGCCGCTCACCGACAAGGCTTCCTACGACCTGCTGACCAAGGCCAAGACGGTCGCCATCTTCCAGCTGGAGTCGCGCGGCATGCAGGGCATGCTGAAAGACGCACGTCCCGACCGCTTCGAGGACATCATCGCGCTGGTGGCGCTGTACCGTCCGGGCCCGATGGACCTGATCCCCGACTTCTGCAAGCGCAAGCACGGCGAACGTTTCGACTATCCCGATCCGCGCACCGAAGTCATTCTCTCCGAGACCTACGGCATCATGGTCTACCAGGAGCAGGTCATGCAGATGGCGCAGATCGTCGGCGGCTATTCGCTGGGCGGCGCCGACATGCTGCGCCGCGCGATGGGTAAAAAGAAGGCCGAAGAAATGGCCGAGCACCGCGAGATCTTCCGCGCCGGCGCCGCCAAGGACGGCCTGTCTGCCGAAAAGGCCGACGAAATCTTCGACTTGATGGAAAAGTTCGCGGGCTACGGCTTCAACAAGTCGCACGCCGCCGCCTACGCGCTGCTGTCGTACCACACGGCCTACCTGAAGGCCCACCACACCGCAGCGTTCATGGCCGCCAACTTGTCGCTGGCCATGGACGACACCGACAAGATCAAGATCCTGGTCGAAGACGCCATCGAGGTCTGCAAGCTCACGCTGCTGCCGCCCGATATCAATTATTCGGACTACCGCTTCGTGCCGGAAGGCCCTCCGCCATCGGTCACGGGCAAGCGCGTCACCAACATCCGCTACGGCCTGGGCGCGGTCAAGGGTTCGGGCCAGTCGGCCATCGAAGCGATCATCGCCGCGCGCGAAAACGGCGGCAATTTCAAGGACCTGTTCGACTTCTGCAAACGGGTCGACCGCAAGCAGATCAACCGCCGCACCATCGAATCGCTGATCCGCGCCGGCGCCATGGATTGCTTCGGCGTGGACCGCGCCATCCTGCTGGCCTCCGTGGCCTTCGCCGTGGAAGTGGCGGACCAGGCGTTGGCATCGGCCAACCAGGTAAGCCTGTTCGGCGGCGACGACAGCGACCTGGTGGCGCCACCCGACTACGTGAAAGCGACGCCCTTCACCGACCGCCAGAAGCTGGCCGAAGAAAAGGTGGCGCTGGGCTTCTACCTGTCGGGCCACATGTTCGACTCCTTCGCCGTCGAAGCGCGCCGCTTCGCGCGCACCAAGCTGGCCGACCTGGAACCGTCGCGCGAGGCGCGCATGATGTGCGGCGTGATCACCGGCGTGCGCGCCCAGATGACGCAGCGCGGCAAGATCCTCATCGTTTCGCTGGACGACAAGACGTCGGTGGTTGAGGTCACCGTCTACAACGAAGTCTTCGACGCCAACAAGAACATCTTCAAGGAAGACGAATTCCTGGCGGTAGTGGGCAAGGTGTCGGAAGACCGCTTCAACGGCGGCTTGCGCATCACGGCCGAAAAAGTGTTCGACCTTACCCTGGCGCGCGTGCAGTACGGCCGCCAGCTTGGACTCATGCTGCCTGGCGCCGTGGCGTCGCACCGCATCGTGGAAGTGCTCAAGCCGCACCGCGCGCAAGATGGCGGCGGCCTGCCGGTGGCCATGCGCATCAGGCCGCAGGGCGTGGACTGCACGCTGCAGCTGGGCGACGAATGGCGCGTGGCTCCGTCCGACGCCCTGACGCTGGCGCTGGAGCAGGCGCTCGGCGCCCGTGAAGTGGCGGTCGAATACTGATGGCCGCCTTACGTGCCCTGAAGCGCGTGCTGGTCTGCCGCACCGATAACATCGGCGACGTGGTGCTGACCTTGCCGCTTGCAGGCTACCTGAAGCAGCATGTGCCGGGCGTGCAGGTCGACTTCCTGGTGCGCGACTACGCGGCGCCGGCCGTGCGCAAGTGCAGCTTCGTCGATAATGTCCTCACCGTCGAAGCGCATGGCGATTTTTCGCAGCTGTTTGCGGACGGCGCCTACGACACCGTCATCTTTGCCTTTCCCAACCGCCGCCTGGCGCAGGCAGCGCGGCGCGCGGGCGTGCCCAACCGGGTAGGCACCAGCCACCGCCTGTACCACTGGGTCACCTGCAACCGCCTCGCCCATTTCAGCCGCGCGCGTTCGCCGCTGCATGAAGCCCAGCTCAATTTCGAACTGCTGCGCCCACTCGGTATCCGGCATATCCCGGCCCTGGCCGACATTCCCGCCCTGTACGGCCTGTCCGCGCGCCACCTGGCCCGCGTGGACGCCTTGCGCGCCGAGGCGCAGTTCAACCTGATTCTCCATCCCAAGTCCAACGGCAATGGCCGCGAATGGCCGCTGGAACGCTACCTGGAACTGGCGCGCCTGCTGCAGGCCGACGCCGGCACCTGCATCTGGATTACCGGCAGTGCGGCTGAAGGCGAGCTGCTTGCGCGCGACATGCCGGCGCTGCTGGCGCTGCCGCATGTGCGCAACCTGTGCGGCCAGTTCGACCTGGAAGGACTGGCATCGCTGATCGCCGCCGCCGACGGCCTGGTCGCCAGCGGCACCGGTCCGCTGCACCTGGCCTCCGCGCTTGGCCAGAACACGCTGGGCCTGTTCCCACCCATCAAACCGATCGACCCCGCACGCTGGGGCGCCCTGGGCGCCAGGGCCACGTCGCTGGCCGCGCCGCAGCGCTGCGCCACCTGCACCGGCGCCCAGGCATGCACCTGCATGCAGGCCATCAGCGCCGCCGACGTGGCGCAGGTGGCGCGGGGCTGGCGCAGCAAAGTGCTGCGGGAAGCCTGAACGATGAAACCGTCCGTCCTCATTACCCTCGATTCGATGCGGTTCGCGAATACCGGCCTGCACACCTACGGCGACAAGCTCACGCGCGAGATCCTGCGCCAGGGCGGCGACAGCTTCGACCTGAACGCCTACACCTATCCCGCGCAGCACGGTTTCCTGGGCACGGCGGTGCGCTACATCAAGCACAGCAGGCTGCACCGCTTCCTGTTCCCGCACCGGCGCCGCTTCGACCTGGTGCATTTCGGCGACCAGTACTGCCGTTTCGGGCCGGCGCGCGTGGATGCGCCCACCATCATGACGGTGCATGACCTGAACCAGCTGTACGAATATCCGGCGGGCAGCCGCAAGCTGGCGCGCTACATGCGGCGCATGCAGGCCAAGATCGCGGGCGTCGACCGGATCGTCACCATCTCGAACTACGTGGCCGACGACGTGCTGCGCCACTTCCCCGAAGCGGCCGGCAAGATATCGGTCATCTACTGCGGCACCGACTTCACCACCGCGCCGTCGCGCCACCGGCCGCAGTTCGAACCGGAAGGCGCGTTTTTGTTCACGGTGGGGATGGTCTGCCCCAAGAAAAACTTCCACGTGCTGGTGCCCCTGCTGCGCAACAATGCGCGCACGCTGGTCATCGCCGGCATCGTCAAGGAATCGTACAAGCAGAAGATCCTGGCCGAGGCGGCCAAGCATGGGGTGAGCGGCTGCGTGATCGTGACGGGGCCGGTCAGCCAGCACGACAAGGACTGGTATTTCGCGAACTGCGAAGCCTTCCTGTTCCCGTCGCTGGCCGAAGGCTTCGGCCTGCCGGTGATCGAAGCCATGCATCACGGGAAGCCGGTGTTCCTGTCCGCGCTGACGTCGCTGCCCGAAGTGGGGGGCGACGCGGCCTACTACTTCGACAACTTCGAACCGGACCACATGGCGCAGGTGCTGGAAGCAGGACTGGCCGATTTCGCGGCGAACGGCGGAGCGGACAAGGTGCGCTCTCGCGCGGCGGAATTTACGTGGGAGAAGGCGGGGGCGGAATATCTGGCGCTGTATAGGAGTTGCCTGCGGCCGTAAGGCCGAGCGTGGCGACGATGGTCTTGTTGCGCGCGCGTTCGAGCACCAGCTTGCGGTTGCTCGCTTCGTCGTTGCGCTGGGCTTCGCGGTGCCACAGGTGCAGCACTTCGGTGGCGAAAGCGCCGTCCTTGCGCATGACGCCCGCGTTGAACAGGCGGACCACGAGGTCGGAGTCTTCGTAGCCCCAGCCCACAAAGCTGCCGTCGAAGCCGTTGACCGTGTCCAGGTCCGAACGCCACACGCCCAGGTTGCAGCTCTTGATGCGGCGCCAGGTGAAGCGCTTGCTTTCGCGGCAGATGTCGGGCCAGCGGAACAGCCATTGCAGCAGCTTGTTGCTGTGCCCCTGGAGGCGGTAGCGCAGTTTTTGCAGGGCGCCGAGGCGCAGGATGTCGACGCTCTTGTCGAGGATGCGCGCGGTCAGTTCTTCGGTGAGCAAAATGCGGCTGCCGGTAACCAGGTAGCCGCGCCGGGCCAGCGCGCGATGGCGTGAAATGAAATCGGCTTGCGGAATGCAATCGCCGTCAAGGAAAACGACATAGTCGCCCTTTGACGCCACCACGCCGCGGTTGCGCGCCATGGCCGCGCGAAAGCCTTCGTCCGGCTGCCACACGTGATGCAGGGCGACGGGAGAGCGGGTTTTGAGGGCGTCGATGGCCTGCTTCGTGTTGGCAGTGGAGCCGTCATCAGCGATAATGATTTCAAAATTTTTATCGTGCTGGGCAAAACATGCCTCAACGACGGCAGCCAGCGCGTCGGGCCGGTTATAGGTCGTAATGACAACCGAAATGAATGGTGCTTGCTGCATGAGTCTCTACTAACGCCTTCGGACGCACATGGTATCAAGAATAAGGCAATTGCAGCTGAATGAACACTAACTTGATCAAAAAGCTGGGGACCAAGCAGGGCTTCGTCGGCCTCCTGGTCTTCCTGCTTCCTTTCCTCAGCCTGGTCACGGTGTGGGGCGTCAGCGCGTTCAGTTTCATCATCTTCATTTCCGCCCTGGTCCTGTTTCCCGAGGCGCGCGATGCGTTGCGGCGCCACTGGACGGCGACGCGCTGGGTCGTCTGCGCTTTCCTGTTCAACTTCCTGTTTATTTTCCTGTGCTACATGGTGCGGCCCGAAGCGCTGCTGGCCACGCTGGAAAAGCCGCTGCGCATGTTCCTGGCGGTGTCCGCGCTGGCGCTGGTGCTCGCCTTCAGGCCGGGCCGCAACGCGATGTGGTGGGGCGTGATCGGCGGCGCCGTGGCCGGCGCGCTGGTGGTGGCCTACGAACGCTTCGTGCTCGGCGTCGAACGTCCGGGCGGCGGCATCAACCCGATCACTTACGGCGACATGCTGATGTGCCTGGGCCTGGTGTGCCTGGCTGGCGCGGTCGACCTGCGCACCTCGCGCCGCGCCATCTGGGCGGGCCTGGGCGCGCTGGCCGGCCTGGCCGGCACCATCCTGACCGGCACGCGCGGCGGCTGGATCGCGCTCATTCTGGCGGCGCTGCTGTTCGTGCGCTACAGCCACGCGGTCAGCAGCAAGCGCGTGCGCGCACTGCTGGTGATTTCGTTCGCGCTGGTGGCCGCCAGCTACTTCGTGCCCGACAGCGGCGTGCGCGACCGCGTGAAGCAGGGCGCGGTCGACGTTTCCACCTACTTCGCCGGCGGCAGCGCTTTTTCCAACGTGGGCATCCGCCTCGAACTGTGGAAAGCGGCCTCGCTGATGATCGCCGAACGTCCGCTGTTGGGCGCCGACAGGGCGGTGGTCATCGCCGACATGGAGCGCTACGTCAGCGAAGGCAAGATCGATCCGGTGGTGCTGCCGATGCCGCATTTTCACAACGACGCCTTGCAAGCCATGGTGACCGGCGGCGTTGCCGGCGCGCTGGCCTGGCTGTCGATCCTGGTGGCGCCGCTGCTGTTTTTCGCGCGCAAGCTGCGCCCGCAGGACAAGCCGAACCGGCAGCAATTCGGGCTGGCGCTGGCGGGCATCCTGGTGGTGTCCAGCTACTTCGCCTTCGGCCTGACCGAGGTGATATTCTGGTCGGTCAAAGGCAGCCTGTTTTACGCCCTGATGGTATTCATGCTCATGGGCCTGTGCCTGAACGCGAAAGAAAATGATGGAAAATAGAGTCATCGTCGGTCGCCTGCTGGCCATCGTCAAAAAATACCGCGCGCGCATGGCGCTGTCCTTCGTGGCCATGGCCGGCACGGCGGTCACCGAACCGTCGCTCGGCTATGCCATGAAGCTCCTGATCGACAAGGGTTTCGGTCCCAACAAGGTGGAGTTTTCCCTGTGGCTGGTGCCGGCGATCCTGCTGACGATTTTCGTCGGGCGCGGCATCTTCACCTTCTCCACCGCCTACCTGAACAACTGGGTCATGAGCCGCGTGCTCAACGACCTGCGCGCCATGGTGTTCGACCGCCTGCTGCGCCTGCCCGTGGCGCGCTTTCACGAAGAATCGACCGGCAAGATCATCAACACCGTCATCGGCGACGTGCGCCAGGTGGTGGACATGATCGGGTCGGTGTTCCTGGCCTATGTGCGCGACGTGCTGGTCATCACGGGCCTGCTGATCGGATTGCTGCTGCTGAACTGGAAACTGACGCTGGTGGCATTGGTGGTCATGCCGGTGACGGCCCTGATCGTGAGCACCACGGCCAAGCGCCTGCGCCGCCTGTCGCGCGACAACCAGCGCGTGACGGTGGAGATGACCCAGGTGGTCGAAGAAGCGGCGCGCGGCCACCAGGTGATCCGCGTGTTTTCGGGCGAACGCTATGAGCAGCGCCGCTTCGACCAGCGCAGCGACGCCATGCTGGGCTACTCGCAGCGCATCACGGTGGCCAGCGCGGCCACGGTTCCCATCACCCAGACGGCGACGGCGCTGGCCGTGTCGGTGGTGATCGTGATCGCCATGAGTTCGGGCATGACGCAGGGCGAATTTGTCAGCTTCATCACCATGATGCTGATGCTGCTGGCGCCATTGAAGTCGCTGGTGGGCGTGAACGGCCCCCTGCAGCGCGGCATGGCCGCCGCCGAAACCGTGTTCGCCATGATCGACACGCCGATCGAAGCCGATCCGGGAACCATCGAGATCAAGCGCGCGCAGGGCAGCCTGCGGTTCGACGCCGTCTCTTTCCGCTACAGCAAGGACAATCCGCTGGCGCTGGACAAGGTCACGCTCGACGTCCCGGCCGGCAAGACGGTGGCGCTGGTCGGCATGTCGGGCGGCGGCAAGTCGACCTTCGTGAACATGGTCACGCGCTTCTATGCGCCTGACAGCGGCCGCATCTTGCTCGACGGCGTGCCGTACGAAGACATCACCCTGGCCAGCCTGCGCGCGCAGCTGGCCATGGTCAGCCAGAACGTGGTGCTGTTCGACGACACGCTGGGCGCCAATATCGCCTACGGCGCCGAAAAAGTGGACCAGGCGCGCCTGGCCGCCGCCATCCGCGCGGCGCACCTGGACGAGGTAGTGGCCGCTCTGCCGGAAGGCGTGAACACGCGCATCGGCGAAAACGGCATGCGCCTGTCGGGCGGGCAGCGCCAGCGCGTGGGCATCGCGCGCGCCATCTACAAGGACGCGCCTATCCTGATACTCGACGAGGCTACGTCGGCGCTGGACAATGAAACGGAGCGCGCCGTGCAGGCCGCGCTGGACACGCTGATGGCGGGCCGCACCACGCTTGTCATCGCGCATAGGCTCTCGACTGTGGAACGCGCCGACAGCATTGTCGTGATGGACCAGGGCCGTATCGTGGAGTCAGGGCGGCATGACGAACTGCTGGCCAAGAACGGCATCTACGCCAAGCTGCACCAGCTGAGTCTCGCGAAAGTGGAAGCATGAGCGGCGTGCGCACACTGATCATTTCGCCGAACTGGATAGGCGACGCGGTCATGGCGCAGCCGCTGCTGCAGCTATTGACCCGCCAGCATCCCGAGCGTCCCATCGACGTGCTGGCTCCGCCATCGGTGGCCCCCGTGTGGCGCGCGATGGCCGAAGTCGACACCGTCCTCGAAACCCCGTTCCGCCACGGCGCCCTGCAACTGAAGGAGCGCTGGAAGTATGCGCAGGTGCTGCGCAAGCGCGGCTACGCGGCCGCCTACGTGCTGCCCAATACGCTGAAGTACGCCCTGATCCCGCTGCTGGCGGGAATCGCCAGGCGGGTCGGCTACAAGGGCGAGATGCGACATGGGCTGATCAACGTCATGCACCATGACGACAAGCCCAAGCGCGCCATGGTGCCGTTCTACGCCGCGCTGGCCGAAGACCCTGCCGCCTCATTGCGCGCCAAGGTGCCGCGGCCGGCGATGCGGGTGGACGAGGAACAGATCGCCGCCGTCTGCGCACGGCTCGCGCTGGACCGCGCGCGGCCGCTGATGGTGTTCGCGCCGGGCGCCGAATTCGGCGCCGCCAAGCGCTGGCCCGCGCGCCACTTCGCCGCCCTGGCGCAGGCCATCCGCGACTCGGTGCCGGGCGCGCAGATCGCCTTGCTGGGCTCTCCCAAGGACAAGCCAGCCTGCGACGAGATCATCGCCATCACCGGCAGCGATGCCATGTTCAACCTGGCCGGCGCCACCTCGCTGCCGGATGCCATCGCGCTGATCGCGCGCGCCGCTGCGGTGGTGGCCAACGATTCGGGCCTGCTGCACATTGCGTCCGCGCTGAACCGGCCCGTGATCGCCCTGTACGGCCCCACCGACCCGGACCACGCGCCGCCGTTCTCGGACCTGGCCCGCTCGATTTCGCTGCGCCTGGAATGCGCGCCGTGCCGCCAGCGCGAATGCCCGCTGGGGCACCACGATTGCATGGAAAAGCTGGAAGCGCCACTCGTATGGCAGGCGCTGCGTCCGATGCTGGAACATGCATGAAATCCCGCCTGTGGATGCTGGTACTGGTCTGCGTAGTGGTTTTTCATGGCTCGGCCACTGCTGAGCAAGTTCAAGAGCGCCAGGCAATAAGAACGTTCTTGAACGCAGTGCTCTCCAGGGACGAAGCGCGCTTGCTGGCATTTGAAAAAGGTGAAGAATTTTTTCAGCGCGATACCGACAGCCAGTTTCCAGCTGAGTACTAAGCTTGTCGGCCGGTGATTTGATCGGTACATTCTTGTGCCCGGGTAATATGCCATCCTGTAGCGAACGGTAGCGAGCGCGCGGGACCCATGCTCGTTCGAGGGGCAAATACCTGTCGCCTGATTTCGCGTCTTTTCTAGTTTGATTTTGCCTTTCCTTGTCTTGAAGTTGCCACTTAATCGTCAGGGTGGAAATCGGTACGGCGGTCGCGCCGGCCTTGCCGGTGTGCCGACGCTTTCTCGATCAGGATCAGGGCATTTTTTAAGCTTTCCGCCACTACGGCCGACGCTTTGGCCGGATCAGCAGCTTGCAGTATCCGTGTGGCTGGGGCTGTGGGACGAAGTTGCTCGCGCCGCTGGAACGCGGCGGTTTTCCATTGTTTCGAGCCGGGAAGGCGGATCCAGAAATCGCGCCAGGCGTTGCGAACACCGCCGCCTATCGTATTGGCCAATTGAGCCGGTGACATTACTTGTCCATCATAGACGATGGTATCGCCGACCACGCGCGCGTATGCGTACACACCCCGGTGCGCCATGCGAATGTCGCAGCCCTCGGGCAGGAACAGGTTCTTCCATTGATAGCCGCGCACGCCGGGCTGATGCTCGCCGTCAATCTGGCCTTTGGCGGCAGCGAGCCAGCTTGTGATGGCGGTATTGGCGACTTCCGACGGATCGCGCGCATCGCCGTACTCACGCAAGTAGGCTGCCAGTTCGAGAAAGACCGGCATGGAAATGGTAAGTGCAATTGTATTTGCCATGTTAGCCTCGCTTGTTTTGTGAAGTTCATGCAGATTGGACTTTTCAAGACGATTCGAGTTCAAGTATGGAGAAACGAGGCTCCCAAATAGGCGTCACCTTTTTTGACCCTGGAGAGGGACTCCCCAAGCTCGCTGGAAGAACCTACTGGAATATTTCCCTCGCTCATGACGGTGGGCTGGAACGGGAAGCGGTGTGCGCGCTGTCGTGGCAAGGCATAATACGGCTTCCTCCTTATCACCCAGGAATCATCCCGTGAAAGTATTGATCTTTGGCGCCACCGGCATGGTCGGGCAAGCCGCGCTGCGCGAATGCCTTGCCGCCGCCGATGTCGAATTGGTGCAAACCGTCGGCCGCACGCCGACCGGGCAGCAGCACCCGAAATTGCGCGAGCTGGTGCATGCCGACATGTGGCACTACGATGCCGTCGATGCCGACCTGGCCGGCTTCGATGCCTGCTTCTTTTCGATCGGCGTCACCTCGTCGGGCATGAACGAAAAAACCTATACCCACCTGACCTACGACATGACGCTGGCCGCCGCCGACGTGCTGGCGCGCCTCAATCCGCGCATGGTGTTCGTGTATGTGTCGGGCGCCGGCGCCGACAGCACGGAGAAAAGCCGCATCATGTGGGAACGCGTGCGCGGCAAGACCGAAAACGCGCTGCTTAAGTTGCCGTTTCGCGGCGTGTACATTTTCAGGCCCGGCATGATCCAACCGCTCGACGGCATCAAGTCCAAGACCTCGGCCTACCGCATCTTCTACTCGCTGGCCAAGCCGCTGCTGCCGCTGTTGCGCGCCGCGCTGCCGAACCAGGTACTGACCACGCGCCAGGTCGGCCAGGCCATGCTGGCCGTGGTGCGCAACGGTGCCCAGAAGCGCGTGCTCGAAAGCGCGGACATCGCGCGCCTGGGCCGCGACGCCGCCTGAGGCGCACATGGCGCGCCGCTGGCATCACAATGTGTACGTGATCGAACTGTCGGGCGACGTGATCTATGAACCCCGGTTCAGGAAATCGAATCCGGACTATGTGACGGGCAAGCCGTGCGTGTATGTGGGGATGACGGGATTGAGCCCCGACCTGCGCTTCGACAAGCACAAAGCCGGGATCCAGGCCAACAAGTTCGCGCAGCAATATGGCCTGCGCCTGATGCCTGAACTGTATGCCGTGTATAACCCCATGCCCTACCGTGGCGCGCGCGACATGGAAGTCGAGCTGGCGATCGCCCTGCGCGAAGCAGGCTATGGGGTCTGGCAGGCTTAAGGGATCAGCCCTTGAGGTAGAAGATGACGAAGCCGTCTTCGCCGTCGCCGCTGGCGCGTACCGAATCGCGCACCTTGGCAATGTCGTCCTTCGATGCCAGCGTCGACGAGGCCGATACCATGGCAGGGTCGATGGTGATGCCCATCGCTTTCAATGTGCCTGCGGGGTCGGCCGTAAACTGCGCACGAAACGCGTCATCCGTTGAGAGCTTTTCGAGAATCTCGTCCACTTGTTGCGATGTTGGATTGATCATATTCAGTTCCCCATTTGTGGTTTTGTGTGGCACACGGTGTGTGTCGTGTAAAGTCTAGCATTCAAAGTTGTGTGCGTCACTCCACGTGTAAAGGAATGGAAGAACATGCTGCTGCGCCGCTGCGCTACTGTATTTATCGAGCCGCGCGAGACGCTGGCGATGGACTTTGCCAGCCTGCTCTCGGGCGGTGCGCCCATGCGCGCCACGCCCGGCTGGGTGGCGCTTGCGCCCCATCTGGGACAGGAAGTCGCGCTCGATGCCGATGCGCTCGCCGCGCTCGGCGCCATCAGCTGCACCCTGTGGATGGAGCGCAGCGCCTGCGAACTGCGGCATGGCGCGGCCGTCATCGACCGTTTGCTTACCGATGGTCTGTTGATTTGCGATGACCAGAAGTATGCGGCAACACAGGAACGCGACGACACCTTGCGCGCCGGCCACTGGCAGGGCGTGTCGGCGCTGATGCATGTTTTCAGCCGCTGGCGCGGCGTGCGCGCCAACGAAAAGCAGGCCGCCGCCGGCACGCTGGACGACCTGGTCGCCGCGCGCGGCCTGCCGCCGCCGGAAGCCATTTCGCGCGCCGCGGCCGCCGATGCGCTCAGCTTGCCGGCCGCGCCGGCCGGCTCGCTCGACGAGACCCTGTTCGAACGCCGCACCGGGCGCAATTTCGATCCCGCGGCGTCGATCTCGCAGGCAGGCCTGGCACGGCTGCTGCAGCGCACGTTCGGGGCGCAGCAGGAACGCGAAATCGCCGCCGGCCTGGTGGCGCTCAAGAAGACCAGTCCTTCAGCGGGCGGCCTGCATCCCATCGAAGCGTATGTGCTGGTGCAGCGCGTCGACGGCGTGGCGCCGGGGCTGTATCACTATCACACGCGAGACCATGTGCTGGAACCGGTATGCGCGCTCGATGCGGCGCAGGCGCGCGCGTTCGGTCTCGAGGCGGTGGCCAACCAGCACTGGTTTGCCGACGCGCCCGTGATGGTGGTGCTGGCGGCGCGCGTGGCGCGCAATTTCTGGAAGTACCGCAATCACCCCAAGGCCTACCGCGCCATCACGCTTGACGCCGGCCACCTGTCGCAGACCTTCTACCTGCTGGCGGCCGAAGCGGGGCTGCCTGCGTTTATCACGGCCGCCATCAACGAGGCCGATATCGAACAGGCGCTGGGGCTCGATCCACTGCAGGACGCTGTGATCGCGGTATGCGGATGCGGGCCGGCCTTGCCCGGCACCATGGTGGAAGAATTGCGCTACGAACGCTGACTCGTTTCGCCGGCCAGCGCGTCGGCCAGCGCGTCGAGTTCGGCCAGGGCCGCGATGAAATCGAAGCGGTCCAGCGCCATCTGGATCTGCGCCAGCGTGGCGAAGGCAGGGTGGCCCTTGAGGGTGTTTTGCAGTTCGAGCAGCGGCAGCTCCGCGTCCGGGCTGTGCATGCGCAGCTGTACGCGCAAGTCGTCGATCAGCGTATCGACGCCGGCCAGCGCGGACGGATCGAACGGCGCTTGCGGGGCCTTGGCCACCAGGAGCGGCTGCACCTCGCGCCCCGTTCCCAGCACGATCGCAAACGCGCTTTCGAACCTGGCAAGATGGTCTTCAAGTTCTCCGGGCTCGCCCGTCGCCAGGCAGTCGGACAGCGCGGAGATCGTGGCATGGAGCTCCATCGCCGACACATTGCCCGACGCGCCGGTCAGCGTGTGGATCAGCGCCTGCGCGCCTTCGATGTCGCCGTTCGCGAGCATGGCGCGCAGGTGTTGCGGTGCGCGTCCGTGTTCGGTATCGAAGCTGCCCAGCAGGCGCACCAGCAAGGCCGTGTTGCCGCCCAGGCGCTTCAGGGCGGCCCTGGCATCGATGCCGGGCAGCGTGGCCGGCAGCACCACGGCCATCGGTGACGCGGGGACTTCGGCCACCGCTGCGCCGCCCGCGCGCGCCGGGTTGCGGGCCACGGCCGTCAGCAGCGCGGCGAACAGGCGCTCCGGTTCGATCGGCTTGGTCACGTAGTCGTTCATGCCGGCAGCCAGGCATTTGTCGCGGTAGCCGGCGATCGCGTGGGCGGTCATGGCGATGATGGGCAGGTCGCGGTGGCGCCGCTTCTGGCGAATCCGCGCGGTCGCTTCATAGCCGTCCATTTTCGGCATCTGGATATCCATCAGGACGGCGTCGTAGTTGGCCTGGTCGGCCATGCGCACCGCTTCGATGCCGTTGCCGGCGATGTCGGCCCGTACGCCGGCAGTCTGCAGGATTTCGGTGGCCACCTGCTGGTTGATCAGGTTGTCGTCGACCAGCAGCACGCGCACGCCGCGCAGGCGTCCTGCCGTGCGCGCAGCTGCTGCGTTCAGGTCCATTTCCGGGCCGTGCTGCAGGCCGCCTTCCTGCGCGGCGCCTTGCGGCTTGCAGGCGAAGGTCACTTCAAAGCTGAAGCAGCTGCCTTCGCCCGGCACGCTCCGCACGTCGATCCGCCCGCCCATCTGGGCAATGAGCAGTTGCGAAATGGTCAGCCCCAGTCCGGTGCCGCCGAATTCGCGCGTGGTGCTGGCGTCGGCCTGCGAAAACGGGCGGAACAGGCGCGCCAGCTGCGCATCGCTGATGCCCACGCCGGAATCGCTGACCGAAAAGCGCAGGCAGGTGTGTTCCGGCGCGTGCAAGGGACCTGCCAGTTCCACCAGCAGGTGCACGTGGCCGCGCGCGGTGAACTTGATGGCATTGCCCACCAGGTTGGCCAGCACCTGGCCCAGGCGCAGCGGATCGCCCGACAGCGTCCCGGGCACGTCCGCACCGGTTTCGATCATCAGTTCGATCTTCTTGTGCGCGGCCGGGACCGCGAACAGGTCGGCGATCTGGCCCAGCACGTCGGCCAGGTTGAAGGTCACCGTCTCCAGTTCCAGCTTGCCCGCTTCGACCTTGGAAAAATCGAGCAGGTCGTTGATGATGCCCAGCAGGCCATGGCCGGCGGTGGATATCTTGCGGAAGTAGTCGCGCGGGCGGGGCGGACCTTCGAGCGCCAGCCCCAGCCCGGCAAAGCCGAGGATCGCGTTCATCGGGGTGCGGATCTCGTGGCTGATGTTGGCCAAAAATTCGCTCTTGGCCACGGTGGCCGCTTCGGCGCTGGCGCGCGCCTGTTCCAGCAGGCGCAGCGCGCGCGCCTTCTGGAAGGCCGTCACGAAGTGTTCCTGCAGGCTCTTGAGCAGTTCCAGGTCGTTGTCGTCGAAACTGTAGGAACCCTGCGTGTTCTCGAAGATGAAATAGCCTTCCACGTGGTCTTCGATGCGCACCCGCACCGCCAGCATGGCCGGCGTCATGCTGCCGTCTGCCTGGCGCTGCCCGGTGGTCAGGAAAACGTCCGACGACAGGGCTTGCGCCTTGTCGGTATAGGTTTCGGCGGCCTGGCGCGCATCCATCGCCACGCGCATGCGGCCGGCGTCGGCGTGGCCGGCGGCCAGGTGCGCCAGGAACAGGCCGCTGCCCGGTTCGCGCACCAGCGCGCTGGCCGTATCGACGCCTGCGATCACCGCGCACTCCTTCAGGATGGCGTCGAGCAGGGCGTCGAAGGCCAGGTGGGCGTTGATCGACTTGACGATGGCATTGAGCTTTTCCAGGTGTGCGGTGCGCGAACGCACGCGCGCTTCGAGCATCGCTTTTTCACGTTCCAGGTTGCGCACGCGCCAGCGGAACAGGCCCAGGCCCAGCAAGCCCCAGGCCAGCACATAGCCGGCATACGCCCACCAGGTGCGGTGCCAGGGGGGCAGCACCTGCACCGGCAGCGCCAGCGGTTCGCTCCACACGCCATGCCGGTTCGAGCCGCGCAGCTGCAGCGTGTAGGTCCCGGGCGGCAGGCTGGTATAGGCCGCGATGCGGCGCGTGGCGTCGGTCTCTATCCATTGCTTGTCGAAGCCGTCAAGGCGGTAGGCATAGCGGTTGCTGCGCGGCGCCGAATAATCGAGCGCGGAAAATTCGACTTCGAAGCCGCTGACGTCGGGCTTGAGCACCAGCTTGGCCGGCGCGCCGCCGCTACCGAAATGGCGCCCGGCCGGCACCGCCGTGGTCCCCAGGCGCACGCTGCTGATCACCAGCGGCGGGCGCAGCGTCCATTCGCCCAGCAGTTCCGGATGCAGGATGGTCAGGCCGCCGGTGCCGCCGAACAGCATGTCGCCTTCGGCCGTGGTGGCGATCGACCCGAGGTAGTAGCCGCTGATGGCCAGGCCCTCGGAGCGGTCCAGTTTGCGGAACTTGAAGGTGGCGGGATCGACGCTGAACAAGCCGTCGTTGCCCGCGGCCCAGATCAGGCCCGCGCGGTCGGTGGTCAGGGAGATGACGTTTTCGTTGGGTACGCCATCGGCCAGGCCGAAGCGCCGGAAGCGCGGCTTGCCGTCGGGCGCGCGCCCTTCCATGACACTGATGCCGCTGCCGATGCTGCCCACCCACAGGCGCCCCTGGCGGTCGAACGCCAGGCCCGCCGTCAGTCCGCCCGGCAGCGCGGCCGGATTGGCCGGATCGGGCAGGATGTGTTCGACGGTGCCGGCATCCGGATCGATGCGGTTCAGGCCCATCATGGTCGCTGCCCAGAGCTGGCGCCCGGTCCCATGGATCATGTAGAACACCCGGTTGTCGATCAGGCCGCCCGATTTGGCGGGGCCCTGCATCCAGGGACGGATGTCGCCCGTGGCCGGGTCGTAGTCGAGCAAGCCTTCGCCGGTGGCGATCCACAGCCGCTGTCCGTTGGCCAGGATCGCGCCGATGCGGGGGAAGGGATTGGGCCGCGCCAGCGGCACGCGCCGTACCGTGCTGCCGTCCAGCGTGCTGCGGTACAGGCCGAACTGGGTACCGATCCAGACGCTGCCATTGCTCTGTTCCAGCATCGACAGCACCGGGCGGCTCGGCAGGCTGGTATCGGGCTTGGTCGGGTCGGGCGTGAGCGCCACGGAGCGCCGGCCATCCTGCTCCACGATGCGCATGCCGCGGTCGGCCACGCCCAGCCATACGCGGCCGTCGCTGGCGGTCATCAGCGCGGTGACGTCGGCGTCGGTTTCGCCAGGGCCGCCAAAGACATTGCGCACCGCGACGGTGTTCGGATCGTAGCGGTTCAAGCCCCGTTCGGTGCCCACCCATACCAGGCCGCTGCGGTCGCGCAGCAGGGCGGCCGTGCGGTCATGGGCCAGGCTCGTTGCGATGGCCGCGCTATGGCGCAGCCGGCGCATGTGGCCGCCGGCGCGGTCGTATTCGATGACGCCGCCGCCGTAGCTGGCGATCCACACCCGCCCCGGACTGGCTTCGATGATCGACAGCAGCATGTGCGAGCGCATGTCGCGCACGGCCGGGTCGTTGAGCAGGCGGCCGCCCTGGCTGTCGGCAGGCACGCTGCCGATGCCGCTTTTCAGGGTGCCGAACAGGATCGTGCCGTCGCTGTCTTCGTACAGCGACAGCACGCTGTCGGCCATGGGCGCATCGGCGTCGCCGGCGATGGCGATGCGGCGGAAGGCGCCGTCCGGTTCGCGCAGCGCCAGGCCCGAGGCCATGCCGATCCACAGGCGGCCGCGCTTGTCCACGTGCAGGGCGCGGACCTGGTTGTCGGGCAGGCTGCCCGCGCTCGCATCGCTGCGGTAGCGGGTGATCAGGTTGCCGGCATCGGCAATGTAATCGAGGCCGGCCCCCGTGCCCACCCAGGTGCCCTTGGCGTCGCTGGCCAGGGCGGCCACCGCGCCGCTGCCGATGCCGTCCTTGCCGGGACCGAAGCGGACGAACTTGTCCTCGCTGCGGTCGTAGCGGGCCACGCCGCCGCCCGAACTGCCGATCCACATCCGGCCCCGGGTATCGGCATGCAGGGTTTGCACGAAACCGGCCGGCGCGGTATCGGCCCTGGCCGGGTCATGCGGGAACAGGCGGAAACGGTAGCCATCGAAACGCGCCAGGCCGGCCTGGGCGCCAACCCAGATGAAGCCGTCGCCGTCCTGCGCAACGGAGGTCAGCGGGGAGTGCGGCAAGCCGTGGTCCACGCTCATGTGCTCGAACAGGGTCGACGTGAGCGGCGCCCAGCGCGTGCGGCTGCGTTCGACGTCGAGCGGCCGATGGGCCGCCACCGCCATGCCGGCGGCCAGCAGGACGCAGGCCAGCGCGGCGCGAATCAGCAAGGGCGGGGAAAACCGGCGCATTACGCTTGCCTCACGACGCGGTTGCGTCCTTCCTGCTTGGCGCGGTACAAGGCCTGGTCGGCAGCTTCGAGCAGGCCGGCCGGCAGCGTGCCGGTGCCCGGATAATGGCAGGCCGCGCCCAGGCTCAGCGACAGGGTTTTCACCGCCGGGCTGGGATGGGGAATGTGCAGGGTGGCGATGGCCGCGTGCATGCGCTCGGCCACCATGGCCGCTTCGGCGATGTCGGCGCCGGGCAGGATGCAGGCGAATTCCTCGCCGCCGTAGCGCGCCACCAGGTCGCGGCTGCGCAGGCCGGCCATGGCCAGCGCATTGGCCACGCGCCGCAGGCAGGCGTCGCCGGCCGGGTGGCCGCCGTGGTCGTTATAGGCCTTGAAATGGTCGATGTCGATCATCACCAGCGACAGCGGTTCGTTCGCGTACGCCGCCTGGGTCCAGGCCTGGGCCAGCGTCTGGTCGAAGCAGCGGCGGTTCGGAATGCCGGTCATGGCGTCGAGCATGGATTGGCGTTCGAGTTCATCGCGATAGTGCTTCAGGTCGAGGTGGGTGCGGATGCGGCGCTGCACCAGCGGCAGGCTGAACGGCTTGACGATGTAATCGATGGCGCCCAGTTCGAAGCCCACCATTTCATCTTCGACTTCGTTCTTGCCGGTGATGAAAATGACGGGGATCGGTTCGGTGCGCGGATCGTTCTTGAGCTGGCGGCAGATCTCGTGGCCGTCCATGTCGGGCATGACCACGTCGAGCAGGATCAGGTCCGGCTTTTCGCTCTGGGCGATGCGCAGGGCGGCCGGGCCGCTGGTGGCGGCCAGGGTCTTGTAGTCGTCGCGCAGGAACTGCACCAGCAGGTGGATATTGGCCGGCGAATCGTCGACCAGCAGGATCTTCGGCAGCGGCGCCGCGCCCGCCGGCACGGGCGGCGCGGGCGCGTCGGCGGGGCCGGCTTCATGGTCGAGCCGCACGCGCAAATGGTCCAGGTGCGACATGGTCGCTTGCAGCGCCTCGCCCAGCTTGCGTTCGGCTTCGCGGCTGCCGATCAGGGCCAGGTGCAAGCCCAGGCGGCCGTGCAGTTCGGCCGCGGTCGCCGGCCACGCCAGCACGTCGGCGGCGCCGCCTTCCCAGCATGCGGTACTGTCGCCGGCGCCGGCCACCACGATCGGCACGGCGCTGTCGGAGCGCAGTGCGCGCAGTTGCGCCAGGCTGGCCGGCGCATTGCCGTTCGCGTGCAGCACGATCAGGTCGGGGGCGGCAGCCGACACGTCCTGGACGGACTCCGGCTTGAGTTCAAGCGTGTATGTACGGCAGCCGAGTGCGGAGAGTGCTTGCCCTATCCAGTCGGGCGGTTCCTGTGCGGCATTGACGATAAGTACAAAAGGGGACAAACGTGTTTCTCCCACCGGAAATGAGGGCACGGGCATGGGGTGCGAAGACGCCCGGCGGATGCCTCACCGACATTACGGTGAAGGGTAAATTGTGTCAATTAAATTTTGCCGAAATACAAGCATAGGGGCGCCTATCGCACGCTCTGCAGCAAGAACGTTGCGTCGCGGCAGCTGTTGTGCGAACGCCGGACCTGGGTGGCGCTGCACGAGCGCGAACGGCCGGCCTTGTCGAAACAGGCGTGCAGCTCGCGCAGGAAGCGTCCGCCGCCGGCGCAGAAGGGCAGCACGCTGTCGGCGGCCAGGCCCGGATTGGCCGCGCGGAAGGCTTGCACGAAGTCGCGCCGGCTGGTGCGCAGGCTTTGCGCGGGCTGCTGGTATGCAGGCGGGATAAGCAGCGCGCTTTTCAGCCTGGCCGACAGCGCGAAATAGGCGTCCGGCGCCAGCCCCGAACAGCTGCCGTGCTTGCGCCACTCGTGTGGGGCCAGCTTGGGCGAGGGGAAGAGCGCGGCGTATTGCTTGCGGACCTGGTCCGGCAAGGCTTCGTTCGAACAGTGCTGCGGATAGCCGGTTTCGTGCTGGGGCCACAGCCCGTGCAGCACGAAGCCGAGGCGCCGCCCGCTGGCGCACTGGTCTGGATCGTCATTGGTGGCGCAGAAGGAGGGCGACCAGCTCATGGCGACGGCGTAGTAGTCGAACCGGCCGGGCGCGTCCTTCGGGCGGCTGGCCTGGCTGCTGGCGGGGGCCAGCATCAACAGAAATAGAAACAGGGTGCGAAACGGCATGCGGCGGCTTTCTCAAAGGGGAAGTGGGGGCGGGCACAGCTGGCGCACGGCATAGCCGTCGCGCCCCTTGCGTTTGGCATCGTACAGCGCCGCGTCGGACGCTTTCAAGAAATCGTCGATGGTCAGGTCGCAGCTGCCGCCGATGGCAATGCCGACGCTGGTGGTGACATTGAAACTGACATCGGCGAACACGAAGGGCGGGCGGATCTGCTCCATGATTTTTTCGGCCAGCGTGGTGGTGTCGGCATCGCCCTTGGTGCTCTCGAAGATGATCACGAATTCGTCGCCGGCCAGGCGCGCCACGGTATCGGTCGCGCGCACCGCCATTTTCAGGCGCGATGCGAATTCGACCAGGACCTGGTCGCCCATGCCGTGGCCGAGCGTATCGTTGATGGCCTTGAAGTGGTCGATGTCGAGATAGGCCAGCGCCAGCTTGCCGCGCGAGCGCTCCGCGCGCCGGATCGAGAGCGCGAAGATTTCTTCGAACATGCGGCGGTTGTGGATGCCGGTCAGCGAGTCGGTGCGGGCCTGCGCTTCGAGGTTCATCTCGGCGTTCCTGCGCTGGCGCGACAGGTCGAAAAAGGCGCGGCTCAGTTCGCCGAATTCGTCGCGCCGGTCGACATCGAACACTTCGATCGGCGCGCTGCCGTCGGAGATGCGCGCGACGTGCTTGCGCAGCGCGGCCAGAGGGCGCAGCAGGCGCAGGATGGCCAGCCAGCCGGCCACGCCGGCCAGCAGCGCCACCGCCGCCGACGCGAGCAGGGCCTTGGTGCGCATCCGGATCATGGGCCGGAACGCTTCGTCGAGCGGATACACGCCGCCGATGATCCAGTCGGTCCTGGCCAGGCGCTTGTAGGTGATCAGGGCCGGCACGCCGCGCTTGGTGAGGCCTTCGGTCCAGCCTTCGAAGCCGTTCATGGCCGCCGCGACAGTCGGCTGGACGCCGCCCGGGCCGTCGCTGGCCTTGCGCAGGATGTGTTCCTGGTCCGGGTGGTGGATGATGGTGCCGTCGCGGGTGAGCATGAACAGGTAGCCGCTCGAGCCGGATTTGAGCGACGCCAGCTGGCCGAAAAAGCGCGGCCGCTGCAGGTCGATCGCGCCGGCCAGCATGAAGCGCAGCTTGCCCGCGTCGTCGAACACCGGTTCGGTCACCAGCACCACCGGCCGCTGCGACAGGCTGCTCTTGAAGGGGCGCGAAATGATGCCTTCGCGCGCGGCCACCGTGTCGATGAAATAATCGCGCTGCGAAAAATTGAGGTCCTTCGACACATTGCGGTCGTTCAGGCTGGCGAGGATCATGCCATCGCGGTCGTAGACCACCACATTGAAAAATTCATCGCGCAAGGTGCCGTGGGCTTCCAGGAAAGCCTGCAGCGAGGCCGGCTCCTCGGCCAGCTCTTCGCGCAGCGTCATCAAGAGGGTTTTCTTGGCGCCCAGGTCGGCGTCGATGTAGGCGGCGGCCGACGAGAGCAGGGCAAATTGCTGGGCCCCGACGATGGCGCGCATCTGGCGTTCGGCCAGGAACAGCGACGAAAAGGCGACCAGCCCGGTGGCGAGCAATACCAGAGCGACCACCAGGACCGAGAGGCGGAACTTCAGGCTGACGGTATTGACCGCTAGTCGCATGGACCGCTCGCTCAATGGTTACGTGTGACGTGACCCTGATGATAAGCGGTTTCAAGCGAAAGCGGCACTGTTTCCCGATAAATGCCCCGCTCAGGCGGGCGAGCGTGTCATCCACGCCCGGTACTGGCGCGCCTGGCGCATGGAGCGCCATTGCCCGGCCACGAAGGCCCACAGCGGCGAGACGCCCGGCGCCGTCCGCGCGCCGTCGCCGAGGCGCCTGAGCTGATGGGTGACGAGCGCCATGGTCGCCAGCCCCGCCATGGTCTTGTTCTTCCAGCGCACCGGGGGCAGGCCTGCCACCGCGCTCTTGTCGGAACGCCAGGCCAGTGGCAAGTCGGGCTTGACGGCCAGCGCGGTGGCGATGCCGGCCATGGCCACGCCGCTGGCCAGCACCTGCTTGACGATCTCCAGGCGGCGGATGCCGCCGGTGACCATGACCGGCATGTTGGCCACGGCCGCGATGTCGCGGGCGAATTCGAGGAAATAGGCTTCGCGCGCCAGGGTGCTGCCGTCGCGGGTCTGGCCCTGCATGGCCGGCGCCTCGTAGCTGCCGCCGGACAGTTCGACCAGGTCCACCGCGTGGCTGTTCAACATTTGCACCACGGCGCGCGCGTCGCTGGCGTCGAAGCCGCCGCGCTGGAAGTCGGCCGAATTGAGCTTGACGGCCACGCTGAAGGAAGCGCCCACGCTGGCGCGCACGGCCAGGATGATCTCGACCAGCAGGCGCGCCCGGTTTTCCAGGCTGCCGCCCCAGCGGTCCTGGCGCTGGTTCGACAGCGGCGACAGGAACTGGCTGACCAGGTAGCCATGGGCGGCATGGATCTGCACGCCCGAAAAACCGGCCCGCTGCGCCAGCCTGGCCGAGGTGGCGAAGCGGGCAATCACGTCGGCGATGTCGGCTTCGCTCATTTCCCTGGGCATGCCGAACAGGCCGGAATGCTTGCCCAGGTCGAGCGCCACGGCCGAGGGGGCCAGGGTAGTCTGGCCCAGGCCCTTCATAATCTGGCGTCCCGGATGGTTGAGCTGCAACCAGAACTGCGCCCCGTTGGCGCGCCCGATACGGGCCCATTCGCTGAAGGAAGCGAGTTCGTCGTCATTTTCCAGCACCACGCTGGCCGGGCCGCTCATGGCGCGCCGGTCGACCATCACATTGCCCGACAGGATAAGGCCGGCGCCGCCCTCGGCCCAGGCGCGGTACAGGCGCTTGATCCGCGACGATGGCCCGTGCGCGGCGTCGGCCATGTTCTCTTCCATCGACGCCTTGCCGATGCGGTTGGGGATGGTGCTGCCATTGGGAAGCTGCAGTTCTTGGAAGGGATGCATGGGAACTCCTGAGTTGTATTGACCCGAGTTTAAGGTTAAACTTAACTTGAAGGTCAAGCGGAGATTTGCATGAATATCGGAACATTGGCAAAACAGACAGGGCTGGCGCAATCGCGCATCCGTTTCTACGAGGCGCAGGGCTTGCTGGGGGCGGTGCAGCGCACGCCGAACGGCTACCGCGTGTATGCGCCGGAGGCTGGGCACATCTTGGGGGTCATCACCTCGGCGCAGGATGCGGGCTTCACGCTCGACGAGATCCGCAATCTCTTGCCGCAGTCGGAAGGCGCGGGCTGGGACCGCGTGCGCCTGGCCGCCAGCCTGAAGGCCAAGCTGGCCGACATCGCCGTCATCCAGGCCAGGCTGGCCGGCACCCGCGGCAACCTCGAAGCGCTGCTGGCGCGCATCGAGCGCGACGACCCGAACGACACCTGCTTCAAGGAAGCGGCCTGTTAACCGACCCGGTCACGTCACATGAGGATGACGTCGTACTGCTCCTGGTGGTAGGCCGTTTCGACCTGCAGTGAAATCTGCTTGCCGATAAAGTCGCCCAGCATGGCCAGGTGCTGCGATTCTTCTTCCAGGAACAGGTCGACCACTTCCTGCGACGCCAGGATGCGGAATTCGCGCGGATTGAACTGCTTCGCCTCGCGCATCAGTTCACGCAGGATTTCGTAGCAGATGGTGCGGCTGGTCTTGACCTGGCCCTTGCCCGAGCATGCCGGGCAGGGTTCGCACAAGATATGGGCCAGCGATTCGCGCGTGCGCTTGCGCGTCATCTCCACCAGACCCAGCGCCGAAAAGCCCGACACCGACACCTTGGTGCGGTCGCGCGACAGGGTTTTCTTCAGCTCCTGCAGCACCGCATTGCGATGCTCGCTGTTGTCCATGTCGATGAAGTCCAGGATGATGATGCCGCCCAGGTTGCGCAATCGCAGCTGGCGCGCGATGGCATGCGCCGCTTCCAGGTTGGTCTTGAAAATGGTGTCGGCAAAATTGCGCCCGCCCACGAAGCCGCCGGTGTTGACGTCGATCGTGGTCATGGCCTCGGTCTGGTCGACGATCAGGTAGCCGCCCGACTTGAGGTCGACGCGGCGTCCGAGCGCGCGCAGGATTTCTTCTTCCACGCCGTACAGGTCGAACAGCGGGCGCTCGCCCGTGTAGTGCTGCAGGCGCGCCAGCACGCTGGGGGTGTAGGTCTGGCCGAACTCCACCAGCTTCAGGTGGTTCTCGCGCGAGTCGACCTGGATGGTGGCCGTCTCGTCGTGCACGAAGTCGCGCAGCACGCGCTGGGCCAGGTTCAGGTCCTGGTACAGCAGGCTGGTGGCGGGACGGGTCTTGGCGCCGTGGACGATGGCGCCCCAGGTCTTGCGCAGGTAGTCGACGTCGGCCGCGAGGTCGGTATCGGACGCGTCTTCGGCCATGGTGCGCACGATGTAGCCGCCTTTTTCCTCGGGCGGCAGCAGGCTTTGCAGGCGCGTGCGCAGCAGTTCGCGGTCCGATTCCTTTTCGATTTTTTGCGAGATGCCGATATGGCAGTCCTGCGGCAGGTAGACCAGCATGCGGCCCGCGATCGAGATCTGGGTGGACAGGCGCGCACCCTTGGTGCCGATGGGATCCTTGATCACCTGGACGGTGAGCACCTGGCCGTCGAACAGCACTTTTTCGATCGGGGTCGGGGCCACATTGGGACTGTCGTGGTTGCGCGCTTCCCAGATGTCGGCCACGTGCAGGAAGGCCGCGCGTTCCAGGCCGATGTCGATGAAGGCCGACTGCATCCCGGGCAGCACCCGCACCACCTTGCCGGAGTAGACGTTGCCCGCCAGGCCGCGCGTGAGCGTACGTTCGATGTGCAGTTCCTGCACGGCGCCTTGCAGGATCAGCGCAACGCGCGTTTCCTGAGGGGTGATGTTGATCAGGATGTCTTCGTTCATGTGTCGATGCCGCGTGATGTCTGAGGCATGATCATACAACGGCGGGGCGTTGACAGGGGAGCAATACGCGTGCGGGTCTATGCGAGCGGAACGCCGGCCTTGCGCAGCAGGCAGGCCGTTTCGTACAAGGGCAGTCCCATGATGCCCGAATGGCTGCCGTCGATATGTTCGACGAACAGCGCCGCCAGGCCCTGGATGCCATAGCCGCCCGCCTTGTCGTACGGTTCCTGGGTCGCGCAATAGGCCTTGATCGAGGCCTCGGACAGGGTGGCGAAGCGCACCTGCGACACCTGGGTCACGGTTTCGGCCATGCTGGTATGGTGCACGGCGATGGACGTAAGGACCTGGTGGGTGCGGCCGGACAGGCGGGTCAGCATGGCGATGGCTTCGTCCTTGCTGGCCGGCTTGCCGAGGATGTCGCCGTCGAGGGTGACGGTGGTATCGGCCGCCAGCACGGGCCGCGGCGGCAGGCGCCGGCTTTGCACGATACCCCAGGCGAAGGCGGCTTTTTCCGTGGCCACCCGCGCCACATAGGCCAGCGGGTCTTCGCCGGGCAGGACGATTTCGGTGACGTCGGGACCGCGCGGGGTGTCGTTGCGCAGCATGAGCAGTTCGAATTCGACGCCGATCTGGCGCAGCAATTCACGCCGGCGCGGGCTCTTGGAAGCGAGGAAGATCTTCTTGTCGATCGGTTTCATGGTGGTTCAGACCCGGTGGTAAGGGTGGTTCTGCGTGATCGACCACGCACGGTACAACTGCTCGGCAAGCATAACACGCACCATGCCGTGTGGGAGCGTCATCGAGGAAATACGAATCAGGCCCTCGGCTCTCGCCTTGAGCGCCGGGTCGAGGCCGTCGGCCCCGCCGATCAGGAAGGCGGTATCCCGGCCGTCCTGTTGCCATGTCATCAACTGCTGCGACAGGCCGACGCTGGTCAGATCCTTACCGCGCTCGTCGAGGGCGATGATGCGGACATGCTTGGGGAGGGATGCTTCGATGCGCTCGCGTTCGAGCGCCATGGCGGTGGCGGCGGTCTTGCTGCCGGACCGCTCGACCGGCTTGATTTCCTTGAGCACGATGCGCAGCTCGGGGGGCATGCGCTTCGTGTATTCGGAAAAGCCGGCCTCGATCCAGGCCGGCATTTTATGGCCGACTGCAGCGATGATGAGCTGCATAGGCGCTTACTCGTCTGCCGCTTTTTTGACAGTACGCTTGATGACCTTCTTGACCGGCACCGCGTCGGCTGGCGCCTTGGCGACCTTGGCCACGCGTTTCGGTGGCAGTGCCTTGAGCGCCTTGACCGCGGCTTCCTCGGTCTTGGTGGCCTTGACCTTGACGACCTTGCCGACCGGCGTTGCTGCCTTCTTGGCGGCGGCGCGTTTCGGCTTGGCTTCGGCGGTGGTGGCGGCTTTCTTGGCGGGGGCCTTTGCGGTGGTCACGGCCTTGCGCTCGCGCACAGGCTTGACTTCAGGCGCTTCCTGGGTCGACGCGAGGTGCTTGGACTTCGGCTTGGCGGCCACGGCGTCGGCATTTTCCGGGGTGTTCTTGCGCTTGGCGGCGCCCAGCTTGACCGGCTTGTCGCCCCAGATTTCTTCGAGGCGGTAGTACTGGCGGATGGCCGGCTGCATGATGTGGACGATCATGTCGCCCAGGTCGACCAGTACCCATTCGCCGGTGTCTTCGCCTTCGACGCCGATCACGTCGCCGCCGGCTTCCTTGACCTTGTCGCGGACCGAAGCGGCCAGCGATTTGGTCTGGCGGTTCGAGGTGCCGGACACGACCGCGATGCGGTCGAACAGGCTGGTCAGGTGCACGGTGTCGAACACCTGGATGTCCTGGCCTTTGATGTCTTCGAGCGCGTCGACGACGAGGGTTTGAAGTTTTTTAATATCCATTAGATTTTGTATAAATTATGTTGTTGAATATAGTCTAGCACTACCGGTGAGATAAGCGAGTTTGCCGGTTCTCCCCGTTGTAATGCCGCACGAACCTGGGTGGCGGAGATATCCACATCCAAAGCCTGCGCCAGGTAAGCATGGCCAGACGGTTGATTACGCAGCTGCGCCAGGGTGCCCAGGCGCTGCTGAAATACGGTTGCCACGGACGCGGGAAGCGCCGCATCGGCCAATGCATAACCCGGGCGCGCAGCCACGCCGATATGGGCCAGGTCGAACAGGGATTGCCAGTCGCGCCAGGTGTCGAGCTGCTGCAGCTGGTCCGCGCCCATCAGGAACACGATCGACGCTTCCGGTCCCAGCTCGGCGCGCACGCAGCGCAACGTATCGATGGTGTAGCTCGGCGCGGCGCGCTCGATTTCCTGCAGGTCCAGCGTCACCGGCAAACGGGCCTGTTTGAACGCCAGCTCCAGCATGGCCACGCGCTCGTCGGCGCGCGCGCGCAAGCCGCTTTTTTGCCACGGGCTGCCGGCCGGGATGATGCGCAGTTCATCGGGTTCGAACAGGTTTGCAAACATGGTGGCCAATGCCACATGGCCTTCATGGACCGGGTCGAAACTGCCTCCCAGCAGGAGGGCGCAGAATGTCACGTCGCCAGCCAGTCGCGGTGGACCAGGAAGTCCGTGTACAGCGCCGCTTCAGGCGTTCCCGGTTCCGGCTTCCAGTCGTAGCGCCATTTGACGATGGGCGGCATCGACATCAGGATCGCCTCGGTGCGTCCGCCGGACTGCAGGCCGAACAGGGTGCCGCGGTCGAACACCAGGTTGAATTCGACGTAGCGTCCGCGCCGGTAAGCCTGGAAATCGCGTTCGCGTTCGCCGTAGGGCTGGTCCTTGCGCGAACGCAGGATCGGCAGGTAGGCGGTGAGGAAGCTGTCGCCCACGCTTTGCGTCATGGCGTAGCTGGCGTCAAAGCCCGGGGCATTGAAGTCGTCGAAGAAAATGCCGCCCACGCCGCGCGGCTCCTTGCGGTGCTTCAGGTAAAAATAATCGTCGCACCAGGTCTTGAAGCGGGCGTGCAGATCGTCGCCAAAGGGCGCCAGCGCGTCGCGGCAGCTCTGGTGAAAATGGCGCGTGTCGTCCGCATTGCCGTAGTACGGGGTCAGGTCCATGCCGCCGCCGAACCACCACACCGGCTCGCCGCCTTCGGCGGTGGTCGTGAAAAAGCGCACATTCATGTGGACCGTCGGCGCGTACGGATTGCGCGGATGGATCACCAGCGACACGCCCATCGCTTCCCACGGGCGGCCCGCCAGTTCGGGGCGTCCCGCCGCCGCCGATGGCGGCAGGCTGGCGCCCGTCACGTGCGAGAAATTGCAGCCGCCGCGTTCGATGACATTGCCTTCCTCGACCAGGCGCGTGATGCCGCCGCCGCCCTCGGGCCGCTCCCACGCATCGCGCAGGAATGGCTTGCCGTCGACTTCTTCGAGCGCGGCAACGATGCGCGACTGAAGATCGAGGAGCCAGGCCTTGACGGCCACAGGGGAGGGGGATGACATTCGGGTGGGATCGGGGAATAAAAAAGTGAGGACAGATTGTACACTGTCCTGCACTTATATGATATGGCGGGTGCTTTCGCCTAGTGCTTGAGGCCGCGCCAGCCGATATCGCGGCGGAACTGGGCGCCGTTGAAGTGGATCTTGTCGACCGCGTCATAGGCCTGTTTTTGCGCCATCTTGATGCTGTCGCCCAGGCCCACCACGCACAGCACGCGTCCGCCGCTGGTCATCAGCTTGCCGCCAGCCAGCACGGTGCCGGCGTGGAAGGTCGTGCATTCGGCGGTGTCGGCCGGAATGCCGTCGATGACGTCACCCTTGCGCGGGCTGTCGGGATAACCGGCCGCGGCCAGGACCACGCCCACGGCGGTACGGCGGTCCCATTCCAGTTCCACCGTATCGAGCGTGCCACCCACGGCGTGCTCCATGACGGTGACCAGGTCGCTTTTCAGGCGCGCCATGATCGGCTGGGTTTCCGGGTCGCCCATGCGGCAGTTGAATTCCAGCGTGCGCGGGTTGCCCTTGTCGTCGATCATCAGGCCGGCATACAGGAAGCCGGTGAACACGATGCCGTCCTTGGCCATGCCGGCGATGGTCGGGTTGATGATTTCGCGCATCACGCGCGCATGCATGGCCGGGGTGACGATGGGGGCCGGCGAATAGGCGCCCATGCCGCCCGTGTTCGGGCCTTCGTCCTGGTCGCGCAGGCGCTTGTGGTCCTGGCTGGTGGCCAGCGGCAGGATGTTCTTGCCGTCGCACATGACGATGAAGCTCGCTTCTTCGCCGGCCAGGAATTCTTCGATGACGATGCGCGCGCCGGCGTCGCCGTAGCGGTTGTCCGACAGCATGTGGTCGACCGCCTGGTGCGCTTCTTCCAGCGACATGGCCACGACCACGCCCTTGCCGGCCGCCAGGCCGTCGGCCTTGATGACGATGGGCGCGCCTTCCTGGTCGATATAGGCGTGCGCCAGTTCGGCGTCGGTGAAGCTCTGGTATTTGGCCGTCGGGATGCCGTGGCGCTGCATGAAGGCCTTGGCGAAGTCCTTGCTGCTTTCCAGCTGGGCCGCTTCGCTGGTCGGTCCGAAGATCTTCAGGTTGCGTCCGCGGAACAGGTTGACGATGCCGGCCGCGAGCGGCGTTTCAGGGCCAACCACGGTCAGGCCGATGCCTTCCTTCTGGACGAAGTCGGCCAGTTCGGCCGGGTCGGTCAGGTCGACATTGACCAGGCGGATATCGCGCGCGGTGCCGCCATTGCCCGGGGCAACGTAGACCATTTGGATGCGTTCGGATTGGGCCAGTTTCCAGGCCAGTGCGTGTTCACGGCCACCAGAGCCGACTACCAGGATTTTCATGGGTTGTTTACTCTTCGATCAGGGCGTTGGTATAGACTTCCTGTACGTCGTCGAGGTTCTCGAGCGCGTCGAGAATTTTTTGCATCTTGAGGCCGTCTTCGCCCGAGAATACAGTCTCGGTTGCCGGCTTCATGATTATTTCCGCTACTTCCGCCTTGAAGCCAGCCTTTTCCAGCGCTTCCTTGACGTTGGCGAAGGCGAACGGGTCGCACAGGACCTCGAAACCGCCTTCTTCATCCTGCACCACGTCGTCGGCGCCCGCTTCGAGCGCCGCTTCCATCAGCTTGTCTTCATTCACGCCCGGCGCGAACAGGAACTGGCCGCAATGCTGGAACATGAAGGCCACCGAGCCTTCGGTGCCCATGTTGCCGCCGTGCTTGTTGAAGGCGTGGCGCACTTCGGCCACCGTGCGCACGCGGTTGTCGGTCATGCAGTCGACGATGATGGCGGCGCCGCCGATGCCATAGCCTTCGTAGCGCACTTCTTCATAGTTGACGCCTTCCAGGCCGCCCGAGCCGCGCTGTATGGCGCGGGTGACGTTTTCCTTCGGCATATTGGCGTCCGCCGCCTTGTCCACCGCCAGGCGCAGGCGCGGATTGGCCGCGATATCGCCGCCGCCCATGCGGGCTGCCACGGTGATCTCCTTGATCAGGCGGGTCCAGATTTTGCCGCGCTTGGCGTCAGTGGCGGCCTTCTTGTGCTTGATGTTGGCCCATTTGCTGTGTCCAGCCATGTCGGGATTTCCTTAGACGGTATGCAAGAGTGGCCGACATTTTAACATAGCGGCCATTTCAAAATCGGGCGGGCCCGGGCCCGCTTGCGCGTTTCGTTCTACAATTGCTGCATGAGCAAAAGCGCCATCGCCGCAACGTCATCCACCCCCGCCATGCAACGCCGCGCCCTGGTCGCCGGCCTGGCCATCGCGATCGGCGGCGCCGTGCTGTTTTCCACCAAGGCCATCGTGGCCAAGCTGCTGTACCGCTACCAGATCGACGCCATCACCGTGATTGCCTTCCGGATGCTGTTTTCGGTGCCTGTTTTTGCGGCAATCGCGCTATGGCAGATGCGCACCCGTCCCGCCCTGTCGGTGCCGGACCGCTGGCGCTTGCTGGGCCTGGGGCTGGTGGGCTACTACCTGTCGAGCACGCTCGACTTCCTGGGGCTGCAATACATCTCGGTGGGCCTGGAACGGCTGATCCTGTTCCTGACGCCGACTTTCGTGCTGCTGTTTACCTCCATTTTCCTGAAACGCCACATCACCCGCCTGGAATGGGCGGCCCTGGCCACGTCCTACTGCGGCATCGTGCTGGTGTTCGCGCACGACTTGCACAGCGGACAGGGTTCCGTGGTGCTGGGTTCGCTGCTGGTGCTCGGTTCGGCCATTGCCTACGCGGTCTACCTGCTGTTTTCGGGCGAGCTGGTGCAAAGAATCGGCTTCATGCGCCTGGTGTCGTATGCCATGTGCGTGGCCAGCGCGGCCTGCATCGTCCAGTTCCTGGTGCTGCGCCCGGCGGCGCTGCTGGTCCAGCCGGCGCCGGTGTACTGGCTGTCGCTGGTGAACGGCATCTTCTGTACCATCATGCCGGTATTCATGACCATGATCGCCGTGCAGCGCATCGGCGCGGCCACCGCATCGCAGGCCGGCATGGTGGGGCCGGTATCGACCCTGTTCCTGGGGGCGATGGTGCTGGGCGAAGCGATTACCGCCATCCAGCTGGCCGGCACGGCGCTGGTCATGGCCGGGATTTACATGTTATCGAGAAAAACCATATGACAAGGAAAGTCGAGATGAAACCCAGGATAGCCCTGATTGCGCACGACAAGAAAAAAGACGACATGATCACGCTGGCGGCGCAATACATCGATTTCCTGCGCGGCTGCCACCTGACCGCCACCGGCACCACGGGCGGGCGCCTGGCCAACGAGCTGGGGCTGACGATCGACCGCAAGCATTCGGGCCCGTTTGGCGGCGACCTGCAGATCGGCGCCCAGCTGGTGGACGGCCTGATCGACGCCGTGATTTTCCTGCGCGACCCGATGACGCCGCAGCCGCACGAACCGGACATTAACGCCCTGGTGCGGGCCTGCGACGTGCACAACGTGGCTTGCGCCACCAATGTATCGACCGCGCACCTGGTGCTGGGCCAGCTGAAGCTGGCGTCGAAAAAATAAGGAGCACGGCATGGCGAAGGCAATCCGCATCAACCGTACCGGCGGCCCGGACGTGATGGAATACGTCGACGTGGACGTAGGCGCGCCGGGTCCGGGCGAAGCGCGCGTGCGCCAGCACGCCATGGGCATCAACTACATCGACGTGTATTTCCGCAGCGGCTTGTACGCCCATCCCTTGCCGGCCGGGCTGGGCATGGAAGGCGCGGGCGTGGTCGAAGCGGTGGGCGAAGGCGTGACCGAAGTGGCCGTGGGCGACCGCGTGGCCTATGCCGGGCGGCCGCTGGGCGCGTATGCCGAGGTGCGCAACATGCCGTCCGCCATCCTGCTGCGCCTGCCCGATGCCGTCTCCTTCGAGACCGCCGCCGCCATGATGCTGCAAGGCTTGACGGTGCAATACCTGTTCAAGCGCACCACCACTTTGAAAGCGGGCGACACCATCCTGTTCCACGCGGCCGCGGGCGGCGTGGGCCTGATCGCGGCGCAGTGGGCGCGCGCCATGGGCGTGAACATGATAGGCACGGTGGGATCGGACGCGAAGGCGGCGCTGGCGCTGGAGCACGGCTGCTCCCACGTCATCAACTACAACACCGAAAATTTTGTCGAGCGCGTCAAGGAAATCACCAAGGGCGAGAAGGTATCGGTGGTGTACGACTCGATCGGCAAGGACACTTTTACAGGCTCGCTCGATTGCCTGCGCCGGCTGGGGCTGATGGTGAGCTTCGGGAATGCATCGGGACCGGTGCCCCCGTTCGCGCTGGAAGAACTGGTGACGCGCGGATCGCTGTTCCTCACGCGGCCCACGCTGTTTGCTTATGCGGCCACGCGTCTGGAACTGGAATCCATGTCGGCCGACCTGTTCGAGATGGTCGGCAGCGGCAAGATCAAGGTGGACGTGCGCCAGCGCTACCAGCTGGCCGACGTGGCGCGCGCGCACCAGGACCTGGAAGCGCGCAAGACGGCAGGCTCGTCCATTCTCTTACCTTGAATGGGGACTGTCCCAGGTTTATGGGAAATACTTTCCCATAAACCTGGGACAGTCCCCTTGTGGAAAACGTCAGCCTTCGCGCTTTAGTTCGACGCGGCGGGCAACGCCGCTCACGCCGGGGAATTCGGTGAAGGCGCTGTGCACCAGGGCCGGCATCAGGACCGGCGTCGACATTTCGCGGCTGGTGTTGTGCACGGTGACGTCGTACAGGCGCTTGCCGTCGGCGGCCGATTTGATGGCCACCTGCATTTCGCGCTTGTAGTAGTGCTTGACCACTTCGGTGTAGGCCGGGACGCCGTGCCAGAATGGATCGTAGAACGGGCTGTACCAGCCGCCGCCCCAGTAGCGGCGCCCGCCCCATACGCCGCGGCTGTAGGGATGGGCGAACATGAAGCGCGCGCTCGGGTAAAAGCCGGTGAAGGCCGGTTCCAGCACCCGCACCGGAATGTCGCTGGTGGTAAAGCGCATCGATACCGTCAGGGCCGGCTTGCTGCCGGCCGCCGCTTCCTGGAAGCCCAGACGGTTCAATTCGGTGCGCACCAGGGCCTGGTAGCTGCGCAGCTCGAGCGTGTCGTCCTGCGCGGGCGCCGCTTCCAGCACGTAGGTCTTGTCCTGGAGATCCGCCGGCCACTGGTGGAAGGTCGTCACATTGCTGCTGATTGTCGTTGCACAGCCACCCAGCAGCAGCGTCATCGTCGCGGCGGCAATCATCATTATGCGTTTCATGTCAATCTCCTTTGCCCTCATACACTTTACTTCCCGTCCGGCATTCTCGCAGATTATTTACGATTTGTTACCCCGGATTTAGCCCGGAAACACGCCGATACGTACGCGGTCCGCATCCCGAGTTGGTAAAATAGCGGCCTGCCCACCGTCCTTTCCGAATATCCCATGCGCACAGAGACTCCCCAGACCATCTACCGGAAAGATTACACCCCGCCCAGCTACCTGGTCGACACGGTCGAGCTTGGATTCGACCTGGATCCGGACTGCACCATCGTCGCCAGCCGGCTCACCATGCACCGCAACCCGGACAGCGCCCAGCGCGAGATCGAACTCTATGGCGAGCATATCGAGCTGGTCGCCCTGCGCATGAATGGAAAAACGCTGGGCAAGCGCGATTACCGCATCGACGGCAAGCTGCTGCGCATCCCCAACGCCCCGGAAACGGCGACGCTGGAAATCGAAACCCGCACCGCGCCCGTCAAGAACACCACCCTGAACGGCCTCTATGTTTCCAATGGGAATTTCTTTACCCAGTGCGAAGCCGAGGGATTCCGCAATATCACGTATTTCCCCGACCGCCCTGATGTCATGGCGCGCTACACCGTCATGCTGCGCGCGGACAAGCAAGCCTATCCGGTGCTGCTGTCGAATGGCAACCTGGTCGAGGAAGGCGAGCTGGGCGACGGCCGCCATTACGCCAAGTGGGAAGACCCGTTCAAGAAGCCGTCCTACCTGTTCGCCCTGGTGGCGGCCAGCCTGGTGTGCCAGGAAGAGACCTTCAGGCTCCAGGACGGGCGCGATGCGCTGCTGCAGGTGTGGGTGGAAGAGGGCAACCTGGACAAGACCGACTACGCCATGCAGTCGCTCAAGAACTCGATTCGCTGGGATGAAGAACGCTTCGGCCTGGAGCTGGACCTGGACCGCTTCATGATCGTCGCCGTGGGCGACTTCAACATGGGCGCCATGGAAAACAAGGGCTTGAACATTTTCAATACCAAGTTCGTGCTGGCCAATCCGCGCGTGGCCACCGACATCGACTACGCCGGCATCGAAGCGGTGGTGGGCCACGAATACTTCCACAACTGGACCGGCAACCGCGTCACCTGCCGCGACTGGTTCCAGCTCTCGCTCAAGGAAGGCTTGACGGTCTTCCGCGACCAGGAGTTTTCCGCCGACATGATCGGCACCGACAGCGGCCGCGCGGTGACCCGCATTGACCAGGTGCGCACGCTGCGCCAGGCCCAGTTCCCTGAAGACGGCGGCCCGATGGCGCATCCTGTGCGTCCCGATTCCTTCGTCGAGATCAACAACTTCTACACCGTCACCGTGTACGAAAAGGGCGCCGAAGTGGTGCGCATGTACCAGACCTTGCTGGGCCGCGAGGGCTTCCGCAAGGGCATGGACCTGTACTTCGAACGGCACGACGGCCAGGCCGTGGAGTGCGACGATTTCCGCGCCGCGATGGCCGATTCCAGCGGCCGCGACCTGGCTCAGTTCGAGCGCTGGTACAGCCAGGCCGGCACCCCGGTGGTGCGCGCCGCAACGCGCTACGACGCCCAGGCGCAAGTCTACGAACTGACGCTCACTCAATCGTGCCCGCCAACGCCGGGCCAGCAGCGCAAGCTGCCTTTCCATATTCCGGTGGCCGTGGGCTTGCTGGACAGCGATGGCAAGGACATCATCAGCACGCAGGTGCTGGAACTGACCGAAGCCAGCCAGACCTTCCGCTTCACGGGCGTAAAGGAAGCGCCGACGCCGTCGATCCTGCGCGACTTCTCCGCGCCCGTCGTGCTGGAATACGATTACAGCGACGCCGAACTGCTGCACCTGTTCAGCCACGACAGCGATCCGGTCAACCGCTGGGAAGCGGGCCAGCGCCTGGCCATGGCGCGCCTGCTCAGGCTCAGCGCCGCTGCCGCCGCGGGCGGCACGCTGGAACTCGACGCCACCTTCATCGACGCGATGCGCAAGATCCTGGCCGACGCGTCGCTCGACGCGGCCTTCCGCGAACAGGCCCTGTTGCTTCCGTCGGAAAGCATGATCGCCGACCAGCTGGCCGTGGTCAATCCGCAGGCCATCCACCTGGCGCGCCAGTTCGTGCGCAGCACCATCGGCGCAGCGCTGCGCGGCGATTTGCTGGACCAGTATCACGCCAACCAGACGCCGGGCGCGTACAGCCCGGACGCCCTGTCCGCCGGCCGCCGCGGCCTGAAGAACCTGGCCCTGGCCTACCTGGCCGCCGCCTCCGACGCCGAAGGCCTGGCGCTGGCGCAGGCGCAGTACGACCAGGCCGGCAACATGACCGACCGCGTGGCCGCGCTGGTGTCGCTGATTCATGCCGGCGCCCCCGGTGCGCCGTCGGCACTGGCGCACTTCTACGCCGACTTCGACAGCGAAGCGCTGGTGATCGACAAGTGGTTCAGCATGCAGGCAGCGGCGCCGACGGCCGATGTCGCCGCCGTGCGCGCGCTGATGCGGCACCCGGCTTTCAACATCAAGAACCCGAACCGCGCGCGCAGCCTGATCTTCGCTTTCTGCTCCAGCAACCCGGCCCGGTTCCATGCGCCGGACGGCAGCGGCTATGCGTTCTGGGCCGAGCAGGTGATCACGCTTGACGGCATCAACCCGCAAGTGGCCAGCCGCCTGGCGCGCTCGATGGACCGCTGGCGCAGGTTCGCGCCAAAGCTGCAGGCGCAGATGAAAAAAGCGCTGCAGCGCGTGGCCGCCGTCAAGAAGCTCTCGAACGATGTGCGCGAAGTCGTCGGCAAAGCCCTCGCCAATTAAAGAATTCAAAACAACAAAGGAAGTCCATGAAACGCGTCAGTCTCACGCAGCACCTGGTTGAAGAACAACGGCTCCACAACTCCATCACCGCCGAACTGCGCCTGCTGATCGAAGTGGTCGCGCGCGCCTGCAAGACCATCAGCCACTCGGTAGGCAAGGGCGCCCTGGGCGACATCCTGGGCAGCGCCAACACGGAAAACATCCAGGGCGAAGTCCAGAAAAAGCTCGACGTCATCTCGAACGAGATCCTGCTCGAAGCGAACGAATGGGGCGGCCACCTGGCGGCCATGGCATCGGAAGAAATGGAATCGATCCACCCGATCCCGAACCGCTACCCGATGGGCGAATACATGCTGCTGTTCGATCCCTTGGATGGCTCGTCGAACATCGACGTCAATGTCTCGATCGGCACCATTTTCTCGGTGCTGAAGGCGCCGGACGGCATGGGCGCGCCGACCGAAGCGGACTTCATGCAGCCGGGCAGCATGCAGGTCGCGTCGGGCTACGCCGTGTACGGACCGCAGACCATGCTGGTGCTCACCACCGGCAATGGCGTGAACTGCTTCACCCTGGACCGCGAAATGGGTTCCTGGGTACTGACCCAGCGCGACATGAAGATCCCGGCCGAAACGAAGGAATTCGCCATCAATATGTCGAATTCGCGCCACTGGCATGCGCCGGTCACGCGCTATGTGGAAGAAATGCTGGCAGGTTCCACCGGCCCGCGCGGCAAGGACTTCAATATGCGCTGGATCGCTTCGATGGTGGCCGATGTGCACCGCATCCTGAACCGCGGCGGCATTTTCATGTACCCGGCCGACCTGCGCGACACCTCGATGCCGGGCAAGCTGCGCCTGATGTACGAAGCCAATCCGATGGCCATGATCGTCGAACAGGCGGGCGGCGCGGCGACCGACGGACGCACCCGCATCCTGGACATCCCGCCGCAAAAGCTGCACCAGCGGGTGCCGGTGTTCCTCGGTTCGAAGGCCGAAGTTGAGCGCGTAACCAGCTACCATGCGGAGTAAATAGCGGTTTTTCGGCCCAAAAGCCGAAAGATTGGCGATTCGGACTAGCGAAATCAGGAACTTCTTTGCTAGAATACGCGTCTTCGCCGCTTTAGCTCAGTTGGTAGAGCAGTTCATTCGTAATGAAAAGGTCGCCAGTTCGATTCCGGCAAGCGGCACCAGTATCCTGCACCATGTAGTACCAAGCCATACCAAAAACCCGCCTTCCCATAGGGAGCGCGGGTTTTTTCTTGTCTCAACGTGGCACAACGCATGACGCGATCCCACCAGTTTGTTGGTATTTCTGTTGGTACTTGCCAGCTACCTGGCTGGCCGCACTGCAGATGCGGTTCGACAGTCCCTGATTCGCGAGGTGAAGTATGATGAAGCTTCAGAGGGCGCTGTGCCAACTGAAAGCGCTCTCTTCCGATCCACCAACTGTCACCGGAAATGTCAGACCTTTCTCGTGAAGAAGTAGATGCAAAACTGGCCGCCAGTGAGGCAAAGGTCGATGCACGCTTGGCCAGCTTCGACACGACCGTGAAGACAGGATTTTCCGATGTCCGCCGCGATATGGACACAGGATTCGCAAAAATCCGAAGTGAAATTTCTGAGATTCGGGCAGAAATGCACAAGGGGACCGCGGACATCGTCAAGTGGATCATCGGTACAGCCATTGCCATGGGCGCCACTGGCATTGTGGTGATTACCTTTGTGTTGAACAATGCTGTTCCTAAAGGGGCGCCAGCGGCGACCCCGCCCATCGTCATTCAAAGCCCAGCGGCCCCAGCACCACAGTCTTCGCTAAAACCTTTCAACGGTGAGTTGAACAAGATTCCCGAAAAATAGTTGTCTGTCCTCGTGGAGGCGCGCCAGATGCGGGTCCCTTGTATCCTACGTTAAACGTCCGCCCCCATTTGTCCGAACCCGCTATCCTTCTGTGGTCAAACTGCTCACTGGAGGCTCCGATGGCTGACACAGTACATCTCTTTATTTTCGACGGGCTGGCGGACTGGGAGCCCGGCTTCGCGATCGCCGGCATCAACGATCCCTCCCACCAGCGCGAACCGGGACGCTACGTGGTCCGCACGGTGTCGCCGCACGGCAAGGTCATTACTTCCACCGGCGGCTTGCGCATCCAGCCCGACCTGGCCCTGTCCGATTTGCGGCCGGACGATAGCGCGCTGCTGATCCTGGCGGGCGGCGCCGGCTGGGACGACGGCAAGCATGGGGATGCGGCCGACCTGGCCGCGCGGTTCCTGGCACAAGGCAAGCCCGTCGCTGCGATCTGCGGGGCCACCGCCGGTCTCGCACGCAAGGGGCTGCTCGACACGCGCAAGCACACCAGCAATGCGCCGCAGTACCTGGCGGCCACCGGATACAAGGGCGCCGCGCTGTACCGGGAAGATGCGGTCGTTAGCGATGGAAACCTGATCACGGCGTCCAGCATGGCGCCGCTCGACTTTGCGCGTGCCATCTTCGCCCGCCTCGATTTGTACGAGCCTGCCGTGCTCGATGCCTGGTACGGCCTGTTTTCCACGCGCCGGCCGGAATATTTCGCCGCACTGGTGGCGGCTTCCGACTAGCGCATCAGGTCCGTCAGTTCCTGCTCGATCTGCTGTGCCAGCTGGTGGATGTGGAAACCGTCGACAAAGCCATGGTGGGCCTGGACCGAGAAGGGCAGGTGCAGCCGCCCGCCGCCCGCATACCTGAACTTGCCCCAGGCCAGCGCAGGAATGTCGTGCCCGGCATTTGCGGGCACGGGATGCTCGATGGAGGTGAAGTCCAGCCACGGGATGCAGGTGATAAAGACCTGGTCCTTGCACTCGCGCGGCGACATGGCCTGGTATGCCGGATTCAGGCCCGTCATCTGGCTTGCTTCATCGCGCGCCTGCACGCTGCGCGCGACAAATTCGCGCAGATCGTCCGACCAGTCGAACTGGGCGAAATTGAGGTCATTGTGCTGGTTGACGACCGTGTATGCCGGCCTGAGCTTGTCAATACGAATCACGTCGCCGTCGAACACCCGGTAGCGGAAATTTTCCAGCTTCGCGACCGCATGCAGCACCGCGTACAGCAGCACGTGAAACGGCGCCAGCCCTTGCGCCTTGCACCAGGGCCGGAAGTCCGGAAGATTCAATGGAAAGCACAGCGTGACGGACGGACTTGCCATTTTCTGGAAGTGCTCGTAGCGGTCACGCCGCCGTTCAAAGTCGTGCATACGCCGACTATTCGATGCGTTTGACGCGCGGCGTCTGGTTCAAGCCTTCGAACTCCATGAAAAAGGTGCCGAAGCGCCCGCGTCGTACCTTGACGTTGCGCGCGCTGGGCTTGCCCAGGTAGGCGCTGCTGCCGTCCGTGATCTGCCACTTCTGGCCATTGCCTAAAGTAATGACCTGATGCGCGCTCCAGCCGTCAAAGGCGGCGCCAGTCTGGCTGTCGATGACGTCGGTTTCAGCCGCCGGCGTTTTTCACCAGTCCGAATTCTTCCACTTTGGACGGTGCCTTGGGTGCAACGGCCGCTGCTGCGGCCGGCGCTGGGGCCGCAGGCGCTGCGGCGGCTGGCGTCGCGGCGATCGCGATGCCGTCATAGCAAGCCAGTCGCTGGACCGCGTCGCCGATCTGGCGGCAGCGCTTGACAGCGTCGTCGCCGGGTCCGGCGCTGGCGGCATTCATGACAGCGAGCAAGGCGACGACGGTGATGAACTTGTGCATTCGAGGAACCCATTCAGATGGTAGCGAGCGCCTCATTATAAGAGCAATCGATCATTGTGTTGCGCCCGCTTCTGGCGCTTCGTACCAGATGCCGTATTGATCGCCCTGCCAGCGGAGGAAGTAAAACCAGTAGGCGTTCGCCAGCATGATCAGGCCCCCGACCAGCGAGGCTTCGTTGATATAGCCCAGCAGGCAAAACAGGAAGCCGGTGACATGCGACATGATTTCAATCCGGCGCGCCGTGTCGCGGGTGGGCAGCATATCCAGGAAATTGAGGAAGAACCAGCCTTTCAGGTAGAAGGGAAGGCGCTGCCAATTATCCGTTGTTTTATCGATCATAAATTTCTCCTGGTTCAAGGTTGGAATATCCACTTCAAGAACCGCGGCGAGGCATTTCAATGATTCCACACTGGCCTTGTGGCCGCTTTCTATCCTTTGGATGGTCCGCACATTCAGGCCGGACATGAGGGCGAGCTGTTCCTGGGACAGGTGGCGGCTGAGACGTAGTTGCTTGAGAATCATGTAAATATCCTGACACGGTGAACCATGAGTATTTGCCCGATTGTGGCGTGGCGGTGACGAATTGTCCCCGACAGGGACCCGACAGTGCCCCGACACAGCGCTTGCCGGACCTGTTGTGTCTCCGCACGGGCGATGGCTGTGTTAATCAGCGCACTGTGCGTACTTCGTAAATCTTATATTTTTTGTATTCGCTGCACCGATGCAGGTGCAACACCCGTGCTCGAATATAACTTATAGAGGAATGGATCATGGACAATCAAAAGTCGAACGAAGGTAGTGGCCGCAATCTCGGAAGCGAAGGCTCGGGCAGCAGCATGGGCAAGGATATGGGCAGCAGCGGCCGCAGCGGCGGCAGCGCCAGTGTGCCGGGTGGCGCCGCCACGGCCGCCAGCGAGCTGCACAAAACCATCGACAAGGCTGCCGACGCGGCGGCGCCCGTGGCCGAACGCCTGGCGTCGAGCGCGCACGCCGGCGTCGACAAGGTGTCCGGCGCCCTGACCACCGCCGGCAGCCGCATGGAAGAAAAAAGCAAGCAACTGGCCGAGGCCTACAAGCATTTCGCCGATACCGGCCGCGACTACGTGCGCAGCAGTCCCGCCACGTCGGTCCTGGTGGCCGTCGGCGCCGGCTACTTGCTGTCCAAGCTGCTTAGCCGCCGGCACTAAACCGGCAGTCTCCCACTTGTAAGTCCGGTCGACCACGGTCGACCGGCTGTACCCGCACGTCCAGCCCTCTGCCATCCGGTTCTCCCGATGGCGCGGGAAACGTGCGCCTGACCGAAATTCCATTTGTCCGAGGTATGACATGGCTACACGCAAAAAATCCGGGGAATCCAACGAAGGTGCCGGTTCCATCCTCAGCACCGTATCAGGCCCATCGCAGGGCTCGCCGCCGTCCACGCTGGGCAGCGACGATCCGGTCGCCGGCCAACTGCTGAAAAAGACGGTGGCCGGGCAGAAGCTGGCGGCCGCCATGCCCTTCAATCCGAACAAGGCGGGGGAATACGGCGCTGGCGCGCGCACGCCGCAGCCAGGCGCAACGGCCAAGCCGTCGGACCCTACCGCCACCGGCAGCACCAGCACCGAAACCGTCGCCTCGCCCAAGGCGGGCAGCGGGGTGCCGCCGGACGGGGTCAATCCCGGCGCGGGACCGCTCGACCGGGTGCGGGTCGACAGTGGCGGCCAGCGCCTGACCACCAACCAGGGCGTGCCGGTCGCGGACAACCAGCATTCGCTCAAGATCGGCCTGCGCGGGCCGACCGCGCTGGAAGACTTCATCCTGCGCGAAAAAATCACCCATTTCGACCACGAACGCATACCCGAGCGCGTGGTACATGCGCGCGGCTCGGCCGCCCACGGCTACTTTGAAAGCTATGCCAAACATGGCAAGCTCACGCGCGCGGCGCCGTTTGCCGACAAGGGCAAGCGCACGCCGGTCTTCGTCCGCTTTTCCACCGTGGCAGGCGAGCGCGGTTCGTCCGACACCGTGCGCGACGTGCGCGGCTTCGCCGTCAAGTTCTACACCGACGAAGGCAACTGGGACCTGGTCGGCAACAATATCCCCGTGTTCTTCATCCAGGATGCGATGAAGTTTCCCGACCTCGTACATTCGGTCAAGCCCGAGCCGCATCACGGCATGCCGCAGGCGTCCAGCGCCCACGATACCTTCTGGGATTTCGTGTCGCTGATGCCGGAATCGACCCACATGCTGATGTGGCAAATGTCGGACCGCGCCATACCGCGCAGCTACCGCACCATGCAGGGCTTCGGCGTGCATACCTTCCGCCTGGTCAACGAGGAAGGCGAATCGCGCTTTTGCAAGTTCCACTGGACGCCGCTCCAGGGGACCCATTCGCTGGTGTGGGACGAAGCGGCAAAGCTGGTCGGCGCCGACCCGGACTTTCACCGGCGCGACCTGTGGGAAGCCATCGAAGCGGGCGCCTTTCCCGAATGGGAGCTGGCGGTGCAGCTGTTCACCGAAGACGAGGCCGCCTCCTTTCCCTTCGACGTGCTCGATCCGACCAAGATCGTGCCGGAAGAGCTGGTGCCCCTGACACCGCTCGGAAAAATGGTCCTGGACCGCAATCCGGACAATTTTTTTGCCGAGACCGAACAGGTTGCCTTTTGCACCGCGCACATCATTCCCGGCATCGATTTCAGCAACGACCCGCTGCTGCAAGGGCGTATCCATTCCTACCTGGATACCCAGATCAGCCGCCTGGGCGGCGCCAACTTCCACGAAATTGCGATCAATTCGCCGATCGCCCAGGTGCACAACAATCAGCGCGACGGCATGCACCGCCAGGCCATCCATCGGGGGCGCGTCAGCTACGAGCCCAATTCGCTGGGCGGCGGCTGTCCGTTCCAGGCCGGCATGCGCGGTTTCACCAGCTTCCCCGAAGCGGTCGCCGACGACAAGGTGCGCGGCAATCCCGAACTGTTTGCCGACCACTACTCGCAGGCGCGCCTGTTTTTCGCGAGCCAGTCGCCGGCCGAAAAAGGCCATATCGCGGCGGCCTTCCGCTTCGAGCTGACCCGCGTGCAAACGAGCGCCGTGCGCGAACGGGTGCTGTCGCTGCTGGCCAATGTCGATGCCGACCTGGTGGCGCATGTGGCCGACGGGCTGGGCATGGAAGTGCCGAAGCCGCAGCCGATGGCCACCACGCTGCCCTTGCCGGCATACCCGGCGTCGCCCGCGCTGTCGCTGCTGACGCGGCCGGGCGAGACCGGTATCCGTACGCGCAAGGTGGCCATCCTGGTCGGCAATGGCATCGACGGCGCCATGGTGCGCACGGTGTACAAGTCGCTGCTGGCCGACGGCGCGGTACCGCGCCTGGTGGGCAGCAAGCTGGGCAAGGTGACGGCCAATGACGGCAGTGTGCTGTACGTTGAAATCACGCTCGAGGCGGGTCCGTCGGTGCTGTACGACGCCGTGGTCGTA
>Ga0187844_10000095_pt1 | contig 64298 bp, 55 predicted proteins | sample SpaLakP09_SKY_50_FD_134517 | JGI IMG/M metagenome (GOLD analysis project Ga0187844, IMG submission 134517) | Oligotrophic lake water microbial communities from Sparkling Lake, Wisconsin, USA - SP09_SKY_50 | ecosystem: Environmental > Aquatic > Freshwater > Lake | place: USA: Sparkling Lake...
CCATGTGGGTCAGGCGGCCAAGCAGCTGTTCGTTTTCGCGGCTCATTTCGGCCATGCGCAGGCCGAAGCCGGTCAGCTGGGCCAGGCGGACAAAGGTGGCCAGTTCGTCCGGCGAGAACTGGCGCGCCGCGCGGAACATCAGGCACAGCGAACCGCGCGCGGCGCCGGCGCGGCTGACCGGCAGCGGCAGGCCGATCACCATCTCGGCTCCGGCATCCATCAGCGCGATCGCCAGTTCGGGGTCGCCCGACTTGGCCGGCGCGTCGAGCAGCGCGATCTCACCGGTGCAGGAAGCGAGCAGGCCGGGGAAGGCATGCCGCAGCGGCGACTGCAGCAGGCGGTCGGTGCGATGCAGGATGCGGGCCAGGTTCATGCCGGTGGCCGAGTGCTGCGCCTCGAGCTGCAGGTCGCCTCCCTCCTTGAGGTGGAACAGCGACGCATGCAGCACGCCGGGAATGGCGCACAGGGCCACGCAGACCTGGTCGACCACCTTGTCGAAATCGTCGACGTCGGTCATGGCATCCTGCAGGCGCGCGCAGGCCGCCAGCAGGTCGCGCAGTTCGGCCACGCGCGGCGCGGCGGGGACTTCGTCGGAGATGTGCGCGGCCACGGCCTGGCGCAGGCCGTCGTCGACCAGCGGCGTGATGGCATACGACACGGGGCCGAAGGCCATCAGCTCGGGGAGCCAGCCGCAGCAGGCGAACGGACACAGGACCAGGGTGCGCGCGCCTTCGCGCAGCGCGATCAGCTGGCCGATGGCGGCCAGGTCGAAACTGCGGTCGAAGCGTTCGAGGTCGATGACCAGCAGGTCGACCTGCTGGTGCGACAGCAGGTCGCTGGCCTGTTCGGTGCCATCGGCCAGGTAGAGGCGTTCAAATTGCTCACCGGAAACCTGCTGGAAATCGACGCGGCGCTGTGCCACCGGATTGAGGAAAAGGCCGATCCGGGACGGGTATTGCTCAGCTGCCTGCGACATGAATTCTCCAATTGTTTCTGTGTTTCATTACCTACCGGGCAGTGTGCCATAAACCCCACTTCAGCGAGAAGCCGATTCCATAGTTTGTGTGCGCGTACGCACTGTCCTGCAACGGCGCGTCGCCAATACTCGGCGTTCTATGACGTGGGAGGGCATCATGACAAGCAAGGTCGAGACGGTTGCCAACAAGCAACGTGAGATCCAGCAGGAGCAGGACCGGCGCGATGCCGGCGCCAGCAAGCAGGAAAGCCGCGGGCCCGTGCAGACCGGCGCCACCAGCGAGCCGGCGCCGCCGCTGCCGGAGCAGCACCTGCAAAAACCCGGGCTGGAAGCGGACATGGAACTGGCGCCGCGCTTCATGGCCGCGCAGTACAAGGGAAGCGGCAAGCTCGAAGGCCAGGTCGCCATCGTGACCGGCGGCGACTAGGGCATCGGGCGCGCCGTGGCGGTGCTGTATGCGCGCGAAGGCGCCGACGTCGCCATTCTCTACCTGAACGAACACGTGGACGCGGCCGAAACGGTGCGCTGCGTGGAAGCCGAGGGCCGGCATTGCCTGGCCATTCCGGGCGACGTCAAGGACATGGGGTTTTGCACGCAGGCGGTGGACCAGGTGGTCAGGCGCTTCGGCAAGCTGGACATCCTGGTCAACAACGCGGCCTTCCAGGAACATGCCGGTTCGCTGCTGGACCTGAGCGAGGAACGCTTCGACGAAACCATGCGCACCAATATCTACGGCTACTTCCACATGGCCAAGGCCGCCCTGCCCCATCTGAAGCGCGGCGCGGCCATCATCAACAGCGGCTCGGTGACGGGGCTCAGGGCCTCGAAGCACTTGCTCGACTACGCCACCACCAAGGGCGCGATCCATGCATTTACCATGTCGCTGGCGTCCAACCTGCTGCCGCAGGGGATACGCGTGAATGCCGTGGCGCCCGGCCCGGTGTGGACGCCCCTCAATCCGGCCGACCAGACGGCCGAAAAAATCGCCGAATTCGGCGCCAGCACCGACATGAAGCGGCCGGCGCAACCAGAGGAACTGTCGCCGGCCTATGTATTCCTGGCCTCGTCGGTGTGTTCCAGCTATATCAGCGGTATTGTGCTGCCCGTTACCGGCAGCGTAGGAGACTAGAGACATGGCACGCAGTCTGTGGAAAGGCGCGATCAGCTTCGGGCTGGTGCATATTCCGGTTGAAATGTATCCGGCCACCAGCGAACACCGGCTGGACCTGACCATGCTCGACAGGCGCGATTTTTCGCCCGTCGGTTTCAAGCGCTACAACAAGAACAATGACAAGGAAGTGAGCTGGGACGATATCGTGAAGGGCTACGAATACGCGGACGGCGAATACGTGGTGCTGAGCGACGAAGACCTGCGCGCGGCCAATCCCGAAGCCACCCAGACCATCGACATCCTGGCCTTCGTGGACGCGCAGCAGGTGCCGCTGCTGTACTACGAAAACCCCTACTATCTTGCGCCCGGCAAGGGCGGCGACAAGGTCTACGCCCTGCTGCGCGAAACGCTGCGCAAGACCGGCAAGATCGGCATCGCCAATGTGATCATCCGCGTCAAGCAGCACCTGGCGGCGCTGGTATGCGTGGGCGACGCCATTGTGCTGAACACCCTGCGCTACCACGATGAAATCCGCGATACCGGCGAACTGAAGATCCCGTCGGGCAAAGCGAAGGCGAGCGCCATCTCGGACAAGGAACTGAAGATGGCAATGGAACTCGTTGAAGGCATGAGCGACGACTGGAAGCCGGAGCAGTACCGCGACAACTACCGCCAGGACATCCTGGCGCTGGTGGAAAAGAAGGTCAAGGCCAAACAGACCAAGACCATCACCATGCCGGGCAAGGAAAAGGCGCACCCCGGTTCCAGCAACGTCATCGACCTGGTGTCGCTGCTGCAGCAAAGCCTGGGCAAGAAGCCCGCCAAAGCCAAGGCAGCCAACGATGAAGCCGAGGAAGAACCTGCGCCGAAACGCCGCGCCCCGGCAAAAAAGGCCGCCGCCAAAGCCCCGGCGCGCCGCAAATCCGCCTGAGTTTTCCATGGACGACTTGCTGAAGCTGCTCGAATGGCCGGCCATGGCCATCACACTTGCGGCGGCGTGGCTGATCGCATCGAAGGACCCGCAAAAACGAATCTGGGCGTTCGGCATGCTTATCGTGGGCAATATCCTGTGGATAGGCTGGGGCTGGAGCGATGCGGCTTACGCACTGATCGCCCTGAATGTCGGCCTGATGGCGCTCAATATCCGGGGCATTTTCAAGAATGAAGAGTAAATACTATCGAAACTATAGAATTAATTGACTTTGACTAATTCCGTTGCTGAAATAGACTTCTTTGGGTCAACAAACCCATAGGAGATCAGCATGAACAAGCTCACCACCGCGTCGGGCATTCCCGTCGCCGACAACCAGAATTCCTTAAGTGCAGGTCCGCGCGGCCCGCTTCTGCTGCAAGATTTCCACCTGATCGAAAAACTCCAGCATTTCAACCGCGAGCGCATTCCGGAGCGCGTGGTCCACGCCAAGGGATCCGGCGCCTACGGCACCTTTACCGTCACGCACGACATCAGCGGCCGCACCAAGGCAGCCCTGTTCAAGGAGGTGGGCAAGCAGACGGACGTATTCGTGCGCTTTTCGACCGTCGGGGGCGAACGCGGCAGCGCCGACACCGAACGCGACCCGCGCGGCTTTGCGCTGCGTTTCTACACCGAAGAAGGCAACTGGGACCTGGTCGGCAACAATACGCCGATGTTCTTCATCAAGGACCCGATCAAGTTTCCCGATTTTGTGCACACCCAAAAGCGCTGCCCGCGCACCAATCTGAAGTCGGCGACGATGATGTTCGACTTCTGGAGCAAGGCGCCCGAAAGCCTGCACCAGGTGACGATGCTGTTCAGCGACCGCGGCACGCCGGACGGCTACCGCCACATGGACGGCTTTGGCAGCCACACCTACAGCCTGATCAACGCCGCCGGCGAACGCGTGTACGTGAAATGGCATTTCAAGACGCCCCAGGGCATCAGGAACCTGGATGCGGCAGAAGCTGTGCGCCTGGCCGGAACCGATCCTGACTACGCCCAGCGCGACCTGTTCGGCGCCATCGAGCGCGGCGACTTTCCGGCATGGGACGTCAAGCTGCAGGTGGCGACGGAACAGGAGCTGGCCGACTGGGAAGCGCGCACCGGCTGGAACCCGTTCGACCTGACCAAGGTGTGGCCGCACCGCGACTTCCCGCTGCAACCGGTGGGTGTGTTCGAGCTCAATCGCAATCCGCAGAACTACCACGCGGAGGTGGAACAGGTGGCGTTTTCACCGGCCAATGCGGTGCCGGGCGTGGGCTACTCGCCGGACAAGATGCTGCAGGGTCGCCTGTTTGCTTATCATGACGCGCAGTTGTACCGGGTGGGCACCAACCACCAGCACCTGCCGGTCAATGCGCCGCGCTGCCCTTTCCATAACCAGCAACGCGATGGCGCCATGGCCATTCACAATGGCGGCGCGGCGCAAAATTATGCAACGGTGGACGCGGCAGGCACGGGTGCCAGCGGCATGGGTCACGGCGAACCGGAGCTGGCGTTGACAGGGCATGCGGGGCGGTTCGATGGCCGCGGCAAGGAAGATGACTTCACCCAGGCGGGCAATTTGTTCCGGCTGTTGACGGCGCAGGAACAGCAGAACCTGTTCGACAACCTGGCCGGGCCGCTAAGCCAGGTCGATGACGAGATCGTGCAGCGCCAGCTTGGGCACTTCGACAAGGCCGACAGTGCTTATGGTGCGGGCGTGCGGGCGGCATTGAATGCACGGGAACAGGCTGGAGGCTGATCATCGGGGACGCTCACTGGTATTGGTGCGCCCTTGACCTGACATCAATTGTCGGGTCAAATCCAGCTTCGCCCGCTCTGGTGGCTGACCGGGGCCGGCCGGCCGCGACCGTCCAAGAGCGACCGTTTTCCTATTTCTTGAGTACGGCAGAATTCGGCCAAAACCGTTCATGTGAGGTTTCGATGTTCCCAAGTTATTGGGGTGAATTTATTTCAAAGTACCGCCTTGTTGAAACGGCGGTAAGCGTACCTGACGAGCTTGACCAATCTGGTCTCGGCGTTGAGCTTTCGTTCCTTACACCCGAACAGTCTTTGGACGAGGCAGAAAACTGCTGGCCTGGAATCGGCGTAGCGAAGGATGGGTATGTTCCTGTAGGCGCCTGTAACTGTGGGAGCGGAGATTACTACTACATCAGGACAAGCGATGGCGAGGGGGGCCGACTCTATAGGATCTATCACGACGCAGTCGATGATGACGGCTACGATCCGGACGACGCTATTGCCATAGTTATGCAGGATTACCAGGAACTGCTCAACTATGCAAAAGGACAGTAGCTGTTGAGGTCAGCTTCTCGGGCTCCTGCTGCGGAACCGTTCGACGGCTGACCATTTCATTAGCACGCACGACGGCAAGCGCGCATTCCTGCTGAATGACGCTCAGTACGAATATCGCTTCGCCGAAGTGGAGTAAAAAAGCCGGCCTTACAGCTGCGACTTGAAATAGTTGAAGGAATGGACAAATGCATCGCGAACCTTGTCCATTTCGGCGACCATATTGTCCCACTTGTCTTCACCAGCATCGACCAGGTCGTCGAATTTGGCCTTGGCGACCTTCGACTGGTGGCGCAGCTTGGCCATTTCTTCGACATACTTTTCGTGCGCGGATTCCTTGGCGTCTTTCGCCTTAGCTTCGAGCGCGTTCATTTTTGCATCCAACTCGTCGAGTTGAAGTTTCATTTTGGCGATGTAGGTGTCTTTGGTTTGCATGATATGAGTCCTTGGTAGAGTTGGAAAACGGTCCACCAGACTAAGTCCAAACCGCAGCATGCTCCGTGCGGTAACCGACACAGGCGGTAGAGGTTTGCTTCTAACTGGAGAGTGTTATGCTGCCCAAGTTCGAAGCCCGAACACATAAGGGAACCGCTCTATGGCCATACTGCTCACCCTCACAGAGGCAAATCCAAGCTACCGCGATGCGATGGCGGCGCTGTTTCGCGACGTATGCCGCAGCGGTGATGCCTTGCCTTTTACCGAGGACACCACGGACGCCCTGTTTGATGCAATGTGGCTGTCAGCCGGCGTGCAATCGTATGTGGCACTGGCCGATGGGGACCTTGTGGGCATGTACAAGCTCAATCCAAACTTGCCGGGCCGCGCCGCACATGTGGGCAGCGCCACCTACCTGGTCCGGCCTGACATGCAAGGAAACGGCATCGGCGGTGCCATGCTGCGCGATTCACTGCTTCGGGCAGGCGCTGCGGGCTTCCGCTCGATGCAGTTCAATTTCGTGGTGTCGACCAATCGTCCTGCCGTGGCGCTGTATGAGAAACACGGTTTCACGATCAGTGGAACCCTGCCCCAGGCATTCCTGCACAAACAATTGGGATACGTCGACGCCTACGTCATGTCGCGGCCGATTCAGACTGAGTGAGCAAAATCATATGAGATCGACGCCGCCTTAGGCGAACTGAAAGCCTTGGAATGCGCAATTGCAAGTAGCATGCAGCTTGGCTGTTCCGCACCTGGGGAACGCAATTAGCCAAGATATATGGGCGTTCAATGCCTCACGCACTCTGATATGTAAATTATCTACAAGGAAATATGCACATGCGCGACTTAAAACGATTTCCTGATGACGAAAATGGCGATTCCTTGTGGTACATGAAGGAACAGGGCGATGATTTGACAATAGCGAGAGAGATCGATTTTTCTGTCACATTTCCTGAGCAAGATCGGGCATTGGCGTTTGCAATGCAGCTACTTAAATCAGGGATGAAGGTTTCTTACAGCGAAGAACTCATTGATGGCGCCGAGATGATAGACGTCATAGTGCATAAGTTCATGCTTCCGACACACGAAGAAGTAACGCTGTTCGAGACGCAGTTGGGCGTTGATGCAGAAAGATTCGAGGGCAGGAACGACGGTTGGGGTTCAATGATGCAAGGTTAGCAGCACGCAATTCCAGTCCTGCAACAGCCATGGAACCCCCTGCCCCGGCATTCCTGCTCAAGCAATCGGGATACGTCGGCGCCTACGCGGCCCATCAGCGTTATGGTTTGAAATCCATTTTTTTCATCGCCGCTGTGAGCGTCTTCGCCGCCTTCGCATAGCCCGTCCATGGCTCATTGCCGCGATCGAGCCGGGTATGCGCATTCTTCACATTCCACTGATCGCCCGCCTTCAAGCCCGCCAGTTCGTCCCACGCCACCGGCACCGAGATCCCCAAGCCCGGACGCACGCGCGCCGACCATGCACATGCCGTCGTCGCGCCCTGTCCGTTGCGCAGGTAGTCGATGAAGATCTTCCCTACCCTGTTTTTCGGCCCGCTCTTGAATGCAAACCGGTCCGGCAAGGTGGACGACAAGTGCCGTACGATGGCCTGTGAAAAATCCTTCACCGTGTCCCAGTCAAGTCCCGGCTTGATAGGCACGACCACGTGCAGGCCCTTGCCGCCGCTGGTCTTGAGGAAGGCCGGCAGCCCCAGTTCGTCGAGGAAGGCCTTCATGACCTGCGCCGCTTCCTGCATCTGCGGCCAGGCCACGCCTTCGCCCGGATCGAGGTCGAACACCATGCGGTTGGGCTTTTCGTAGGAAGTGCCAATCGCGTTCTGGGAATGAAATTCCACCACATTCCACTGCGCCGCCGACAGGATGCCTTCTATGCTGCCGACCGTGAGCATGGGCGGATGCTCGGGATCGAGGTCCGGGTCCATCTGCCTCATGCCGGGCATCTTCTTGACGTCAGCATGCTTCTGGAAGAACAGCTCACCGGCCACGCCAGCAGGCGCGCGCACCAGCGAAACCGGCCGTCCCTTCAGGTGCTCCATCATAAGAGTGCCGACCAGCGCGTAGTAGCGGATCAGGTCCAGCTTGGTGGCGCCGCTCTGTTCATCGATGACCCGTTCGCCATTGGTGATCTTGAGCGACGCCGGCAGCTTTCCTTCCGGTGCGGCGACCGGTTTCACGACGTCCTCCACATGCTGCACCTTTTCGCGGCCGATGCCCGATGCCGCCTTGTCCTGCCGCAGTCCCTGGAACACGGCGTGCCGGACCGACCCGCTGCTGGTCCACTCGGCGAAGCTGACTTCGCAAATGAGCTTGGGCTTGACCCAGTGGTGCTTGCGCCCTGCCACGGCCTTGGGCGGGAACGGACTTTCATTCGTCGCCAGCGCGTCGAGCTTTTTCTTCAGGTCGCGCAAGGTCGCCTGGTTGAAACCGGTGCCCACGTTGCCTGCGTACTGCAGCACGCCATTGTCGTCGTGCGCCCCGAGCAGCAAGGCGCCGATGCCGGTGCGCGCGCCTTGCGGATCGGTGTAGCCGGCAATGACGAATTCCTGGCGCTGTCCGCATTTGAGCTTGATCCAGTCGGACGAACGGCGCGAGACATAACTTGAGCTGCGGCGTTTTCCGATCACGCCTTCAAGGCCCATCTTGCAGGCGGCGATAACCAGTTCGCCGGGATCGGAGCCGAATTCTTCGCTGAAGCGCAGCACATCCGATCCATGCTTTTCCAGCACCTCGCCCAGCATCGCGCGGCGCTGTTCGAGCGGTTCGGCGCGGATGTCGCGCCCATCCAGGTAAGGCGCGTCGAACAGGAAGTAGACGATGTCTGCCGTGTCCGAGCCATCGAAGGCCATCTGCAGCAGGCCGAAACTGGGCTTGCCATGCTCGTCATGCACCACGATCTCGCCGTCGTACCAGCCGTCGGGCAGCTTCGCTTTCAGCACGGCCTTGTGCAGCGCGGGCAGCTTGCGGGTCCAGTCGTGCCCATTGCGGGTGAAGAGCCTGACGTCCTTGCCTTCCACGCGGGCCAGCAGGCGATATCCGTCGAACTTGATTTCAAATATCCAGTCTTCGGGCGATGACGGTGGCTTGTCGACCAGCGTGGCCAGTTCGGGCGACAGCGACGCGGGCAGTGCGACCCGTTCGCCCGGCGCGGGCAAGGCATTGACGCTGTCGGGCAGTTCGTCGACCACGGAGAATTCGGCAGCGGGCCGCGCCAGTGTGTCCTTCTCCTTGACCAGCAGCCAGGGCTCCTGCTTTTCGCCCTGGCCTTTCATGCGGATCAGCGCCCACTTGCCGTGCATCTTGTGGCCATGCAGTTCGAACTTCAGGTTGCCTTTGTCGTAGCCTTCGTGCGGATCGTCGACAGGCTCCCAAGTGCCCTTGTCCCAGATGATGACCTTGCCCGCGCCGTACTGTTTTTCGGGGATGGTGCCCTCGAAGCTCGCATAGGCGATCGGGTGATCCTCGACATGCACGGCCATGCGCTTGTCTTTCGGGTCGTAGCTGGGGCCTTTTGGCACGGCCCAGCTTTTCATGGTGCCGCCGAGTTCGAGCCGGAAATCGTAGTGCAGGCGGCTGGCCCAGTGCTTCTGGATGACGAAGGTGAGCGCCTCGCCGCTCTGGCCGCCCTCGGCAGGTTCGGACGTGATCGCGAAATTGCGCTTTGACTTGTAGTGCTTTAACGGATCAGGCATGACGCGGTCCCGGCGGCTGGAGGAACCGAGTATGGGGCCGCAGGCGCGCGCAAACTGTACGCCACCTAACCCAGCCGCGTTTGTAAGCAGATGTAAAGCTCGTCAACTACTGCCGAGCTGGCCGCGTTTGTGTCCTTGCAAGACCCATAAAAGCCTCGCCATATAAACTTCTAAGGACAAACCATGAACAAAGTCATCGCAACCCTGATCGCCGGCCTGTTTGCTACTTCCGCATTCGCTCAAACCGCAACGCCAGCGGCAGCAGCTTCGCCTGCGACGCCTGCTGTTGCGGCAACTCCAGCAACGCCGGCAGTAGCCGCTACGCCAGCAACGCCAGCGGTTGAGAAAGCTGTCGTCAAAGAAGAAAAGGCAGTCGCCAAAGCCGACGCCAAGGAAACCAAGACTGTTGCCAAGGCCGATGCCAAGCTGGAGAAAGCCACTGCTGAAGCAAAAGCTGACGTCAAAGTCGCCAAGGCTGATGCCGATGTGAAGAAAGCCAAAGCTGCTGGCAAAGCTACCAAGGCCAAAGCAGCTGCCGCTGAAGAAAAATCGTCTGCCATGGCCGATGCCAAGAAAGACGCAGCAACCAAGTAATCATCTGATTGCGTGATGCACATGTCGGGGACCAGTCTGGTCCCCGATGCCGTTAACTGAGATGCTTCGCCTCTAGGCTGCTCTCGAATCGATAAAGTCCTGCGCAGCATCGGTCAGCACTAGCCAAGGGCAGTCGGCCGCGAAAGCGGCGAAAGACTCCCTGTTCAATGCATGAGCGCCGGACGCGACCATCATGGCCATCAAATGCTGATTCCATTCGCGGTAGTTCGCGCGCGCTTCGACGATGAAGTCCGAAAATGCTTGAGCGTTTTTGAGTTCAGGTAAGGAAACATTTTTCATCAGTCCCTCGACCAACGATGTCGCAAACAAGAGGCCGTCAGGCAGATAGGACTCTTTGCATATTTTTTCTGATGCGTTGGCGAGATGATGAAATCTCGTCCACACATCAGCAAAGTCCCGCTCCACGTCGGGAATAGGTTCCACTAAGCCTTCCCGTCGGGATCCAGTTCGGGGAAATCCCTGATAATCGGACGCATCAGGCCGCCATAAATCGCCACACATGTATTGCCTAATTCGAACTTGAGTTTACTGCGCACGGCCGAGTCTTCGATCGTCTCAACTATCAGACAGACCTTGTTCAGCGCCGAATTTACCTCACTGCAGGCCAGCATCAATGTTTTTGCCTCATCCAAGTTCATGCATTTTCTCCACACGTCAGTCTTGCGCCGCACCCCAGCACAGGTTTCATTTTGTTGAGGCCGTGTTCAGATGTCAGGCCTGGCCCCCGCCGCCGAAAAGACTCGCTAGTGATGAGGCCGTGTCCAGATGTCAGGCCTGGCCCCCGCCGGATGCACGGAATGTTTAGCGCGGCAAGGCCTTGATCTTCGCTTCCAGCGCCGCCGGCACCACGTGGTCCGGGTACGCGGCGCGGAACTTGTCCCAGGCCGCCAATGCGTCCGCATTCTGCCCGGCTTTCAGCATCGCTTCGATACGGCCCAGATGCTCTTCCGGTCCCGCAGCCCGTATGCGCGAACCGGTGACGGTCACCTTGTCCTCGGCCGCATAGTTTGCCTGGTCCGCGGCGGCGCGCTTTGCCTCCCGCGCAGCACCAACGCCCATGGCCGGCGCAGGCGCGGGCGCCGCTGCGGCCTTGGGTGGAGGCAAGTCCGGGCTTGCAATGATTGTGACGGGCGACGCCGATTCCAGTATCGGCGCCGGCCGCGGCTTTTCAGACCTGACCTCGACCACGCTCTCCGGCTCCGGCGGCTGCTCTGCCATTTTCGGCGCTGGCGCTGGCGCTGGCGCAGCCATTGCCGGTGCTGGTTCGGCCACCGGACGCGCTTGCGCCACCACCATGTCAGCGGGCGGTGGCGGTGGCGGGATCATGGCCGGCGGCGGTGCTTCGGCCGGCTGTTCCATGATGATCAGGGCCGGCGTGGCTTCCTGCGGCAGTTCGCGCTGCCGGTTGCTGTTATCGAAAGCCTGGTTCGCGAATACCCCCACCAGCAGGGTCGCGGCGATGCCCGCCGGCACGCGCCAGCGCCAGCCCAGGCCGCGCGCCAGTTGCGGCACGGCGCCGTCCTGGCCCGGATCGTTGGCGGCCGGACGGCCTTGCTGGGCCACGGAAAACTTCACCCGCTTCATGATGACCGCGTCCAGTTCCGCGCTCGGCGACGGCTGCGGCAAGGCTTGCAGGCGACGCGACAGCTCGTCCTCCCCTTTCAGGAAGGCTTCGAATTCTGCGTCCTCGCTCATGTCATCCTTGTTCACTGAGGCTCCCCTCGCGCAGCTTGCGCATGGCATAGCGCAGCCGGCTCTTGACCGTTTCTACCGGCGCTGCAACCACCACGGAAATTTCGTCCAGGCTCAAGCCACTGAATTGTTGCAGCACCAGCGCTTCCTTCTGTTCTGCCGGCAGGGACGCCAGCGCCAGGTGCAGGCTGTCGTTGCGTTGCTTGTCGGCCAATGCCGTTTCCGGCGTGACCACATCCTGCGCCCCATCGGCCAGTACGTCAAATACGTCCCGTCCATCCGTGCCGGTGCCAAGCTCGGCGGCCAAAAGGTGCTGTTGCTGGCGCAGCAGGTCCAGCAGGCGGTTGCGGGCGATCTGGTACAGATAGGTGCGGAAGGTGGCGTCGGGCTTGTAGCGCGCGCGGGCGTGATGCAGGTTGGCCCAGCTGTCCTGGACGATCTCGTCCACCCAGTCGGCGCGCGGCGAACGCCAGGCGATAAAGCGATACAAGCCCAGCCGGTGGCGCCCATACAGCTCCTCGAAGGCGGTCAGGTCGCCTTCGCGGTAGCGGAGCATCAGCTCTTCGTCGGGTGTGGTGGTGGGCATGTAGCCCCATTGTATGGTGGCCGGACCCAATCCGCAAACCGCGAGTGAATATCACAAAAACAACTTCAATTCCCTGCAAAAAAGGGAAGTTTCTTTTGTTGCTATGTCGAAATTTTTTACAGAAAACAATAATTTTAACGCAAGAGTTTCTGTTAACCTTGCAGAATCAACAACTTGGACTAACTGGCATGCTACTTGCTCAATATTGCTTGCTGCATCACTCCAACTTCAACTTTAAGATTGGTATTACATGAAACTCAAGACTATCGCTTCGATCTTCGCCCTGAGCCTGACGATGTCCGCTGCCAGCGCAGCCAACTTCTCGTTCACCGGCAACTTCACGTACGACAATGACGTACAAGCGTTCAGCTTCGTGGTCGGCTCGCCATCGTCGGTATCGCTGCGCAGCTGGTCATGGGCAGGCGGCGTCAACGCGGCTGGCCAGAACATCGCTGCAGGCGGTTTCGACCCGATCCTGGCGCTGTTCGATTCGACCGGCAACCGCGTGGGCGAACAGGATGATGCAGGTTGCGGCCTGGTCGCATCGAACACCGGCCGTTGCTGGGATACCTTCTTCACCACCAACCTGGCAGCCGGCACCTACACCGCGACGATCCAGCAGTACAACAACTTCAACCTCGGTTCGCTGGCCCTGGGCTTCCAGTTCGACGGCGTCGCCAACCAGAACTTCCGTAACGGCTTCCATGACGCCGGCAACAACGTGCGCGATTCGCACTGGGCATTCGACATCCTGAACGTGAACGAAGCAACCCAGAACGGCCGCGTACCCGAGCCAGCATCGCTGGCCCTGCTGGGCCTGGGCCTGCTGGGCGTGGGCGCTGCCCGCCGCCGCAAGTCCGCTTAAGTCTTACCGGTAGTTTCGGCCGCGACCACCGCGAGGTGCCGCGGCCTTTTTTCGCTTACTGCCAGCCGCCGCCCAGCGACCGGATCAGGGCCACGGTGGTCACCGCGCGGTTGCCGCGCAATTGCACGGCGCTGCGTTCGGCCGCCGCCAGGTTGCGCTGGGCATCCAGCAGGTCCAGGTAGCTCGAACGGCCAGCCTGGTACAGCTTCTGCGCCAGGTCGGCCGAACGGCGCGCCGATACCACCGCCGCGTCAAGCTGCTCGGCCTGGCCGGTCAGGATGCGCAAGCCGGCCAGGTTGTCTTCGACTTCGGCAAACGCCACCAGCACGTTCTGCCGGTACGCCGCCACCGATTCTTCCAGCACCGCTTCGCTGCGCGCCACATTGGCCTTGTTGCGGCCGCCGTCGATGATGGGCATCGACAGCAGCGCTCCCAGCACCCAGGAACGCGCGCTCCAGTTGAACAGGTTGCCGGCGCTGCCCGATTCGCTGCCAAAGCCGCCATTGAGGGACAGCGCCGGGAACATGGCCGCCTTGGCCACGCCGATGCGCGCATTCGACGCCACCATGGCGCGCTGCGCGGCCGTGATGTCGGGGCGGCGCTCGAGCAGCGTCGACGGCAGGCCGGCAGGAATCACCGGCAGCACCGCGTTCTCCGGCAGCGGGCTCGCTTCGGCCGTGAACATGGCCGCCGGTTTGCCCAGCAGGACGGCCAGTGCATGTTCGTTCTGCACGCGCTGGCGTTGCAGGCCGATGGCTTCGGCACGCGCCACCGACAGTTCGGTGCTCGCCCGCGCCAGGTCGAATTCGCCGATGTCGCCATTGTCGAAGCGGCTCTGGTTGACCTTCACGCTCTGGGCGCGCAAGTCCACCGTGCGCGCCAGGCTGGCCAGTTCGGCGTCGGTTTCGCGCAGGCGGAAGTAGGTTTGCGCCACGTCGGCCTGCAGCGACAGCAGCACCGACTTGTAGGTCGCTTCGGACGCCGCGGCGTCGGCCTGCGATGCGCTGACGTTCGCCCCTATCCGGCCGAACAGGTCGACCTCGTAGCTGGCCGACAGCCTGGCCTGGTAGGACCTGGCCGGCGCAATGCCTTCCGCGCCGCTGCGCTGCACGCCAAGTCCCGCGCCAACTTGCGGCATGCGGTCCGCTTCGGCCAGGCCGGCCAGCGCCCTGGCCTGCTTGACGCGGGCCGCGGCCACGGCCAGGCTGGCGTTGGCGCGGGTGGCTTCGTCGATCAGGCTGGTCAGCACCGGATCGTTGAACGCCAGCCACCAGGCGCCACGCGCCTGCGCTTCGGCCGGCTGGCCCACTTTCCAGGTGGTGCCGTCGGGCGCTTCCTTGAAGGCGGACGGCATGTCGACCGGAGGCGCCTTCAGTTCGGGCACGGTGCTGCATGCCACCAGCAGCAGTGCCGCCAGCAGCGGCGCCACGCGCTTTGCAAATGTGTTCATCAGATGGCTCCTTCGATTTTCAGTTCAGCCGGCGCAGCGATGGCGCTGCGGCTGTCGAGTTTTTTCGCGAACGTGCGCAGCAGGACGTAGAACACCGGCGTCAGGAACAGGCCGAAGAAGGTCACGCCCAGCATGCCGCCGAATACCGCCACGCCCATCGCATGGCGCATTTCGGATCCGGCGCCGCTCGAGAACACCAGGGGCACCACGCCCATGATGAAGGCGATCGACGTCATCAGGATAGGACGCAGGCGCAGGCGGCACGCTTCCAGCGCGGCTTCGACGACGCTGCGGCCATGGTCTTCCAGTTCACGCGCAAACTCCACGATCAGGATGGCGTTCTTCGAGGCCAGCCCCACCAGCACGAACAGCGCGATCTGGGTGAAGATGTTGTTGTCGCCACCGGTCAGCTTGACGCCGACCAGCGCGCACAGGATCGACATCGGCACGATCAGGATCACGGCCAGCGGCAGCGTCCAGCTTTCGTATTGCGCGGCCAGCACCAGGAACACCAGCAGCACGCACAGCGGGAACACCAGCACCATCGTATTGCCGGACAAGATCTCCTGGTAGGTCAGGTCGGTCCATTCGAAGGTCACGCCTTTCGGCAGTACTTCGGCGGCGATCTTTTCCAGCGCGGCCTGGGCCTGGCCGGACGACACGCCAGGCGCGGCGCCGCCATTGATCTCGGCCGACACATAGCCGTTGTAGCGCTGCACGCGGTCCGGGCCATAGCTGTCCTTGACCCGCATCAGCGACGACAGCGGGATCATTTCGCCCTTGTCGTTGCGGACCTTGAGCTGGGCGATCTGGTCGGCGTGCGAGCGGAACTGCGCGTCAGCCTGGACCCGTACCTGGTAGGTGCGGCCGAACTGGTTGAAGTCGTTCACGTACAGGGAACCCAGGTTGATCTGCAAGGTCTGGTAAATGGTCGCCAGCGGCACGCCCAATTGCTTGGCCTTGACCCGGTCCACGTCGGCGAACAGCTGCGGCACGTTGATCTGGAAACCGGAAAACACGCCGGCCAGCTGCGGGTTCTGCCAGGCCTTGGCCTGCAGCGCCTGCACTGCCTGGTACAGCTCGTCGTAGCCGACGTTGGCGCGGTCTTCCACCATCATCTTGAAGCCGCCGATGGTACCCAGGCCGTTCACCGGCGGCGGCGGGAACACCATGATGAAGGCATCCTGGATCACGCCCAGGCGCTTGTTGATCTCGGCGGCGATCTCGGGGCCGGACTGGCCCTTGCCGGTACGCTGGTCGAAGGGCTTGAGCGACGTGAACACGATGCCGGCGTTCGGCGCATTGGTAAAGCCGTTGATCGACAGGCCGGGGAAAGCGATCGACGATTCAACACCCGGCACCTTGGAGGCGATGTCGGACATGGTGCGGATCACTTTCTCGGTACGGTCGAGAGATGCGGCGTCCGGCAGCTGGGCGAAGCCCACCAGGTATTGCTTGTCCTGGGCCGGCACGAAGCCGCTCGGCACGGCCTTGAACATGAACACGGCGGCGATACCCAGCAGCACGTACACCGCCACGGCCATGCTCTTGCGCTTCAATACGCCATTGACGCCGCTTTCGTAGCGGGTCGATGCGCGGCCGAAGAAGCGGTTGAACCAGCCGAAGAAGCCGCCGAAGACCTTGTCCATGCCGCGCGTCAGCGCATCCTTCGGCGCATCGTGCGGTTTCAGCAAGGCGGCAGCCAGGGCCGGCGACAGCGTCAGCGACGAGAAGGCAGAGATCACGGTCGAAATGGCGATCGTCAGCGCGAACTGGCGATAGAACTGGCCCGACAGGCCCGAAACAAAGGCAATCGGTACGAACACGGCGCACAGCACCAGCGCGATGGCGATGATCGGACCGGAGACTTCTTTCATGGCCTGGATGGTGGCGTCGCGCGGCGTGAGGCCCGCTGCGATATTGCGTTCCACGTTTTCCACCACCACGATGGCGTCATCGACCACGATACCGATGGCCAGCACAAGACCGAACAGCGACAGGGTATTGATCGAAAAACCGAATCCGAGCATGACGGCGAAGGTACCGATGATCGATACCGGCACGGCTACCAGCGGAATGATCGATGCGCGCCAGGTTTGCAGGAAGATGATCACCACCAGCACTACCAGCGCCACCGCTTCGAGCAGGGTGTGGATCACGGCGCGGATCGATTCGCGCACGAACTGGGTCGGGTCGTAGACCACGCTGTAGTCGACGCCTTCCGGGAAGTCCTTTTTCAGTTCCGCCATCTTGGCGCGCACGTCGGCCGACAGTTGCAGCGCGTTGGCATTCGGTGCTTCGAAAATGGGAATCGCGGCGGCCGACTTGTTGTTCAGGAGCGAACGCAGCGAATACGAGTTCGAGCCCAGTTCAAGGCGCGCCACGTCCTTCAGGTGCGTGATGGCGCCGTCGGCGCCGGTGCGCACGATGATGTCGCCAAATTCCTCGACCGTGGTCAGGCGGCCCTGGGTATTGACGGTCATCTGGAAGTCGGCGTCCTTCGATGGCGAAGCGCCGACCACGCCGGCGGCGACCTGCACGTTCTGTTCGCGCACTGCCGCCACCACGTCCGGCGCGGTCAGGCCGCGCGCGGCGACTTTTTGCGGATCTAGCCAGACGCGCATGGCGTAGTCGCCCGCGCCGAACAGCTGCACTTCACCCATGCCGGGAAGGCGGGCCAGCTGGTCCTTCACGTTCAGCACCGCGTAGTTGCGCAGATAAACGTCGTCATAACGACCGTTTGGCGAAACCAGGTGGACCACCATGGTCAGGTTGGGCGAACTCTTGACGGCGGTAACGCCGATCTGGCGCACCTCTTCCGGCAGGCGCGGCAAGGCGCGCTGGATGCGGTTCTGCACCTGCGACTCGGCCTGTTCGACATTGGTGCCGACCTTGAAGGTGACGGTCAGCGCCAGCGAACCGTCGGACGTGGACTGCGAAGACATGTACAGCATGTTCTCGGTGCCGTTGATCTGCTCTTCCAGGGGAGCGGCCACGGTTTCGGCGATCACTTTCGGGTTGGCGCCAGGGTACTGGGCCCGCACGACGATCGACGGCGGCACCACGTCGGGGTATTCCGAGATGGGCAGCGCGAAGATCGACAGCAATCCGGCCACGAAAATGATGATCGACAGGACGGCCGCGAAAATGGGCCGGTCGATGAAAAAGCGGGAGAAGTTCATGTTCTTATTCCTTTGCCTGTGCCGCTGCGGCTGCGAGCTTCACGTCTTTGCCGTCGTCCTGCATCGCCACGACCTGCGCGGTAACGGGAGCGCCGGGCTGCACGCGCTGCAGGCCATTGACGACGATTTTTTCACCGGGACGGATGCCGTTGCGCACCACGCGCAGGCCTTCGTGGACGGGGCCGAGCGTGACGTTGCGGTATTCGGCCTTGCTGTCGGCGGTGACCACATACACGTATTTGCGATTCTGGTCGGTGCCCACGGCGCGGTCGCTGATCAGGATCGCCTTCGTTTGCGCCGCATCGTTGCCGCCCAGCTGAACGCGGGCGAACAGGCCGGGCACCAGCGTGTTGTCGCTGTTGTCGAAGGTGGCGCGCATGCGCACGCTGCCGGTATTGGCATCGAGCCGGTTGTCGACGAATTCGAGCTTGCCTTCGTGCGGGAAGCCCGTTTCGTTGGCCAGGCCCACTTTCACGGTGACGGGCGTGCCCTTCTGCGCCACGCGGCCCACGCGCAGGTAGGTGTCTTCGTCGCCGTCGAAGGTGGCGTAGATCGGGTTGTTCGACACCACCGACGTCAGGACCACGGCGCCGTCGACCAGGTTACCCGTGGTGACTTCGGCCTTGGATACGCGCCCGCTGATGGGCGAATGCACGCGCGTGTACGACAGGTTCAGGCGCGCGGCGTCGGCAGATGCCTGGGCGGCGCGCACATTGGCGTCGAGTTCCTTCAGCCCGGAAGCCTTCTCGTCGAATTCGCGCTGGGCGATGGCCTTGTCGGCCAGCAGGCGCTCGGCGCGGACCAGTTCCAGCTTGGCCAGTTCGGCGCGGGCGCGGGCCGAACCGGCGGCGGCGTCAGCGCGGTTGGCTTCAGCATGGAAGGGGCGCGGATCGATCTCGAACAGGACGTCGCCTTTTTTCACGACGCTGCCCGGCTTGAAATTGGCCGAGGTGATGAAGCCGCCCACGCGCGACCGGATTTCCACCCGTTCCACCGCTTCCAGGCGGCCCGAAAACTCCTGGGTTTCGCTGATCGCGCGTTCGATGACCACGGCGGCCGTGATCGGCGGCCCGGCAGGCGCGGCGGCCGCAGGCTTGGAATTCGCGTTGTCGCAACCCGGCAGCGCGATGGCCGCCAGTCCCGCCAGAGCCATGGCCGCGAGCAGCGGACGGGCAAATAATTTATTGGATTTCATACGATTCCTTTTCTTGATGAAAATTATTAATGATTCAGGCGGTAGAACGACCTGCGGCAAAGCAAAAGGCAAAAGGGGTCCGTACGCTGCGGCGAGAGGCTCAGCGCAGCTGCACGGGTTTAACGGTGGTGATAGTCAGTTCAGGACGGCTGTCGGTCGTCCAGGGTCAGCAAAAAGTTGCCGATTTCCTGCAAGGCGGCCGCCTGGCAGGCACATTCATTGCGGGCTTCGGCATCCGGCAGGTTGTCGGCCGGCATACGCTTGAGCGTGGTCGTCACGCCGGCGGCGGTCAGCTTGGCGCCATATTGCTCCGCTTCGTCGCGCAGCGGATCGTCTTCGGCCGACAGGATCAGGGCCGGCGGCAGGTTCTTCATGCGGCTCGACTGCAGCGGCGATGCGTAAGGGTGGCTGCGGTCGGCGGCATTGGGCAGGTAACCACGGTAGCTGGCGGCGCAGGTATCGGCCACGCCGGCCGCGTTCGCGTCCTGCTTCAATTCGCGCATGGAGCAGGTGGACAGGCCGGGGTCGAGCATGGGCATGATCAGGATCTGGCCGGCCAGCGGCGGCGCACTGCGGTCGCGCGCCATCAGGGTGCACACGGCAGCCAGGTTGGCCCCGGCTTCGATGCCCGCCACGACCAGGCGCTTGCCGGTCCAGCCCAGCTTGGCCTTGTTCTTCTTGGCCCATAGCAGCACGGCGTGCGCATCCTCGGCGGCGGCCGGGAACGGCCGTAGGGTGGCCAGGGTATAGCACGACGCCAGCACCAGCTGCTGCTGCGAGCAGCTGGCCAGGTGGCGCAGGAACTGGTCCGCTTCATCCAGGTCGCCGCCCACGAAGCCGCCGCTGTGGAAGAACACGATCAGCCCGTCGCGCTTGGCGCCTGCTGCGCCGCCCGCATACAGGCGCGCCGCCAGCATGCCTTCGGCGCCGCCCACTTCCAGGTCGCGGATCGTCAGGTCGGCCGGCATCGTCATTGCGGGTCCGCCTCTTTCTGCTCTTCCGGCGCAAGCAGGCCGTCGAACAGGTCATGTGCGAGTGCATCAAAACCCACGCTTTCGGCGTGCGAGGCTTGCGGGAACTGGTCGGCGTAAACGCTGCCGACCATGGTGATGGCGGCCAGCGTGAGCATGACTGCTCCGATGATTCCATTTTGATAACGCATGATCAGCACCCCTTTCCTTCCCATAAGCCACATCATCTTGATGCAGTACGATCACTTTAAACTTGTTCTACAATCTGATAAATAGTGCAAGCGCGAATTGATTGTTCAGAAATCCGAACAATAAGGAGTTTTATGAATAAACTGCAAGCGATGGAAGTGTTCGTGCAAGTGGTGGACGCCGGTGGCTTTACCCGTGCCGCAGAGAACATGCAGCTGCCGAAAGCGACCGTATCGACCCTGGTCCAGCAACTGGAACTGACCCTGGCGGTCAAGCTGCTGCACCGCACAACGCGCCAGGTCAGCGTCACGTCGGACGGGGCCGCTTACTACGAACGCTGCCTGCGCATCCTGTCGGACGTGCGCGAAGCCGAAGAATCGCTCTCGGCCAACCGCGCCTCGCCCAGCGGCCGGCTGCGGGTCGACGTCTCGGCCGGCATCGCCAATGAAGTGCTGATCCCCGCCCTGCCCTCGTTTTTCGACCGCTACCCGGATATCCGGCTCGACCTGGGCTGCGGCGACCGCCAGGTGGACCTGATCGAAGAAGGCGTCGATTGCGCCATCCGCGGCGGCAACCTGCCCGACTCGGCCCTGATCGCGCGCCGCGTGGGCGTGCTCAATTTCGTCACCTGCGCCACCCCGGGCTACCTGGACAAGCACGGACGGCCGCGGCATCCGCACGACCTGCAGCGCCACAAGTGCATCAACTATTTTTCATCCAAGACCGGCAAAACCTTCGAGTGGGATTTCGTGCGCGGCGATGAAACCATCATGGTGGCCACGCCGGCCTGCCTGGCCATCAACGACGGCAATGTGTACGCCACGGCCGGCCTGCACGGCCTGGGCATCATGCAGATGGCCAGCTTCCAGGTCGAGTCGCTGATCGCCAGCGGGCGCCTGGAAGCGGTGCTGCAGGACTGGACCAGTTTGCCGCTGCCGATCAACGTGGTGTACCCTCAGAACCGCCATTTGTCGGCCAAGGTGCGCGTGTTCGTCGAATGGGTGGCCGAACTGTTCATGACGCTTCCCGACCTGCAGCTGAAAAAGGACTGATATGGAGAACATCGTCTTCCTGGACCGCGACACCCTGCGTGCCACGGTGCGCCGGCCCGCCTGCGAACATGCGTGGACCGAATACCCTGCCACCGCGCCGGGCGAGGTGGTCGCACGCCTGCAAGGCGCCACCATCGCCATCACCAACAAGGTGCCCTTGCGCGCGGCCGACATCGCGCAACTGCCGCAACTGAAGATGGTGGCCATCGCCGCCACCGGCGCCGACAATGTCGACCTGGCGGCCTGCCGCGAGCGTGGCATCCTGGTGTCGAACATTCGCAACTACTCGCTGGTATCGGTGCCCGAACATGTGTTCACGCTGATCCTGGCGCTGCGCCGCAAGCTGCTCGACTACCGCGCCGACGTCATCGCCGGGCGCTGGCAGGACTCGCCCCGTTTCTGCCTGCTGGACCATCCGATCGCCGACCTGGGCGGCAGCCGGCTGGGCATCGTCGGCTACGGCGCGCTGGGGCGCAAGGTCGCCGCCATCGGGCGCGCCTTCGGCATGCAGGTCGCGGTGGCCACCCGTTCGCCGGTGGACGACGCCGCCGTCACGGTGCTGCCGCTGGCGGAACTGCTGGCCACGTCCGACGTGGTCAGCCTGCACCTGCCGCTCTCCGCACAGACCCGCAACCTGATCGCCGCGGCCGAACTGGCCGGCATGAAACCGGGCGCGCTGCTGATCAACACGGCGCGCGGCGGCCTGGTCGACGAAGCGGCGCTGGCGCAGGCGTTGCGCGACGGCGTCATCGGCGGCGCCGGCTTCGACGTCCTGAGCCAGGAACCGCCGGTCGACAGCAATCCGCTGCTCGCGCCCGGCATCCCGAACTTCATCCTGACCCCGCACGTGGCCTGGGCCAGCGCCGGGGCCATGCAAACCCTGGCCGATATGCTGGTCGACAATATTGACGCTTTCACCAATGGGGCACCCTTGAACAAAATGTAAACCTATACAATTAGCAAGACTTACAGTATGCGCATGAAAACACGTTCAAGGTACGGCCGACGACATGCTTTACGCGGTCCGCATTGACACGCCGTCCACCACGGCGCCCTTGACCATCAACACGCCGGTGCATGCGATCCACGATGCCCACGGCGCACTGACCGGCTTCCTGGTGCGGAACGGCCAGCGGATCGAACGGGTCGACGCCAGTTTCGCCAATCCGGTCACCATGTTCACGCTTGGCGGCCCCGACCTGCGCTCGCTCGCGCATGCAGGGGTACAGGAAAACACCTGGAACTTCAGCTCCGGCGGCAAGGTCCATGCCTTCGATGCCAGCGGCGATGCGGGCGCGCCCGACCTGGTACTGACGCTGGCCAGCGGCGAGACCGGCGAGCAGGCACTGGCTACCGATACGCAGGAGAGCTTCATCGCGGTCAGGACCGGTACGGCGAGCATGCGTGTGATGCGCTACGAACTGGCGACCAGGACCACCGGCACGGCAGGCAGCGCCGACTACGGCAGGATGCACCTCACACCCACCAGGGTGGTGCTGCGCGACTTGCTGAACGGCGCGGTAGCCACATTCCCGCGCGCCGGCGGCGATACGCAGGAAATCATGGCGCCATCCCCGCTTGCCGGCGACGGCAGCGTGACCGTCGCGGGCGAGCGCATCTGGCTGCACTTTCGCAGCGCCCGCAAGGTCGTCAGTGTCATGAGCGACGGCCGCGACGCACTGAACTTCCCCGGTGCCGTGCAAGCCGGATGCGCCATCGACTGGCGCAATGCCTGCGACAGTATCCTGGTCGTCGACGGCAACCACTTGAAAGCGTTCGATGGCAGCAGCGGCGCCTTCCAGCGCGACTACGGCAGCCTGCCCGCGAAACACGCCGGCAAGCTGAACATGATCACGCTGACGCCCCACGTCGTCCCGGGCTATGGGGCCGTGCTGACCGTCATGGATCAAGAGAGCTTCATGCAATTCCCGCTATCGAGCTATTTGTTCATCGCCGGCCAGACTGGCCTGATTCCACTGTCCGCGCCATGACGTGCCATCGACCGCCCCGGCATCAGGCAAGTCAGTTTTTGATGTATTTTATTTAATGTTTTTCATTTAATCCTGTAAAATTGTTAACATCATCTACAGGAAACTCATGAAAACCAAGTTCAGCATCGCCGTCGCACTCGCCCTTCCATTGCTGCTGGCCGGCTGCGGCGGTTCCCAGCCCGCCGACAAAGCAGCAGTCACTGCCGGCGTCTCGCAGCACAGCGCCGTGGTCGTCGCCGATTATCACGACGTCGTCCAGCGTACCTACGTCGCTTTTTACGGCCGTCCCGCCGATCCGGCCGGCCTGCAATACTGGGCCAATGCCTTCCACACCTACCAGCTCCCGCAGACCGTCAGCGGGCTCAACGCCGCCTACGCGACCGATACCACGGTGCGCATGTTCGTCGACGCCTTCGGCAACAGCGACGAATCGCAGGCGCTTTACCCGGGCGACAACAGCGCCTTCATCAGCGCCATTTACCGCAACCTGTACAGCCGCGAACCGGATGCCGGCGGCAAGGCATTCTGGGTCGACGTGCTCGACCGGGGTGTCATGACGCGCCCCACGGCCGCGCTGTGGATCATGAGCGGCGCGCAGTCGACCGACATCACCATCATCAACAACAAGGTGGCCGTTGCCGCCGCCTTCACCACGGCGATCGATTCGCCGCTCGGACAATCTGCCTATAGCGGCATGGATGCATCGGCTGTCGTGCGCGAGATGCTGGCCGGCGTGGGCCTGGACACCAACCCGGGCAATTTCCCCGGCCTCGCCAGCACCATCGCGCAACTGGCCAATGCCTGCGGCTGGGCCGGTTGCAATTCGACCCGCTACCTGGCCTTCATCTACGGCGGCATGGACGAAGGTTATGCCAGCCTGGGCCTGGTATCGACGTCGGGCGGGACGGCCTTCGCCACCTCACCCGGCGTGCCTGGCCACCTGGCCGACTACCTGGTGGGCGGCACGATCACGGACAACGTCGCCTCGAACTACTATTTGCACAGCATGATCGCGTGGAAGGGCAATCGCCTGTACCGCCAGAAACTGGTCGGCTATGGCGGCCTGCCCACCGCGGCCATCGTCTCGACGCTGAACCTCGACGACGTGTGCAGCGAATACAGCGAAGAAAACATGGACGCCTACGACCTGGTGTCGCCACCGCTGTCCTATGAAATCTACCGCGGCAAGGGCGCCGACGCCCAGTGTTCCACCGACGACGACCCTTTCTTTGCCGTGCGCATGGACATGGCGCCGACCACGCCTGCGCTCATCGTCGACCAGCCGCTGCACGGAATCCACAACAATGTCGGCGGCCTGACCGGCTTCCTGGTCCGCAATGGCCAGTCGGTCCGGCGCGTGGACCGCAACTTCACCAATCCCGTCACCATGTTCACCCTGCCGGCGGCGGACCTGGCATCGATGGATCACGCTGGCGAGCAGTCCAATACCTGGCTGTTCACGTCGGGCGGCAAGGTGTACGCCTTCAATGCCAGCGGCGCCGCCGGCCAGCCGGCCGCCATCCTGACGCTGGGCACGGACGAAACGGTCGACGAAACCCTGTCGAACGATACCCAGGACGTGTTCTTCACCGTGCGGACCGGCGCCAATGCGGTCCGCGTGATGCGCTACAACCTGGCCGCCGGCAGCACCAGCACGGTCGGCAACGTGACGCTGGCCGGCTTCGGCAGCGCCACGATGTCGCTGACGGCGACCCGCGTCGTGATCGTCAACAGCGCCACCGGCGCCGTGTACTCGCTGCCGCGCAGCGGCGGCAGCGCGCTGGAAATCCAGCCCGGCACGATGAGCTTCAATTACGCCTTCGCCACCGTGGTCGGCGAACGCATCTGGCTGCATTACCTCACCGGCGCGAAGGTCGTCAGCGTCAATAGCGACGGCAGCGGCGTCCTCAATTTCGCGGGCGCCTACCAGGCCGGCTGCGTCATGAGGAATACCTCGCCGGTCGTCAACACCACCAATATCTGCGACCATATCCTGATGGTCGAAGGCGACATCCTGCGCGAATACGATGGCCTGACCGGCGCGCTCAGGCTGGCCTACGGCAGCCTGCCGGCCACCGCGGCGGGCGAGCGCAGCATGTATGCGCTGACCGACTATGCCCTCGCCGGCCAGGGCGCGGTGCTCACGCGCGTGAACGCCAACCTGGAAACCTACGATACCGGCACGGTCTCGAGCTACTACTTCAAGGTGGGCCAGGCCGGCCTGACGCCGCTGGTCGTGCAGTAACTAGCCCGCCGCCGCGATCCGCAGCGGCAGGTCGAGGAAGAAGGCGGTGCCGCCGCGCGGGCCGCTTTCCACCCACACCTGGCCTTCGAGCAGCGAGGTGACGATGTTGTAGCTGATATTGAGGCCCAGGCCCGAGCCGCCCTGCCCCATCTTGGTGGTGAAGAAGGGGTCGAAAATGCGGGCCTGGTGCTCGGGCGCGATGCCGCGCCCGTTGTCGCGAAATTCGATCAGCACCCTTCCCGCCTGCGGACAGCGCGCCGACAGGCGCATCGTGCCGCCGGTTCCGGGGTCGAAGGCATGCAGCATGGCGTTGTTGATGAAGTTGATGATCACCTGGCCGTACGATCCCGGGTAGCTGTCCATGTCGATATCGTCCGGCATGTCCACCTCGATCGTGTGGCCCGACTTGCGCACCTGGTTCATCATGGTGGCCACAATCTCGTGGGTGGCCACATCGAGCTTGAAGCGGCGCCGCTGGGCGCTGGTCTGGTCGACCGCCACCTGCTTGAAGCTGTTGACCAGGTCGGCCGCGCTGAGCAGGCTGCGCATGATCAGGGCCGACACTTCCTGCGACGCCCCGATGAATCCTTCCAGCTCCGAGCGGCGCAGGTTCTGCCCGCTGACCTTCTTCGCCATCTCCTCGGTCTTTTCCTGCAGCGTACTGGCCATCAGCAGGCTGTTGCCGATCGGCGTATTGAGTTCGTGCGCCACGCCGGCCACCAGCGAGCCCAAGGCCGCCAGCTTTTCCTGGGCCACCAGCTGGGCCTGGGTATCCTGCAGCTGGCGGTAGGCCTCGGCATTGTCGAAGGCCACGCCCACGTACGAGGCCAGGGTGCGCAGCATGTCGAGGTGGAAGCGCTCGTAGGCATGCTGGCGGTAGCTGTGGACCGTGACCACGCCCAGCATGCGCCCGTTCACCGAGATCGGCGCATACAGCAGCGAGCGCGGCGCGGTCGGCAGCGAACCGTCGTCGAGGGTGCCCATGTTGTCGGTGCCGGTGGTCAGCGCCAGGTCGTCGATGTAGCGCGAGTATTCCAGTTCGAGGTCGTTGATGTAGACCTCGCGCTGGTTGACGATGCACCACACGGCCAGCTGGTTCGGCGCCTTCATGCTGCGCGAGTATGGCGCGTAGCGCTTGCCGCGTTCGATCGCGAAGGGATAGTCGATCACCTCGCGTTCGGGGCGGTACACCCCGATGCCGAAGACGCTGGCGTCCATCAGCTGGTCGACATGCTCGTACAGCATCAGCATGATCGATTCGCTATCGAGGTTGGCGGTCAGCTTGCGCCCGATTTCCGAGAGCAGCGAGATGTTCCGGTGCGCCACCTCCACCTCATGCTTCTGGCGCTCCACCGATTCCTTTTCCAGCTGCAGTTCGGCGGTGCGCGCGCCCACCTGCTGCTCGAGCAGCGTCCTGGTGCTGACCAGGCGGCCGATGCGCATGTGGTACAGGGCATAGCCCAGCGTGAGCACGAGCGCGGCCACCAGCGCCCGGAACCAGGTGGTCTTCCACACCGGCGGCAGGATATTGATGCGCAGGGTGGCAGGTTCGGCCAGCCACACGCCGTCCTTGCTGCCGGCGCGCACCCGGAACACGTAGTTGCCGGGATCGAGATTGGTGTAGGTGGCAAAGCGCTTGCCGGCGGTGGTGTTGACCCAGCCCTGGTCGAAGCCTTCGAGCTGGTAGGCATACATATTGCGTCCGGGGTCGGCGAAGTGGAGCGCGGCGAATTCGAGCGAGAGCACCGAATCGCGGTGGGTCAGGGTGATTTCCCGCGCATCCTGGATCGGCCCGCGGAACGGCACGCCCGCCAGGATCTGGTTGGCGCGCAGCGAACGGTTGAAGATCAGGAAATCGGTGATCATCACCACCGGCGGATAGGGGTTTTCCAGGATCGCGGCCGGCAGGAAGGTGGTCATGCCATTGATGCCGCCAAAACTGAGGCGCCCGTTCGGCATGCGCAGCGCCGCGCCCACGAAAAAGGAACCGTCGGTCAGGCCATCCTTGGAGGTGAAATTCTTGAACTGGCCGCTGGCCGGATCGAGGCGCGAGATGCCGGCCGTGCTGCTGATCCACAGCTTGCCGCTGTCTTCTTCCAGGATGGCGCCGATCGGATCGGCCGCGCGGTTGCCGGTCAGCGGAAAATAGCGGAAGCGCAAGCGCGCGCCGTCGCCCGGCTCGACCCGGTGCAAGCCGCCGGCCGTGCCCACCCAGAACTGGCCCGTGGACGACTCGAACAGGCTGTAGATGCGGCTGTGGCGCAGGCTGACCGGGTCGGCCCGGTCATGGAAATAATGGGTGAACTTGCCGCTGGCCGGGTCGTAGCGGTTCAGGCCATTGTCGGTGCCGATCCAGACCACGCCCTTGCGGTCTTCCAGGATGGAAAAGCCGCGGTCGTCCGACAGGCTGCCCGGATCGCGCGCGTCATGGGTCCAGCGCTTGACGATGCCCTTGCCCGGATCGAGCAGGTGCACCCCGCCGCGCGTGACCACCCACAGCAGGCCGCCGCGGTCGAACATCAGGCGCTGGACAAAATTGCCGTTCGCTTCCGCGCCCAGCGGCACGCGCGTGAACACGCCCTTGCGCGGGTCCATCCATGCCAGCCCGGTCGGGGTGCCGACCCACAGGCGCCCGCCCCCCGTTTCCAGCGCGGTGACCATGTTGTCGATCAGGCCGGCCGGATTGCGCGGATCGTGGCGCAGCACGCTGGCCTTGCCGGTTTCCGGATCGAACAGGTTCAGGCCGCCGCCGGTGGTGCCCAGCCACATGCGCCCGCCCGCATCGGGGGCCAGCGAACGGACGATATTGCTGCTGATGCTGGCCGCGTCGCCCGGCGTGTGCGTGATGCGCTCGAAGCCGCCGCTGGCCAGGTCGGCACGATTGGCGCCCCCGAAGGTGCTGCCTGCCCACAGCGTGCCGGTACGGTCGACCAGCACCGAGACGATCTGGTTGTTCGACAGCGAATGGCGGTCCAGCGGCTGGTAGCGATAGCTGAAGAAGGGGCCGCCGGCCACGCTGCGCCATTTCAGGCCGTCGACGTCGGTCCCGGCCCACAGGTTGCCATCCTTGTCGTGGTACAGGGTCATGACCTGGCCGGCCGCCATGCCGTCGGCGGCCGCCAGCAGGCGCCGTGCGGGCGCCGCCCCTGCCAGGTTCCATTCTTCGAGGCCGGCGCCGGTACCGACCCACAGCACGCCTTGCGGCGAAAACGACAGCGCCAGCACGCGGTTGCGCGCCGCCCCCGCGGCCGGCGACAGCGCATGGCGGGTAAAGCGCTTGCCGTCGGGCGCGAGCCGGTGCAGGCCGTCGGTGGTGCCCACCCACAGGCTGCCGTCGGCGCCGCGCGCGAGCGCATTGACCCGGTTGTCGCCCAGGCTGGCGGGGTCGTTCGGGTCATGCCGCAAGGTGGTGAAGCTGCCGCTGGCGGGGTCGAAATGGCGCAAGCCTTCCTGGGTGCCCAGCCACAGGCCCTGCTTGCCGTCGCCGACGATGGCCGACACGATGCGCCCGCTGTCGTAGTGGATGAACTTCTGGCTGCTGCGATCGTAGCGGGTCAGGCCGCCCTTGGTGCCGAACCACAGGCGCCCCAGGCCATCCTCGAAGGAAGCCGACACATAGTTGTCGTTGATGCTGGCCGGGTCGGCCGGATCGTTCTTGTAGACCGTCATCCGGTAGCCGTCGTAGCGGCCCAGGCCGGCCTGGGTGCCGAACCACATGAAGCCCTGGCGGTCCTGGATGATGTTGAGCACCGATTCCTGCGGCAAGCCCTGGTCCAGGCCCAGTTTCTCGAAGCGCAGGCTGCGCGCCGGCGCGGCCGCGGCACATGCGCAGGCGAGCGCCAGCGCGGCCGCGGCGACCAGGCTGCGGCCGGAGAAACAGCGCTGGATCCAGGCCGGCAAAGGCATAGCAGACACTCCCGACATCGAACGTCTTAATCTACCAGAAACAAATTATCTTTGAAGAAATTTCACAAAAAGGGGAAGAAAAGCCGGGGCGCGGGCTGGACAAATGTCGGGCCCGCCCCTACAATGCTGCTTCTTCGCGGGGGAGCAAGTCTCCCGGGTCGATGGCAACGCGTAGCAGGCCCAGGAGTCGGGAAATTCGGACTTCCGGGAATGAAACAAAGCTGCTATAATGCTTGCTTTCGCGGCTGTAGCTCAGCTGGATAGAGTACTTGGCTACGAACCAAGGGGTCGTGGGTTCAATTCCTGCCAGCCGCACCAAAATTCGTAAGACGAAAGGCCTGAAGAGCGATCTTCAGGCCTTTTTTCTTTACCGGATCAAAAGAAACCGACGGGGGCCGAAACCGACGGGGGCCAGGCCTGACATCCGGACACGAGCCCGGCTGTTTCCACACATGGGCTCGTGTCCGGATGTCAGGCCTGGCCCCCGCCGAATCGGTGACTTGGCGGTTTGCCGATCACCTGCTATAATCTTGCTTTCGCGGCTGTAGCTCAGCTGGATAGAGTACTTGGCTACGAACCAAGGGGTCGTGGGTTCAATTCCTGCCAGCCGCACCAAAATTCGTAAGACGAAAGGCCTGAAGAGCAATCTTCAGGCCTTTTTTCTTTGCCGCCCCGCTTTTTTCTCTGGCGGGCTCTGCAAAGGACAACGACGCGTGTTCTTGTAGGCCCAGGCCTACAGATAAGTGGATCAAGCGTCAATCTTTTCAACATGGCAATGCCATCCGGGGCCGTTCTCCTATGAGGACGCGCACAAACTGCCTATCCCATCAGCATCAAATTACGGCCGGAATTTCCGGCCGCCGTTGTGCGCACGCAGCGCGGAAACGGTGATTTTGAACGGCCATTTGCTAGCATGAAGTTCCCCGATTCCCGATAACCAGGCCGCTCGATGCGGCTGTTTACTAACGAGGTAAGCCATGAAAAATGCAAAAAACCTGCTTGCGGCGCTGGCGCTCGCAGGCGCCACCCTGGCCGCGCCCGCGGCGTATGCCGACGATATCTCCAACGGCCCCCAGGCCCTGGCGATTCTCGACAATAGCGCCTATTTCGGCGACTCCTTTGCCATGAACAATAGCGGTGATACCTTCATGGATCACTTCACCTTCATGGTCATCGCGGCGCACGATCTGGACGCCATCGTCTCGTCCATCAGCCGCACCGCCGCGACCGGGCTCGACATCACCGGACTCGACCTGTACACCTCCACCGGCACCCTGGTCAGCTCCGGCTCCATGGTCAGCACCGGCGTGCGCGACGTCTGGACCCTGTCGGCCGACGCCCTGGCCGTGGGCCAGTACTACATCCAGGTCAGCGGTTCGCTGGTATCGAACACCTCGGGCAGCTTCGGCGGTTCGGTCATGCTCAATCCGGTGCCGGAACCGGAAACCTACGGCATGCTGCTGGCCGGCCTGGGCCTGGTCGGCTTCCTGGCACGGCGCCGCAAGGCGGCCAACCAGGCCTGATCCGCCCGCCAGCCCCCGGCGCAACGGAAGTCCGCGGACTTCCGTTTTTTTAATGCCTGGCCTTCTTGATGATGGCCTTGTTGCCCAGGATTTCCTCGATCTGTTCGAAGCGCACCGGCTTGACCATGTGGTGGTCGAAACCGGCCTCGAACGCCAGCTGGCGGTCTTTTTCCTGGCCCCAGCCGGTGACGGCGATCAGCATGGTGATCGCGCCGCAATTGAGGCGCCGTATGCCGCGCGCCAGGTCGTAGCCCGACATTTGCGGCAGGCCGATGTCGAGGAAGGCATAGTCCGGGCAGAAACGGGCCGCCGCCGTCAGCGCGTCGGGCCCGTTGTGGGTGATCACCACGCTGTGCCCCATGGCCGAGAGCAGCGCGCCGATGCTGTTGACGAAGTCGACATTGTCGTCGGCCAGCAGGATGCGGTAGGTTTCCGTGCTCATGAAGGCGGCCGGGGTGGTCTTGGCCGGCAGCTCCGGCGCCACCACGATCGGCAGCTTCACCACGAATTCGCTGCCGCGCCCGATGCCGCCGCTGCGCGCTTCGATCGTGCCGCCGTGCAGCTCGACCAGGCGGCGCGCCAGCGACAGGCCCACGCCCAGGCCCGCATTGGTGCGCTCGAGCGTGGAATCGACCTGGACGAACATGTCGAACACGTGCTGCAGCATGTCGGGCGCGATGCCGATGCCATTGTCGGTCACGGCGACGACCAGGTTGCGGTCCTCGACCCGGGCCGACAGGCTGACCCGCCCTCCCCGGTTGGTGTACTTGGCGGCATTGTTGAGCAGGTTCGACAGGATCTGGGCCAGGCGCGTGGCATCGCCATGCAGGAACACGGGCCGGTCGGGCAGCGCGATCACCAGTTCGTGGCCATGCAGCTCGATATACGAGCGCACCACTTCCAGCGCATCGTTGACCACCGCCTTCAATTCCACCCGGCCCATCTTGATGGCGAACTTGCCGGTATTGATGCGCGACACGTCGAGCAAGTCGTCGACCAGGCGCACCATCTGGCGCAGCTGACGCTCCATGATGTCGGTGGCGCGCTCGGTGGCGTGGGCGTCGCCGCTGCGGATGCGCAGGATGTCGAGCCCGGTGCGGATGGGCGCCAGCGGGTTGCGCAGTTCGTGCGCCAGCGTGGCCAGGAATTCATCCTTGCGGCGGTCGGCCAGCAGCAGCGCTTCCTCGGCCCGGTGGCGCACCTGCATTTCATGCTCGAGCGTCAGGTTCGCTTCCTGCAGCGCATGCGCGCGGCGGCCGATCTCGGCCAGCATGTCGTTGAAGGCGGCCACCAGCACCCCGATTTCACCGCGGCTGTTGCCCGGCACGCGCAGGCTGAAGTCGCGCCGCTGCATCACTTCGCGCGCCACCCGGGTGACGGCCAGCAACGGGTCGGTGATGCTCTTTTGCAGGCGCGACGCCACCAGGGCGGCGATCGCCAGCGCGGCCAGCAGCACCGCGCCCAGGATGGCGGCATAGCCGACCATGCGTTCGACGATGTCGTAGCGGGCCAGCAGGTAGACCGTGCCCAGGACTTCGCCATTCTCGACGATGTTGTGGTACACCACCAGTTGGCCGCCCTCGACCGTGTAGCCGGGCGGGCCCGGCCGGGCCGGGTAGGCCACTGGCGCCCCGCCCTGGGCATAGGACGCGAAACGGGCGCCGCTGCTGGTATAGATGGCGCCCGACAGGATTTGCGGACGCACGCGCAGGATGGCCAGGTTCTTGCCGGCCGCGCTCGCGTCGTTGAAGGAGAGCGCCGGCGCGGTGACGCTGGCGACGATGTCGGCCTGGGTGGTCAGGTCGTCCACCCAGTACTGGTGGAAGGTGCGCAGGTCGACCATCAGCATGGCGATGGCCGCCGCCAGCAGCGCCACGAAGGTCGTGGATACGGCCATCAGGATCAGCTTGCTGCGCACGGAGCCGGTATCGTGGTCCATCACGGTGCTCCCTTGTGTACGTGGCTGGCCACGGTCAGCAGACGCGAACTGAGCTTGATGCCATTCTTGTCGGCCGCCTCGAGCGAGACGTCGAAACGCACCCGTTCGTCCACCACCTTGAAATTGATGACGCTTCCCTGCTGCAAACCGTTTTCCGCCTCCGTGACCAGCAGCAGCGGGGCCGACGGGAGCGCCTTGAGCACGCCGCGCACGCGCGCGGCATCGCTGCCGCCCACGAACAGCAGGTGCACGCCGGACGCCATCTCATTGTCGCGCAAGGTTCTTACGGCAACCGTTCGCGATTGCACATTGCGCCGCGCAACGATGCGGCCCAGCTCCTCGGCCACGTCGTCGGCCGCGAGGACCCCGATTACCAGCGGCGCCGCCGCGTCCGCGAAGGCGGCGGCGGGAAATTCCGTGTAATCGAGGAATTTATACAGGAAAGCTGCCTTGATCTTGCGCTCCATGTCGGGTACGGCCCGGGCCGCCACCCCCGCGGCCCCGAACGCGGCCTGGCAGGCCAGGCAGGCAACCCCGGTCAGCATCTGCCCCAGCCAGGCGCGGCGCGGCCAGCGGCGGTCCGGGAGCCGTTTCAAGCGCGCGCGCCCGCGCTGCCCGCGGGCCGCGCCAGGGTTGGATTGGGGGGTGTGCTCATGCTTGCTATCGTAAAACACTTTCTGCGCCGCACAAAGGAGAGCACGCTCTCCGGAATCGCAAAACGTGGTTTATTTTTCGCAGCCATGCGAAGATGCCTGCGCCGGACGCTATTTCCTCCATTGCCGCGCGACCACTATCCTGACAGGAACACCATGCGATCAAGCAGGACACTCGTCCTGGCGCTGCTGCTGGCCGGCTGCGCCACCGCCCCGCCCGCCTTCCGCGCGCCCGATGGCGCGGCCCGTCCCTTGCAGGACATCGATGCCGGCATGCTGCGCCTGATGGACCAGGCCCGCGTGCCCGGCCTGGCGCTGGCGCTCATTGCGGATGGCCAGGTGGTGCACAAGCGCGCCTACGGCATGGCCGACGTGGCCAGGGGCACGCCCTTGCGTACCGACACCATCATGTACGGCGCCTCGCTGACCAAGGCCGCCTTTGCCTGGCTGGTGATGCAGCTGGCCGAAGAAAAGGTGCTCTCGCTGGACCTGCCGCTGGCGCGCCAGCTGCGCCAGCCCCTGCCCGACTATCCCGGCCTGGCCGACTTGCGGGCCGACCCGCGCTGGGACCAGTTCACGCCGCGCATGCTGCTCTCGCACACGTCCGGCCTGCTGAACTGGCGCTGGATCAATCCCGACAAGAAGCTCACGCTCAATTTCGCGCCCGGCACGCGCTATGTGTATTCCGGCGAAGGGATACAACTGGTGCAGTTGCTGGTGGAAGAACGCAGCGGACGGCCGCTGGGCGAACTGATGCAGCAGCGGGTATTCGACCGTTTCGGCATGAAGCACAGCAGCATGACCTGGCGCGCCGATTTCGAGGGCCGGACCACGGCCCACTACGGCGCCGATGGCGAACTGCTGCCGCACCAGCGCCGCAAGAATGCGCGCGCGGCAGGTTCCATGGATACCACGCTGGACGACATGGCGCTGTTCTTCGCCGGCGTGCTGCGCGGCGAGGGCCTGTCGCCGGCGGCGCAGGACCTGATGCTCTCGCCCCAGCTGGCGATCGTCTCGCCCAAGCAATTTCCCTCGCACTGGCCGGGCGACACCACGCTCAACCGGGGCATCGGCCTGGGCGCCGGCCTGGGCTGGCCGGTATACACTTCGCCGTATGGACCGGCATTCTTCAAGGAAGGCAGCGACGACGGCACCAACAACCTGATGCTGGGCTTCCGGCGCCAGAAAAGCGGGATCGTCATGCTCAGCAACAGTTCGAACGCCACCCGACTGTTCCATCCGGCCGTGCAAGCGGCTTTCGGGCGCACCTGCCTGCCCTGGTACTGGATGGGCTACATTCCCTGGGACCAGGGGCCGCTGGCCGCCCCGGTGGCCAGTCCCGGCTGCTGAACCGAAGCACTCCTCTAGACGCCGAACTCGGCCGCGGCCTTGGCCGCCCACAAGGCTTCCAGGTAGCTCGCATAGGGCCGGTCGTAATTGTCCACGCTGCCGTCGCGCGCCACGAAACTGGTCCACCACCCGTCTGCTGCGGGGCAAATGGCGATATCGCCAGGCGCGCAGCAGTGCGCGATCTGCTCGCCGTCGTCGAGCACGACGATATTGACCCTGCGGTGGCGGACGATGGTGGCCATGTCGGTTCAGGCGTTATCAGTAAAGTTAATGACAGTCATCATGAATAACAATTAGCAGTTTCTTCCGCAATGCAGCAATATGCACCTGTCTCCTCTATTCTCCTCCAAGAAAATAGATTCAGCCCACTCTCTTGAGTGGGCTTTTTTTTGCCTGCCGAGCCAGATGGTGTAGGCTTTGTGTTTTCACAACCTGATGATACAGGCAAGACATGCTTGAAACTAGCGAAAACGCGGCAGGGGCCGCCTGCGCCCTGCGCATCCTGGTGGTGGAAGACAACCTGGACGCGCAATACCTGGTGTGCGAAATGCTCAAGGCCTTCGGCCACCACGCCGACGGTGTCGGCCATGCCGAAGCCGCCCTGGCCCTGCTCGCCCGGGCGCCCTACCAGGTCCTGTTTTCCGACGTCAGCCTGCCCGGCATGTCGGGCGTCGACCTGGCCCGGCAAGCCTTGCGCATCCAGCCCGCGCTGCGCGTGGTGTTTGCCTCGGGCTATGGCGACGCCCTGCTGCGCCATGTCGAGTTCCCTTACCAGTCGCTGCAGAAGCCGTTCGAACTGGGCCAGCTGCAAGCGGCCCTGGCCGGCATCGCGGCGGCCCCGGACCATGGTTCCCGGTAACCAAGCGTGTGCATGATTCGCGCCCGCCTGGACTAGAATCATTGTCGATGATACCGACCCCAAGGACCTGCCCAGGGAGCGTGCATGAGCGATGATCAGGACGACACAGAACTGATGCGCTCGGTAGCGCTGCGCAACGCCAACAGCGTGCTGGTGGCGCGCCAGCGCGCCCAGCAGGAACTGCTCGAAGCGCGCGACGAACTGCGGCGCGCCACCAAGCGCATGGAGAAAATGCTCGAAAGCCTGACCGACGGCTTTTGCGCGCTCGACCTCGAATGGCGCATCACCTACATCAACGGGCGCGCCCTGGAACTGCTGGCCGCCATCAGCCGCCAGCGCGATGCCCTGATGGGCCAGCCGATCTGGGACGCCTTCCCCGAGCTGCGCGGCAGCGCCATGGAAAGCGAATGCCGGCGCGCCATCGCCTTGCAGCAGACCGTCAGCTTCGAATTCCATTACCCGCCCCTGGGCTGCTGGTTCGACCTGCGCGCCTATCCCTCGCCCGAAGGCTTGACCGTCTATTTCCAGGACATCACGCGCCGCAAGACCGATGAACAAGCCCTGCTTGACGGCAGCAACCGCCTCCAGGTGGCGCTCTCGGCCGGCCGCCTGGGCGACTGGCGCTGGGATGCCGCCCAGGACCGCATCACGCTCGGCGCGCGCGCGGCCGCCATCTTTTCCCTGGCGGCCGAAACCCCCATGGCCTGGGCGGCGCTGCGCGAACGGCTCCATGCCGGCGACCGCGAAATGGCGCGCGCCGCCTTCCTGCAAGCGTTCCGCCACCATGGCGACCTGAATATCGAATGCCGCCTGGCCGGGCCGGGCGGCACCCTGTCCTGGATCGGCGTGGTAGGCCGGATCGACTACGGGCGCGGGGGCGAGGTGCTGGGCATGACCGGCGTGGTGCAGGACATCAGCGCCCGCAAGAGCGCCGAAGACACCCTGCGCGAAAGCGAGGAAGTGCTGCGCGCGCTGGCCAATTCGATTCCCCAGCTGGCCTGGATGGCCCAGGCCGACGGCGCCATCGTCTGGTTCAACAAGCGCTGGTACGAATACACCGGCACCACGCCCGACCAGGTGGTGGGCTGGGGCTGGCAAACCACGCACGACCCGGAAGTGCTGCCGCAAATGCTGGCGCGCTGGCAGGAATGCGTGCGCACCGGGAATGCCTTCGAGATGGAATACCCGATCCGCGGCGCCGACAGCCAGTACCGCTGGTTCCTCACGCGCGTGAACGCCGTGCGCGACCGCCTGGGCCATGTGGTGCGCTGGTTCGGCACCAGCACCGACGTCGACCAGGTCAAGCGCGTGCAGCAGGCGCTGCGCGACGAATCGCATGTCCTCGAACTGCTCAACAGCACCGGCAGCGCCCTGGCCAGCCAGCGCGACCTGCGCTCGCTCCTGCAGACCGTGACGGACGCGGCCACCGGCATCAGCATGGCCCGTTTCGGCGCCTTCTTCTATCACGGGCGCGACAGCGACGGCGACCTGTTTACCCTGTACACCCTGTCGGGCGAGGCGCCGCCCGAATTCGCGCAGTTCGGCCACCCGCGCGCCGCCGCCCTGTTCGGCCCCAGCCTGCGCGGCGAAGGCGTGGTGCGCTCGGACGACATCACCCAGGATGCGCGCTACGGCCAGGACGAACCCCATTTCGGCCTGCCGGACGGCCATCCGCCGGTGCGCAGCTACCTGGCCGTGCCGGTGGTGGCGCGCTCGGGCGAAGTCCTGGGCAGCATGTTCCTCGGGCATCCGGAAGCGGCCATCTTCAGCGAACGCACCGAACGCATCGTGGGCGGCATCGCGGCCCAGGCGGCCGTGGCGATCGACAATACCCGCCTGTACGAGGCGGCCCAGCGCGCCGCCGAAGAGCGCAAGGTGCTGCTCGAGTCCGAACGCTCGGCGCGCGCCGAAGCCGAACGCACCAGCCAGATGAAGGACGAATTCCTGGCCACCCTGTCGCACGAACTGCGCACCCCGCTGTCGGCCATCCTGGGCTGGGCCCAGGTGCTGCGGCGCGGCAGCCGCGACCAGGCCGACCTGCAGCGCGGCCTGCAAACCATCGAACGCAATGCGCGCGCCCAGGCCCAGCTGATCGAAGACTTGCTCGACATGAGCCGCATCACCTCGGGCAAGGTGCTGCTCGACATGCAGACGGTGGCGCCGGCCGTGTTCATCGATGCCGCCATCGAAACCGTGCGCCCGGCCGCCGACGCCAAGAACATCCGCCTGGAAAAGCAACTCGATCCGGCCGCCGGCCTGATCGCGGGCGATCCGGCCCGCCTGCAGCAGGTGATCTGGAACCTGCTCTCGAACGCCATCAAGTTCACGCCGCGCGACGGCCTGGTGCGCATCGGCACGGCGCCGGTCGACGGCCACGTGGAGATCACCGTGGACGACACCGGGGTCGGCATCAAGCCCGAGTTCATGGCCCATGTCTTCGAACGCTTCCGCCAGGGCGACGCGTCGACCACGCGCAAGCACGGCGGCCTGGGACTGGGCCTGGCTATCGTCAAGCACCTGATCGAGCAGCATGGGGGCACGGTGCGGGTCCACAGCGAAGGCGAGGAACGCGGCGCCAGCTTCACCATCGCGCTGCCGGCCGCCAGCGGCCATGCGCAGGCCTCGTCGCGGGTGGACCGGGTGCCGTACAACCTGCCCTCGCCCCAGGCGGCCGACCTGACCCTGCGCGACCTGTCCCGGGTCAGCGTGCTGGTGGTGGACGACGAACCGGACGCGCGCGACCTGATCAAGCGCATCTTGTCGGACTGCCATGCCAGCGTCACGACGGCGTCCAGCGCCACCGAAGCGCTGGCTTCCCTGAGCGTATCGATACCGGACGTGCTGGTGAGCGACCTGGGCATGCCGGACATCGACGGCTTCGAACTGCTGGCCAGGGTGCGCGCCCTGGGCGATTGCCATGGCGGCAACGTGCCGGCCGTGGCCCTGACCGCGTTCGCCCGCTCCGATGACCGCTTGCGTGCGCTCGAAGCGGGCTTCCGGGCGCATATTTCGAAACCGGTGGAACCGAGCGAACTGATAGCCACGGTAGCTGCCATGGTCGCTCCCCCATAGGTAAAATCGAAAACCTCCCGTTCCTACCAGCGCACGGGACGCTGTCCTACAAGAAATGTTCAGGACTTTGGTACACTAGGCTGCAGATCAACAAGACGCTGCCGTCGCTGGGGCGCCCCTTTCGCTTTGACTGAGAATGCCGCATGCCTAGCCGCGAAGATATTCTGAATGCAAAAATTCTGGTCGTGGACGACTCGTCGGACAATATCGAGCTCATGGAAGAGATATTGCGCGAAGAGGGCTACGCCTGCGTCAGCTCGACCATGTTGCCCGAACAAGTCTGCCCCCTGCACCGCCAGCATTGCTACGACCTGATCCTGCTCGACCTGCAAATGCCGGGCTTGAATGGCTTCCAGGTCATGAAGGGCTTGAAGGAAATCGAACAGGGCGGCTACCTGCCCGTGCTGGCGCTCACCGCCCAGCCCAGTTTCAAGATCGCCGCCCTCGAAGCCGGCGCGCGCGACTTCATCAGCAAACCCTTCGACCTGCTGGAAGTGCACAAGCGCATCCACAATATGCTGGAAGTGCGCCTGCTGTACAAGGAACTGGCGCAATACAGCAAGGCCCAGCAAACCCTGGCCCTGCACGACGCCCTGACCGGCTTGCCGAACCGGCGCCTGCTGGAAGACCGCATCGAAACGACCTTGCAGCATGCCAACCGCAATCACCACAAGGCGGCCATCATGTACCTGGACCTCGACGGGTTCAAGGCCATCAACGATACCTACGGCCATTCGTATGGCGACGAAGTGCTCAAGATCGTCGCCCAGCGCCTGGTGGCCAGTTCGCGCAAGGAAGACACCGTGGCCCGCCTGGGCGGCGACGAATTCATGGTGGTGCTGGGCGAAGTGAACTGCCTGGCCGATGCCCAGGGGCCGGCCGCCAAGCTGGTCGAAGCGGTGTCGGAACCGTTTTTCATCAACGACCTCACCTTGCGCCTGTCGACCAGTATCGGCATCAGCATCTACCCGGACGACGCCGAGAACGTGGAAGCGCTGATCAGCATTGCCGACTACGCCCTGTATGAAGCCAAGCGCGGCGGCAAGAACCGCTTTTGCGCGACCTCGACCACCCCCGCCACGACCCTGCCGACCGGCAAACCCGAATTCTCTCCGCGCCGGTAAACGACAACGTCCCCGCGCAGGCGGGGACGAGGGCCTTGCGACTACCTGATTGCTTAACTGCTGGCTGCGGCGTCTGCCTTGGCGCGGGCTTTTTCCTTGACCTGGCCCCGCTCGGTAGTGGCTTCGGTTGCGCCGGCATGCTGGTGGTCGGTGCTGGCATCGACCATGTCCGGCGCCACTTCGATGCGCGTGATGCCCGAATCGACCGAGATCGGATCGCTGGCCGGGAAAGTCATTTCCACGGCGTCGTCCAGCAGTGTTTCCTTGGCAAGCTGTTCCGGGGTGTCGCATTCTTCCGACGCCAGGATGCGGATGGCGGTGGCCCATTTGACGAACTTGAGGTCGGCCAGGTCGCCGATGGTGGCGATGCCGAAGGCCTGGCCCAGCGCCTTGGCGTCCTTGGCGCTGACGCCGCGCATGGCGGAAAGCGGTGCGTTGCAAATGTCGCGGAAGCATTTTCCGGCGTATTCGCTGTCGATGACGGTATTGATATTCATGGTGGACCTTTCAGTGTGCGGCCCAAGGATGGGCCATGCTTCCTACGCCCTGACTATCCCACAGACCCGGCGGCAAGTATGTGCGGCAGCGAACGAATAGCGCCATCCGACCCCGCGCACGCTTGCCTTTTGACACCGGTATGGCGCGTTGATATGATGAAGAACGGATGTGCCCAAAAGCAAAGCTTTGGGCGGTCTGCGCCAAGTCGTGCAACAACCTACCCTAGCAGCGCAGGAACGTCGTGCCCAAAATTGAAAAGCCAAAAATTCTTGTCGTCAATGATGATGCCGCCAGCCTGCTGGCGCTGACCAGCCTGCTGGACCAATGGGCCGACGAGTCCGGGTATGAAGTCATTTCCGCGCGTTCCGGCCACCAGGCCCTGCGCCAGGTGCTGCTGCACGACTTCGCGGTGATCCTGCTCGACGTGAACATGCCCGGCATGGACGGCTTCGAAACGGCCGAAGCGATCCACCAGCGGGGCCGCTCGGCCGACATTCCGATCATCTTCGTGACCGCCTTCCTGGCCGATGAAATCGACCGCCTGAAGGCTTACCAGCGCGGCGCCGCCGACTTCCTGTTTACGCCCGTCATTCCCCAGATCCTGCATGCCAAGGTGCAAGTGTTCGTGACCCTGGCCACCAAGAACGAAGAACTCAAGCGCCAGGCCCACAAGCTGTCGCAGCGCACCACCGAGCTGACCGCCACCAACAAGCGCCTGACGCGCGAAATGGAAGAACGCCAGGCGGCCGAACGCAAGAGCCACGCCAAGGATGAATTCCTGGCCATGCTGGGCCACGAACTGCGCAATCCGCTGTCGGCCATCAGCAGCGCCGCCACCCTGATCGGCATGCCCGGCGCCGGCGCCGACACCGTGGTGCGCGCCAAGCAGATCATCCAGCGCCAGAGCCAGCACCTGTCGCGCATCGTCGACGACCTGCTCGACCTGTCGCGCGCCATGTCCGGCAAGATCTTGCTGGCCCGCCAGCGGCTCGAAGTGTCGGCCCTGGTGTCGGCCTGCATGGACACCTTCAAGGCCACGGGAAGGACCGGCAATTACCAGCTGAACCTGGACATGGCCGAATCCTGGGTCGACGGCGACCCGACCAGGCTCGAACAGATCGCCACCAACCTGATCGACAATGCGCTCAAGTACACCCCGGCCGGCGGCAGCATCGATATCTCCGTGCGCGCCGAGGGCGACGACATCCTGCTGCGGGTGCGCGATTCCGGGGTCGGCATTGCGGCCGAACTGCTGCCGCATGTGTTCGACGTCTTCGTCCAGGGCAGCATCACGCTGGACCGCTCGCAGGGCGGCCTGGGCATCGGCCTGGCCCTGGTGCGGCGCCTGGTGGAACTGCATGGGGGCAGCGTCAGCGCCGGCAGCGAGGGCGCCAACGCCGGCAGCGTATTCGACATCCGCCTGCCGCGCGCGCAAGCGGCGCCGCCCGCGCCCCCACCGGCATCCTGTTTCACCGACGGCGGCAAGCCGGCCATCCTGCTGATCGAAGACAACGAGGACGGGCGCGAAATGATGGCCACCATGCTCACCGCCTGCGGCTACCAGATCTGCCATGCCGCCGACGGCCTGTCCGGCGTCCAGATGGCGTGCGAGCGCCTGCCCGACGTGGCCCTGGTCGATATCGGCCTGCCCGGCATCGACGGCTACGAAGTGGCGCGCCGCCTGCGCAAGGGCGAAGAGACGCGCCATATCAAGCTGATCGCGCTGACCGGCTATGGCCTGGCGGACGACCAGCGGCGGGTGCTGGAAGCGGGCTTCGACATGCACCTGGTCAAGCCGGTCGACATCCACCACCTGCTCGACGCCATCACCCAGTGCGCGGGCCAGCCGGCCGGCTGAAGCGCGACGCGGCGACAGCGCTGGAAAAGCTGTTGTATGATTTGAGAAACATTGACAGAGTCCAGCATGACCGCACCGGCGACAGAACAATTTGAAGCGGAACTGGAACGCCGGGTGGCAGAACGCACCGCGGACCTGACCGAACTGCTGGGCCACCTGACCCTGTGCTGGGACGACGAACGGCGCCTGCTCGCGCGCAAGCTGCACGACAGCCTGGGTTCGTCCATGACCGCGCTGACCATGCACCTGGCGCTGCTGACGCACCAGATGCCGCAGGATAAGCCGCTGCAGGACCGCGCGGCCCAAATGAAGACCCTGCTGCTGGCGATCATCGGCAGCAACCGCGAACTGCAGATGGCGCTGTGGAACGACAAGCTCGAATTCTTGGGCGTGAAGGCGGCGCTGGCCGAGCTGGTGACCCAGTTCGGGGCCGACCACGGCATCGTGGCACGGATCAGCCTGCCCGATGAAGATGCCCAGTATTCGCGCGCGCACGGCGTGGCCCTGCTGCGCAGCGTGGAAGAAGGTTTACAGAATGTGCTGGCGCACGCCCAGGCCAGCGAGGTCGACGTGATTCTCGACGACAATGACGAAGAAATCATGCTGACGGTGCGCGACAACGGCATCGGCCCGGCCGGGCGGCGCGAGGGTGCGCGCGATTGCCACGGCTTGCGCATGCTGCGCGAGCGGGCGCGCTACCTGGGGGGCGAGCTGACGCTGGCGCCGGGCCAGCAGCAAGGCACGCTGCTGACCGTGACCTTGCCGCGCCAAGCGGTCAATGCAGCTTGACCAGCGGCGTGCTGCGCTTGATCAGGAACCTGGCCACGGCCAGCACCGCCGTCTTCACCATCCCCAGCACGGCAGCGTGATGCATCAGGTGCAGGCTGGCGTACATCATGCGCGCGAACAGGCCGTCCACGAAGAAGTTCATGCCCTTTAACGATCCCATCAGGCTGCCCACCGAATTGCGGTGCCCGAACGAGACCAGCGAACCGTAGTCGCGGTAGCGGTATGGCGCCAGCGACGGCGCGCGCCCGCGGGCCGCGCGCAAAAAAACGTCGAGCAGGTAGTCGGCCTGCTGGTGCGCCGCCTGCGCGCGCGGCGGCACCAGCTGGCCGCCGCTGTCGACGCAGGCCGCGCAGTCGCCCAGCGCGTACACGCCCTCCACGCCCCGGACCCGCAGCTGGCCGTCGACCTCGATCTGCCCGCCCTTGGCCAGCGGCAGTCCCAATTGCCCCAGGAATTCAGGCGCGCGGATGCCGGCGGCCCACACGCACAGGCTGGCCGGCCAGGTATTGCCCTCCTTGTCGCTGATGCCCTCGGCGCCGATGGCGCTGACCTGGCAGCCGGTGACGACCTTCACGCCGCGCTGTTCGAGCAGCTTGTGGGCCGCGGCCGACACCCGCTCGGGCAACGGCCCCAGGATGCGCGGCCCGCCTTCGAGCACGGTGATGCGCACGTCGCGCCGGGGCAGCAGGTGGCGCAAGCCGTAGGCCGCATACACGCCCGACGCTTCGCGCAATTCCGCCGCCAGCTCGACGCCGGTGGCGCCGGCGCCGATGATGACGATGTCGACATTGGCTTCATGGCCGTCGCCGCGCAGGGCGTCGGCCCGGGCCAGCTGCGCGAGCAGGCGCAGGCGGAAGCGCTCGGCGTCTTCCACGGCATTCAAGGAAATGGTGTGTTCGAGGGCGCCGGGCACGCCGAAATAGTGCGCGCCGCTGCCGACCGCGATGACCAGCGCGCCGTAGCCGATGCTGCGCTCGGGCAGGATGGCGTCGCCGTCGGCGCTGCGCACGGCGCCGACCGTCAGGCTTTTGTTCGGCGCGTCCAGTTGTGTCAATGCGCCGTAGACGAAGGTGAAGCCATTGTCATGCGCCAGCATCTGGTAGGACAAGCCTTCCTGGTGCGGATCGAGCGTACCGGCTGCCACTTCGTGCAGCGAAGGCTTCCAGATATGGGTCAGGCGGCTGTCGACCAGCACGACGCGCGACGGGCCCAGCTTGCGCCCCAGCTTGCTGGCCAGTTCCAGCCCGCCAGCCCCGCCGCCAACGATGACAATCTCGCCGCGCATGCGCCGTTCGCTTGCTTAATCGCGGTGCTTGCCGTGACCCTTGTCGTGCTTGTCGTGCTTGTCGTGCTTGTCATGCTTGTCGTGCTTGCCGTTGCCGCGATGGTCGTCGCGGTCGTCGCGGCGGTCGTCGCCACGCGGGCCGCCGCGCATTTCGCGGTAGCGTGGTGCATAGCTGTTGGTGTACCACTCGTCGCGCACGAAATAGACCTGGCGGCCGCAGGCGTTATAGGCGCCGCAATGCTTGCTCCATTTTTTCATGTGGCCGGGCGGCACGCGCAGATACATCGGCTCGGCGACGTAGCGCACCGGGCGATGGATGATGACGGGCTGGGCGTACACCACTTCAGGACGGCCGAAGTCGCCCAGTTCGATGCGGCCGTAAAAGCCCGGCTGGCCGATATTGATGCTGACGCTGGTTTGCGCCATGGCGCCTGCGGCGCCGGTAAGCAATGCGAAAGCGATGATCAGGTTTTTCATGGTGTGCCTCGTTAGGTTAACGAACAGAAGTTTAACAAAAGCAACTGCAATTTCTGTTCGCTACCGCACACATTTTACTTTTGTTACATATTCCGGAACAGCGCCATGAAAGGTTGGCTGACCGACAAGGTTTCGGGCCGGGTGCGCAGCTTGATGATGCCGCGCCCCGTTTCGTCGCGGGCGATCGAGGCCACCGCCTTCAGGTTGACGATGGTCGAGCGGTGGATCTGCTTGAAGATGTTCGGGTCGAGCACGTCGAGCAGTTCGCGGATCGGCTTGCGCAGCAAGGCTTCGCCGGCGGCCGTCATCACCACCGTGTACTTGGTGTCGGACTGGAAGTAGGCAATGTCGTCGACCATGATCAGGCGCGTTTCGGCGCCGGCGCTGGCGGTCAGCCAGACCAGGGGCGGTTCCTTGCTGGTGTTGGGCATGGTGCGGCCCAGCTGGGCCAGCAGCGCGGCCAGGGCCGTCGCATCGGGCATGCCGCTGGCCAGGCGCGCCTTGACGCGCTGCACGGTGGCCGCCAGGCGGGAGCGCGCCACCGGCTTGAGCAGGTAGTCGACCGCGCCCTTGTCGAAGGCGTCGATGGCGTACTGGTCGTAGGCGGTCACGAACACGGCCTGGGTGTTGGGGCTCGCTTCGGGCAGGGCCGCGGCCACTTCGAGGCCGGTCAGGCCGGGCATGCGGATATCCAGGAAGGCCACCTCGGGCTGGTGGGCGGCGATCGCTTCGAGGGCGCTGCCGCCGTCGTCGCAGGCGGCGACGATCTCCAGTTCGGGCCACACCTCGCCCAGCAATTGCACCAGGGCGTCGCGCAGCAGGGTTTCGTCTTCGGCAATGACGCACTTAGTCATGATGGCCTCCCTTGATGGCGGTGTTCGGCACCGTGATGGTGGCGGCCACCCCGGACGGGAAGTTGGCCACGATGGCAAAAGCCGCGGTGCTGCCGTAGGCCAGGCGCAGGCGTTCGCGCACATTGCGCAAGCCGATGCCGGTGCCGCCGCCTTCGGCCGAGAAACCGCGCCCGTCGTCGGCCACCGTCACCGAGACCGCATTGTCATGGGCGCGCGCCAGGATCCATACCGTGCCCCCGCCCGGCTTCGGTTCCAGCCCGTGCTTGATGGCGTTTTCCACCAGGGTCTGCAGCATCATGGTCGGGAACAGCACGCTCCTGAGCGCGGCGGGAATTTCCACTTGCAGGTTCAGGCGGGCCCCCATGCGGATTTTCAGGATGTCCAGGTAGGCCTGGGCCCGTTCCAGTTCCTCGCCCACGGTCGAGAGCGAATCCTCGGTGCGCGGCAGCGAGTGGCGCAGATAGGTGATCAGGTTGCCCAGCATCTCGTCGGCCCGGGCCGGGTCGGTGCGGGTCAGCAGCTGGGCGCTGGCCAGGGTGTTGTACAGGAAGTGCGGTTCGACCTGGGCGTGCAGCAGGCTCAGCTTGGCGACCGTCAATTCCTTTTCGGTGGCCGTCTGCATCACCGCCACGGTTTCGCGGCGCCGCATTTCGGCCACCCGGCGCGTGACGGAACGCACGATGGCTTCGGCGTTTTCCAGATTGTTGCCGAAGTCGACCAGGAACCAGTCGGTCCAGGCGGCGCGGTCCGGTTCGCAGATCAGGGTCACGCTGCCGGCGTCGCCGTTGGGGGTGACCGTCATCAGGATCAGGTTGCGCCGCGTGCGGAAGTGTTCGGAATGCTTCCAGGGCGTGGTGTCGCTGCCGTAGGGGTCGAGCCGCTTGATGCTGGCGCGCACCTGCAGGCTGTCGCGGGCGCTTTCGACTTCTTCCACGCCGGGCAGTTCGCGGATGGCCGCTTCGACCATGTCGAAGGCGACCCCGGCTTCGAAGGGAATCTCGATCTGGCGCCGCTGGCGGTTCGACAGCGCGCTGTTGTTGACGTCGCCCGTCACCAGGCGCACCCGGCGCATGTGGGAGAAGGCCGTGACGATCACCGCGCCCGAGAGGATGAAGCCGAGCGAGACGAAAAAGCCGCCATGGTCCCCTTCCAGGCGCTGGAGCAGGGTCTCGGCGATGATGACCGACAGCAGCAAAAATGCCAGGAACCAGGCCAGGGCAAGGCGGAAGATGAAGAAGATACTTGTGATCATGATGGGTTCCAAGTCAGTGGGCTTGAAAAAAGCATAGCAAGTGCCCCCGTTGACCATCGGCATTATCCGACAGAACCGGCAAAACGCCGACGAAAGCGGGGAAATCCGCACAAATTTTCCCCGGTGCGTCCGTGGCGCAACGGCGGCATAGACGCACATCAAGCTTTGCGATTAGTGCCCGTTGGCAGCATTTACGTGAAGAAATTCTTCGGTAGTATTGACTTGCAGGCCGGAAAGTTTCAACCCCACACACACTAAATTGAAGGAGATTTCCATGTTCGCACGCACCCTCGCCCAGCCAGGCTTGAAACTGGCGCTGTTCGCCAGCCTTGCCGCCGCCAGCCTGCTGCCCGGCGCGGCGCAAGCGGCCCAGGCCACCGCCACCGCCAGCGGCACCGTGGTCACGCCGATCGCCATCACGGCTGCGGCCAACCTGGCCTTCGGCAGCTTCGCGGCCGGCGCCGGCGGCACCATCACCGTCAGCACCAGCGGCGCGCGCACCTCGTCCGGCGTGGTCGCCCTGGGCGGCGGCGCGGCGGCAGCCCGCTTCGACATCACCGGTTCGGCCAGCACCACCTACTCGATATCCCACTCCGGCACCGCGGTGCTGACCAACACCACCGGCGGCGGCGGCGAGACCATGGCCCTGGCCAAGTTCAGCGACCTGACCGCCGGCAACGCCACCTCGGGCAACGTCAGCAGCGGTACCCTGGACGGCGCCGGCGCCCAATCGCTGTTCGTCGGCGGCACCCTGACCGTGGGCGCGGCCCAGGTGCCGGGCGTGTACACCGGCACGGTCATTGCCACCGTTGAATACAATTAACTGGCGGCATGGGCGCGCCGCCTGGTGCGCCCTGCTGGCCGCCCCTGCCGTCCATGCCGCCAACGTGGACGTCACCCCGACCGGAGGCTTGCTCTTCGGGCGTTTTGCCGCCGGTAGCGGCGGAACCCTGACGGTCAGCCACACCGGCGTGCGCAGCCGCAGCGGCGGCGTGGTGCTGCTCAGTTCATCGGCGGCCGCGGCCCGTTTCAGCATCACTTACCCCGGCGGCGGCAATGGCAAGAAGGTGACCACCATCACCCTGCCGCCGAATGGCGCGGTGCTCATGAACAATGGCGCGGCCACCATGGCAGTCAACAATTTCACCAGCAATGCCCCGCCCGGCGGCATGCTCAATGGTCCCCTTCCCGTCCTGAACGTGGGCGCCACCCTGCAGGTGGCGCCCGGCCAGGCGACCGGCAATTACAACGGCGCCTTCCAGGTCACCGTCGAATACCAATAGGAATCCCCATGCAAGCCTTCCAGCGCGCCCTGCTGTTCCTGGCCTTCCTGCCTGCCCTGGCCCATGCCGAACTGATGCTCAATCCCACCCGCGTGGTGCTGGCCAAAAACCAGCGCGCGGCCCAGGTCGAGCTGATCAATAATGGCGAGGAGCCGGCCACCTACCGCATCAGCCTGGTGAACCGGCGCATGAGCGAGACCGGCGAATTCAGCCAGGTGACCCAGCCCGATGCCGGCGAACAGTTCGCCGACGCCATGCTGGCCTATTCGCCGCGCCAGATCACGCTGGTCCCCGGCACCGCGCAGGTGGTGCGCGTGATGCTGCGCAAGCCGGACGGCCTGGCCGACGGCGAATACCGCTCGCACCTGCACTTCGAAAACTGGCCGGCGCCAGCGGGGCCAGCAGCGTCGAAGGCGCCGCGCCCGGCGCGCAGCAGATCGGGGTGGTGCTGAAAACCCTGATCGGCGCCTCGATCCCGGTCATCGTGCGCCAGGGCGAAACCCGGGCCAGTGTCACCCTGGCCCAACTGGCCCTGCTGCCCGGCGCGCCGGTGCTGTCCTTCCGCATCGAACGCAGCGGCAACAGCTCGGTGTACGGCGACATCCAGGCCAGCTTCACGGGCGCGGACGGCAAGGTCCATGTGCTGGGCAAGGCCAGCGGCGTGGCCGTGTACGTGCCCAATCCGCTGCGCCGCGCCCAGCTGGCCTTGCTGCCGCCGGCCGGGGTCGCGCTGGCGCGCGGCACCCTGCACCTGTCCTACCGCGAACGGCCGGAAGCGGGCGCCAGGCTGCTGGCCGAAGCCTTCCTTCCCCTGCCCTGACCGGCAGGGGCGCGGGCGCGGGCCACCAGCATGCGCCCCCTGCCCTGCCTTCTGCTGGCGCTGGCCCTGCTGTGCGGCGAGGCCGCCGGCGCCGACGGCCCCGACCTGCTGTTCGAAGTGCGCCTCGGCCAGCATGTGGTGGCCGAGGCGATCCCCGCCTACCAGCAAGGCAGCGACGTCTACCTGCCGCTGGGCGAACTGGCGCGCCTGCTGACCATCGCGATCCGGACCGAGCCGGGCGAAGGCCGCGCCAGCGGCTACATCCTGGACGAACAGCGTGGCTTCCGGCTCGACCTGGCGCAGCAGCTGGTCTGGCGCGGCGAACGGCGCGAGGCGCTCGCCGCGGGCGACGTGCTGGCCCGCGACGGCGAGCTGTACGTGGCCACCCGCCTGCTGGCGCAATGGCTGCCGCTCGACCTGGACCTGGACCTGGCCAGCCTGCAGCTGCAGGTGCGCCCGCGCGAAAAGCTGCCGCTGCAGGCGCGCCTGGAACGCCAGGGCAAGAACCGGCGCCAGGGCGCGGCCGGCGCGCCCGACCCCGGCTATCCGCGGGTGCGCACCCCGTACGCGCTGGCCGGCGCCCCCTTCATCGACCAGACCCTGGGCCTCGAACACCGGGGCGGCCGCAGCGACGCCCACTACACGGCCTACCTGACGGGCGACCTGCTCGGCGCGGAAGCGGCGCTGTACCTGAACCGCGGCCACCCGGCCAACGGCCCCGCCGCGCGCCTGACGCTGGGGCGGCACGACCCGGACGCGGGCTTGCTCGGGCCCCTCCGGGCACGCAGCGTGCAGGTCGGCAGCGTGACGGCGCCGGGGGTCGAGCATATCGCCCTTGCCAGCGCCACCGGCCACGGCTTCGCCATCTCGAACCGCCTGCTGGGACGGCCGGCGCGCTTCGACCGCCACCACCTGCAGGGCGACCTGCCGCCCGGCTGGGACGTCGAACTGTATTACAACGACGCGCTGCTGGGCTTTCAGCAAGCGCGCGACGACGGCCGGTACAGCTTCGACGATTTGCCGCTCAATTACGGGCCGAACGATTTCCGCCTGGTGTTCCACGGCCCGCTGGGCCAGCTGCGGGTGGAGCGCCACAGCTACCTGCTGGAGCAGGCCATGCTGGCCCCGGGCGAACTGCAGTACAGCGTCGTCGTTGCGGGCAGCGAACGGGCGATGGCGCAGGCCGACCTGGGCCTGGGGCGGCAGCTGAGCGCGAGCGCTGGCCTGGTGTCCACGCCGCTGGCACGCTATGCCCATCTCGGCCTGGTCGGCTACTGGCAAGCCTTCATCGCAAGCGCATCGGCGGTGAAGGCGGACGATGGCGGCCGCCTGGCGCAGCTGGCGCTCAAGACGCGCATCGGCTCCATGTCGCTGGCGGCCAGCCGCGCCGTGGCGGACGGCTTTTCCAGCGACTTTTACCAGGGCGCGGTGCGCATCCGCGACGAACTGCAGCTCGACGCCGGCCTGGCCTTTGCGCAAGTGCGGCGCGACCGGCTGGCGTCGGGCGCGCAGAATATCGAACTGGGGGCGCGCGTATCGGCCTACCGCTACGGGATGGCGCTGAGCCACACCCTGCACTGGCGCTCCATGGCCGGCGACAAGCAGGCCGACGGCAGCCTGCAGGCGAGCCGGCGCATGGCCGGGATAGGCTTGTCCGGCCAGCTCGTGTACCGGATCCGGCCGGACTTGTCGCTCTCGACGCTGGCGCTGGCGGCCGACAAGCATGTGGGCACCGGCTACCTGCTGGGCCTGGGCCTGTCGCGCAGCTTCGACGATCCGCGGCTGCGCATCTCGGCCTCGCTGAACAAGCGCCTGGGCAGTTTCGGCATGGGGATCACGGCCAGCTACACGCGGCATGGCCAGTTCGGCGCCGGCGCCGTGCTGTTCATGGCGCTGGGGCGCGAACCGCGGCGCGCGCGCTGGATGGCCGACGCGGCGCCGATGGCGGCCACGGGAGCGGCATCGCTGCGGGTATTCCTGGACCGCAACCGCAACGGCATCATGGATGGCGGCGACACGCCGATTCCCGGCGCCGGCTTCGTGGTCAATGGCGGCGGCAGCCTGGCGCGCACCGACGAGCAGGGCATCGCCTACCTGAACCGGCTCACCGCCAACGAACATGTGGATATCGCGGTCGATGGCGACACCCTGGAAGACCCGCAATGGCTGGCGCAGCAGAAAGGCGCGCGCCTGCTGGCGCGGGCCGGCAAGGTGGGGCAGATCGATTTCGCGGTGGGCATCACCGGCGAGATCGACGGCACCGCCTGGCTGGCGGCCGACGGCACGCGGCGCGGCATGGGCGACGTGGAACTGGAACTGCTGGACGGCGAACGCGTGGTGGCCACCAGTACCAGCAGTTCGGACGGCTACTACATCGTGGCGGCGGTCGCGCCCGGGCACTACCTGCTGCGGGTGTCGCCGGCCCAGATGGCGCGCCTGGGGCTGCGCGCCAGCGCCGCCGTCGCGGTGACGATCAGCGCCGACGGCAGTTTCGTGAACGGCAAGGACTTCACCCTCACCCCCTGAACGATCAGCCCTTCCTGACGTCGGCGATCCACTGGTCGATGTTTTGCGCCATCACGTCCATGGGCACCGAACCGGCGCGCAGGATCACGTCGTGAAAGCCCGGCAGGGTGAACTTGTCGCCCAGTTCGGCCTTTGCCTTGTCGCGCAGTTCGAGGATGCGCAGCATGCCGAGCATGTAGGCGCAGGCCTGGCCGGGCCAGGCGACATAGCGTTCCACTTCCTGGGCGCCGATGCCGTAATCGATCGCCTGCTGGCGCGTCCAGCCCTTGCTGTGCAAGCCGGTGTCGACCACCAGGCGGCGCGCGCGGAACAGCTCGGACCCCAGCGCGCCGAGCAAGCCCGGCACATCGCCTTCGTACCAGCCCTGTTCCACGGCCAGGCGTTCGGTGTACAGCGCCCAGCCTTCGGAGTGCGCGCTGCCGCCGCCAAAAATGCGCTGGGTCCGGAATTTCGGCAAGCCTTGCAGCTCCTGCATGATGGCCAGCTGGAAGTGGTGGCCCGGCACCGCCTCGTGGTAGGCCAGGCTGCGCATGCGGATCATGTCGAAGGTGGGCCCGCGCAGGGGCACGAAGAAGATGCCCGGCTTGCTGCCGTCCGGCGCCGGCGTGCTGTAGTGGGCGGCCGCACTGCCCTCGGTCAGGGCCGGTACGCGGCGCACTTCGACCGGCGCCTTCGGCATCAGATTGAACAGGGGCGCGCTGCGTTTTTCGGCGTCGCGGATCATGGCGGTGTAGCGCCTGAGCAGTTCGGCGCGCGGATCGGGTTCGGCCGGCAGCTGGAAAGTGAGGTCGAGCGCCTTCATGCGCGCTTCGATGCCGCCTTCGGTGAAACCGAGGCTGCGCAGGTGCTTGTCCATCTCCGCTTCGATGCGCGCCACTTCGCGCAGGCCGATCGCATGGATCTCGGCCGCGTCCAGCCTGGTGCTGGTGTAGGTGGCCAGCGCCTGGCTGTAGGCGGCGGCGCCATTGGGCAGGCGCGCAATGCCGGCCGCGTCGGTGGTGCGCGGATGGATCTCGGCCAGGAAGGCCCTGGTGCGGCCGTACGCGGGCAGGATCTTGTCGGCCACGATGGCGCTCGCGCGCGCGAGCGCCGCGGCGCGCACCTCCGCGGCCAGGCCCGGCACGTCCTCGCTGCGCTGGGCCAGCGAGGTGACGAACACATTCTTGTCAAAGGACGGCGCCAGGAAGGCATCGACCTGGCCCTGGGCGCGTTCGAGGATGAAGCGCGGCGGGATCAGCGACCTGGCGGCGGCGGCGCGGCCGCGGGCGTTCGCTTCATCCATGCGCGTGGCCACCTGGTCCAGGCGCGCCAGGTAGTTGTCGACGTCGGCGGCATTGCGCATCGGGTGCACCTGGGTCAGGAAATTGACCAGGCCCGTATGCACGCCGCTGAACTGCGAAAAGACGAAATTGTGGTCCTGGTAGGGCGCGGCGGCCACCGTATTGGCCAGCGACCAGCGCATGGTATGGGCCGAATCGCGCTGCATGGGGCTGAGCGGGCCGGCCAGGAAGCGGTCCAGCCGCACCACGCCGGCCCGTGCCAGCGCGACCACGCGCGAACGCTGCGCATCGGTGACGGGGGTCAGCTGGCGGTCCAGCGCCTGCTGCTGCGCGCCCGTGAAATACTGGCTGCTGGTGGCGCCCTGGGGCGACAGGCGCACCCAGTCTTCGGCAAACTTGTCGGCCCATTTGTCGAAGGTGGCGCTGTGCTGGCGGCCGGCTTGCGCGCTGCTGCCGGTGGTCGATGCGGCGGCGGGGGCGGCATGGCCAGGCATGGCGGCGGAACCGATGGCCAGCGCGATCAGCGCGGCCAGCAGGCGGGGTGTGGTGGTCATGGTCAACTCCTGATTATGTGCACGGGGCAGCCTGGGCTGCCGCGACAGAATTTAGCACGTATTACGCGGCAAAACCAAGCGCCGGTTTCAAAGCGCGCCCGTACATACGGCACATCCGCCGGCGGGTGCCCCGGCGGGGGCCAGGCCTGACATCCGGACACGGGCTCATGCGCTAGCGCATGAGCCCGTGTCCGGATGTCAGGCCTGGCCCCCCGCCGATTGTATGGAAATTGTCATCCGCGCGGAACGGTTTCTGGCATGGCAACCGGGGCTGCTGTAGCATGTCGCCTGTCTAGTCCAATAAAAGGTTTTTCGCATGAACTTTCCCCGCATCGCCCTCGCCTCCCTGGTCGCCCTGTTGCTGGGCGCGAACGCGCAAGCCCAGATCGCCGTGGGCGCCGATGCCGGCACCACCGGCGCCGGCCTGTCCGTCATCGTGCCGATGGAAACCTATTTGAACGGCCGTTTCGGCATCCATTACTTCGGCGCCTCGGGCAACAAGCGCGCCGGCGACGTCGATTACGCGACCAGGTCCCGCCTGCGGCATGTCGATATCCTGTTCGACTGGTTCATCCTGGACCGCTCGAAATTTCGCCTGACCGGCGGCGTGGTGTACAACGCCAGCGAAATCGCGGCCACCGCCAAACCCGGCCCCGACGGCAAATACATCATCAATACCCAGACCTTCAACGCGGTCGACGTCGGCACCCTCAACGGGGTCGTCGATTTCCGCAAGGCGGCCCCTTACCTGGGCGTTGGCTGGGGCAATCCCATGGCGCGCGCCAAGTCCTGGCACATGATGGCCGACCTGGGCGTCATGTACCAGGGCCGCGGCCGGGCGACCCTGGCCAGCCGTGGCTGCGTCACCTCCACCCTCACGTGCCTGCTGGTCCTGGCGCATGTGAGCGTTGACAAGCACAAATTCCAGCAAGAACTCGACAGCTACAAGTTCTATCCGGTCGCCCGCGTCGGCATGGCCTACACGTTCTAAGCTGCGCCGCGCCGCCGGCAAGCGTGGCAGGATGGCGTTTTCACGGGGATTCGCCATGAGATACCTGCTTTGCGCTTGCCTGGCCTGCGGCTTGCTGTTGACGGGCTGCCAGGAACGCCACGATCCGGTCAAGCCCACCGTATCCGCACCCGCCCTGCCCGTTTCCTGACCGGAAAGGGCGCGCTTTTCGGCCTTGTCCTGCCAGGACAGGGTAAACTGTCGCCATTCTTCCCGTTCCAAGGTCCACACCCCATGTCCTTCGCCTCCCTCGGCCTGATCGATCCCCTGTTGCGCGCGGTCGACGGCCTCGGCTATACCCAAGCGACCCCGGTCCAGCTGCAAGCCATTCCCGCCGTGCTGGCCGGACGCGACCTGATGGCGGCCGCCCAGACCGGCACCGGCAAGACCGCCGGTTTCGCCTTGCCGCTGCTGCAGCGCCTGACCATGGAAGGCCAGGTCGGCAGCAATGCCGTGCGCGTCCTGGTGCTGGTGCCCACCCGCGAACTGGCCGAACAGGTACACAGCAGTTTCCAGGCCTATGGCGCCGGCTTGCCGCTGCGCATGGCGGTCGCCTATGGCGGCGTCAGCATCAATCCGCAAATGATGAAGCTGCGCAAGGGCCTGGACGTGCTGGTGGCCACACCCGGCCGCCTGCTCGACCTGTACCGCCAGAACGCGGTCAAGTTCGACCAGTTGCAAACCCTGGTGCTCGACGAGGCCGACCGCATGCTCGACCTGGGCTTTTCACGCGAACTCGACGCCGTGTTCGCCGCCCTGCCGAAACGGCGCCAGACCCTGCTGTTCTCGGCCACCTTCTCCGACGAGATCCGCGCCCTGGCCGGCGCCATGCTGGTCGATCCGCTCAGCATCGAAGTGAGCCCGCGCAACAGCACGGTGCAGAAAATCCGCCAGTGGGTGGTGCCTGTCGACAAGAAACGCAAGCCGGAATTGTTCATGCACCTGCTGGCCAAAAAGCGCTGGGGCCAGGTGCTGGTCTTCGTCAAGACCAGGAAGGGGGTCGAGCAGCTGGTCGATACCCTGGCCGCCAACGGCGTGGCCGCCGATTCCATCCATGGCGACAAGCCGCAGCCGGCCCGCCTGCGCGCGCTGGAACGCTTCAAGGCCGGGCAATGCAAGATCCTGGTGGCGACCGACGTGGCCGCGCGCGGCCTCGATATCGACGATTTGCCGCAGGTGGTCAATTTCGACCTGCCGATCGTGGCCGAAGACTATATCCACCGTACCGGCCGCACCGGCCGCGCGGGGGCGTCGGGCGAGGCGGTGTCGCTGGTATGCGCCGACGAAGTGGGCTTGCTCGCCACGATAGAAATCCTGACCAAACAAACCTTGCAGCGCGTCGAGGAACCGGGCTTCGTCCCGGAACACCGGGTGCCGGCAACCAATACCGCCGGGGAAGTCGTCAAGAAGCCCAAGAAGCCGAAAAAGCCGAAAGTCACGGGCGACGTGTCCAGGGAAGACGTGCGCTTCACCCGCAAAGGCTAGACAAGGTCAGCGGTCGGCCTCGATCGCGATGCTGCGCTGGGCCGGCCATTTCCAGCTGGCGGCAAGGCGCCAGTTGGGCGCCTCGCCCTCCACCACCACCTGCCAGCGGGCTTGTTCGAGCATGGGCAGGGGCACGCGGAACCGTCCCTGCGCATCGGGCATGGCATGGAGCACCAGGTCTTTTTCCGGCTGGGTCGAATGGGCCAGCCGGATCCGGAACGGCCTTGTCACAGGGCCGGACAGGCCATGCAGGCTGCCGCTCAGGGCCCCGGCCGCCGCGTCGTAGCGGGCATCGAAGGACAGGCGCAGCCCGGTCGCCATGCGGTCGCGCCGCAAGTCCTGGTTGATGGCCTTGCCCTGCTTGTAGTAGTCGTCCACCACCATGGCGTCCTGGCGCGTGTAGGCGATCCAGATGGTGATGCAGCCGGCGACGACGACGATCGCCGGCCCCAGCATCAGGAACCAGGGCCAGCGCTGTCGGTACCACGGAGCCACCGTTGGCAATGCGTTCATGGGATGCTCCTTAACGTGGGACGATGAAGACTGCTTTTTCGCGCACCTTGAGCGACGGATCATCGAGCGCGACCAGGGTGAACTCGATCGGGCGCGAGCCCTTGCCTGCCGCTTCCCGGCCCGCCTGCACCCGCGCCGCAACGGCGCGCGTGGCGGCGGCGTCGACTTGCGCTTCGGCCGGCGAGGCCAGCGCGATACCGTCGATGCCGCTCACCTCGATCCGGAACCGGTGCGCCGTTTCGGCGGTATTCATGATCTGCAGCCGGTACACGTTTTCGATCACGCCATCGCCCACTTCGCGCCCCATCGATCCGCGGTCGCGAATGACGTCCAGCTTGAGCGGCGTGCGCAGCGCCAGCGCCGTGCCGAAGGCGGCCAGCATCAGCGCCAGCAAAGCGCTGTACACCAGTACCCGCGGACGCAGCACGCGCTCGCCGATCTGCTTGATGCTCCAGCCCAGCGCCATGGCCCTTTCGGTCGAATACAAAATCAGTCCGCGCGGCCTGGAGATCTTGTCCATCACGCCATTGCAGGCGTCGACGCAGGCGGCGCAGCCGATGCATTCGTACTGCAGGCCCTTGCGTATGTCGATACCGGTCGGGCATACCTGCACGCACAAGGTGCAGTCGATGCAGTCGCCGCTTGCCTCTGCGCTGCCGCGCGGTTCACCGCGCTTCGTGTCGTAGGTGACGATCAGCGTGTCCTTGTCGAACATGGCGCTCTGGAAGCGCGCATACGGGCACATGTACTTGCATACCTGCTCCCGCAGCCAGCCCGCGTTGCCGTACGTGGCCAATGCATAAAAGCCGATCCAGAAGCATTCCCAGGGACCCAGCGACAGCGCGCCGATCGCGCCGGCCAGGGTGCGCATGGGCGTGAAGTAGCCCACGAAGGTCAGGCCGGTCCACAAGGCGACCGCCCCCCAGGCCAGGTGCTTGGCGCCTTTCCGCATGGCCTTTTCCGGCGTCCAGGGCTGGCGGTCCAGGCGGATGCGGGCGCTGCGCGCGCCTTCGATGCGGCGCTCGATCCACAGGAAGATCTCGGTGTACACCGTTTGCGGGCAGGCGAAGCCGCACCACACGCGGCCGGCCACCGCCGTCACCAGGAACAGCGACATGGCGCAGATGATCAGCAGCGCGGCCAGGTAGATGAAGTCCTGCGGCCACAGCACCAGTCCCAGGATGTGGAACTTGCGCGCCCCCAGGTCGAACAGTACCGCCTGGCGGCCATTCCAGTTCAGCCAGGGCAAGCCATAGAACAGCAGCTGGGTCAGCCACACGCAAGCCCAGCGCAGGGTCGCATAGCGTCCGCTGGCCTCGCGTGGATAGATTTCCTCGCGCGGGGCGTACATCATGATGACTTTCGCCGCCGGGCGTACCTCGCTCATTTTGTCGCCACCTTCGCCGGCTCGGCCGACAGGCTCCAGACGTAGGCGGCCAGTACGTGCACTTTGCCTTCGCCCAGGAAGTCCTCGAACGCCGGCATATTGTTGCTGCGTCCCTTGCGGATGGTTTCCATGATGGTCTCGGCGCTGCCGCCGTACAGCCAGACCTTGTCGGTCAGGTTGGGCGCGCCCAGGGCCTGGTTGCCGGCGCCGCCGCTGCCGTGGCAAGCGACGCAGGCGCCGAACTTGGTCTTGCCGAACACCGTCTTGATCGGATCGTGCGACAGGCCGGACAGGCTCTTGACGTAGTGGGCCACATTCTCGATATCCTTGTCCGAACCGACCGCCGCCGCCATCGGGGGCATGGCGCCGCTGCGGCCCTTCATGATGGTGGCCTTGATCACCGACGGATCGCCGCCGTACAGCCAGTCCTTGTCGGTCAGGTTGGGATAGCCCTTGTTGCCGCGCGCGTCGGAACCATGGCATTGCGCGCAGTAGGTCAGGAACAGCCGCTCGCCGATCGCGCGCGCCTGCGGATCGGCCGCGACGGCCTGGATATCCTGGCTGGCATAGCGCGCGAACAGCGGCCCGTAGTCGGCGCCGGCCTTCGCCAGTTCTTCCTGGTAGGCGCCGCCCGATTTCCAGTTCAGTTTTCCGGCGTAGCTGCCCAGGCCCGGGTACAGGAACAGGTAGGCCAGGCCGAACACGATGGTCAGGTAGAACAGCCACATCCACCAGCGCGGCAGGGGCGTATTGAGCTCGGTGAGGTCTTCGTCCCACACGTGGCCGGTGGTGCCGTCGGCCGGTGCGGACGCCGGCACGCGGTGCGCCGACTGCGACCACAGCAGGATGCCGCAGCCGGCGATCGACAGCAGCGTCACGATGACGATGAAGGCGTCCCAGTAGATGCTGGTGAAATCAGCCATGGCTGCTCTCCTCCACGGGTTCGTCCGCGAAAGGCAGCGCGGCCTGGGTTGCGAAATCGGCGTTGCGGCGCAACGCGTAAGTCCACAGCAGGATGCCCAGGAAGGTGGCGAAACTGACCACCGTCATGACGCTGCTGGCACTGTCAAAAATCTGTTCGATTGCCATGTCAGTTCCTTGTCTTGATCTGGATGCCGAGGCCCTGCAGGTAAGCGACCAGCGCGTCCTGCTCGGTCTTGCCCTCCAGCGCGGCCGGCGCGGCGGCGATTTCCGCGTCGGTGTAGGGCACGTTCAGTCGCTTCAGGGCGCGCATCTTCGGCACCACTTCGAGCGGGATCAGGCGCGCGCTGGCCAGCCAGGGATAGCTGGGCATGTTCGATTCGGGCACCAGGTCGCGCGGGTTGTCCAGGTGCGCGCGGTGCCATTCGTCGCTGTAGCGGCCGCCCACGCGCGCCAGGTCGGGACCGGTGCGCTTGGAGCCCCACTGGAAGGGGCGGTCGTACACGAACTCGCCGGCCACCGAATAATGGCCATAGCGCTCGGTCTCGGCGCGGAACGGGCGGATCATCTGCGAATGGCAGTTGTAGCAGCCTTCGCGCACATAAATGTCGCGCCCCACCAGGCGCAGCGGCGCGTAGGGTTTCAGGCCGGCCACCGGCTCGGTGGTCGACTTCTGGAAAAACAGCGGAACGATTTCGACCAGGCCGCCGACGGAAATGACCAGCAGGACCAGTCCGATCAGCAGCCAGGGATTCTTTTCGATCCATTCGTGGGAAAATTTCATGGATGGCTCCTGGTTCAGGCGTGTAAAGGTAAAAGCGATGGAATCTTCGCGTCGGCGCTGGCCGTCGCGCGCATCGTCTGGAAGGTGTTGTAGGCCATGAGCAGCATGCCGCTGAAGTACAGCAGGCCGCCGCCGAAGCGGATCACGTAGTACGGATAGGTGGCCTTGACGCCCTCGACGAAGGTGTAGGTCAGCGTGCCGTCGGCATTGACCGCGCGCCACATCAGGCCCTGCATCACGCCGGCAATCCACATCGACGCGATATACAGCACGATGCCGATGGTGGCCACCCAGAAGTGCAGGTCGATCAGGCGCGTGCTCCACATGGCGGTCTTTCCCGACAGGCGAGGAATCAGGTAGTAGATCGACCCCATGGTGATGAAGCCCACCCACCCCAGGGCGCCGGCATGCACGTGGGCGATGCCCCAGTCGGTGTAGTGCGACAGCGCGTTGACGGTCTTGATCGACATCATCGGCCCTTCGAAGGTGGCCATGCCGTAGAACGAGAGCGAGACGATCATTAATTTGAGGATAGGATCGGTGCGTAGCTTGTGCCAGGCGCCCGACAGCGTCATGATCCCGTTGATCATGCCGCCCCATGACGGCGCCAGCAGGATCAGCGAAAACACCATGCCGATCGACTGGGTCCAGTCGGGCAGCGCGGTGTAGTGCAGGTGGTGCGGGCCGGCCCACATGTAGGTGAAGATCAGGGCCCAGAAGTGCACGATCGAGAGGCGGTACGAATATACGGGCCGCTCGGCCTGTTTCGGAATGAAGTAGTACACCATGCCCAGGTAGCCGGCGGTGAGGATGAAGCCGACCGCGTTATGGCCGTACCACCACTGGATCATGGCGTCCTGCACCCCCGAATAGGCCGAGTACGATTTCATGGCCGATACCGGCATCGATGCGCCGTTGACCACGTGCAGCAGCGCCACCGCGATGATGTAGGCGCCGAAAAACCAGTTGGCCACGTAAATATGCTTGACCTTGCGCTTGATGAGGGTGCCGAAGAAGACCACCGCGTAGATCACCCATACCACCGTGATCAGCAGCGCGATCGGCCACTCGAGCTCGGCGTATTCCTTGCCGCGCGTGAAGCCCATCGGCAGCGTGACCGTGGCCAGCACCAGCACTGCCTGCCAGCCCCAGAAGGTCAGTTGCGACAGCGTGTCGGAAAACAGGCGCACCTGGCAGGTCCGCTGCACCACGTAATACGAGGTGGCGAACAGGCCGTTGATGCCGAAGGCGAAAATGACCGCGTTCGTATGCAGGGGCCGCAGGCGCCCGTAACTGAGCCATGCGGTGTCGAAGTTCAGGGCCGGCCAGGCCAGCTGGGCGGCGATGAGGACCCCGACCAGCATCCCGATCACGCCCCAGAACACGGTGGCGATCGTGAACTGCCTGACGACCTTGTAGTTGTAATTTAGTGCGTTGTCCACAAATAGCTCCCCTGGAATATGCGACGATGGGAGAAGAGTATTTTTTTGGAGCAAAAAAATCCTTGATGTGAATCAAATACCGCCGGATGGCCCGGCATCGTCGTCATGCAGGATGCGCGCGCCGGGACCGTCCAGATCGTCGAACTGGCCGCTGTCGGCGGCGCCGAAAAAGATCCACACGGCCAGCACCACGATGCACAGGCTCAGGGGAACGAGCAAATACAGGGCTTCCATCTAGCGCAGCCTCAGGGCGTTGAGCACCACCAGCGCCGACGACAGCGACATGCCCACCGCCGACAGCCAGGGATTGACCAGGCCCAGCGCGGCGGCGGGAATGGCCACCAGGTTGTACACGCTGGCCCAGGCCAGGTTCTGGCGGATCACGCCCATGGTGCGGCGCGCGGTGGACGCGGCAAGGCCGAACACGGCCAGGTTCGGATTGAGCAGCACGCAGTCGGCGCTCAGCTGCGCCAGCGCCGCCCCGCCGCCCATGGCGAAGGACACATCGGCGGCGCCCAGCACCGCCGCATCGTTGACGCCGTCGCCGACCATGGCCACCACCGCCCCGCCGCGCTGCAGCTGCTGGACGTAGGCCAGCTTGTCCGCCGGAAGCTGCCCGCCCAGCGCCGTGGCGATGCCCAGTTCCGCGGCGACCGACTGCGCCGTGCAATTGTCGTCGCCACTGAGCAGGACGACGGTCTGGCCGCGTGCGCGGATCGCGTCGACCACGGCCGCCGCGTCGGGGCGCACCGCGTCGGCCAGTTCGAAGCGCGCCACGATGCCGGAAAAGCTGCCCAGGTAGACGCCGCCGGGCGCGAGCGCCTGGCCGCACAGCGCGCCGACGAAGCTGGCCCGTCCAAGGCGGTACAGCACGCCGTCCACCCGTCCTTCGATGCCCTGCCCCGGCACATTGTGCACGTCCCTGGCCTGCAGGGTGACGACGCCGGCGGCCTTGCGCAGCGCCAGGCCAAGCGGATGCGTGCTGCCCGCTTCCAGCGCCCCCGCCAGTTGCAGGCAGCGCTGCAATTCGGCGCCGCCCAGCGGGATCACTTGCCGCAGCACCGGCCGGCCTTCGGTCAGCGTGCCGGTCTTGTCGAACACCACATGGGTGGCGCGGTGCAGTGTTTCGAGCACGTGCGGCTGGACGATCAGCACACCGTTGCGCAAGAGGTAATCGGTGGCCGCGGCCAGCGCCCCCGGGGTGGCCAGCGACAGCGCGCACGGGCACGACACCACCAGCACGGCGATGGCGATTTCCCAGGCGCGCGCCGGATCGATCAGCTGCCAGGCGAAGAACACGGCCAGCGCCAGCACCAGCAGGGCGGCCACGAACCACGCCGCCACCTTGTCCGCCCATTGGGCCAGGCGCGGCTTGGCCTGGCTGGCGCTGCCCGCCAGTTTCACCAGCCTGGCCATGGTGCTGTCGCTGGCCGCGCGCGAGACCCGCAGCACGATCGCCTGGCTGATATTGACCGCGCCCCCGGGGACTTCGTCCCCCGTGGCGCGCGGCTGCGGGCGGCTTTCGCCGGTCAGCAGGGCCAGCGCCAGTTCCGTGCTGCCGGCCACGATCACGCCGTCGGCAGGCAGCGCATCGCCCGCCGCCACGCTCACCAGGTCGCCAGGCAGCAGCTGGCCGGCGGCCACCAGTTCGGTGTCGGCCGACGCCGGCCAGCCGGTCAGGCGGCGCGCCGACGCCGGCAGCGCGTGCTGCAGCTGCTCCAGAGCCCGCGCGGCACGGCGCCGGGCCGACAGTTCGACGTAGCGGCCCGCCAGCAGCAGGAAAATGAACATGGTCACGGAGTCGAAATAGACTTCCCCTTCGCCGCGCACGGTCGCCACCACGCTGGCCGCGAAGGCCGCCGCAATGCCGATGGCGACCGGCAGGTCCATGCCGGGCAGGCGCTGGCGCAGGCCCAGCCAGGCGCCGCGGAAGAAGGGCTGCGCCGAATACAGCACCGCCGGCGCGGTCAGCAGCAGCGACGCCCAGCGCATCAGCGCGCCCATGTCGGCGTCGAGCGTGCCGTCGTCGGCGATGTAGGCGGGGAAGGCATACATCATCACCTGCATCATCGCCAGGCCGGCCACGAACAGCTGGCGAAACAGCGTCTTGCGGGTTTTCTCGCGCGCGGCGTCGTGCCGTTCCTGATGGTAGGGATAGGCGCTGTAGCCGATGCCCTTCAGGGCGCCGAGGATGTCGCTCGGCCTGCATTGCGAAGCATCCCAGCGGACGGACAGGCGTTCGGTGGCCACGTTCATGTCGGCGGCCAGCACGCCCGGCACCCGTGCCAGGCGCCGTTCGATCAGCCACACGCAGGCGGCGCAGCGCAAGCCTTCGACCGAGAACACGGCGTCGCCGGCCGCCGCCACCGCCGGATCGCTGTCGTACAGCGCCAGTTGCGGCGGCACCAGGTCGCCGGTGGCGCCAAATTCGCTGCGGGTGCGGTAATAGTCGCCAAGGCCGCTGTCCATGATGGCCTGGGCGACGGCGGCGCAGCCGGGGCAGCACATGGGCTCGTCCCGGCCGTCGATCAGCACGCGCGCGCAGTGGCCGTCGGCCGGCAGGCCGCAGTGGAAGCAGGCGAAGGAAAGGATGGCGCTCATGCCGCCACCAGGCACAAGGCGTCAAGCCACGGCGCATGCACGCCGGCGCTGGCGCGCCAGAGTCCCAGCATGCCGAAGGACAGCACCACCAGCCCGGCGGTAATGCGCATCGCGCGCTGCTGCAGCGCTTCGCGCAGGCGCGCGCCGGCCACGCCCATTGCCAGCAGCATCGGCAGCGTGCCAAGGCCGAAAGCGAGCATCACCGCCGCGCCGCCCGCGGCCGATCCGCTCATCGACGCGGTCAGCAGCACGCTGTAGACCATCCCGCACGGCAGCCAGCCCCACAGCGCGCCCATGGCCAGCAGCTTGGCGGGACTGTCCACCGGCAGGATGAAGCGCATGAGGGGGCGCATGTGCCGCCACAGGCCCTGCCCTGCCCGTTCCAGGACGGCGAGGCCGCGCCAGGCGTCCATCAGGTGCAGGCCGAGCGCCACCAGCATCAGGTTGGCGAGCCAGAAGCCGGCCATCTGCAAGCCGGACAAGCCGGCCAGTGCCCGCGTCATGCCGCCCGCCAGCGCGCCCGCCACCATGTAGCTGCCGATGCGGCCGGTGTTGTACGCGGCCAGGCGCAGGACGCTTCCGGCCTGGGCGTTGACCACCGCCACCGGGAACGGGCGCGTGGGCGCCATTGAAAATGCACTGACGATCCCGTCGCACATGCCGACGCAATGGACGCTGCCGGCCAGGCCTACCAGGAACACGGGCAGCAGGTTCAG
>Ga0187844_10000099_pt1 | contig 62638 bp, 56 predicted proteins | sample SpaLakP09_SKY_50_FD_134517 | JGI IMG/M metagenome (GOLD analysis project Ga0187844, IMG submission 134517) | Oligotrophic lake water microbial communities from Sparkling Lake, Wisconsin, USA - SP09_SKY_50 | ecosystem: Environmental > Aquatic > Freshwater > Lake | place: USA: Sparkling Lake...
GCAGGATGACCTGGAAGTCATGCGGGGCATGGAACATCGGCAGGTGCGACGCGTACAGTCCCTGCTGGCCGCCGAACAGCGCCATGCCGTGCATGCCGTAGGTGGGGCCGGCGGCCATGGCCGGGCTTGCGCCCAGCAGCAGCCAGGCTGCCAGTGTCTTGAGAATGGTTTTCATAGGCCAGATGGTAGATTTGGCGTGATGTCCTGTAAAGCAACTTATAATCATGTTTTGTGTCGCATTGGGACATCATGAACCTGGCCGACCTGCGCATTTTCGTCGGCGTGGCGCGTTGCGCCACGCTGGGCGCCGCAGCGCTGGAACTGCACCTGACGCCGTCGGCGGTATCGAAGGCGCTGCGCCGGCTCGAAGAGAGCCTGGGCGCGCCGCTGTTCGACCGCTCCGCCAAGCTGCTGGCGCTGAACGACAGCGGGCGGCGCCTGCTGGGCCGCGCACAGACCCTGCTGGCGCTGGCCGAACAGGCCCGCGACGACATCATGGGCGAACGTGCGGCGCTCGAATGCAAGCTGGGCGGACCGTCGATCCTGCTGTGGCGCCACGGGGCCGGCATCAGCGCGGCGCTGGCCGCGTACCCGGCAGCGAGTGTGCGCCTGCTGCCGGTGTTCGAGGACGACGCGATGGCGGCCCTGGCGCGCGGCGACATCCACGGCGCCATCGTCACCAGCGAAGCGCTCCGTGGGCGCGGCGAACAATGGGAAGCGACGCCGCTGGGCAGCCTGGCGCTGCACCTGGTCGCGCACCGCAAGCATCCGCTGGCCAGGAAGCGCGTGGTGCGCGCGGCCGACGTGCTGGCCCACGATTTCGCCTGTCCCACGCGTTCGCTGCTGTGCGGCGTGCAGCGCGGCGTGCGTTCGGACGGCTGGCGCGCCGATGCGCCCGCGCGCAGGATCCGCTACTGGACCGACGACCTGCACCTGCTGCTCGGCTTCGTCAGGTCGGGCGCGGCGCTGGCCTACCTGCCCGAGGTGGCGCTGCAGGATCCCGAGCTGGTGCGGATCGAACTGGCCGACAGCGAGCTGCAATGCGACGAACAGGTTTGGCTGGTCTGGCAGCGCGCCAATGCCAGCGAATGGCAGCACAGGCTGGCGGCCGCCCTGGCGCACCAACATTCGGCGGGGGCCAGGCCTGACATCTGGACACGAACAGAACAGTAGTTCAGGCCTAGCGACGAGCTCGTGTCCAGATGTCAGGCCTGACCCCCTGCGATCCCCGGTGCGACGTGCAGGCAGGGCTGGTCTGGCAGCGCGCCAATGCCAGCGAATGGCAGCACAGGCTGGCGGCCGCCCTGGCGTATATGCATCGAAGACTTTAACTTCTTGAACATGGCTCCGCTATGATGGTTTTTTGCCCAACCATCAAGGCCGCCATGAAGCGCTTCGCCCTTATCTCCCTGTTCGTCCTGTCCGCACCAGCGCTGGCCGACGACAAGAAAATCGACGCGCTGTTCGCGGCCTGGAACAAGCCCGATTCGCCGGGGGCGGTGCTGGCCGTGATCAAGGACGGCAAGGTGATTCGCCGCGGCGCCTACGGCATGGCCGACATCGAACGCGATGCGCCGAACAAGGCATCGACGCCCTTTCACGTGGCGTCGGTATCGAAGCAGTTCACGGCCTTCGCGGTCCACCTGCTGGCGCAGGACGGCAAGCTGGGCCTGGACGATGACATCCGCAAATACCTGCCGGAGCTGCACGACTTCGGCCACACCATCACCATCCGCCAGCTGATCCACCATACCAGCGGCCTGCGCGACCAGTGGAACCTGCTGACGCTGGCCGGCTGGCGCATGGAAGACGTGATCACCGAAAGCGATGTGCTGCGCGTGGTCAGCGGCCAGAAACAGCTCAATTTCAAGCCGGGCAAGGAGCATGTGTACTGCAATACCGGCTACACGCTGCTGGGGATCATCGTCAAGCGCGTGTCGGGCAAGTCGCTGCCGGCCTTCACCAAGGAGCGCATGTTCGATCCGCTCGGGATGAAGAACACCCACTTCCATGACGACTACCAGGCGCTGGTCAAGGGCCGCGCGTCGTCGTACCAGAAGGGCACGGACGGCGCGTGGCGCTACGTGGCGCTGTCGTATTCGAACGTGGGGGCGACCAGCCTGTTTACCACCGTCGACGACCTGGCCTTGTGGGACCAGAATTTCTACGATGGCAAAGTCGGCGGCATGGCCTTGCTGGCGCAGATGCAGGTCCCGGGCAAGCTGTCGAGCGGCGTTGTGCTCGACTACGCAGGCGGCCTGTCGATCGGGAAGCACCGAGGCGTGGACGCGGTCCAGCACAGTGGCGGCGATGCCGGCTTCCGGTCGAATATCCTGCGCTTTCCGAAAGAGCGCCTGTCGGTCATCATCGTCTCGAATGCGGCCGACATGCGCCCGACGCGCCTGGCGATCGCCATCGCCGACGACTACCTGGGCGCGGCCGCCGAGCCCCTGCCCGTGGCCGCGGCGGCCGCCGCCAAGCCGGCACCGGTGGAAGTCAGGCTCGATCCGGCCCGCCTGGATGCCTTCGTCGGCGACTTTGCGCTGAGCCCCACGTTCGTGATCAGCTTCACAAAGGAGAATGGCCAGCTGATGACCCAGGCCACCGGCCAGCCCAAATTTCCGCTCTTCGCATCGGGCGAGCGCAGCTTCTTCCTGAAGGTGGCCGATGCGCAGTTCACCTTCGACCCGCCCGGGGCGGACGGCATCGTCATGAGCGGCACGCTGCACCAGAACGGCCGGAACCAGCCGGCCAAACGCAGCAAGCCGCTCGTGTTGAGCCAGGCCGAACTGGACGCGCGCAGCGGCACCTTCTACAGCGATGAACTGAACGTGATCTACAAGATCAGCGTGAAAAATGGCGGCCTGGTGCTGCACCATCCGCGCGCCGATCTGCCGCTCGGCCTTGCGTCGGCCACCACCTTCACTGCGGAAGCGCCGATCGGGACGCTGGAGTACAGCTGCGACGCTGCGCGCGCCTGCAACACCTTCAGGATCAGCAACGGACGCGTGCGCAACCTGGTGTTTTCCAAGGTCGCGATCACGCCGCTGGCGCCACCGCCGCCGCCGGTATCGGCCTTCGCCACCACGCCGGCCTACCTGCGCGGCAGCATGAACAACTGGGACGTCAGCACGCCGCTGCTCGCCAGCGGCAAGCAGTTCAGCGCCAGGGTGACGCTCGACAGCGGCGCGCACGAATTCAAGATCGGTTCGAGCGACTTTACCGCCATCGACTTCGGCGGCATGACCGACAGCCCGGCCCTCGCCCCGGGCGAGGCGCGCAAGATGGAAGCGGTCGGCGCCAACCTCAGGCTGAACGTGCCGGCCAGGGCCAGCTACCTGTTCACGCTGGACGTGTCCGACCCGGAAGCTCCGGTGCTGACGGTGCGCCAGTAAGGCCGGCGTCCAGCGGCAGCGTCAGGCGGAACGCCGCGCCCTGCTCGGGCACGCTGTCGACGGCCAGCGTGCCTGCGTGCGATTCGGCCAGTTGGCGCGCGATGTACAGGCCCAGGCCCAGTCCTTCGCGCACATCCTTGGTGCCGGCCCGCTCGAAAGGCGAGAAGATGCGTTCCTGGTCGGCCGGCGCAATACCCACGCCCTGGTCGCGCACTTCGATGGTGGCCAGGCCGCCGGCCGCAGCCAGGCTGACTTTCACGGGCTTGCTGCCCCCATAGCGCAGCGCATTGGTCAGCAGGTTGATGATGATCTGCTCGACCCGGAATTCGTCCCACACGCCGGTGACCGGCTGCGGCGCATGCAGTTCGATGGTGCTGCCCGCGGCCTCGGTGCGCTGGCCAAGGTCGCTGACGATGCGCGCCAGCAGGGCGCCCAGTTCGGTTTCGGCCGGGCGGATCGACAGCTTGCCGCTGCGGATGCGCGACACGTCCACCATGTCGTTGATCAGGCGGATCATGCTCTGGATCTGGCGCCCGTCGCGCGCCACCATCTTGCGCACATTGTCTTCGCTGAAGGCCGCCATGTTGCCGCGGTCAAGCTGCATGCCGCGCATCTGCGTTTCCAGGAACAGGGTATTGAGCGGGGTGCGCAGTTCGTGCGCCACTATCGACATGAAGTCGTCGCGCATGCGCACCGCGTGCTCCAGTTCGGCCTGGGTGGCGCGCAGCTCGCGCCGGCTCGCTTCCAGTGCCTCGACCTGGCGCTTGACTTCCAGCCTCTGGTGGCACAGCGCGACGAAGACATTGACCTTGCTCTTGACGGCGGCAATGTCGAGCGGCTTGTGGAGGAAATCGACGGCGCCCGTTTCATAGCCCTTGAAGGCGTGATTCAGTTCCTTGCCGGCCGCGCTGACGAACACGATGGGTACGTTGCGCGTGCGCTCGGTGCCGCGCATCAGCTCCGCCAGTTCGAAGCCGTCCATGCCGGGCATCATGACGTCCAGGATGGCCAGCGCGAAGTCGTGTTCGAGCAGCAGCGACAACGCTTCTTCGCCCGAACTGGCCTGGTAGATGATGCGGTCGTCCTGGGCGATGATTTTCGACAGGGCGAGCAGGTTTTCCGGAAGGTCGTCGACGATCAGGAGCTTGGTGCTGTGCTGGACCGGCGTCATGGCGCGGCCTCCAGTCCCGCCAGCATGGCGCGCAGTCCGGACAGGGGCAATATGAGGTCCGGCGCGCGCAGGCGGATCGCGGCGGCAGGCATGGTGGGAATGGCCGCTTCCTGCGGGTCCTGGACCACGGTCAGGCCGCCCGCCGCGCCGATCGCGGCAAGGCCGGCGGCGCCGTCATGGCTGGCGCCGGTCAGCAGTACCCCGCACAGGCGTTCGCCATAGGCGTCGGCGGCGGACGCCATCAGGATGTCGATCGCGGGACGGGAGTAATGCACGGGCTCTTCCTGGCTCAGCGAAAAGCTGCGGTCCGCTTCGATCGACAGGTGGTAGCCGGACGGCGCGAAGTAGACGGTGCCCGTTTCCAGGACGGCCTTGTCGTCGGCCTGGCGCACCGGCATCGGCAAGTGCTGCTGGAAGACTTCGGCCAGCCGGCTTTCGCGTTCGTGGGGCAGGTGCACCACCACCACCACCGGGAAGGCGAAGCGCGGCGGCAGGCCGGGGAGCACGGTGAGCAGGGCGTCGATGGCGCCGGCCGAACCGCCGATGACCAGCGCGTCGATCTTGCGGGCGGCGTTCATGCGCCCACCTTGCGGTAGATGCGCTCCGGCTTGACCAGCGGCGCGAAGCCGCCGGCCCAGGCCGAAAAGTCGATGCTCTCCTTGCTGCCCAGTCCCAGGAATCCGCGGTGGCACAGCGATTCGTGGAACAGGCCCAGCGCGCGCTCCTGCAGCTTGCGGTTGAAGTAGATCAGCACATTGCGGCAGCACACCAGATGGGTTTCGGAGAACACGCTGTCGGTGGCCAGGCTGTGGTCGGCGAAGCTGACGTTCTCGATCAGGCTGCGGTCGAACAGGGCGCCGTCGTAGGCGGCCGTGTAATAGTCGGAGAAGGTGCTGCGCCCGCCCGCCATCTGGTAGCTCGCGGTATAGGCGCGCATGCGGTCGATCGGGAACACGCCCTTGCGGGCCCGCTCCAGCGATTCCGGATTGATGTCGGTGGCGTAGATGATGGAGCGTTCGAGCAGGCCTTCTTCGCGCAGCATGATCGCCAGCGACCACACTTCCTCGCCGGTGCTGCAGCCGGCTATCCAGATCTTCAGCGAAGGATAGGTATGCAGGTGCGGCACCACCTGGTCGCGCAGCGCCTTGAAGTAGGCGGGGTCGCGGAACATTTCGCTGGTGGGGATGGTGAGGTACTGCAGCAGCTGCGTGAAGCCGTTATGGTCGTGCAGCACGCGCGCCTGCAGTTCCGAGATGCTGGCGCAGTCCATCTGGTGCAGCGCGTGCAGCACGCGCCGCTTTTGCGAGGCGCGCGAGTAGTCGCGGAAGTCGTAGCTGTATTTCTGGTAGATCGCTTCCATCAGCAAGTCCAGTTCGATGCTGGCGCTGTCCTTGTCGCTCATGGCAGGCGCTCCATGTTCGGCAGCCACACCCGCAGCAGCGAATACAGGCGGTCAAGGTCGATCGGCTTGGCCAGGTAGTCGGATGCGCCGGCCTTCATGCACTGCTCCTGGTCGTCCTTCATGGCCTTGGCGGTGATGGCGATCACGGGCAGCTTGGAAAAGCGCGGATCGGCCCGCAGGCGGCGCGTCGCTTCCAGGCCATCCATGCCTGGCATCATGACGTCCATCAGCACCAGGTCGATGTCCGGGTTCTGGTCCAGCCGGGCCAAAGCCTCGAAGCCGTTGCGGCCGACGTCGACCTTGATGCCTTTCTGTTCCAGCGCGCTGGTGAGCGAGAAGATATTGCGCACGTCGTCGTCGACCAGCAGGATGCGGCGTCCGTCGAAAATGCGGTCGCGGCTGCGCACGGTCTTGAGCATGGTCTGGCGTTCGGCCGACATCCTGGCCTCGACCTTGTGCAGGAACAGGGTCACTTCGTCGAGCAGGCGTTCGGGCGAACGCGCGCCCTTGATGATGATCGAGCGCGAATATTTGAGCAGCTCGTTCTCTTCGTCGCGCGTGAGGTTGCGGCCGGTGTAGACGATCACCGGCGGGAAGGCGCTGATTTCCTCGGTGGCCATGGTGCGCAGCAGTTCGTGTCCCTGCATGTCGGGCAGCTTGAGGTCGATGATCATGCAATCGAAGATCGCGCTGCGCAGCAGGGCCAGCGCTTCGGCGCCGGTGGCCACGGCCGTGATGTCGACGTCGTCGTCGCCGATCAGGTGGATCACGCTGTCGCGCTGGCGCTCGTCGTCCTCGACCAGCAGCACGCGCTTGACCTTCTGGGTGAACTTGCCTTCCAGCGTCTGGAACACCTGGCGCAGCTGTTCGCGCGTGGCCGGCTTGACCACGTAGCCGATGGCGCCCAGCTGCAGCGCCGCGTCGGCGCGGTCGTTGGCCGATACGATGTGCACCGGGATGTGGCGCGCGCGCGGATTGTCCTTGAGCTTTTGCAGCACGTCCAGGCCGGAACCGTCGGGCAGGCCCAGGTCGAGCAGGATCGCGGCCGGCAGCAGCGTATCGGCCACGTGCAGGCCGTCGGCCGCGCTGTGCGCCACGAAGCAGCGGTACTGCAGTTCGCGCGCCAGGTCGTACAGGATGCGCGCGAAGTCGGGGTCGTCCTCGATCACCAGCACGCTGCGCGCATTGCTGCTGTCGCGCTGGCGGTCGTCGGGGAAGCCGGGCGCTGCCGCCCGTGGCGCCGCCGGCGGCAGCGGCAGGGGCGCGCGGACCGGCGCCATCGCCGGCTCCGGCTCCGGCGCCACGGCCGGCGCTTGCAGTGCGGGCGGCATCACAAGGGTGAAGGTGCTGCCCTGGCCGGGCGTGCTGGAAATCTCGATCGCGCCGCCCAGCAGGGTTGCCAGGTCGCGCGAGATCGACAGTCCCAGGCCGGTGCCGCCATAGCGCCGGCTGGTGGTGCCGTCGGCCTGGCGGAAGGCGTCGAAGATGATGGCTTGCTGGTCGGCCGGGATGCCGATGCCCGAGTCGCGCACGGCGAAGGCCAGCATGCCGTCGGGACGCCCGGAAATGGTCAGCGACACCTGGCCCTGGTCGGTGAACTTGATCGCGTTCGACAGCAGGTTGCGCAGGATCTGCTGCAGGCGCTGGCCGTCGGTCTGCAGGCTGGGCGGGGCGCTGGCGTCGACCGCGGCAGTGAAGGACAGCTGCTTTTGTCCGGCCAGCGGGGCGAAGGTCATGCGCATCGCTTCGGCCAGCGCTTGCGGGCGGATCGCTTCGATCGTCAGTTCCAGCTTGCCCGCCTCCACCTTGGAGATATCGAGGATGTCGTTGATCAGCTTGAGCAGGTCGTTGCCGGCCGCGTAAATGGTGTTGGCGAACTGGATCTGTTCCGGCTCCAGGTTGCCCCTGGCGTTCTCGGACAGCAGCTTGGCCAGGATCAGGGAGCTGTTGAGCGGGGTGCGCAGCTCGTGCGACATATTGGCCAGGAATTCGGACTTGTACTTGCTGGCGCGCTGCAATTCGAGCGCGCGTTCCTCGAGCGCGCCCTGGACTTCTCCCAGGGCCGTATTCTTCTGGTCCAGCGCACTGGCCTGGTCGGCCAGCTGCTCGTTGGTCTGCTCCAGCTCGGCCTTCTGGTTTTCCAGGATGGTTTGCGATTCTTCCAGCACGCGCGACTGCTCTTCCAGTTCCTCGTTGGCGGTGCGCAGCTCTTCCTGCTGGACCTGCAGTTCTTCGTTGAGCTGCTGGGTCTCTGCCAGCACGTCCTGCAGGCGGCGGCGCGCGAACGCGGCGTCGATGGCGCGCGCGATGCTGGGCGCGACCAGTTCGATGAATTCGAGCGCGCGCGGCGCCGGCAGTTGCAGGAAGCCCAGTTCCAGCACGCCGTTGATGATGCCTTCGTGTTCGATGGGCGCCAGCACCAGGTGGCGCACATGGGCGCTGCCCAGGCCCGTGCTCACCTTCAGGTAGTGGTCCGGCAGTTCGCCCACCACCATCAGGCGGCGCGAACGGATCGCTTGCGCGACCAGGTCCTGGGCCTGGGCGTCGGTCTCCCCCTGCGCCGGCACGCCGAAGCCGGCGATGCGGCGCAGGCTGCCGTTTTCTTCGCGCGCATACAGGGCGCCGACCGCGGCGAGCGCGTAGTCCGCCACGAATTCGAGCGCCGCGGCGCCCAGCAGGGACAGGGAGCCGTGGCCGATGATGCATTCGGCCAGCCGGGTCTGGCCGCTGCGCTGCCAGCCCTGGCGTTCGAGCAGTTCGGCGTGTTCGCGCTGGCGCCCGAGCGCGCTGCCGAACATGGCCGACAGTCCCATCAGCTCGCGCCGCCCGAACCAGGCCAGGGCGCCGGCCAGGACCAGGCTGATGAACAGGTACACGCCGACCCCGACCCGGATCACCATCTGGGCGTCGGCATTGCGCTCGAACAGCAGGCGCTGCTCGACCGCCATGAAGGCGGCGAACTGGTCGCGGATCTCGTCGAAGGTCAGTTTGCTGCGCCGGCTGGCGACAAAGCTGACCACGTCGCCCTTGGCGCGGGCCAGGGCAATGCCCTCGGCGGCGTAGCCGTGCCACTGCGCCTGCAGGGCCTGGATCTGGCGCAAACGGCCCACTTGGGGCGGGTTGTCGGACACGCTCGCCAGCAGCGTCTCCATGGCGGGAACGGACTTGGCGCGCGAGGTCGTGTAAGGGGTGAGGAAGGTTTCGTCGCCCGTCAGCATGAAGCCGCGCACGCCCGACTCCTGGTCGACCGCCAGCTTGGACGCTTCGCTGGCCTGGCCAATGACGGTCTGGGAATGCTCGACCCAGGCCAGCACCGACAGCAGGTAGCTGATCATGGCCACGAACACGAGGGCGCTGAACACGCCGATGGCCAGCGGCAGCGCGACATTGCGCGCGAGGATGCGCCGGAAGCCGTCCTGGTCGATCGAATCGGTCTTGATCATGCTGCCCATTGTCGTATAAAACTGGGGAGTCTATACAAGAAACAATTTCCGCAGCGCCAGCTTCAATTCAGTGTTCGACCTCGATCATATTGTCCGACGGTTTGCGGTCGATCAGCTTGTTGTCGGGGTCGATCCCGGCCCTGGCCGGGCGCGCGGCCACGGTCATGGTCAGTTTGACAGTCTTGCCGTCGACGATGCGGCGCTCGCGCAGCAGCGGATTGCCATCCTTGTCGTCGACCCCGAATTCGATGTAATCCCTGAGCGGCGCTTCCTTCTCGTCGCCCAGTTCGCCGGCACGCATCTTGCCGGCGCTGGCCGTCAGGGTCACGTCGTATTTGCCGTCGGCGCGGCGCACCGACCTGGCCGACACGGCGCGGTTTTCGTACAGGACGATGGCATTGAACAGGTCCTCGACCAGGTAGGCCTGGTCCGGCGTGGCCACCGCGCGCAAGCCGTCGACCAGGGCGTTCACGCTGGCGTAGGGTGCGGCGCCGAAGGCATAGTGCGCCAGCAGGTCGTGCAGCACCTTGTTGACCTTGGCCTCGCCCAGCACTTCCTGCAGCTGGTACATGGCCAGCGCGCCCTTGTGATAGTAGACGTAGCCCTGGTCTTCCACCTGCGCCAGCGGCAGTTCGCGCCGGCTTTCCAGCGCGCGGCCCATCAGGTAGCGGTCCAGGCCATAACGCAGGAAGCGGCGCATCTTGGCCGGGCCGACCTGCTGCTTCATCACCATCAGGGCCGAATACTCGGACAGGGTTTCCGACAGCACGGTGGCGCCGCGCACGCTGCCGCCCACGACCTGGTGGCCCCACCACTGGTGGCCCACTTCATGCGCCGTGATGTAGAAGGGGTAGTCGATATCCTTGGGATTCTTGTCCTCGACCTTGGCGATGAAGCCCACGCTCTCCGAATACGGAATCGTGTTCGGATAGGATTGCGCGAAGGCGGCATAGCGCGGGAACTCGACGATGCGCAGCACCTTGTGCTGGTAGGGGCTGAAGTGCTTCGAGTTGTATTCCAGGCCCGCCTTGACGCCCTTGATGATGCGGTCGAGATTGAATTCGTGGCCAGGATGGTAGTAGACGTCGATCGTCACGTCCTGCCAGCGGTCGTGCCGCACTTCGTAGCGGGCCGACTGCACGGCATAGAAATTGAGGATGGGCTTGTCCATCTTGTAGAAGAAGTAGCGGCGCCCGTTGCCTATCCATTCCTTTTCCAGCGTGCCCGGCGCGATCGCGATCTGGTCCGGGCTGGTGCTGATGACGGCCTGGAAGTTGATCCAGTCGGCGTCGCCGGCGATGTAGTTGCGCGCCAGGCCGGCCGCATCGTTGGCCGGCGGCAGGGGCGCGCGCGGCGCCAGGCCGTGCTTCTTGCGGTCGCGGTCGTCCGTGAGCTCGGTTTGCTGGCGGTAGCCGATGCGCGGCAGCACATCGTTGTTGAAGAAGGTGCCGTTGCCCAGCACCGGCGTATCGCCACCCAGGCCGGCCGCGCCCTTCGGTTCGAACACCAGCGAGAAATCGAGCCCCAGGCGCGCGCCCGGCGCCAGCGGCGTGGCCAGCTGGTAGCCGTAGAAGCCGCGTTCGCGGTCGGCGAACAGCAGGCGCGCCTTCTGCCCGAACACCAGCTTCATGGCGGCGCCGCGCGCCTGGTGGATATAGATGGTCGCCAGCGGCATGGCCGTGCGGTTTTCCATCTGGTAGCTGCCGCGCATGAGCAGACGCCGTTCCTCGGGCACGATGTCGGCCTTGAGCGAGACGTCGGTGATGCTCGGCTGCGGCGCGGCCGCCATGGCCTTGTAGCGCAGCTCGTACTGGGCGCGCTGGTGGTCGCGTTCCCAGTTGGTCTGGAAGTCGCCGGCCACATGCAGGTTGTAGTACATGAAGGCGCCGGTGCCTGCGAACAGGCCCAGGCCGATGCCGAAGCACAGCAGCACCGGCAGCGTCAGCTGCTGGCGCGCCAGTTGCAGGCGGCTGGAAAATTCGGCGTTGTAGCCGCGCGGCCAGAACACCAGCGAGAGCACCAGCAGCACCAGCGCCGCGCCGGACCAGTACAGCCCGAACCAGCGTTCGCGCGCCACATAGTGGCCGAAGCCGTTCATGGCCGAATACATGAAGTCGGGCGAGGTGCCGTACATGAGCATCGGATGGTCCAGGCCCATCGAATCGGCGGTGACCATGCCCACGAAGTACAGGATCATGGCGAAATAGGCCAGGTATTTCTGGTTGATCAGCACCTGGACGGCGATCGCCAGCACCGCCATCAGGATGTAGGCCGGCAGCTGCAGCAGGAACAGCGAATACAGGTACAAGCCCGGTTCGAGCTGGAAGTAGCCGCGGAACAGCTGGATCAGCATGCCGCACACCATGACCACCACCAGCATCATCGCTTGCAACCCCACCAGGGCGAACAGCTTGGACAGCAGCGGCACCCAGCTTGGCAGGGGCAGGGCGTCGATCATCTGGGCCACGCGCGCTTCGCGTTCGCGCCACACCAGTTCACCGGCGTAGAAGGTGGTGATGACCAGCATGAACAGCGACATCACGCCGCTGATCAGCTCCAGCACCTGGTAGGTGACCGGGTAGGTGGTGGTGCCGTACATCGACCCCAGGCTGAGCGAGGCCGCGAACACGGCCAGCACGGCGGCCAGCGCGATGACGACGAAATAGATGTTCTTGACCGATTCGCGGAAATTGAGCCAGCTCGATTTGAGCAGCAGCAGGGCCAGGCTGCGCCCGGCCAGGTCGGGCTTTTCGGCGGTGTTGATGGCGCTGTGCGACAGGTGCAGCGGCGCTTCGCCTTCGCTGCGCTGGGCGGCGCGGCTGTCGATGGTGCTGATGAAATGGAAGCGCCAGTAGCCGAGCAGCAGCACCACCAGGCCGAAGCCGCACCAGATGGCGCGGTTGATCAGGTATACGCCTTCGAACGGCACCATGCGCGTATTGCGCTCGGCGATGGTCCAGTATTCGGTCATGCGGATCAGCGCGGTGGTGCCGAAGGGGTCGATCAGGGCGGCCAGGGTCTTGTAATCGAGGTCGCGCGCCAGCGTGGGCGCCACGATATAGCCGATCATCATGACCACGCTGGCCACGTACACCGGCAGCATGCGGCGCGTGAGGGCGGCCAGCACGAAGAAGATGGAGCCGAAAATGAAGATGTTCGGGATCAGGAGCAGGAAGTAGGGGCTCAGGTAGGTCCAGGGCGAGACGGGGCCCAGGCGGGCCGGATCGACGCCCGGCACATAGGTGCCCAGCCAGGCGCCCAGCAGGATGGACGAAAAGATGATCGCCAGCGTCGCCATGGCGCCGAAGAAGCGCCCGAATACATAGGCGTGCTTCCTGATCGGCGCCGAAAAGAAAAAGTGGTGCATATCGTATTCGAAGTCCTGCTGCACCGAGCGCCCCATCATGGCGGCGATCACCACCACCCCGATGCAGCCCAGGAAGGCCACCGTGAACGCCACCGAACGGGGGGCGTTGATGAAGACCTTGCCGCCGAAGGTGACGTAGGCTTCCTTGAACACGCCGCCGGCGGCGGCCATCCACAGCAGGGCCAGCGCGAAGAACATGCCGAAGTAGACCCAGGTCGACAGCATCTTGAGGCGCTGGCGCGCTTCGAACAGGGCGATGGCCAACATGGCGCCGCCCCTTAACAGTTGGTGGCCGCGACGTGGCGGCCGGCGATGGTGGCGAAGTAGACGTCCTCGAGGTCGCCCGGGATCTCTTCGAAGCCTTCGCCCGGATCACGGTCGGCATACACGTGGATCAGGGTGCGGCCGGTGAGCAGGCGGGTGGAGATGACGGCGTGCTCCTGCTGGAAGTGGGCCAGTTCGGGCTTGGCCACGAAGCGCGCCCAGATTTTGCCGTCGATATCGTCGATCAGCTTTTGCGGTTCGCCGCACAGCAGCACATGGCCCTTGTTGATGATGGCCATGTTGGCGCACAGGTCCGACACGTCCGAGACGATGTGGGTGGACAGGATCACGGTCTTGTCTTCGCCGATATCGGACAGCAGGTTATGGAAGCGCACCCTTTCCTGGGGATCGAGGCCGGCGGTCGGTTCGTCGACGATGATCAGCTGCGGGTCGCCCAGCAGGGCCTGGGCGATGCCGAAGCGCTGGCGCATGCCGCCCGAAAAACCGCCCAGGCGCTGGTGGCGTACTTCGAACAGATTGGTTTGCTGGAGCAGGCCGTCCACCACTTCGCGCCGGCGGGCGCGGTTGGACAAGCCTTTCAGGGTGGCGAAATGGTCCAGCAGTTCGTAGGCGGTCACTTTCGGGTAGACCCCGAAATCCTGGGGCAGGTAGCCGAGCAGGCTGCGGATTTCATCTTTTTCGTCCAGCACGTCCAGTTCGCCGAAGAAGACCGAACCGGAATCGCATTCCTGCAGCGTGGCCAGGGTGCGCATCAGGGTCGACTTGCCGGCGCCATTGGGGCCGAGCAGGCCGAACATCCCGGTGGGGATGCTGAGGGTGACCTTGTCCAGCGCCACGACGCCATTGGCGTAGGTCTTGGACAGATTCCTGATGCGTAATTCCATTCCAGCTCCTGATCCTGTGCGGTGCGGTGCCTGTCGCGGCACACTATTCTATGCTTGCATTGTATTAAATTTGAGCCGGGCACGGCGGCCCATTGCGACGCACGGCATTTTGGCCGCCCCAGATTGCAGAAACGCGGGAGCAGGGCGTCGCCTGTATTTATATGCATGCCGCATGCACGGGCCCCGCGGCATTATCCACTGTATACGGACGAAGTCCCAAACCGGGTTCAATTCCGGAAAAGTACTTCTTCGCGGGTGAACCACCAGCGGCACCAGGCCAGCAGCAGGCCGGCGATCAGGGTGGTCGAGAGCAGGATGACGAAGAACATGCGGTAATCCATGGTGCCCTTGACCAGCTCCTTCATGGCCAGCGACACATTTGTCAGCGGCACCATGGACCAGAACCAGTTCAGCTCCACGCCCGGCAGCATGGCCACCACGATGGGCACCAGGATCAGCATCATCAGCGGCGAGATCATGCCGGCCGCTTCCTTGTAGCTCTTGGCGTAGATCGAGATCGAGAGCAGGATGGCGGCGAATATGGCGGCCGTGGGCACCAGCATCAGGGCCACCATGAACAGGTCGAGCAAGCCCATGGCGCGCACCATCTGGGTCACCTGGCCGCCCAGCGCGTCGCCGAACAGGGACAGCACCACGCCCATGCTGGCCACCATCAGCAGGGCCGAGGTCAGGCCGACCGTAAACAGCACCAGGAACTTGGCAAGCACCAATTGGGTGCGCGGGATGGGGGCCAGCAGCAGCGTTTCAAGCGTGCCGCGCTCCTTTTCGCCGGCGCCCAGGTCGATCGCGGGGTACATGGCGGCCATCAGGCACACCATCAGCAGGATATACGGCAGGAAGCCGCCCACCACCGCGCCCATGCGTTCGCGGTTGCCGGCGGTGGAATGCTCTTCGAGCTTGATCGGATTGAGGGCGTAGCGCAATTCGGCCTTGCTCATGTTCAGGGCCGACAGGGCCGCTTCGCGCAGGGCGCCGTTGTGGGCATCGATGACGGCGGTGACGCGTTTGCGGGTCAGGTCGACCGCCACCGCATTGTTGTAGTGCAGGGCCACGGCCACCTGGCGGTGCCTGTCCAGCGATTCCTCGAAGCCGGGCGGGATCACCAGCGCGAACTTGATTTTTTCCTGGTCGATGGCTTGCTTGATCAGGGCGGGATCGCTGACGGCCACTTCGCGAAAGCCCTTTTCGCGGGCGAAGCGTTCGCTCAGCTGGGGCGCGTGCTCCTTGCCGAACACGGCGTAGGTCAGTTCGGCATGCTCGGATTTCTTGAACATGGTCGAGGTCAGGTAGCCCAGGCCGCCGAAAATGAGGGGCATGGCCACGATCGGCACCAGCACGGTGAAGATGAAGGTCTTCTTGTCGCGCACCAGTTCCAGCAATTCCTTGAAATACACGGTCCACATCGTTACTGGTCCTCGTTGATGACGCTGACGAAGGCGTCGTACAGGTCGTCGCTGCGGCCCAGGTGGCGGAAGTCGGCCAAGGTGCCGCTGAAGGCGGTCTTGCCATGGTTGATGATGCAGACCCGGTCGCACAGCTTTTCGACTTCGTGCAGGTGGTGGGTGGAGAAGATCAGCGGAATGCCGAGCGCCTTGTAGCTGGCGATGAAGTCGAGCAGGATCTTGGCCGACATGACGTCCAGGCCGGTGGTGGGCTCGTCCAGGATGACGACCTGGGGTTCATGGATGACGGTGCGGGCGATGGCGCATTTCTGGCGCATGCCGGTCGACAGGTGGTCGGCGCGCTTGTGGGCGAACTCGTTCATCTGCAGCTGGTCGAACAGGAGGTCGCAGCGGCGTTTCAGGTGGTCTGGCGCCATATTGTGCAGGCGGCCGAAGTATTCCACGTTTTCGCGGGCGGACAGGCGTCCGTACAGGCCGGTGCTGCCCGATAAAAAACCGATGCGCTGGCGCGCGACCAGGGGCGTGGCCAGAATGTCGAGACCGTTAATGGTGGCCACGCCGGCGTCCGGGCGCAGCGCGGTCGACAGGATGCGCAGGGTGGTGGTCTTGCCGGCGCCGTTCGGGCCCAGCAGGCCCAGCACTTCGCCGGGGGCGCACTGGAAAGACACGTCGCGCACCGCATGGAACCAGCCGTCATGCTCGCGCGGGTCGCGCGCATGGGCGCGCCGTTCCTTGTGGACGGGCGCGGCAAAGCGCTTTGCCAGTCCTTTGACCTCGATCATCGGGTGTTCCTTGCGGTTAAACCGTGAGGGTAGCACGCTAAAATTCGGCGATGCAAGCCGCAGCGTGCCACATCGGGCCCCGAAATGTGCATAATGGGCCCATGGATGGTCTCATCAAACAAAATGTACTGGCGGTCATGCGGCGCGGACACAGCACCGTGGAAGCGACTGCCTGGTTCCGCGTCTCGCTCGGCCTGTACTACCTGGCCGGGCTCATGACGGACGAAACCATCGACTTCAAAAAGATCGACCGCGACTTCAACCGCTTCATCTACCAGACCATCGGCAAGGGGCACAGCATCACCAGCGTGCTGCAATTCATGAGCGGCGAAAAAGTGGTGCCGGTGGTGGCGAGCAAGGCCTTTACCGCCGCCTTCGCCGAATTCTGCCCGCAAGTGCCGGTCGATACCATCCCCTTCCTGCTGTCGCTGAACCTGGGCGTGGCGAAGAATATTTCCCGTATTGACATCGGCGGGCCGCTGCTGGACTGGATCGAACGCCAGCCGCCGGCGGCCGACGCTCTATAATGGGGTTTTCGCCCATTGCGAGCACCATCATGGCAAATACCCGTTCCATCAATCCCCTGGACCACCTGATCGTCGGCATGGACAAGGCGCTGCGCGTGATCGCCGGCGTGGCGTCGGCCTCGCGCCCCACGCCGGCCGCGCACGCCGCCGACGGCCAGATGGACGCCGGCGAACAGCGCCACGCGGCCGGCCTGATGCGCGTGAACCATGTGGGCGAGGTCTGTGCCCAGGCCCTGTACAACTCGCAGGCGCGCTTCGCCAAGAGCGACGCCATGCGCGCCCAGTTTGCCCAGGCCGGGCGCGAGGAAGAAGACCACCTGGCATGGACCGCGCAGCGCCTGGCCGAACTCGGTTCGCAGCCGAGCCTGCTCAATCCCCTGTGGTATGCGGGCGCCTATGCGCTCGGCACCGTGGCCGCCCAGCTGGGCGATGCGCGCAGTCTGGGCTTTGTGGTGGAAACCGAACGCCAGGTCGAAGAACACCTGAACGGGCATTTGTCGCAGCTTCCGGCGCAGGACGCCAAGTCGCGCGCCATCGTCGAGCAGATGCGCACCGATGAAGCGGCGCATGGCGCGGCCGCCAAGGAAATGGGCGCCATCGAGGCGCCCGCACCGGTCAAGGCAGCCATGTCGGCCATGGCCAAGGTGATGACCACGACCGCTTACTACATTTAGCCTTCGACGATTTCGAAGGAATGCGTGATCTCGGCCGACTTGGCCAGCATGATCGAGGCCGAGCAGTATTTGTCGTGCGACAGGCTGACCGCCCGTTCGACCGTGGTCTGCTTGAGGTTTTTACCGGTCACCACGAAGTGGAAATGGATCTTGGTGAACACCTTCGGATCGGTTTCCGCGCGTTCGGCCTTGAGCGTGACGTCGCAGCCGCGCACGTCTTCGCGCCCCCGTTTTAAAATCAGCACCACATCGTAGGCGGTGCAGCCGCCGGTGCCCAGCAAGACCATTTCCATTGGACGCGGCGCCAGGTTATGGCCGCCGCCTTCCGGCGCGCCATCCATGCTGACCATGTGGCCGGACCCCGTCTGGGCCCGGAAACTCATCCCCGCCGGACCGTTCCAGCTGACTTTCACTTCCATTGCATTCTCCGTTAATGTGGTGCCTGTCCTATTGTAAAGGAGCCTGCAAAGCGGCGCTCAGACCGCCAGCACGTAGCGCTCGCTCTTCATGCGCCAGCTGGCAAAGGCCACGATCGCCAGCGCCGGCAGCAGGGAGCTCAGGAAGGTCAGCGCGAAAGGCAGCATGCCCATTTCCTGGCCCTTGGCCAGTTCGCGCAGCAAGGTCTGGTTGGCCAGCATCGGCACCGTGTACATCCAGTCGGCCGTTTCCAGTTCCAGCATCGACACCGCCAGGCCGGGCAGCATCGGCACCAGGGTGAAGATACTGAGCACGCTCTGGGCTTCCTTGAACGATTTCGAATTCATGGCCAGCGCGATCTGGGCGGCGGCCGCGAACAGCGACAGCGGCACCGAGGCGATGCACACCAGCGCCAGGCTCCACGAGGTGACGCGCCAGGACATGCCGATTTCTTCGAGCGGCAGCCAGCCCAGGACGCCGTGCGCCAGCGCCAGTTCGAGCGTGATGCCGATGATCGACAGCGCGCCGGCGGCCATCCATTTGCCGCCGACCAGCATCAGCGGGTTGACCGGCTGCGCCATCAGCACTTCGAGCGAGCGCCGTTCGCGTTCGCCGGCCGTGCTGTCGACCGCGGCCGACAGGCAACACAGGAAGGCCGGCAGGAACAGGAAGCCGAGCATGGCGCCGATCACGGTGGCCGAGCGCGCCGCATTGCTGCCGGTGTCGTAGCGCTGCACCTTGACCGGCTGCATATTGGCCGGCGAGACGCCGTGCGCCAGCAAGCGCGCCCCGGCAATGCTGGAGCTGTAGGCATTGAGCACGTCTTCGATGTCGCGCTGGCGCGGGCCGTCGTCGCTGGCCGAGTCGTACCACAGCTCGATGCCGGCCGGGCGCATGTCATTGTAGTTGTCGGCGTACTTCTCTTCCAGGCGCAGCAGGGCCACGGCTTTGCGCGCGCGCAGCAGTTCGGTGATGGCTTTCTCGTCCATCGGTTCGAGATGCTTGACGGTGACGTTTTTCTGCTTGAGCTGCGCCATCAGCGTGGGCGCCTGGGCGCCGCCGATGACGGCCAGTTCCATGCCTTCGCGTTCGGGCTTGGTGGCCCGTTCGATCAGGTGGTTCAGGGCCCAGCCCAGCATGACCGGGTACATCAGCACGAACAGGGCGACCATGGCCAGCGAGCGGCGGTCGCGCAAGTGTTCGCGCAATTCCTTCAGGAAGACGATGGACAATTTCGACCTCATGCCGCGATCCCTTCTTCGGTGCCGACCAGGCTGACGAAAGCGTCTTCCAGGTTGGGGATGCCGGTACGCTGGCACAGTTGCTGGGGCGAGCCCTGGGCCACGGTATGGCCCTTGGCGATCACGATGACGTCGTCGCACAAATGGGTCACTTCCTGCATCACGTGGGTGGCCATGATGACGCAGCAGCCATCCTGGCGCAGCGCGGTCAGGGCGCTGCGCAGGGCGCGCGTGCTCATCACGTCCAGGCCGCGGCTCGGTTCGTCGAGCAGCAGGTTGCGCGGGCGGTGCAGCAGCGTGCGCGCCAGGGCCACCTTGATGCGCTGGCCCTGCGAAAAGCCTTTCGAGCGGCGCTCGAGGATATCGTCCATCACCAGCAAGTGCGACACTTCATCGACGCGCTCGTTGGCGGCCCTGGCCGTCATGCCATTGAGTTCGCCGAAATAGACCAGGTATTCGCGCGTGCTCATGCGCTCGTACAGGCCGAACTGGTCGGTCAGGAAGCCGATATTGGTGCGCACCGCCATCGGGTCCTTTTCCGGGTCGGCGCCGTCGATGGTGATGCTGCCGGTGTCGCGCTTGAGCAGGCCCACCAGCAGGCGCAGCAGGGTGGTCTTGCCGGCGCCGTTGGGGCCCAGCAGGGCGGTGATCTGGCCGTCGCGGGCGGTAAAACTCACCCCGCCCAGGGCTTGCACCGCGCCGAATTTCTTGCGTACGTCGTCTACTTCGATCATGGCGTTCCCGATTCTTATGGTTGTGGCCCGGCGCTGCCGAGCTGGAAGGTGGGAGCGGGGATCTCTTTGAGGCAGGCGCCGTCGACCTGCTGTTCCGGCTTGTCGAGAAATTCGCGCAGTAGGCGTGGCGCGCAACCGAGTTGCGAGATGCCGTGGCCGGCGAAGGTCACCACCAGGTGCTGCGACTTCTGCAGGTATTTGGCGGCGGCTTGCGCGCGGCGCGGCGGGGTGACCGGGTCCATGGCGCCGGACAGCATCAGCACCGGCGTGGCCACCGGCGTGGGCGCGGCAAATGGCGCAGGCGCCACCTTCATGCGGTCGCACATATAGCCCACCCGCTCGAGCAGCGGGGCGGTCAGCGGCGACGCATCGTCGGCGCGCAGTTGCGGCGTCAGGCGCGGAAAGTCTTCGGCGCAAACCACGGCCATGTGCATCAGCTGCGAGACCGGGCCATCGATCGAAAAGTCGCTCGATGCGTTGCGGCGCGCCACGAAGGGTTCCCAGCGGCCGTTGTAGGCGCTGTTGATCAGGAAGGGCAGGCGGCGGCTGTCGAGCGGGCTGTACAAAATGTTGTGGACGGTGGCCAGGAAGCGGTCGCTGGTCATGTGCAGCTTGAGCGGGCGGGCGGTGCGGGGATCGGCGATGTCGAGCCTGACGCCGCCGCCGGCCACGCGCTCGGCCAGGGCCGCGTAGTCCGCGCGCAGGGTGGGGAAGGCCTTGCCGCAAGCCTTGTCGGCGGCGCACTGCTTGAACAGGAGCTCGAGCGCGGCCTGGCCATCGCGGCCGGCGGCGGGGATCACTTGGTCGGGCGCGGCGACGCCGTCGAGGATGATGGCGCGCGAGACGCCGGGATAGGCGCGCGCATAGGCTTGCGCCAGGCGCGTGCCGTAGGACGCGCCCCACAGATTGATCTTGTTGTAGCCGAGCGCCTTGCGCACTTCTTCGATGTCGCGCGCGGCGTTGGCCGTGCTGTAGGCGGAGAAGGGTTGCCTGACCGAGGCGATGCAGGCGCGCACATAGGCGTCAAGGTCGGCATCGTTCATGTCCTCGTCTTCGGCCTTCTTGGCGCAATCGAGCTTGCCCGACAGGCCGGTGCCGCGCTGGTCGATGAAGACGATGTCGCGCGTGGCGCGCACGCGCCGGAACACCATGTTCAGCAGGGGCAGCACGTCGCTGCCGGCCTGGCCGGGGCCGCCGGCCAGCACGAACAGGGGATCGGGGCGGGCCGATTCGCGAAACGCGGGGGCGACGGTGACGTGCAGATTGAGCCTGGCGCCGCCGCTGGCGGCGTAGTCGAGCGCGAGCGGCAGGGTGATGCAGCGCAGCGCTTCTTCGGAACCGGGCAGGTGGCAGCTTTTTCCCTGCTGGGTGACCGGCGCCGCGACGGCCCCGGCCGACAGCATTGCCGCGACCAGAAAACTTGGAATACGTCTTGATTTCACTAGGTGTCTCCTCCTTGTATGCCGAGACATACTAATAGTCCGTCGTTCTCGCGGTCAAGAATAAAGTGACGATATGCAGGCAGGGTGGCACGAAGCACGCCCTGCCTGGAACGAACGCCGTTTTTCAACTCGCGACATACACCACGGCCGCGCCGCCGACGGTCGTGCCCTGGCTGTTTTGCTGGGCCACCTGGACCAGGTAGTGGGCGGCGCCGGCGGCGGGGATGGTGGTGTGCAGCGACAGGGGATACAGGGTATGGGCCGCCTTCTCGATGCGCACCACCGCCTGCGAGAGCGTCACCTGCACGTAGCGGCGCTCGTTGCGCACGATGACGTCGCCGCCGACGACCGTCACGCGGCCGGGCCTGGTGCTTGGCTTGCAATCGAAGCGCGAGCCTTTTTCCAGGGTCATCACGCCCAGGCAGCAGCCCAGCCTGGTCTGGATGCGGGTGCGCTCGAGGAAGACCACGGCCGCGTCCGCGCAATGATCGCCGCCGCCATTGTCCTGGTTCGGCGCGGGCGTGAAGTCGACCAGCGGGAAGGCGCTGCCGTCGTCGTCGATCGACAGCAGCAGCGGCATGGATGCGGGCAGGCGCGAGCGGTCGATCACGAGCGTGAGCACGCGTTCGGCGTTGTAGCGGCTGCCGGCGATGAAGGGGAAGCTGGCCGCGGCGCCGGCCAGCACGTCGATCACCGACAGGTTGCGCTGGGCCAGGTTGTTGCGGCGCGTGGTGATGGGCGTGCCGCCCAGCGGCGCGGTGGCGAAGGCGTAGTCGTTGTCGGCGTTGACGGACGCGAGCAGGCAGGGATGCCAGCCGCTGCCGGCGACCCAGCCGTACAGCACTTCGGTCTGGGCCGCTTCGATGCGGAACTTGGCCATCGCCGTGCCGCCGGCCGGAATAGTGGCGAACGAGGCGGTGATGGGCGCCGGCGCCACGTGCATGGCGTCCGATAGCGTCCAGTCGGGAGGATAGGCGAATTCCAGGCCCACGTAGGGCGTGATGCGGACATTGACGGCCACGTTGCGGGCTTCGCGCGGGCCCTTGTTGGTGACCCGTACATAAATGTAGTTGGCCTGGCCGCGTTCCACGTTCTTCGATTGCAGCGGATCGCCCGGCACGAACACGGCATCGTCGTTGATGCGCACCACGATGTCGGAGAAGTCCCAGAAATTGCCGCCCGTGAAAGGCTCGGCGCCGCTGTCGGACGGTGCATCCTTGATCAGGATGTCGGCCGCGTCGAGCGCGCGGAACACATTGATGCGGCCGTAGCCCATTTCCTGGTTCCAGCTGCCGCTGGCGTAGCCGGCCGTGTCGAGGTAGGCGGCGGCGCCGGTTTTTTCGGCCGACTTTTCGATCAGGGCGCGCACTTCCAGGTTGTCGAGCGCCGGGTAGAGGCTGCGGATCAGGGCCGCCAGGCCGGCCACGTGCGGCGTGGCCGACGAGGTGCCGTTGAAGGTCAGGGTGAAGTCGCCGGCGATGCCGGGCGTGGTGTCGTAGCCGGCCCCGCCCTGGCGGTCGGTGGTGGGAATGTGCACGCCGGGCGCCACGACCGACATGGCCGCGCCAAAGTTCGAACCCCACCAGGTTTCGCCGTCCGGGCTGGCCGGGCTCTTGCGGTTGTCGATTTCGTCCGAGGCGCCGACCGCCATCACCAGGGGATTGGTGGCCGGGTAGGTGATGGCGCTGTTGTAATTGTGGGTGGCCACGCACATGACCAGGTCGTTGTCGAAGGCGGTCTGGATGGCCGGGTCGATGATGGCGTGGCTCCAGGCGTTGTAGCCGAAGCTCATGCTGATCACGTCGGCGCCGTTGGCGCTGGCCCAGGTGATGCCGGCGGCCACTTCGACATCGCTCCAGGTATCGAAGGCCACCGGCATGATGCGCGCGTTGCCGGCCACGCCGGACACGCCCAGCGCATTGTTGAAGGTGGCCGCCACGATGCCGGCGCAGGCGGTGCCGTGGTTGCCGGTGGGCGCGCCGTCCGGCAGCATGGTGCCCAAGTTGATGCCGGGCGTGGAAAAGCGCAGGTCGGGGTGGGACAGGTCGACGCCTTCGTCGAGCACGCACACCACCACCGTGGCCGCGCCGGTGCCGATATCCCAGCCGGTGGCGCCGGGCCCGCCGGCGCCGATCCGGGTCATGTCCCATTGCTGGGGGAACAGGGTGTCGGTGGGGACGATGGCGGTGGGGCGGATCAGGGGCATGGTTTCGAACTGGACGTCGACCACCAGGCCGCCATTGCCCGTTTCCAGGCGCTGGCGCAGCTCGAAGGCGTTCACTTCGCGCACATTGACGATGCGAAAGTGGCGAAAACCGTTCAGGTAGCGCGATTTTTCGACCGTTTCCTCGAGCTGGGGTTCGGCCGCGCTGGCGCTGGCCAGCAGGCGCGTGTCGAGGTCGTGGGCCACGCCTTCGCGTTCGCGCAGGCGCACCACCAGCACATTGGGCAGGGGCGTGAGCAGGGCACGCCGGCCCTGTTCGCCGGCCAGGCGGTAGACCGGGCCGATCCAGTCCGAACCGAGCGCCTGGGCCGCCTTGTCGATCAGGTCGAAGCGTTCCTGGGTGATGGCGCGGCGGGCGCTGATGAAAAAGCGCCGGCTGGTGTGATTGACAACTTCGCCCGGCACCGGTTCGCCGTCGTCGCCGTTTTCCAGCTGCAGGTCGAGTTCGGCGAGAAAACCGAGGATGGCGGCGCGCTCCTGCGGCGCCAGGAAGGAGAGCAGCAGGCGGGTGGGGTCGAGCAGCAGGGGGGCGCCGGAACTGTGCTTCAACTCGCGCGGGAAGTTCTTCATGATGGATCACTCCTTGGATGGGTGAAGGAGAGTCTATGGCTGTGCCTGCTGTGGGCGATTGCGCTACATCTAGGGCGAACGCTGATGTTTTTATGACAGGGCCAGGGCGGGCTTGACGCGGGAAGGCGAAATGCGCTATAGTTGCCGGCTTTCCGTTTGCTCAGGAAAGACAATAAGGCAGAGTCCGCAGGCAGCAAGAGCGGAACCACCATTTGAGCGATTTAAAATATTAGGAAGTCAACATGAAAACTTTTTCCGCTAAAGGACATGAAGTCCAGCGCGATTGGTTCGTGGTTGACGCGACGGACTTGGTCCTCGGACGTGTTGCCAGCGAAGTGGCACTCCGACTGCGCGGCAAACACAAACCAGAATTCACTCCGCACGTCGACACCGGCGATTTCATCGTCGTGGTTAACGCAGGCAAACTGCGCGTAACCGGCACCAAGGCAACCGAGAAGACGTATTACCGTCACTCCGGCTACCCAGGTGGCATCTACGAAACCAACTTCAAGAAAATGCAAGAGCGTTTTCCAGGTCGTGCGCTTGAAAAAGCGGTCAAGGGCATGCTGCCTAAGGGCCCGCTTGGCTACGCCATGATCAAGAAGCTCAAAGTGTACGCGGAAGGTTCCCACCCGCACGCTGCCCAGCAACCTACAGCACTCGTTCTCTTTAAGTAAGGAGCTGACATGATCGGTAACTACAATTACGGCACCGGCCGTCGCAAGAGTGCAGTCGCTCGCGTCTTCATCAAAGTTGGCACTGGCCAAATCATCGTCAACGGCAAGCCTGCGTCGGATTACTTCTCGCGCGAAACCGGCCTGATGGTCATTCGTCAACCACTGGAACTGACCGGCAACGTCGAGCGTTTCGACATCAAGGTCAACGTTCACGGCGGCGGCGAGTCCGGCCAGGCTGGCGCAGTTCGCCACGGCATCACCCGCGCCCTGATCGACTACGACGCAGCATTGAAGGGCGACCTGGCACGTGCCGGTTTCGTTACCCGCGATGCACGTGAAGTCGAGCGTAAAAAAGTTGGTCTGCGCAAAGCACGTCGCGCAAAGCAATTCTCGAAGCGTTAATTCGCCTCCTGCAGCGCGCTCTTGCGCGCTGTGCGAAAGCCGCCGCCCGCAAGGTCCGGCGGCTTTTTGCATTCCGGCGCGGGGTTTTTCCTGCGCTGTTAAAATTGCACTGTTCGGGCGCAGCCCACCATTTTTTGAAGGATAGGTCATGATTAAAGTTGGCATCGTTGGCGGTACCGGTTACACCGGCGTGGAATTGCTTCGCTTGCTGTCGGTCCACCCCGATGTGAAAATCACGGCGATTACTTCGCGCAAGGAAGATGGTCTGCCCGTGGCCGAGATGTTCCCGTCGCTGCGCGGCGCCGTCGATATCGCGTTTTCCGCGCCCGACAAGGTCGACCTGAAAGAATGCGACGTCGTGTTCTTCGCCACCCCGCACGGTGTGGCCATGGCCCAGGCGCCCGAGTTGCTGGCCGCCGGCGTCAAGGTCATCGACCTGGCCGCCGATTTCCGCCTGAAGGACCAGGCCGCCTTCGAGCAGTGGTACAAGATTCCCCATACCTGCCCTGAGTTGCTGGAAGAGGCCGTCTACGGCTTGCCGGAACTGAACCGCGAAGCCATCAAGGGCGCGCGCCTGATCGCCAATCCGGGTTGCTATCCGACCACCATGCAGCTGGGCTACTACCCGTTGCTCAAAGCGAAGCTGGTCGATACCGCTTCCCTGATCGCGGACGCCACGTCGGGCGTGTCCGGCGCCGGCCGCAAGGCGGAAATTGGCACCCTGTTTTCCGAAGCAAGCGACAATTTCAAGGCTTACGGCGTGTCCGGCCACCGCCATACCCCGGAAACCGTGGCCCAGCTGCAGCGCTTCACCGGCTCGCCCGTCAGCCTGATCTTCACGCCGCACCTGGTGCCCATGATCCGCGGCATGCATTCGACCCTGTACGCGCGCCTGACCTCGGACATCGACAATGAAGCCTTGCAAGCCCTGTTCGAAGAGCAATACAAGGATGCTGCCTTCGTCGATGTGATGCCTTTCGGATCGCACCCGGAAACCCGCTCCACACGCGGTTCGAACATGCTGCGCCTGGCCCTGCACCGCCCGGGCAATGGCAATACGGTGGTGATCCTGGTGGTGCAGGACAACCTGGTCAAGGGGGCATCCGGCCAGGCCGTCCAGTGCATGAATCTGATGTTTGGCCTGGACGAAAGCACGGGATTGAAACAGATCGCGCTGTTGCCTTAACGGATTTGACCAAGGTCATGGGACCTTGCGCGGAATAATGTGTTGATACTGGCAAGATTGCGGATCCAGATCAAGGCGCTCGAGGGTGAGCGTTGTAAATTAAAACTGAGGATCTGGTCAGTTTTGCAAGGCCCACATTTTCCGCACGCGTGCTCGAAGCCAGGGCAGGTGCGCTCTTTAGCAACCTGCCACTTTGAGGAGTGCCAATCATGTTTGGTCGAACCGCGAAAACGGACATTGATAGCCTGGTCGGAATATCCGCCAGGATTGAAGGCGATATTTGCTTTACCGGCGGCCTGCGCATCGATGGCGAGGTGCATGGCAACGTCATCGGCGGCGAAAGTACCGAAAACGTGCTGGTCGTGTCCGAGCACGCCCGGGTCGAGGGCGATGTGCATTGCGCAACGCTGGTGGTCAACGGCTACATCGCGGGCGATGTTTTTGCGTCCGAACTCCTTGAATTGCGGCCAAAAGGCCGCATTGTCGGTAATGTCCATTACAAAAGGCTGGAAATGCACAACGGGGCCACGGTGGCCGGCACCCTCACGCACACCCAGGGCGCCGAACCGGTATTCCAGTTGCAGGCAGTCGATTCCTTCCCGCATTCCTTCAATGATCCGCAGCTGGACGTGGTATCCGAAGCGTGAGGGGCGACAACAGTCTATAATGGCTTTAAATTGTTCCTTGTAGGAGTACGAAATGAATGCAGTAGCAGAAGCGCAAGATGTCATGCCGGCACCAATCATCTTTACCGACAGCGCGGCCCAAAAGGTCGCCCAGCTGATCGAGGAAGAGGGCAATCCGGACCTGAAACTGCGCGTCTTCGTGCAAGGTGGCGGTTGCTCGGGTTTCCAGTACGGTTTCACCTTCGATGAAATCGTCAACGAAGACGACACCACCATGGAAAAGAATGGCGTCCAGCTGTTGATCGATTCGATGAGCTACCAGTACCTGGTGGGCGCGGAGATCGATTACAAGGATGACCTTGAGGGCGCCCAGTTCGTCATCAAGAATCCTAGCGCCACCTCGACCTGCGGCTGCGGTTCGTCGTTCTCGGCCTAAGCTGCACCAGCATCACGCGGGGTAGAGGGCGCCCAGGATCCTGGGTCCCCTCGCTCCGGTTACAGCGGGCATATTGCCCGCTTTGCGTTTGGTGAAGCAGTATCCCAGCCAGGCGAAGGCCAGCGCTTCCACCCGGTTCGGCGCCACGCCGAGCACCGCCGTCGATTCCACCGTCGTGCCCAGTTCCGCCGCCAGCGCGCGCAGCAGGGCGCCGTTGTACGCTCCGCCCCCGCACACATAGACCGCGTCCACCAGGCCCGCACCGCTGCCCCGGATGCCGTCGGCGATCGTGCGCGCGCTCAGCGCCAGCAGCGTCGCTTGCACGTCCTGCGCCGCCAGGCCCGGCACATCGGCCAGGCGCGCGTCGAGCCAGTCGAGGTGGAACAGGTCGCGCCCCGTGCTCTTGGGGGCCGGCAAGGCGAAATAGGGTTCGGCCAGCAAGACGTGCAGCAGGGGTTGGCTGACCTTGCCGCCGGCCGCCCAGGCGCCGTCGGCGTCATATTCCAGGCCCTGGTGGCGGCCGATCCAGGCATCCATCAAGACATTGCCGGGGCCGGTGTCGAAGCCGCCCGTGCGGCCATCGCCGTGCAGCACGCTGATATTGCCGAAACCGCCGATGTTGACCACCACCCGGGTCTGGCCTTCCTGGCCAAATTGCGCCTGGTGGAAGGCGGGCACCAGCGGCGCGCCCTGGCCGCCGGCGGCCACGTCGCGGCTGCGGAAGTCGGCGATGACGTCGATGCCCGTCAGTTCGGCCAGCAGGGCGGGGTTGTTGGTCTGGCGTGTGAAGCCCAGTTCGGGACGGTGGCGCGTGGTCTGGCCATGCACGGCGATCGCCTGCACCTTGCCGCCAGGCGGCAGCAGGGCTTCCACGCAGGCGGCGTAGCTGGCGGCCAGGCCGTTGGCGGCCAGGGCTTCCCGTTCGATCTCATTGTCGCCGGCCGCTTGCAGCGCCATCAGGGCGCTGCGCAGTTCGGCAGGGAAGGGCATGAAGGCCGAGGCCAGGGTGTTGATGGCGCCGCCGGCAAAGTCGGCCAGCACGCCGTCCACGCCGTCCATGCTGGTGCCGGACATGAGGCCGATGAAGAGTTCAGGAGAAGCCGTCATGTGATCGCCTCAAAAGGGGAGGGTAAAAAGCAGGGGGGTAAAAAGCGAAACGCCTTGCATGATGCTGCAAGGCGTTTCGTTTTTCAAGCGGAGCGTGCTTTAGCGCGCTGCCATCGACGTGCCCGACGGGCGCAGCAGGGCAAAGCGGTGGGTCATGTCGGCCGCGGCTGTCTTGAAGCGGTGCATTTCGGTCGGCGACAGGGGCGCCTGGGCAATGACTTTCACCGACATCGGATCGCGCGCCTGGTTGTTGACGCGGAATTCGTAGTGCAGGTGGGCGCCGGTCGACCAGCCGGTGGAGCCGACGTAGCCGATGACCTGGCCCTGGGTGACCTTGGAACCGCGGCGTATGCCAGGTGCGAAGCGGCTCATGTGGGCATAGGCCGTGGTGTAGTCGGCCCAGTGCTTGATGAGGACGAAATTGCCGTAGCCGCCCTGGACGCCGGCGAAATCGACCACGCCGTCGCCGGAAGCGCGGATCGGCGTGCCCAGCGCGGCGGCGAAATCGACGCCCTTGTGTGCTTTCCAGACGCCAGAAATCGGGTGCACGCGGTTCGAGAAGCCCGACGAAATACGCGAGAATTCCAGCGGCGACTTGAGGAAGGCCTTTTTCAGCGCCTTGCCGTCGAAGCTGTAGTAACCGCCTTGCTTGGTGACCGGGTCTTCGTACCAGACCGACTGGTAGGTGACGCCGCGGTTGGTGAATTCGCCTGCCAGGATACGTCCGGCACGCACCATTTCACCATCCTGCCAGAACGTTTCGTAGACCACATTGAAGCGGTCGCCGCGTTTCAGGTCGGAGCGGAAGTCGATATCGGTCGAGAACATTTCGATGATCTGGGCCACGATGGCGTCCGGCAGCTTGCCGCCGTCGGTGGTGGCATCGGTGGCGCCGTACAGCGAGGTGGTGATTTCGCGGGCACGCATTTCAATGCGGCGCTCGAGCTGGGCTGCGGATTCGCGGGCGCTGAACTTGTCGCCGTTGCGGGTGATCGAAATCTGTTTGACCGGGTTGTCGCGGCCGTCGACGATGGTGGCGCGCAGCCACTGCAGTTCGCCGTTTTCGCCGGTTTGCGCCTGGACCCGCTTGCCGGTCTTGAGCTGCATGACGCCTTTGGCGATTTTGTCGGACTTGATGAAATTGACAGCTTCCGCGTCGTCCACGCCCAGGCGGTTGAGCAGGACGGCGAGCGTATCGCCCGCACGGACTTTTTCTTCGTGGATGAATTGCTGTTCGTCTTGCTGGAGTGCGGCGATCTGTTCGGCCAGGTTCGGCAGTTCGAGATCCTGTGCAATCGAGACGACTGGCAGGTCGGACGCATCGGGGGCCAGCGGCGCTACGCCGGCGGCACCAAATGCGCAGACTGCAAGAAAAATCGCACCGGCGCTGATAATGCGCGCCTTTCGCGTTGTTCCTAGCAGGCCAGACCAGCGTTTGCCTGTGATTTTGTTTATAGGGTCCATGCAATCAGTTAAAATTTGCCGCTTGAACATCCGCGTGTGGAGCGTAACTTTTTCTTATTATTGTATTTAGTTTGCGTTCGGCAAGATTAATCGGATCGAGCATTATATCAAACTCCAGCCTCAGCCCATCTTTTTCGACATATCGCGAAGAACTTTTACATTTATCTATGACCACTTCCGCACCCGCCACGCCCCTGTCCGACACCGTTCTTGAAGCCCTTGCCATCACCAAACGGGGTGTCGACGAGCTGCTGATCGAGAGCGAATTCGCCCGGAAGCTCACCCGTTCCGAGCAGACTGGCAAGCCTTTGCGCATCAAACTGGGCCTGGACCCGACCGCCCCCGACCTGCACCTGGGGCATACCGTGGTACTGAACAAGATGCGCCAGCTGCAAAACCTGGGGCACCAGGTGATTTTTCTGATCGGCGACTTTACGTCCATGATCGGCGATCCTTCGGGCCGCAATGCGACGCGGCCACCGTTGACGAAAGAACAAATCGAACAAAACGCGATGACCTACTTTAAACAGGCATCGCTGGTGCTGGACCCGGCGCGCACGGAAATCCGCTACAACTCCGAATGGTGCGACCCGCTGGGCGCACGCGGCATGATCGAGCTTTCCTCGCGCTACACCGTGGCCCGGATGATGGAAAGGGACGATTTCACCAAGCGCTACAAGAGTGGGACACCGATCTCGATCCATGAGTTCCTCTATCCTTTGATGCAAGGCTACGATTCGGTCGCTTTGAAGGCCGACCTTGAGCTAGGTGGAACAGACCAGAAATTCAACTTGCTTGTTGGCCGCGAGCTGCAGAAGGATTACGGCCAGGAGCAGCAATGCATCCTGACCATGCCCTTGCTCGAAGGCCTGGACGGCGTCGAAAAAATGTCCAAGTCCAAGAACAATTATATTGGCATCACTGAACCTGCCAATACGATGTTCGGCAAGATCATGAGCATTTCCGACGTCATGATGTGGCGCTACTTCGAATTGCTATCATTTAGTTCAAGCGCCGACATTGCGGCCCTGAAGGCGGAAGTGGACGGCGGCCGCAACCCGCGTGATGCCAAAGTGACACTGGCCAAGGAAATCGTCACCCGTTTCCATTCGCAGGAGGCAGCCGACGATGCGCTGGCCGACTTCGTCAACCGTTCCAAAGGCGGGATTCCCGATGATGTGCCGGAAATCACCCTGTCCGGCGCGCCGATGGGCATTTCCCACCTGCTCAAGCAGGCCGGACTGTGTGCCTCGACGTCGGAAGCGATGCGCATGGTCGACCAGGGCGGGGTGCGGATCGACGGCGCGGTGATCAGCGACAAGGCGCTGCAAGTGCAAGCCGGCACCGTCGTGCTGCAGGTTGGCAAGCGCAAGTTCGCCCGCGTGACCTTCAGCGCATGATCGCCCTGCTGCAACGGGTCAGTCACGCCAGCGTGGTGGTGGACGGCGCGACCGTGGGCGCCATCGGGGCCGGCCTGCTGGTGCTGCTGTGCGCCGAAAAAGGCGACAGCGAGAAGGAAGCCGACGCCTTGCTGGCCAAATTGCTGGCCTACCGGGTATTTGGCGACGAGGCCGGCAAAATGAACCGCAGCCTGAGCGATGTTGCCGGCGGCTTGCTGCTGGTGCCCCAGTTCACGCTGGCGGCCGACACCAATTCCGGCACCCGGCCGTCGTTCACGCCGGCGGCGAAGCCCGAAGACGGCTTGCGCCTGTTTAATTACGTCGAGCGGCAGGCGCGGGCGCGCCATGCCATCGTGGCAAGCGGACAGTTTGGCGCCGACATGAAAGTGTCGCTGACCAATGACGGGCCAGTGACTTTCTGGCTCCAGGTGGCACCCAAATGAAACCTGGTGCACATTTTGCGGTCAAACAGGCAGGAGAGGGCGATGAGACTCTGGAGTGATTCATTTACGGAAGGCGGCCTCATTCCGCCTGAATACGCATTCGCCACGATCGATCCGGCCACGCGCGTGCGCCTGTCGGCCAACCGCAATCCGCACCTGGCCTGGGATGACGTGCCCGCCGGCACAGAATCGCTGATCTTGCTGTGCCGGGATGCCGACGCGCCCACCGTCGGCACCGACGTCAACAAGGAAGGCCGCTTCCTGGCCGAAGAAATGCCGCGCGCCGATTTCTATCACTGGACCCTGGCCGATATCCCCGTGGCCATGCGTTCCATCAGCAAGGGCTTGCTGTCGGAACTGGTCACGCCCCACGGCAAGCCGGGTCCGCTGGTGCCCTTCACCATCAAGAACGGTACCGAACACCAGCTGCGCCAGGGCATCAACGACTACACCAGCTGGTTCCAGGCCGATCCCGACATGGCCGGCGAATACTATGGCTACGATGGCCCCTGTCCGCCATGGAACGACTTGCGCGTGCATACTTATATATTCTGCCTGTACGCGCTCGACATTCCGCGCCTGCCGCTCGAAGGCCGCTTCACCGGTCCCGAAGCGCGCCTGGCCATCCGCGGTCACATCCTGGATGAAGCCCAGATTTTCGGCGTGTATTCGCTCAATCCCCAGATCGCCGATACGCTTTCTTAAGTACCCGACAGCCGCATGCCAACGACCCGCATCGTATTGATCCGCCATGGCGAAACCGCCTGGAATGCCGAACGCCGCCTGCAAGGCCACATCGATATCGCCCTCAATGGCGAAGGCGTGCGCCAGGCCGATGCGCTGTCCCGCGCGCTGGCGGGCGAGCAGGTCGACGCCGTCATTTCCAGCGACTTGCAGCGCGCGCACCAGACCGCGCAGGCCGTGGCGCGCCCGCACGGCATGCAAGTGAGTACTGACCCCCTGCTGCGCGAACGCTGCTTCGGCGGCTTCGAGGGTTTGCTGTATGCCGACATCGAAGCGCGCTTTCCGCGCGAATTCAAGGCCTGGCAAGCGCGCGATGTCGATTCCGTCATGCCGCCCGGCCTGCGCGCGGGCGAAACGTTCCGCCAGTTCTACGATCGCTGCGTGGCGGCCATTGCCTTTCATGCCGCACGCCATCCTGGCCAGGTGCTGGCGCTGGTGGCCCACGGCGGCGTGCTCGAATGCGCCTACCGCGCCGCCCTCGGCCTGTCGCTCGAGACCCCGCGCGACTTCCCGGTCATGAACGCCAGCATCAACCGCTTCACCTTCCGGGCCGGCAAGCTGGAACTTGCCAGCTGGGGCGAGGTCGAACATTTGCAGCGCAATGTGCTAGACGAACTGAGCTAGTTCAGTCAAGCGTGCGTACACGCTTCTTTAGTTCTGCCAAGCTAATCCTTCATACAAAAAAGTGCTTATTATTTGAGCAGCAAATCAGGTAAAATAGCCGGTTCCCGCTAATTCTTTCCGGCCCGCCTGTGCAAATCGGTAATCACTTGCTGCGCAATAATGTATTCGTCGCCCCCATGGCGGGCGTGACGGATCGGCCTTTCCGTCAGCTGTGCAAACAGCTGGGGGCGGGCTACGCCGTGTCCGAAATGGCAGCTTCGAATCCGCGCCTGTGGGCCACGGAAAAGAGTTCGCGCCGCACCGACCACGATGGTGAAATGGAGCCGAAAGCGGTCCAGATCGCCGGCGCCGACCCGCAAGACCTGGCCGATTGCGCCAAATTCAATGTCGACCGCGGCGCCCAGATCATCGATATCAATATGGGTTGCCCGGTCAAGAAAGTGTGCAACAGCTGGTGCGGTTCCGCCCTGCTGCAGCACGAAGACCTGGTCGAACGCATCCTGCAGGCGGTGGTGGCGGCGGTCGACGTGCCGGTCACGCTGAAATTCCGTACCGGCTGGAACCGCGAAAATAAAAATGCACTGCGCATTGCGCGCATCGCCGAACAGGCAGGCATCGCCATGCTCACCTTGCATGGCCGCACCCGCGCCGACGGCTACACCGGCGACGCCGAATACGACACCATTGCGGCCGTTAAAGCCGAGGTGCGCATTCCGGTGGTCGCCAATGGCGACATCACCACCCCCGAAAAAGCGAAGTACGTGCTGGCGCAAACCGGCGCCGACGCCGTCATGATCGGGCGCGCCGCGCAAGGCCGTCCCTGGATCTGCCGCGAGATCGACCATTACCTGCGCACCGGCCTGCATTTGCCGGCGCCCACGGTGGCTGAAGTGCGCGCCCTGATGGACGAACATTTGCAGGCGCATTACGCCTTCTATGGCGAATTCCTGGGCGTGCGCACGGCGCGCAAACACATCGGCTGGTACGTGCGCGACCTGGCCGGTGGCGAAGATTTCCGCCAGCAAATGAACCTGCTGGAATCGACCGATGCCCAGTTGCGCGCGGTCGACCGTTTTTTCGAATTTCAGCTTGAGCACGGCGAGCGGTTACAATACCGGCCCGCGCCAGTTGTTGAGGTGGCATTGGCAGCATAGCAGCAGACAATAAAAAGATTTGGGACACACACTGCCTAGAGAGCAGTGCTTAGAACATCAATCACCAAGTGAAGCACGAAAAAATGAGCAAAGAAAGTATCCAGGAAGTCGTCCAGAAGAGCCTTGAAGAGTACTTCAATGACCTGGGCGAGCAGCAAGCATCGAATATCTATGACATGGTGGTCCTGACGGTCGAACGGCCGATTCTCGAGGTCGTCATGACGCGTGCCGACGGCAACCAGTCGCAGGCCGCGCAGATGCTCGGCATCAATCGCAATACCTTGCGAAAAAAATTGCAGGAACACGGACTGCTGTAAACCGCTTTAGCACACTGAGTGGCCGTGCTATCGGAGCGCGAGCCAATCGCGCCCGGTGGCGCGCCAGTGCACCCACAGAATACTCAACAACCAGGCCACTCTCATGATCCAACAAGCTCTCATTTCCGTTTCCGACAAAACTGGCGTGCTCGACTTTGCGCGCGCGCTGTCCGCCATGGGCGTCAAGATCCTGTCCACCGGCGGCACGGCCAAGCTGCTGGCCGACAACGGCGTTGCCGTCACCGAAGTGGCGGACTACACCGGCTTTCCCGAAATGCTGGACGGCCGCGTCAAGACCCTGCATCCCAAGGTTCACGGCGGCATCCTGGCGCGCCGCGATTTCCCCGAGCACGTCGCCAAGCTGGAAGAACACAATATCCCGACCATCGACATGGTGGTGGTGAACCTGTACCCCTTCCAGTCGACCGTGGCCAAGGAAACCTGCTCGCTGGAAGACGCGATCGAAAACATCGACATCGGCGGCCCGACCATGCTGCGCTCGGCTGCCAAGAACCACAAGGACGTGGTGGTCGTGTGCGATCCGGTCGACTACGCTGCCGTGCTCGAGCAGGTCAAGGCGGGCGTCGTGTCCTATGACACCCGTTTCATGCTGGCGAAAAAAGTGTTCGCCCACACCGCGCAATACGACGGCGCCATCACCAACTACCTGACCAGCCTGGGTGAAGACAAGGCCCACGCCACGCGCGCGGCCTATCCGCAGACCCTGAACATGACGTTCGAAAAAGTGCAGGACATGCGCTACGGCGAGAACCCGCACCAGTCGGCCGCGTTCTACCGCGACCTGGTGCCGGCGGTCGGCGCGCTGGCCAGCTACAAGCAGCTGCAAGGCAAGGAACTGTCGTACAACAATATCGCCGATGCCGATGCGGCATGGGAATGCGTCAAGTCGCTGGGCGGCCTGGGCCAGCCGGCCGGCTGCGTCATCGTCAAGCACGCCAACCCGTGCGGCGTGGCGATCGGCACCGATGCGCTGGACGCCTACTCGCGCGCGCTGCAGACCGATCCGACCTCGGCTTTCGGCGGCATCATTGCCCTGAACACCGAAGTGGATGCGAAAACCGCGGAAGCGATCGCCAAGCTGTTCGTTGAAGTGCTGATCGCACCATCGTTCTCCGCCGAAGCGCGTTCCATCATGTCGGCCAAACAGAATGTGCGCCTGCTGGAAATTGCGCTGGGTAACGGCAACAACCCGTTCGACGTCAAGCGCGTCGGCGGCGGCCTGCTGGTGCAGTCGCCGGATGCCAAGAATGTCGGCCTGGGCGAACTGCGCGTGGTGACCAAGCTGCAACCTACCCAGCAGCAACTCCAGGACATGATGTTCGCCTGGCGCGTTGCCAAGTTCGTCAAGTCGAACGCCATCGTGTTCTGCGCCAACGGCATGACCCTGGGCGTGGGCGCCGGCCAGATGAGCCGTATCGATTCGGCCCGCATCGCGTCGATCAAGGCCCAGAACGCCGGCCTGACCCTGGCCGGTTCGGCCGTGGCGTCGGATGCCTTCTTCCCGTTCCGCGACGGTCTCGATGTGGTGGTTGACGCTGGCGCCACCTGCGTGATCCAGCCGGGCGGTTCGATGCGCGACCAGGAAGTGATCGACGCGGCCGACGAGCGCGGCGTGGTCATGCTGTACACGGGTGCGCGTCATTTCCGTCATTAATAATTAGTTGGCATCAAATCCGTCGTCCTCGCGCAGGCGGGGACCCATAGCACGTCTGAATTGAGGCGGTATGGGTCCCCGCCTTCGCGAGGACGATGTGTTTGGGCTGTCGGATACACTTTCTTTTCTCCTAAAGCTTGCCTGGCGGTATAACATTCGATCATGATAATTCTAGGCATAGACCCGGGCCTGCGCACCACAGGCTTCGGCGTGATCGAAAAGCAAGGCAACAAGCTGCGCTACATCGCTTCCGGCACCATCAAGACGGTGGCCGAAGGCGACCTGCCCAGCCGCCTGAAGGTGATCCTGCAAGGGATCACCGAAGTGGCGCGCACCTACCGGCCCGACTGTGCGGCCATCGAAAAAGTCTTCGTCAACGTCAATCCCCAATCGACCCTGTTGCTCGGACAGGCGCGCGGCGCCGCCATCACGGCCCTGGTTGGCGCGGACCTGTCGGTGGCCGAATACACTGCGCTGCAGGTCAAGCAAGCCGTGGTCGGCACCGGCCGCGCAGCCAAGGAGCAAGTGCAGGACATGGTCGCGCGCCTGCTGGTGCTGCCCGGCCTGCCCGGCACCGACGCCGCCGATGCGTTGGGCGTTGCCATCTGCCACGCCAACAGCCACGACGCGCTGGCGCTGATCAGCGCGCTGGCGCCATCGATTAACGGTTTGCGCATGAAGCGCGGCCGCCTCGTTTAAGGACATCCATGATTGGTCGCATTTCCGGCATCCTGCTCGAAAAAAATCCTCCCCAGCTACTGGTCGATTGCAATGGCGTCGGCTATGAAGTCGACGTGCCCATGAGCACCTACTACAACTTGCCGCAGCTCGGCGAAAAAGTCACCCTGTTCACCCACCAGGCCATCCGCGAAGATGCGCACTTGCTGTTTGGCTTCGGCAACGCGGCCGAACGCGCCGTGTTCCGCCAGCTGATCAAGATTACCGGCGTCGGTGCGCGCACCGCGCTGTCCATCCTGTCGGGCATGACGATCGCCGACCTGGCCCAGGCGGTCACGCTGCAGGAAGCCGGGCGCCTGGTCAAGGTACCGGGCATCGGCAAGAAGACCGCCGAACGCCTGCTGCTGGAACTGAAGGGCAAGCTGGGCGCGGACCTCGGCTCCGTCGGCGGCGTGGTCCAGCACGACGCGCAATCGGATATCCTGAATGCGCTGCTGGCTTTGGGGTATTCTGACAAGGAAGCAGTGGCCGCGCTGAAGAACATGCCGGCCGGTAGCAGTGTTTCCGACGGTATCAAATATGCGCTCAAGGCGCTGTCAAAGGGATAAAAGATTGTGAGCATCCAGACCGACAATTTCAGCGAGCAGCGGATCATTGCCGCCACGCCCGCGTCGCCGAACGAAGAGGCGATCGAGCGCGCGCTGCGTCCCAAGCAGCTCGACGAATACGTCGGCCAGGAAAAGATCCGCGGTCAACTCGAAATTTTCATCGCAGCGGCCCGCAAGCGGCGCGAAGCGCTCGACCATACCTTGCTGTTCGGGCCTCCCGGCCTGGGCAAGACCACGCTGGCCCACATCATCGCGCGCGAAATGGGCGTCAACCTGCGCCAGACCTCGGGTCCGGTGCTGGAACGCCCGGGCGACCTGGCCGCCATCCTGACCAACCTCGAAGCGAACGACGTGCTGTTCATCGACGAGATCCACCGCCTGTCGCCCGTGGTGGAAGAGATTTTGTACCCGGCGCTCGAGGACTACCAGATCGACATCATGATCGGCGAAGGCCCGGCCGCGCGCTCGGTCAAGCTCGACTTGCAACCGTTCACGCTGGTGGGCGCCACCACGCGCGCCGGCATGCTGACCAACCCGCTGCGCGACCGCTTCGGCATCGTGGCGCGGCTCGAATTTTATAACGCCCAGGAACTGTCGCGCATCGTTACCCGCAGCGCGGCGCTGCTCAATGCGCCGATCGCCGAAGACGGCGCCCGCGAAATCGCCCTGCGCGCGCGCGGCACGCCGCGTATCGCCAACCGCCTGCTGCGTCGCGTGCGCGACTATGCCGAAGTGAAGGGCAATGGCGACATCACCAAGGACATGGCCGACGCCGCGCTGGTCATGCTCGACGTCGACTCGGTCGGTTTCGACGTAATGGACCGCAAGTTGCTCGAAGCCGTGCTGTTCAAGTTCGGCGGCGGCCCCGTGGGCATCGGCAACCTGGCGGCGGCCATCGGTGAAGAGAGCGACACCATCGAAGACGTGCTCGAACCCTTCCTGATCCAGCAAGGTTATCTGCAGCGCACGCCGCGCGGACGGATCGCCACGCCGCTGGCTTACCAGCATTTCGGGGTAGCGGTGCCGCGCACCAGCCCTACCGGCGACTTGTGGGATCAGCAGGGCGGTTGAAGGGACGCAACTTCGCAATCTGAGTTACTTCCGCTTTGGCGCTTCCGCTTCGAGCAAGTGCCACTTCAGCTCGCCACGGTCCAGAGGAAGCATCCAGTCGCGCTTCGGGTCGGGAAACGGTTGTCCGGCCGTCAGCCAGCGTTGCCGCCATGCCTGGTTGACCGCCTGCTCGTGAGGGTGGCCGGGAGGCAACCAAGGCTGCCATGTACCCGTTGCCGGGCACGCCTCGTGGGCATCGCATGCCATGTGTGGGGTCGGTCGCTGCACTTCGCGCGCAAGCCTGAGCGCGGTGCGCGGTGCTACCGCGCCGCCATTGTTGCGCACGGTGAGCACGCGCTGCCAGACGATGCCGGAGATGGCGCCCGCACCCATGCCGTTCGGATAGCGCGGTTGTTCGAATACCTCTCCCTTGCTGTAGAGACCGGGCGCGATTGTGGCCAGGAAGGTGCGCACTTCGGCCGCTTCGTGCGGCGCCGTCGGTTGCCAGTAGCTGGCAAAGGGCGCCTGCTGTGTGTCCGTCGTTTCCGCAACAGGCCGGAATGCATAGGCACTGTCGAGGAAGAAGCGGCCTTTTCTTAGTGAGGCTTCGGTGGCGGGCGGGGCCTCTGACAAGGGCACGACGGCCATGGCCGCCGCCAGCAGGCTTTCGCGTTTGCCGTCCCAAGGCGGTAGGTTCGCCGGCGGCAGGGGCAGGATCTTGTCGAGGTTGGGGAAACGGCGGTCGGGGTTGAAGTCGAGTGCATCGCGGAGCATGGCGTAGCGCTCGCCCCGTGCATAGTCGATGAAAGGCACGAACATGTTTGCCGGTTGTGTTGGATGGTCGAACTCGATCGCCAAGCTGACCGCGCACATCATGCAGCCACCTTTAATGCCCTCATGCAAGGCGCGCATCACGCGGTCACGGGTTTCCGGGGTTGCGCCTCCCAAGTCAGTTCCATCCGGCGCCCTTGGCCCGTCATACATGTATTCCAGTTCCTGCGCGGCCGGCCCGTATCCCTGGGCCAGCGCGCATTCGACCATCTTTATCGCGATAGGGAAGTTGCTCCAGTATCCCGGTTTGTGGTAGTTCGGGCCCGCGTCCATCTTCTCGCCCAAGAAATGCATCGCCTGCGGGTTGCCCATCGCTGCCGCCTTCTGGAAGAAGGCGTAGGCGCGGTCGGCATTCACGAACAGCCCCGTGCCGTTGAGAAAATACGTGCCCATCCGGTCGTAGGCGGCCGGAATTCCCAGTTCCACGGCCTCCGACACTAGCGCCAGTGCCGCGTCCTCGCCATTCGGCGGATCACGTCCCTCCACGTACAGGCTGGCCAGGTTCAGCATCGCTTTCCAGTGATGCCGTTCGGCGGCCTGGCGTGTCAACTGGACGACTTTCTTGTAATCCACATCATCGACGAAGGTGAAAGGATCTTCCAGCGTGCGCGCTTCGAGGAACCAATCGTCTGCCTGGGCGTCGATTGGAGGCACCTTGCTCGCTTCGGTCTGACATTCGAAAGAGGCGATGTGCGGATCGAAGGGCGCAAGCGCTTGCATGTGCGGGAGAACTTTAGTCTTGTCCATGTCGCAGGCCACCAGAAAAATGAACGCTAGGAGCAAGGTCGCCGCAGTGGGGCAACACCTTGTGGGAAAAGCAGCAAGAGTTCGCATTGCTCAAGCCAGCCGTAAGGTCGAGCTTCGCCCATCGTTCAGAGGGACGATGAAGCCCACCATCTGTTTCTTGAGCGGGTCAATGGACGGCGTCTTCTGTCGCCACTTATTCGTATTCATCAGTTTCTTCCAATCAAAGAAGGTTTTCTTGATTTCCTGCGGTGTACCGTTTCCACCGTCAAATTTTTCACCTGTGAGCTGTGACCAGATCCGGGTGCGCAGTTCGGTCGCATGAAGCGGATCATTCGTAGCCAGGTTGATTTCGCTGTCGACCGCCATGCTGCGCTGGTTCAGGTTGGCGCTTCCCAGCGTGAAAAAGCCGTCGTTAACTAAAAGTAATTTCGAATGAACGTAGATCTCTCGATAGCGCCACTGGCGCTGCGCCTGGTTGAAGTCGCATGAGTTAAGCATGGCAACGCACACGCGCAGTCCGAACGTGTTCTTGAGAATTAATTCGGAAGGTTTGTCGATTCGGTTTGCAGCCACCACCACATCCGGCAATGCGTGCGGCGCGCTTGCGCGCCGGTCCACAGCATCCCCGAACAGCGTCGACGTTGCCTGCTGAAGCCTGGCTTTCTCATTGGCCTGGTCGATCATCCTGACCTGTCCGGTCATGCCGCCTTGCTGGCCCATCGTTGCCAGCGTGTCGTAGGTGCGTGGAATCAATTCCTTCATTTCGGGGGCGGGAATGACGACGAAGACGTGCATGATCGGCAAGTCTTCAATGCCCTTTCCGATCTTCGCGCAACCGCGATTCCACCCGGCGATGACTCTTTTTCGGATCGCGAGCAAATGTTCGGCCCACTCCTGGTACTGGAAAAACTGGTTCTCCAGGTACAGGTATCCCGTCCCTGCTGCGGCGACTCGGGCCGCATTGAAGTAGATGTCCCTGATCGTGAAGTCGCCTTCCTCGGGCTGGGTCCTGACGATCTGCACGGTCGAATCACCGCGCGCGGCCTTACTCAGCAGGGCCGAAGGCGGCGCGTCGCACACATACGGCGCTTTCCTGGCAATGCCGCCCGCACGGTCCCAGCCTCGCTCGAAATTCTCGTGGAGCGGGATGAGTGCCCGGCCGCCTTCGATCCGGCAGGCATAGTCGCGGTAAGGCTTCAAGGTCTCGAAATCGAAATACCCATCGACACCTTCCGCATGTTCCTTCCTGGTCTTGGCAGCACCCTGTTCGCGCAGCGGATTTTCTACGCAATGTTCGAGGGTGTCCCAGTAGTCGGTCAGCGAATTCAATCCCATGATGTAGCCGACCGCCTTTTTCCCATTCTCGCGAGCGAAATCGATCAGGATCGGTTTCTGGTGGTGGGTCCCGAAATGGGCCATGACGGCCTGTTCGAAAAAATCGGGTTTTCTCGACGCTTGTGCGAGCGAATTTTCGATCTTGTCGCGGTCGCCGTCACGCAAGCGAATACTGATGTTGCGCAGCCTTCCCTTGAACGCCGCCTTGTACCAGCTGTGGCAATACTCTTCTCTCGCCTTCGCCGCCAGCTTGTCGCCGGACATATTCCACTCCGGTTTGTGGCGATATTCCCTGGCATGCTGCCGTATCAGTTGCACGCTATCCCTGGACGCTAATTGCTGGAATTCGGCATTGCTTTCTTGGGTGCACCAAGGAAATGTCCCGTGGCTGTAACCAGGCATGTGCTCTTGTTTCATGCCGCCGAAGAAGCTATACCAGATCAGCAAGCGAACCCGCACCCCCCGTTTTCCTGCTGCGATCAAGAGATCGCCATAGGTGTCGGCCCGCGGCCAGGTATAGCCATTTCGCACCAGCTCCATTCCCGGATCGAAGCCCCAGCACACCAGGTCGATGCTGTCCTTCGCTTCCGCTATGTCCTTTGCGATCGCGGCGAAGCTGTCTTTTCCGCATAGATGGACGGTGAGCTTGTTGTTGTGGGTAATAGGATGGGTGGCATTTCCCTTTTTATTCTTGTGTTCCGCAAACCATTGGATCGTGCTGGTCGCCTTGCAGCTGATTTCATCGATGTAAACCTGTTCGGTTCGCAGATAGGGTTCAGAGCCCATGAGGTTTCCTGTCCGGTTTGCTGCCGCTTCATCGGGCATACGTGAAACATGCAGCTGTCACCTTACCCGGATGATGCCAAGCGGAATTTGATCAGGATCAAGGCGTTTCCCAATGCCATGTCCGAGAGGGCAAGCTAAAAGGAAGTGGGCAAGCGAGAGCAGGAAGCGGTGCCGCGCACCAGTCCTACCGGCGACCTGTGGGATCAGGCTGGCGGGTGACGCGGCGGCCTGTTCCGGCGTGGCGGAACGAAGCGGCCCTGACCGATTTGCTTGCGCTTGCGATGTCTATCGCAAGGCTCGCATTCGAGGCAATCTTCGGCCGGGCATTCCCCCGGAATGTCGCAACCCGGATCGCACGATCCCGACTGGTGCCGCAAGGCCAGTGGTCGCGGGGCGGGCCTGTAGCGCCGCGCCGCAATGCCGCATTTTTCAAAACGCGCGTCGAGCATCAGTAGTCCGCGCAATACGCCGAAGCGCCGGATCGCGCGATACCCCAGGCTTGAACAACTGGCGTTGCCCGTATGGCTGCGGTAGGCGCAGCAATACCCTTTGCGCGGCGACAGCACGCGCTGGTAAAAGCGGATGGCGAAGAGGAAAATCGATTTCAGGATAGAAGACTCAATCGGGCGTGTAATGGTCGGTCGCACCGCGCTCGCGCATGGGGCGCCGGCTGCGGCCGGTGACCACGGCAGGCCAGACGCACATCATGAACAGGCAGACCGTGAAGGATAGCAGGATGGCCACCGCAATCATGGCCGCTTCGCCCAGTTCCGAGGCCAGCACCCAGGCGCCGACGGCGAACTGGCACAGCATGAGGATGCCGGCCACGACGCGCATCCTGGGCGTGCGGATGGCGCGCTTTTCGAGCGCCGCCAGGAAAAAATACGGCAACAGGAAAATCACCAGCAGGCTCACCGAGGCCACGGTATCGTTGATGCCACGTATCACCGGGCCGTGCGTTTCCGAGACCACGACGAAGGGCGCCACGAACAGCGCGGCGCAACCGACGAGGAAACAGGTAAGGCGCAGGAAGATCATCAGGACCCCGAAACATTTGTTGTCGTAACATAACACAGCCTCGCCGCCAAAACAGTGGCCGGGGAAGATATACTGGTTTTATGGATAACAATTGAAGGACAGCATGATGCAAATCTGGGTCGATGCCGACGCTTGCCCGGTCGTCATCAAGGACATTCTCTACCGCGTGGCCGAGCGCTTGCAGCTGAACGTGACGCTGGTGGCGAACCAGCTGATGCGGGTGCCGGCGTCGCGCTTCGTGCGGGCGGTGCAAGTGCCGTCGGGATTCGACGTGGCGGACGCGGAGATCGTGCGCTTGCTGGCGCCCGGCGACCTGGTGGTGACCGCCGACATTCCGCTGGCGGCCGATGTGCTGGCCAAGGGGGGCTACGCGCTCAACCCGCGCGGCGAGTTCTATACCGTCGACAATATCGCGCAGCAGTTGACGATGCGGGCCTTCATGGACGAGCTGCGCGGCAGTGGTGTCGATACCGGCGGGCCGGCGCCTTTCGGCCAGGCCGACCGCCAGAATTTCGCCAACCAGCTGGACCGGCACCTGAGCCGGCACGCAAAGAAAAGCTAGCGCTTCGGCTGGTTGGGCCAGTCCGAAAACGCAAACAGCCACAGGGCCACCACATTGACCAGCGGGACCAGCCCGGCGATGGCCCACCAGGCCGGAAAGCCCGCCTTGGCGATAATGCGCGAAAACAGCCAGGCCGGCAGCACGAAGGCCAGGATGAAGACCACCCAGTAATACATGGAAAAGACGATCATGGCCGCTCGCCCGGTGTCAGGTCGCGCCCGCTGTCGGCGGGCCAGTTGCCAAATGCCAGGATCGCGGCCACGACCAGCAGGCCGACGAAAGGAATGGCCGCCACCAGGGACATGGCAGGTTGGAATCCCGCGCGGGCGCAGATGCGCCACAGCGGGATGATGAGCAGGCTAAGTCCTATCAGTGCCAGCATGATTGCTCCGGGTTCAGGTTGCCAGGCTATTCCAGGCGCTGATCCACAGCGCCATCAGGACGAAATTGCCGATAGCGAAAACGAGCAGGCGATGGACCACATTGTTGTAGCCGATATGGACCACGCTGTGCACCATGCGCAGGATCACATAGGCCCAGGCCAGCTGCACCGCCAGGGCGCTGGCGGCATTGGCGCTGTAGAGCAGCACGCAGACCGCATAGAACAACATCGGCAGCTCGAGCAGGTTCATGTAATTGCGGTTGACCAGGCGTGCACGCAAGGGCACTTTGTCCGATTCGCCCAGGGCGAAATGGGAAGGGTGGACCTTGCTGGCGAAGCGCGCGCCCGCGACTGTCAGCAAGACCATGAAGGTCCAGCCGACCAGCGCGAAGACAGGGTAGAGGATGGCCGGGCTGTGCATCAGGCGAACAGGTCCTTGTAAGCCAGGTAGCCGGTGCAGATCAGCGCCGGGAACACCACCAGCAGGCCCAGCCCGAAGGGGATGGCGCCGACGATCATGGCGACCATGGCCAGCACGCACAGGACAATGTAGGGCACGATGTTTTTCAGCGAAGCGGCCAGGCTCAGTTTTACGGCCTGCACCGGGTCGACGCCATTGAGCACCACCAGCGCGGGCGCCAGCCACAAGGCCATGCCCAGCGCGAACGACAATGCCAGGATCAGCAGGAAGGCCAGGCCGGCGAAACCGAAAAACATGCCGGGGCTGACGAACATCAGGCCGATCGACGAGACGCCGAGCGCGACGCCCGCGATACCGACCACCAGGGACAGGCCGGCACCGATTGCGCCCAGCACCCACAGCGATTGCATTTGCAGCACGTTCTGGGCCGCGCCCAGCGGGTCGCGCCCGGCATCGAGTTCGGCGCAGGCTTTCATGCAGGCGCCCATCAGGACGATGACAAGGACGGTGTTGACGGAGCCGCTCAGCCAGGAAGGAAGCAGCAAGTTGATGATCCAGGTACCCAGCAACATCCCCAGGCCGACCAGCAACCACGTGCCGGGCGATTTCATGAAGATGCGAAAGCCCCCCACGATCCATTCGACGCTGCGTCCGGGCGCCACGGTATTGATGGCCGGTACGTTCATCGGGGGTTGCAGTACGGTGTCATTGTCCATTGTCTCTCCCTTGGTGAAATGTTCAGAGATTATGGACTGCAAAATCGCTTTGATCAATTTTTAATCATTGCGTAGCACGGCGGGGCCTGGCTATTCCTGGCGCACCCAGATTTGCGAGCGCCCGAACATGGGCACGCCGATATAGCCGCGCACATTGAGCTTCTTGCCGCCGTCGACGACGGTCAGCTTGCTGCGGTAGACCTTGCCGTCGTCGGGGTCGAGGATTTCGCCGCCCGTGTATTCATTGCCGTTCTTTTTCAGGCCCGACATGAAGACCATGCCGATCACCGGCTGGTCCTTCTTGTCGCCACTGCACAGGCCGCAACGGGGATTGGGGTCTGACCCCGCCGCGGGGAACAGTTTTTCGATCTGGCCGCGCAGTTCGCCGCCGGCTTCGGTGATGCGGATCAGGGCCTTGGGCTTGCCCGTCACGTCGTCGATGTTTTTCCAGAGACCGACCGGCGATGCATCCTGCGCCAGGGCAGGGGACATCGCCGCCATGGCAAACAACAAGCTGGTGCTGATGAAAGCTTTCATGACCGATCTCCGGAAGTGGAAGAACTATGCCGCAGCTAGTTTAGCAAACTGCTCGCGCAATTTGACGATCGTCGCCGAGAAATTCACCAGGCGTTCGTTTTCCTGCGCCACCACGGCTGCCGGCGCACGGGCGACGAAGCTTTCATTGCCCAGCTTGGCGTTGACCTTGGCGATTTCCGCGTCGATGCGGGCGATTTCCTTGGACAGGCGCTCGCGCTCGGTGGCCACGTCGATCTCCACCTTCAGCATCAGCTTGGTCGTGCCCACGATGGCCACGGCCGCCGGCGATTCCGGCAGGGCGGACACCACCTTCACTTCGGACAGCTTGCCGAGCGACTGGATGTAGGGCGCGAAGCCCTGCAGGCGCACCGTATCGGGCGCGTCGACCGCTTCCACGAACAGCGGCACGCGCAGCTGCGGCGAAATCTGCATTTCGCTGCGCAGGTTGCGGGTGGCATCGGTCAGCGCCTTGAGCTGGTCCATCCAGGCTTCGGCCGATTCGTCGATCAGGGCCGGGTTGGCGATCGGGTAAGGCTGCATCATCACCGAGTCGCCCGTCTTGCCGGCCAGCGGGGCGATGGTTTGCCACAGCGCTTCGGTGACGAAAGGAATGATCGGATGGGCCAGGCGCATGATCACTTCGAGCACGCGCAGCAGGGTATTGCGGGTGGCCTGCTGCTGCCCTTCGCTACCTTGCTGTACCTGGACCTTGGATACTTCCAGGTACCAGTCGCAGTATTCATCCCACACGAACTTGTAGATGGCGGCGGCGATATTGTCGAAGCGGTAGTCCTCGAAACCCTTGGCGATGTCGATCTCCACGCGCTGCATCATCGACAGGATCCACTTGTCCGCCTGCGACAGGTCGGCATCGTTCGGCGTGCAATCCTTGCCTTCCGTATTCATCAGCACGAACTTGGTGGCGTTCCACATCTTGTTGCAGAAGTTGCGGTAGCCTTCGCAGCGGCCCAGGTCGAAATTGATGTTGCGGCCCAGCGAGGCGTAGCTGGCCATGGTGAAGCGCACGGCATCGGTGCCGTAGGGCGCGATACCGCTCGGGAATTCCTTGCGCGTGGCCTTGGCGATTTTTTCCGCGTCGCGCGGGTTCGTCAGGCCGGTCGTGCGTTTTTCCACCAGCGCATCGACGCCGATGCCGTCGATCAGGTCGATCGGGTCGAGCGTGTTGCCTTTCGACTTGGACATCTTCTGGCCGCTCGAATCGCGCACCAGGCCGTGCACGTACACGGTCTCGAACGGCACCTTGCCGGTGAAGTGCGCCGTCATCATGACCATGCGCGCCACCCAGAAGAAGATGATGTCGAAACCGGTGACCAGCACCGACGAGGGCATGAACATCTTCATGTCCGGGGTTTCTTCCGGCCAGCCCATGGTCGAGAAGGGCACCAGCGCCGACGAGAACCAGGTGTCGAGCACGTCGTTGTCGCGGCGCAGTTCACCGGTGGAACCGGCGGCGGCGGCTTGCGCCTTCGCTTCGGCTTCGGTCTTGGCCACGAAAATGGTGCCGGCGTCGTCGTACCATGCCGGGATCTGGTGGCCCCACCACAGCTGGCGCGAGATGCACCAGTCCTGGATGTTGCCCAGCCACTGGTTGTAGGTGGTGCTCCAGTTTTCCGGGACGAACTTGATCTCGCCCTGGGCCACTTTTTCCAGCGCCACTTCGGCGATCGATTTGCCCGGGAAGAAAGTGCCTTCCGGTGCCGGCTTGCTCATGGCCACGAACCACTGGTCGGTCAGCATCGGTTCGATGACCACGCCGGTGCGGTCGCCCCGCGGCACCATCAGCTTGTGCGGCTTGACTTCCACCAGCAGGCCGGCGGCGTCGAGGTCGGCCACGATCTGCTTGCGCGCGGCGAAGCGGTCCATGCCGCGGTAGGCGGCCGGCATGGTGTCGGCGATCTTCGCGTCCAGCGTCAGCACTTCGATCATCGGCAGCTTGTTGCGCTGGCCGACGGCATAGTCGTTGAAATCGTGGGCCGGGGTGATCTTCACGCAGCCGGTGCCGAAAGCCTTGTCGGCGTATTCGTCGGCGATCAGGGGGATTTCGCGCTCCGTCAGCGGCAGCTTCAGGAGCTTGCCCACCGAGGCGCTGTAGCGCTCGTCGGTCGGGTCGACCGCCACGGCCACGTCGCCGAGCAGCGTTTCAGGACGGGTGGTGGCCACCGTGATGCTGCCGCTGCCGTCGGCGAAGGGGTACTTGATGTGCCACATCGAGCCATCTTCTTCTTCCGACACCACTTCCAGGTCGGACACGGCCGTGCCCAGCTTCGGATCCCAGTTCACCAGGCGCTTGCCGCGGTAGATCAGGCCTTGCTCGAACAGGCGCACGAAGACGTCGGTGACGACCTTCGAGCGCGGCTCGTCCATGGTGAAGTATTCGCGCGCCCAGTCGGGCGAGGTGCCCATGCGGCGCATCTGGCCGGTAATGATGTTGCCGGACTTTTCCTTCCACTCCCAGACTTTCTCGACGAATTGCGCGCGGCCCAGGTCGTGGCGCGAAATCTTCTGGGCGTCCAGCTGGCGTTCCACCACGATCTGGGTGGCGATGCCGGCATGGTCGGTGCCCGGGATCCAGGCCGTGTTGTGGCCGCGCATGCGGTAGTAGCGGGTCAGGCCATCCATGATGGTCTGGTTGAACGCATGCCCCATGTGCAGGGTGCCGGTGACATTCGGCGGCGGCAACTGGATGCTGAACGACGGCTTGGCGGCGTCCAGGGTCGCGGCGAAATAGCCGCGGCGTTCCCACTCGCTGCGCCAGAATTGTTCAATGTCGGCTGGTTCGAAAGACTTGGCTAATTCCATGGTGTGGTCAGGTAATTTTTGCGAAAGCAACCATTATAGTAGGAGAGCCGCGTTTACACGGCGGCGCCCATGAAAAAAGGACGCCGAAGCGTCCTTTTCGTCCAGCTTGCACGCCGAAGCGCTGCGTTAATTTAGTTGCCGCAGCCGACAGAGACGATGCGGTTATACGCTGCCTTGGCCTGCACCAGGCCGTAGCCGAACTTGTTGTCGCGTCCGGCGGTGCCCAGGTCGAGCGCGCTCTTGGTCAGCGAGCTGCGGATCTGCGCGCCGGTACAGGTCGGGAAGTAGCTCCAGACCAGGGCCGCCACGGCCGACACGTGCGGGGTCGCCATCGAGGTGCCGTCGAAGTAAGCGTAGCTGTACGGCGTGACGGCCACGGTGGCGCTCTGGCCCAGCTGGGCCTTGAGGGCAAGGCCGGCCGTGTCGCTGGCCGTCACCGATGGAATGCTGGTGACGGTGGTGCCCAGGGTGCCGCCGAAATCGCCGGCCACATTGTTGTACACCACGGCGCCCACGCCGCCGCTGGCCTGGCAGTTCGATACCTTGACGGCGAAGTCGACGGTGCCGCGCGCGATCAGGCAAACCTTGCCCGCCATGGCCGGATTGGTGGCATTGCCCAGGCCGAAATCAGCCAGCGGGGCGGTGGCCGACGTCACCGGCGAGCCATCCATGGCGCCCGGTGCGTACACCGTGCCGCCCACGGTCAGCGCCGGCGCCGTGCCCGAATTCATGGGCACGGTCGACAGCACCGACACGCCAGGCGCGGAAATTTCGACTTTCCTGTTGTATTGCGAGAAAGTCGCCCAGGCTTTGTTTTCGTCCAGCGCGCCGACCATCATCACGCTGTCGTAGCCGGCCGGATAGGAAATCACCGTATTGCCATCGTTGCCGGCCGCGGCAATGCTCAGCACGCCCTTGGCGGCCAATGCGTCGAAGGCTTTCTTTTCGGTCTGGTTGGAACGGCCGCCGCCGAGCGACATCGAGATCACGTTCGCGCCCGCCGCGCCGCACTTGTTGGCAGCGGCAGCCAGCGACGAGGAATAAGCCCAGCCTGCCGCACTGAAGACCTTGACGATATGCAGCTTGACCTTGCCGTTGGCGTTGACGCCGACCACGCCCTTGCCGCTGTTGTTCAGGGCGGCGATGGTGCCGGCCACGTGGGTACCGTGGTGGTTTTCATCGGTGTACCACCAGCCGGTCCCGCTGTCGTATTCGCCGGTGGCCACATTGGCGCCCAGGTCTTCATGGTTGCGGTCGTAGCCGGAATCGATGATGCAAATCTTGCGGTTGCCGGCGTTCACGTCGGAGAGCTGGTCGGCCTGCACCATCGGGATGCCGTAGGGCACCAGCTGGCCGGTCAGGTAGGGCGTGCCGGTCGACGGCGAGGTGGTGGCGAAAGGATAGCGGATCGCGTCTTCCTCGATCGACTCCACGTGGCGGCTCTTGCGCAGGGCATCGAGGTCCTTTTTCGAGATCTCGATGGCGACCGAATCGATTTCGGCGAGGTCCTGCTTGACGCGGCCGCGGTGGGTGCCGATGTCCTTGCGCATGTCGGCGCCCTTGCCCTTCTTGAACGAGACGATCACGCGCGTCTGTTCGCTGTCCACCTGTGCCGCTGCGGCGCCCGCGACGCCGACCGCGACCGCGGCCAGCAACAATTTGACGGCGGTGGCGATCGAGGACAGGCCAGTCTTGCTTTGCATAGTGTTTCTCCGAAAAAGATTGTGTTGTAGTCGCCGCAATTCTGTTGTTTGCGTGCGCTCAGGTCATGCGCCTTTGCCGGCCGGATAGGTGGCAACGCATCGACTTTACCGGTAGACATATGCATGATCAACCGCGATCTGAAAGCGAACTCAAGCTATGTTGTTTTGTATGAAAAGTGTCACCAAATTGTAACTTTGACACTGGCGCCCGCGCGCTTTGGTGCTACTATTCTGCGCTTGCCTAGACAAGTGTTTCTCCCATAACATTTAATTCTTGACAGCAATCCTCCGGACGAAAAAAAGGACGCCGAAGCGTCCTTTTTGGTTTTTCCGTTTGCGCAGGCTTTTTTAGTTACCGCAGCCGACCGACTTGATGCGGTCGTAGGCTTTCTTGGCTTGTACCAGGCCAAAACCGTACTTGGTATCGCGGCCGACGGTGCCCAGGTCGAGCGCGCTCTTGGTCAGCGAGCTGCGCATCTGCGCACCGGTACAGGTCGGGAAGTAGCTCCACACCAGTGCCGCCACTGCCGACACGTGCGGGGTCGCCATCGAGGTACCGTCGAAGTAAGCGTAGCTGGTCTGCTTGACGCCGACCGTGGCGCTCTGGCCCAGCTGCAGTTTCATTGCCGCGCCGTCGGTGTCGGTGGCCGTGACCGAAGGAATGGTCGAGACCGTCGTACCCATGGTGCCGCCGAAGGCGCCTGCCGCGTTGTTGTAGATGACCGCGCCCACGCCGCCGCTGTTCTGGCAATTCATGACCTTGGTGGCGAAGTCCACGGTACCGCGGGCGATCAGGCAGACCTTGCCGGCCATGGCCGTATTGGTGGCGTTGCCGATGCCGAAATCGGCCAGCGGCGCGGTCCTGGTGGTGACCGGCGAGCCGTCCATGGCGCCCGGTGCGTACACCGTGGCGCCGACCGTCAGTGCCGGCTCGGAACCCGAATTGGTCGGAACGGTCGACAGCACCGCCACGCCAGGGGCCGAGATTTCGACCTTGCTGTTGTATTGCGAGAAGCTGGCCCAGGCCTTGTTCTCGTCCAGCGCGCCGACGCTCATGACGCTGGCGTAACCTGCCGGATATGAAATCGCGGTATTGCCATCGTTGCCCGATGCGGCGATGCTCAGCACGCCCTTGGCGGCCAGTGCGTCGAAGGCTTTCTTTTCAGTCTGGTTCTGGGTAGGACCGCCCAGCGACATCGAGATCACGTTCGCGCCGGCTGCGCCGCACTTGTTGGCAGCTGCCGCCAGGGAGGACGAGTATGCCCAGCCTGCCGCATTGAATACCTTGACGATGTGCAGCTTGATCTTGCCGTTGGCATTGACGCCGACCACGCCCTTGCCGCTGTTGTTCAGGGCGGCGATGGTGCCGGCCACGTGGGTGCCGTGGTGGTTTTCATCGGTGTACCACCAGCCGGTGCCGCTGTCGTATTCGCCGGTGGTGACGTTGGCGCTCAGGTCTTCGTGGTTGCGGTCGTAGCCGGAATCGATGATGCAAATCTTGCGGTTGCCTGCGTTGACGTCGGAGAGCAGGTCAGCCTGGACCAGCTTGACGCCATACGGCACCAGTTGCCCGGTCAGGTAAGGCGTGCCGGTCGATGGCGAGGTGGTGGCGAATGGATAACGGATCGCATCTTCTTCCACGCTCTCGACGTGGCGGCTCTTGCGCAGCGCCTTCAGGTCGCCGCGCGAGATTTCGATGGCGACCGAGTCGATTTCATCGAGGTGGTGCTTGACACGGCCGCGGTGCGTGCCGATGTCCTTGCGCATGTCCGCGCCTTGGCCTTTTTTGAATGAAACGATCACGCGGGTTTGTTCGCTGTCAGCTTGCGCGGCAGCGCCACCCATTGCACCGACCGCGACAGCTGCAACCAACAACTTGACCGCGACTGCGATCGTGGACATGCCAGTCTTACTTTGCATCATGGAGTTTCTCCGAAAATGATAGTTATTTATTCGCCGCATTCTCTGGTGGTCTGCGTGCGTTCAGGTTGTTCACCCTTGCCGGCCGGGTAGGTCTGCAATGAAACTAATGTACTGCGTAAATATTAGAGTGATCAATCGACATTTCTCATACGGTTCAACAAGTGTTGTATTGTCTTGAATGTGTCACAAAATTGTAACTGTGCCACTTGCCAATGTGAGAATTGGTGATATTATGCTGCGCCTTCCGGCTTGGAATTGCTTCCAAAACAGGGGTGATTCTGTAGGGCAATATATATGCAAAGGACGCCGCGGCGTCCTTTGTGCTTTCCGGGCGGGCGCCTCAGGCGCCGCAGCCGCGCGCGCGGATGCGTTCGTACGCGTCCCTGGCTTGCACCAGGCCGTAACCGTAGAAGTCGTCCCGCCCCGCCGCGCCCAGGTCGAGCGCGCTGCGCGCGAGCGTGGTGCGGATCTGGGCGGCCGTGCAGGCGGGGAAATAACTCCACACCAGCGCCGCCACGGCCGACACGTGCGGGGTCGCCATCGAGGTGCCGCTGTAATAGGCGTAATTGGCGGCGCTGACCGTGAGCGTGGCGTTCTGTCCCAGCTGGCCGCGCAGGGAGGCCCCTTCGGTGTCGGACGCGCTCATCGAGGGAATGGCGGTGACCGTATCGCCCAGGGTGCCTTCGAAGGCGCCGGGAGCATTGTTGTAGATCACCGCGCCCAGGCCGCCGCTGTCCTGGCAATTGCCGACCTTTGCGGCGAAGCTGACGCCCCCGCGCGCGATCAGGCAGATCTTGCCGGCCATGGCCGGGTCGATGGCCGTGCCCGTGCCGAAGTCGGCCAGCGGCGCGCTGGCGGTTTTGGCGGGCGAGCCGGCCATGGGGAAGGGCGCATACACGGTCGCGCCCACGCGCAGCATGGCTTGCAGGCTGCCGGCGGCCGGCACGGTCGAGAGCACCATCACGCCGGGCGCGGCCAGTTCCACCTTGCTGTTGTATTGCGAGAAGCTGGCCCAGCTGCGATGCTCGTCGAGCGCGCCCACCATCAGGACGCTGGGGTAGCCGGCCGGATAAATGATGGCCGCATTGCCGCCATTGCCGGCGGCCGCCACCGACAGCACGCCGCGCCTGGCCAGGCGGTCGAAGGCGCGCCGCTCCGTGACGCTGGGCGAGCCGCCGCCCAGCGACATGCTGATGACGTTGGCGCCGGCGTCGCCGCACTGCCTGGCGGCATTGGCCAGGGTGGAGGAATAAGCCCAGCCGCTGGCGCCGAACACCTTGACGATATGCAGCTTGAGGCGGCTGCCGGCGGTGACCCCGACCACGCCGGTCAGGCTGTTGTCGACCGCGGCGATGGTGCCGGCCACGTGGGTGCCATGGTGGTTTTCATCGGTGTACCACCAGCCGGTGCCGCTGTCGTACACGCCGGCGGCGGGATTGGCGGCCAGGTCTTCGTGGCTGCGGTCGTAGCCCGAATCGATGATGCACAGCTTGCGGTTGGCGGCGCCGGTATCGGGCAACTGGTCGGCTTGCACCATGGAGACCCCGTACGGCACCAGCTGGCCGCGGAAATAGGGCGGCCCCGACGGCGTGAACAGGGCCAGCGGGTAGCGCTTGACGTCTTCTTCGACGTAGGCGACATGGGGATTGCGCGCCAGCGCGGCCAGCGCCGCGGGCGGCAGCTCGACCGCGATGGCGTCCATGCCGGCGATGTCGAGCAGGACCGCGCCGCGCGCGGCCAGCACGGCCGCCTTGACGGGGGCCGCCGCGCCGGGCTGGAACGAGACGATCATGCGCGATGGCGCGGCCGCGAAGACCGTGCCGGACAAGGCAAGCAGCACTGTTGCCAGGCTCATCCTGGCGGTTTGCAGAGTATTCATTGTGTTCCCTCCGAAGTGATCCGGTGCTAACCGGGGACGTTCCATCGTAAGCCCGGTCCGGCGCGCGCAAGCTTGATAAAACACGGGTGTGCGCAAGAAAGCCTGTCATCGACGGGGCCTGCGGGTATAATTGCGACGCTGCCGCAAGGCAGCACATGCTAGGGGTCCTGCAAATCGCGAACGCGAGGCGCGGGTGAGAAACACCCTCTGAACCTGATCTGGATAATGCCAGCGAAGGGAAGCTTGTGGATTTCCCGGTCCGTCCCATCGCTTCAGGACGCCCGCGCGCCACCACCTCCTTTTTGCTGGCTCCTGCACGCACTAGGAGCCACATGAATGCACCACTGAAGTTCGATTCCGCCACCGCCACCGTGGACGAGGCGGCCATCGCGCCCTTTCCCAATTCGCGCAAGATCTATGTCGAAGGCAGCCGCCCCGACATCCGGGTGCCGATGCGCGCCGTCAGCCAGGCCGACACCCCGGCCTCCTTCGGCGCCGAACCGAATCCCCCCGTGTACATCTACGATACGTCCGGGCCGTATTCCGATCCGAAGGCCGTGATCGACATCCGTTCCGGCCTGGCCGCGCCGCGCCTGCCGTGGATACTCGAGCGCGGCGACACGGTCGAGCTCGACGGCCCCAGCTCCGCCTACGGCCGCGAACGCCTGGCCGACCCGGCCCTGGCCGCCCTGCGCTTCCAGCTCACGCGCACCCCGCGCCGCGCCAGGAACGGCGCCAGCGTCACCCAGATGCATTACGCGCGGCGCGGCATCGTCACGCCGGAAATGGAATTTGTCGCGATCCGCGAAAACCTGCGGCGCCAGGAATACCTGGCGCAATTGCGCGCCTCCGGCCCGATGGGCGAGCGCACCGCCGCGCTGATGGGGCGCCAGCACCCTGGCCAGTCCTACGGCGCCAGCATTCCCGAGCGCATCACGGCCGAATTCGTGCGCGAGGAAATCGCGCGCGGGCGCGCCATCATCCCGGCCAATATCAACCACCCGGAAGTCGAGCCGATGATCATCGGCCGCAACTTCCTGGTCAAGATCAATGCCAATATCGGCAATTCGGCGGTCACTTCCTCGATCGGCGAAGAAGTCGAAAAAATGACCTGGGCCATCCGCTGGGGCGCCGACAATGTGATGGACCTCTCGACCGGCAAGCATATCCATGAAACGCGCGAATGGATCATCCGCAACAGCCCGGTGCCGATCGGCACGGTGCCGATTTACCAGGCGCTGGAAAAGGTCAACGGCAAGGCCGAAGACCTGACCTGGGAAATCTACCGCGACACCCTGATCGAACAGGCCGAGCAGGGCGTGGACTACTTCACCATCCACGCCGGCGTGCTGCTGCGCTACGTGCCGATGACGGCGCGCCGCCTGACCGGCATCGTCTCGCGCGGCGGCTCGATCATGGCCAAGTGGTGCCTGGCGCACCACAAGGAATCGTTCCTGTACACGCATTTCGAAGACATCTGCGCCATCATGAAAGCCTACGATGTGTCCTTCAGCCTGGGCGACGGCCTGCGCCCGGGCTCCATCTACGACGCCAACGATGAAGCCCAGCTGGCCGAACTGAAGACCCTGGGCGAGCTGACCGAGATCGCCTGGAAGCACGAAGTGCAGGTCATGATCGAAGGCCCCGGCCACGTGCCGATGCAGCTCATCAAAGAGAACATGGACTTGCAGCTGGAGCAGTGCGGCGAAGCGCCGTTCTACACCCTGGGGCCCCTGACCACCGACATCGCGCCCGGCTACGACCACATCACCTCGGGCATCGGCGCCGCGCAGATCGGCTGGTACGGCACCGCCATGCTGTGCTACGTGACGCCCAAGGAGCACCTGGGCCTGCCCAACAAGGCCGACGTCAAGGACGGCATCATCACCTACAAGATCGCGGCCCACGCGGCCGACCTGGCCAAGGGCCATCCGGGCGCGCAGATCCGCGACAACGCCCTGTCCAAGGCGCGCTTCGAATTCCGCTGGGACGACCAGTTCAACCTGGGCCTGGACCCGGACAAGGCGCGCGAATTCCACGACGAGACCCTGCCCAAGGATTCGGCCAAGGTGGCCCATTTCTGCTCCATGTGCGGCCCCCATTTCTGCTCCATGAAGATCACCCAGGAAGTGCGCGACTACGCGGCCGCGAACGGCCTCGATTCGGGCAGCGCGCTGCAGAAAGGCATGGAGGTCAAGGCCATCGAGTTCGTGAAAAACGGCGCCGAGCTGTATCGCAAGGCATGAGCATGATCGACATCGAAGTGAACGGCGAAGCGCACCGCATCGGGCCGGGCACCACGCTGGCCGAGCTGCTGGTGGCGCTCGAGCTGCCCGGCCAGGCGCTGGCGCTGGCGGTCAACCGCAGCGTGGTGCCGCGCCAGCAGTGGACCGAACGGCGCCTGCAGGCGCGCGACCGGATTGAAATCGTGCGCGCCATCGGCGGCGGCTAAACCATCAAAGGAAGAATCAACATGCATGACGACGACACCCTGACCATCGCAGGAAAGCAGTACCGCTCGCGCCTTCTCGTGGGCAGCGGCAAATACAAGGACCTGGCGCAAACGCGCGAGGCCACCGACGCCGCCGGCGCCAAGATCGTGACCGTGGCGATCCGCCGCGTGAACATCGGCCAGGACCGAAACGCCCCCAGCCTGCTGGACGTGCTGCCGCCGGACCGCTACACCATCCTGCCCAACACGGCCGGCTGCTACAACGCCAAGGACGCGGTGTACACCCTGCAGATGGCGCGCGAACTCCTCGGCGGGCGCAAGCTGGTCAAGCTGGAAGTGCTGGGCGACGAGAAAACCCTGTTCCCGCACATGCCGGAAACCCTGGTCGCGGCCGAAGCGCTGGTGCGCGACGGCTTCGACGTCATGGTCTACTGCAGCGACGACCCGATCCAGGCCCGCATCCTCGAACAAATCGGCTGCGTGGCCATCATGCCGCTGGCGTCCCTGATCGGTTCGGGCATGGGCATCCTCAATCCCTGGAACCTGTCGCTGATCATCGAGCAGGCCAGGGTGCCGGTGCTGGTCGACGCCGGCGTGGGCACCGCGTCGGACGCGGCGATCGCCATGGAACTGGGCTGCGACGGGGTGCTGATGAACAGCGCCATCGCCGGCGCGCGCGATCCGGTGCGCATGGCCGGCGCCATGCGCATGGCGGTGCAGGCCGGGCGCGAAGCCTTCCTGGCCGGGCGCATGGCGCGCCGCTTCGCCGGCGTGCCTTCGTCGCCGATGGCCGGGCGCGTCGCGTGAGGCGGCCCACGGTGCTGGTGTTCTCCGGCCTCGATCCTTCGGGCGGGGCGGGGATGGCGGCCGACCTGGGCGCCATCGCCGCCCAGGGCGCGCACGCGCTGCCGGTGCTGACCGCGCTCACCGTGCAGGACCAGAACCATGTGTACGCCGTGGAGCCCGTACCCGGCGACCTGATCGCGCGCCAGGTCGGCGCCCTGGTGTGCGCCACCCGCATCGACGCGGTCAAGATCGGCATCCCCGGCAGCCGCGCGAATGCCGACACCATCGCCGCCATCGTCATGCGCCTGCGCGAAGATTATCCCGCGCTGCCGGTGGTGCTCGACCCGGTGCTGGCCAGCGGCCATGGCGATGCACTGGGAACGGGCAATGCGGTCGACGCGCTGGCGCCGCTGCTGGCGCTTGCCAGCGTGGCGGTGCCCAACCTGGCCGAGGCGTCCGCGCTCGACACCTCGCTGTGCGCGCACGTGCTGGTCACGGGCGGGCACGCCGAGGGGCAGTACGTGACCAACCGCTGGCGCGGCGACGGCCAGGCGCGCGAATGGCACTGGGAACGCTTGCCGGGCCAGTTCCACGGCAGCGGCTGCACCCTGGCAGCCGCGATCGCGGGCCGGCTGGCCTTGGGCGAACCGGTCGAGACGGCGCTGGAACGGGCCCAGGCCTACGTCCAGCGCACGCTGGCGGCCGCGTTCTCCATCGGACCCGGGCAACGCATTCCGCAGCGCTCGCCTTCCTTCTTCATCCACTAAGGACATCACCATGCGCGGCCTCTACCTGGTCACCCCCAACTGGACCGACACCGGGCGCATGCTGGCCTGCACGCGCGCCGCCCTCGAAGGCGGCGCCGCCCTGGTCCAGTACCGCAACAAGGACGCCGGCGCGGAACTGCGGCGCGAGCAGGCCACCGAGCTGCTGGCCCTGTGCCGCCAGTACGCGCGCCCGCTGGTCATCAACGACCACCTGGCCCTGTGCGCCGAACTCGATGCCGACGGGGTGCACGTGGGCGGCACCGACGCGTCGGTGGCCGAGGCGCGGGCCCTGCTCGGACCGGACAAGATCGTCGGCGCCTCCTGCTACGGGGACCTGGCGCTGGCACATGCCGCCGCGCGGTCGGGCGCCAGCTACGCGGCCTTCGGCGGCTTCTATCCCTCGCTGGTCAAGCAATACAGCTTTTCCACCGCGCCGGAGATCGTCACCCGTGCGCTGGACGAGATCGCGCTGCCGCTGGTGGTCATCGGCGGCATGACCCCGGCCAATGCCGCGCCGCTGGTGGCGCGCGGCGCCCACATGGTGGCGGCCATCACCAGTGTTTACACGGCGGACGACCCGCGCGACGCGGCGCGCGCCTTCGGCCGGTTGTTTGCACCGTGAATGCGGGACTGGCCGTATAATCGGTTGACAATTCGGACACAGGACTGAACCAGCCATGACTTCCGCACCAGCCGCCAAACGCCGCATCCTGATCGTCGACGACGACCCCCACCTGCTGCAGTTTCTCACTGAAGTCATCGGCCATGCCGGCTACGACACGCTGACCGCCAATTCGGGCGAAGCGGCGCTGGCCCAGGTGGCCAAGGGCGAACCGGACATGGCGCTGCTCGACATCACCATGCCCGGCATGAGCGGGCTGGAACTGGCGGCCCAGCTCAAGGCGAGCAGTTCGGTGCCCTTCATGTTCCTGTCCGCGGTGGACGATGCCGAATCGGCGCGCCAGGCTGCCGCGCACGGCGCGGTCGGCTACCTGGTCAAGCCGGTCGACGCCGCCCACCTGATGCCGGCCTTCGAAGCGGGACTGGCGCGCGCCGACGACATCCGCCAGCTGCGCCGCACCGAAACCAATCTGAACGCCGCGCTGGCCGCCGGCCGCGAAACCAGCCTGGCCGTGGGCCTGCTGATGGGGAAATTCCAGACCGACCGCAACACCGCCTTCGAAGTGCTGCGCGACCATGCCCGTTCGAGCCGGCGCAAGATCAATGAAGTGGCCGACCAGTTGCTGGCGGCCGAAGAAACCCTGAACAGCTTGCACGCGGGCTTTGCCAACCGCCTCAAGAGCAAGTAAGCAATATTAACGGCGCGCCATCGTGCTCGAAAAAATATTTCGCAACACCGCACAACGACTCGGGTTTTTCATGTAGCATAGTTTCGTCAATGTAATAAATATTGCTTTGATGCTTGCGACAGCCCCGCTCCCTGCTGCCGCCCAGGCGCCGCCTTTCCCCTGCGGCCGATGATGTATCCCGGCCCAGCACCGCCGATTGCTCCCCGACCATGTCCGACCGCCAGCCCGCCAGGGCCGCCGCATTGCGCCGTGATATCGGGATTTCGATCGACAGATTCCGAAAGGAGGTCGCCATGAAAACGACCAGCTACCGAAAAAAATGCAACAACTGTCCGTGTGGTCAGGTGTATGGCTGTGCCTTGCGCAGCGCCCATGCGCATACGCCGGCGCGCCATTTGGCGCAGGCAACGCTGTCGCCGGGACCCGGCTGCGCGGCCAACGACAGCCCGCGCATGCGCACCATTCCGCGCGTGCTGCATATCGACGCCGACGCATCGAGCGCGCTGGTGCTGTCGACCATCCTGATCCCGCAGGCGCACGTCACCTGCGTGCCGACCCTGGAAGAGGGGCGCCGGGCCTTGCTCGAACAAGTGTTTTCGCTGGTCGTGATCGACCCCAGCCTGCCCGACGGCGACGCAGCCACGCTGCTGCCTTACCTGGCCGGCACCCCGATGCTGGTGTACGCGGCCAGGCAGCCCGACTGGCGTCCGGCAACGACCTACCTGCCCAAACCCTGGACCTCGGCGCGCGAGCTGTGGGTGACCATATCGGGCTTGCTGGGCATTCCCCATGGCGAAGCGGCGGGAGACTGAGATGAACGGCGAACTGAAAAAAATTCTGTACGTGGAAGACGACCTGCACGTACGCACCACGGCCAAGCTGGTCCTCGAAGTGATCGGCAAGTTCGACGTGCGCGACTGCGGCTCGGGCCGCGAAGCCCTGCGCGCCGCGCTCGACTTCTATCCCGACCTGATCCTGCTGGACGTGCTGATGCCCGAACTCGATGGCGTGAACACGCTCGACTTGCTGCGCCGCATACCGCACCTGCGCGATACGCCGGCCATGTTCGTGACCGGGATGACCAATCCGGCCGACATCGCGCGCTACGTGGAAGCGGGCGCCATCGGCGTGATCCCGAAACCGGTGATCCCGCTGCGCCTGGCCGGGCAGCTGAACACGCTGTGGAACGAACACCGGCCCGCCGCGACATTCTGATACGTCATTCCCGCGCAGGCGGGAATCCATAGCACCTTCGATATGTTGAGGTGCCATGGATTCCCGCCTGCGCGGGAATGACGGTTGGGGATGGACTTGCTATGATGTGCGCTCCCCACATCACAGGCAAGGACCATCATGAAGACCAAGGCAGCGATTGCATGGAAAGCGGGCCAGCCGCTGACGATCGAAGAAGTCGACCTCGCAGGCCCGCGCGAAGGCGAAGTCCTGGTGGAAATCAAGGCCACCGGGATTTGCCACACCGACTACTACACGCTCTCGGGCGCCGACCCGGAAGGCATCTTCCCGGCGATCCTGGGCCATGAAGGCGCCGGCATCGTGGTCGACGTCGGCCCGGGCGTGAAGAGCATCCGCAAGGACGACCACGTCATTCCGCTGTACACGCCGGAATGCCGCCAGTGCAAATTCTGCCTCTCACAAAAGACCAACCTGTGCCAGTCGATCCGCTCGACCCAGGGGCGCGGCCTGATGCCGGACGCCACCAGCCGCTTCTCGCTCGACGGCAAGCCCATCTTCCACTACATGGGCACCTCGACCTTTTCGAACTACGTGGTGGTGCCGGAGATCGCGCTGGCCAAGGTGCGCTCCGACGCCCCCTTCGACAAGATCTGCTACATCGGCTGCGGCGTGACCACCGGCGTGGGCGCGGTGCTGTTTACGGCCAAGGTGGAGGCGGGCGCCAACGTGGTGGTGTTCGGGCTGGGCGGGATCGGCCTGAACGTGATCCAGGCGGCGCGCATGGTCGGCGCCGACAAGATCATCGGGGTCGACATCAATCCGGCGCGCCAGGAGATCGCGCGCAAATTCGGCATGACGCACTTCATCAATCCGACGGAAGTGGACAATGTGGTGGACGCCATCGTGCAGCTGACCGATGGCGGCGCCGACTACAGCTTCGAATGCATCGGCAACGTGACCACGATGCGCCAGGCGCTCGAGTGCTGCCACAAGGGCTGGGGCCAGTCCATCATCATCGGCGTGGCGGCGGGCGGGCAGGAAATTGCGACGCGGCCGTTCCAGCTGGTGACGGGACGGGTCTGGAAAGGCTCGGCCTTCGGCGGCGCGCGCGGGCGCACCGACGTCCCGAAGATCGTGGACTGGTACATGGAAGGCAAGCTCAACATCGACGACCTGATCACCCACCGCCTGCCGCTCGAGCGCATCAACGAAGGCTTCGACCTGATGAAGAGCGGCGAATCGATCCGCTCGGTGGTTCTCTACTAAGCCAAGCCGGCATTCCTTCTCTCTCTCTCTTCCCGCTCTTTCCTCTCTGCAGGGGACTGTCCCAGGTTTTGGGGAAACAAGTTTCCCCAAAACCTGGGACAGTCCCCTGCAGAAGGGCAAGAAGGGCAAGAAGGGCAAAACTTTCTCGCCTGGACGACGGTTTCGACCGTCCATCGCATTCTTCCCGCAGCCTCCCGCATCTTTGTCTAGAGTGACTACTCCGGCGCGCTCGCCTGTCGCCGGGAAGTAGAAAAATAGTTCTAGACAATTTGATCTAGATATTTTATTCTAGATCCAACGATACGGAGAGCCCATGAATTCACCAGCACCGATGTTTGCAGGACACGCGCCATGAGTGCGCTGCTGCCGGCCGTCGTGCCCAGCCTGGCCTGGGCCTTGCTCGATTTCGTCTGGCAAGGCTTGCTGGTGGGCTGGGGCGCCGGGATCGGCTTTGCCCTGCTGCGCAAGGCGCGCCCGCAAACCCGCTATGCCTTCGGCTGCGCCGCGATGCTGCTGTGCCTGGCGCTGCCGCTGGCCGGCACCGTCGGGCGCGTCATCGATACGCAGGCGGCCACCACCATGCTGCCGCTGGCCACGGCCGGCGCCGGCC
>Ga0187844_10000100_pt1 | contig 62365 bp, 70 predicted proteins | sample SpaLakP09_SKY_50_FD_134517 | JGI IMG/M metagenome (GOLD analysis project Ga0187844, IMG submission 134517) | Oligotrophic lake water microbial communities from Sparkling Lake, Wisconsin, USA - SP09_SKY_50 | ecosystem: Environmental > Aquatic > Freshwater > Lake | place: USA: Sparkling Lake...
AAGGTGAACATAGCAGAGCCTGGTTGAGGACGGCCAATGTACCCGCCTACTTCTTCAACGATACAAGTAGGCTTGTCCAAGTGATAATAGATCTCTTTTAATCTCGCACAGATATCTGGCTCAGTTTCTGGCATTTTGATAGCGCGTACCCCGTAGGCTAGTTTCCAAGCTATCCCGCCCGATTTCCCCGGATCGATAGCAATGAACTCTTTTGGATGGTTCATAAGATTCTAATTTTTTCCTTAACTTTTTCCCGGCTCAGCCAAGCCGAGAGGTCTGATTCGGTCACTCGCGGGCGTCCACCCGCTTTGGAGTGCGGCAGGGGATTTACCGCCCTGCGGAAATAATTCTGAATAGATCTGCGGGAAACGCCGAGACGTTTCATTAAATCTGGAATTCTGTAAATGGATTCGTGTGGAAGAGTTTTCGGCCATCCATTTTCGTCTACTGGCTCAAGCTCGACAGCTAGGTGTCCACTGGGCATTGTTAACACTCTGACGGACTTTGTTTCGAGGACGAGTTTCATTGGCGGTCTGTCTTTTGTAAGTTCTGGAACTTACAAGTCCAGCACTTTTTGAGATATTTTTTAATCGATAAGTTTCGTATCATTTTAGGGTTTGTACGAGTAGTAGTAATTCACAGCAAGCAAACTATAAGGTGTTTAACACCATGTGTTTAGGGTGTTTAACACCCCTAAAACTATTTTAGTTTTTACCGAGTGTCTGGTATGAGGACTAATGCCCAACAAGCGTCACCCAACCCGAAAATACATTGGTTTTTGGGGAACGAGTTTTTTAAAACAAAAATTAGTAATGCTTGCGACGCAGAAAAAAATGACACTGTCGCGTCTTATGACTAAAGTATTATGGAAACATCTAGAAAAATATAAACTTCTGGTCTTGTTTTTTTACGACCTCTAACTCAATTCAAAAAAAAAACTATTTCTGTTTTTCGTTTTTCTGTTCCTGTCTTTTGTCCCACTCCTTCAGCAACAATGCTCGAATATATTCCGAAGTAGACTGGCCTCGGCTTTCGGCTTCTTTGGCCACCCAAACAAGCAGGTGTTTTTGTAAAACAAATGTTGCGGTTGTCTGATTAGGCTTTCTGTGATTTGGCATGGCCTTTAATGGGAATTACGTTGTCGACCAACTTTGGTCGTATTTCAAAGTATTTCTTTGCTACCTCCTGGTTTAAAGACTCACCATTTACGGTGATGGTCTTATATGTTCCCAAAAGCATCCCTGGGGAGTGACCGCAGGCGAGGGCAGTTTGGGCAGCGTTCTGGGTGTATGCGAGGTGATACGAAGCAAATGAATGTCTCATACCATTGTCGATCCACTTCGATGGCAGTCTCGGGTTTTCCTGAGACGCCAACCAAGGAGAAATTAAAGTCGTTGGGTAACGTGATTTTGTTGAAGCAAGAATGTTTCCCTTAAGATCCTTATAGGGGGCAAGCCATTCAGCAAGGTTTGGCATAAGGGGAGCCAATCGACTTTGATTGGTCTTAGTGATTTCTCGGTCAAGACGAATGTTGCCGCCAACCCAATCGATGTTTTCCCACTTCAAGCGCGCCAGCTCGGCAGAACGAATGCCAGCAAACAATCCGATCGCAAGGAAGGGGACGAGGTTCTTATCGCACAAGGTGAGCATCGCCTCGGCCTGTTCGGCGGAGTAAATCTCAACGGGTGGCTTTTTGAATTTAATCTCCTCTGATTTCTCGGCAGCGTGTTTACGCTCGTCGGACAAATAGCCTTTTCTACGGGCGTAGTTAAACAGGACGATAATTGCTGAACGCTGATTGTGCCTAGTGCGAGGAGCGTAGGTAGGGTCGGCAAGGTACTCGTCGATATCGTGTGGAGTTACCAGGGAGATAGGCTTGGACATTTTTGAAGCAAACCGCCTTAAGAGAGCTCGCATTGTGATCTTCTGAGAATTGGAGTTAAGTGAGCTTTCGTTTTTGGCCAGGAACTCTTCCACGAGTGCTGGAACACGGATTTCCTTCGTTTCTGCTGGATTGGTTTGGAGATAGGCTTTTACCGCCCGGTCGAGAGGGACGCCGTTGAGCATCGTTTCGCAGGCTCGATAGTATTGGAGATCCCGCATAGTAATTCCCTCGGCTGGCAAAGCTGATCCGTCAGCCAGTTGCTCCACGATTACTTTTGCCTCTCGCTTGGCTTCGGCAAGAGACGCCAGCCCGCGGCGCATTCTTTGTTTTCCCACCCTCCAGCACACGAAATAAGTGAAATATTTGTCACGAACTTTGCACTCGTAGATGCGAACTTCAGCCCAACCTTTCTTAATAATCAGCGCTTTCATTTCTTGACAGATAGTATTGACAGTCTTGACCAACGCAAAGGAAATCTTTGCCTATTTTTGCCGATTGCGTTTCCGAGGTTTCCTATGTATTCTGCTTTTACTGAAGGGCTTATCGGAAATTGTTGGAAGTTAGTAACTTACAGAAGCGGGGTCATAGCTCAATTGGCAAAAAGTAGAAAGCACTGACAAACAGCTAATTACCGAAATCAATTAAAAATTCTTGACGTTTTCTTGACCGATTTTAATCTCGCAATTGAGTGTGAACCAAGGTTTTGAGAGATATGGCCGAGTCTGGCCCGCTGGAACCACCGACGTAACAATCGAGTTAGTGGCCTTCCGCGAAAACTTTTCTCCAGAGCGGGGAGGTTTGGGCAAATATGCGCATTTTCGCAACGTTGTTGAATTACTTTGGCCTTACGACAAGAAGAAAAACAAAGGCGGTTTCCAATGGAACCCTTGGGCGGAAAGAATATTTGAAGCCGCCTGTCAGCATAATTATCTCGGCGTCTCGGGTCCGAAATCTTCAAGCAAAACTCATTGCATTGGCATCTGGGGTTTAGTCAATTGGCTCTGTGATCCTTTTAACACATTAGTTTTGGTCACCACAACGTCGGTTCGTGAGGCTCGCAAAAGAATGTGGGGAGTAATCCGTGAGAGGCACATTCAAGTCCCAGGACTCCCCGGTAAGATTATCGATTCAATGGGCAAACTCATTATGGAGGAGGCTGGAAGTGATCGGTCTTCTATTACGCTTATCCCTTCGGCCAAGGATAAGGAGAAGGAAGCAACCGAGAAGCTGATCTGATTAAAGAACAAAAGAGTGTTCTTGCTAGTGGACGAGGCCACGGACGTATCGCCAGCCATCTTCGAGGCCATTCATAACCTCGACTCCAACCCCTATTTCCAATGTATCGCCCTTGGAAACTTCGCCTCTGCATACGACCCTTTTGGTCAGTTTATTACCCCGACGGTTACTTGGAACGGGGTAAACGCTGAGATGGACGAGTGGGACACTACCCGAGGCAAATGCATCCATCTCGACGGGGAGCGAACACCCAATATCGACTCAGACGACGAGTGGCCATTCCTACTCACAACCAAGCAACTTCGCGAGGCAAGGGATTACCAAGGGGAAAACTCGCTATCATACTGGCGGTTCATCCGTTCTTTCCCATCCCCCATCGGGGCAGAGCAGAACATTTATTCAGAAGCCGATATCCGAAGATACGAAGGTGAGGCACTACCCATATGGGATGGGTCTCCTACCAAGGTTGCGGGGTTTGACCCAGCCTTCACCAACGGGGGAGATCGAAGCGTTTTGTACATCGGCTCTTACGGGAAGACGAATGTAGGGGTACCTGCGGTATCCTTTGGGAAGTCTTATCTTTTGCGGGAAGACTCTACCAAGGCTAATGAGCCTAGAAACTTTCAGATTGCCCGCCAGGTGCGTGAAATATGCGAAAAGGAGGGAGTTAGGCCGGAACACCTTGCGGTCGATGCTACCGGCGCTGGAGACCCGTTTTGTGACATCTTAAGCGAAATGTGGTCACCAAGGATCTTTAGGGTCAAGTTTGGCGAAAAGCCTACAACAATGCCAACAAGCGGGGTGTCCCCTGTTAAGGCTAACGAGAAGTTTACGAATCGAGTTACAGAACTTTGGTATGTTGGTGTAGAATTTTTGAGGTCGGGGCAGCTCAAGGGAATTACTTCGGATCTCGCCAGGGAGCTTACTGCTCGAAAATACAGCACGTCTTCAGGCGGAAAGTTGGTGGTAGAGCCTAAAAAGGACATGAAAGCCAGGATGGGCAAATCTCCCGACTTAGCAGATGCCGCTTTTCTTATGTTGGACATCTGTCGTCAAAGACTGAACGCCTACGCTGGGGGCAAGCTCGTTATGAATCGGGGAGAAGGATGGCTGAAATCAGCTATAAAATTAGACGTAAGCTCGTTTGGAGATCGTCAAATCCTTGGAGCTTAAACACCTCTTGACGAAAATCCGTCAATGTTAGACTAGCTGGATAGTGTCTATCGAACTCGAGACGATCTCCGATTCTGGGAAAGCCCCTAGGACAAGAATTAAGGACGCCAAAAGCGCTCATGCAATTTACACGTCCATACGGAACGCCGACGATGCCTCGTCAATCGATCGTCAAAAAATTCAGTCGATGCTCGACGGAGAGCCGCCGTATTCACCTCAACAGTTAAAGTCATTGGGGCAGGGGTATCGTGCAAATTTAAACTTTGGTGAGGCTGCCGCAGCTCTCGAAACATCCCTTTCTGCTTATTCCGATTTAGTTAATTCCGTTGATAGGCTGGCCTCGGTGAAAACATCCGAGGGAGATCCCGCCCAGAGGGTAGAGTGGGAAAGCATCATTGCCGAAGAGTTCCACCGAACAATAACGGATTGGGACGAGTTTTTCTATAAGCAACAAATGCTGGCACATCAATTTGTCTCGCAGGGTGTTGGCGTTGCTTACTTCGAGGATAACCGCAGTTGGAAGTGGAGCGTGTGCGGTCTCAAAGACTTTAAAGTTCCACGCGGAACACCCGCCTGCGACACCAAGGTCGAGGTAGCCACAATCGAGCGACATTACCTAGTCGGTGAGTTGTACCAATTTATTGAGAACCCAAAGATTGCGACTGAACTTGGCTGGAACGTGGAAGAAACTCGCAGAGCCATTCTGTTATCCACGGACAATGGGACAAGTTCCAATTCTCGCGATTGGGAGCGTCTGCAAGAAGAGCTTAAAAACAATGATCTGATGTACTCTCATGCACGATCCAAAATTGTTCGGTGCGTCCACTATTTCGTCAAGGAATTCGATGGGACGATCTCCCACTACATTGGTACTCGGGCTGGAGATACTGATGATTTTCTATTTAAGAAGCCAAGTCGATTCCAACACGCAAATGAGGCTTTTGTATTATTCTCCTACGGGATCGGCACGAATGGTCTTCTCCATAGTGTGAGAGGCTTGGGCTACAAGCTGTTCCCCTTCATCCAGCTTTCTAATCGTATGCGGAACGCAATTGTCGACGGAGCTATGCTCTCTTCCGCCTTGATGATCCAGCCAGCTACTGGTGAAGACGTCAGCAACCTTTCTTTGATGTACAATGGCCCGCTCTCAATTCTGCCTCCCGGTATTAATGTTGTTGATAAAACTATGCCTAATCTGGCTGGTAATGTTCTTCCGATTGTCCGAGATCTTGAAGTTGTCCGTCAAAACAATACTGGTACTTATAATCCAAAACAGGTTATGCCCGACGGGGATGCTCGAACTGCAACCGAAGTTCAAGCTCAACTTGCACAGCAATCGCTTCTGTCGGCTCAGGCAATGAACCTTTATTATATCCCTTTCCAGAAGCTCCTCGCCGAGCAGTTCCGACGTCTGGCTACTGTGAATTATCGTTCTGACGAGCCAGGTGGCGAAGAGGCTATTGCTTTCCGCAAGAGGATTGAAGCTCGTGGTGTGCCTTGGAAGGCAGTTCAGAAGGTGTATCGTGTTCAAGCTGTTCGAGCGATTGGGGCTGGAAGCCCCGGAGCCCGTATGCTGGCCTTTAACGAATTTATGGCGATTATGCCGAGGTTTGACGAGGTGGGTCAGAGAAATCTTATTCGTGACAGGGTAGCCGCAAGAGTTGGTTACGATCAGGTCGATCGATACCTACCTAAGGGGGAAGTAGAACGCATTCCGATTGATGCCAAAATTGCGGAACTCGAAAACGATGCGATGCAAGGTGGCCGTGGCGTAAGCGTAAATCCTTGTGAAAACCACGCAGTCCACGCCAAAGTTCACTTGGAAGACGCAAATCGTTTCTTGCAGGCTCTGCAACAGAATCAGGTCGACCCTAAAGTTGCGATGTCATATTTACAAGTACAGTACCCGCATAGCACGGCACACGTTGAACAGTTGGCTTCAGACCCCTCAAGAAGAGAGGAAGTTGGAGTAGCAAAACAGATTCTCAATCAGATGCGGGAAGCCGTTGAGAATATCGGCAAACAACTCGCTGCCCAAGCGCAAAGAGAGGCGAGAGCTCGAGCCTCAGAGCAGGGCGGTCAAGTTGACCCCAAGACACAACTAGCAATTCAGAAAGCTCAAATTGACTCTCAAATTAAACTTCAAGAATCCCAACTAGATCAAAGGCTCAAGGCGGCCGATGTTCAGCAGAAAATGGCAATTAGAGATGCGGAAGCCGCCCAGAAGATACGACAGAAAAGTCTTGCCTAAATAGTATTGACCTTCTAGCGTCAAGACACAATGAAAATACAAGATTGGGCGAAACGAGAAGATCTTCAATTAGAATGGAAAAATCTCTGGGATAACAACGAGACACTTAAAAAAGGTTTAGATGTTTTAAAGGATGTTGCTCTACCAGCCGAGGGAAGAGCTCCGCAAGGTGTTGATACGATTCAGTACAATGCCTTGATGAATGCACGTCGCGAAGGGTATTACGATGCTCTCCGTAACATCGAGGCTCTGAAAGAAATTGTTAAACCAAACGTAGTCAATCCAGAACCTTGGGAAAACCTCAAAAAGGAAGATTAATTTATGTCCACAGAAACCGTAGCGGCACCCGAAGCAGTCTCGCAACCAACAGCTCCAGCAACACCGACTCCTGCACCAGCGCCAGTTGTTTCTTTTGCTGACGCACTCGACAAAGCTTTAGGGGTAAGCGAACCGTCTAAAACCCCCATCAATGAAAAGGCGGCGGCTAAAGCTGTAAAAGCAGAGCCCGCCCCAACACCAGCTCCAGTTGCCAAGGTTGAGGAACCGAAGTCTGAAACCAAAACTCCAGCATCGATCCTTGATAAGCTTGGTACTTTAGGGATAGAACCCAAGGAAGAGGTAAAGACAGAGACTAAGCCAGAAGAACCTTTGGCAGAAGTAAGCCAAGAAGCATCTACTCCGGCCGCACAGACTGCCTTTGCCAAACTGACTAAAGAGTTGAGGGAAGCAAAAGCCAAACTCAAAGACTTTGAGTCCAAAGTCGCTAATCGCACTGAGGCTGTTGAGGATAAGGGAGGGGATGTCAAAACCGATTCTCAGCTTTCTGAGTACCAAGCGAAAATTGAGCAGTTCCAAAAAGAGCGGGACGAGCTTGAGGGCGAGTTGAGGATTTCAAGGGTAGAGGCTACTCGCGAGTACAAAACCACAATTGGCGAACCGATTAAACAAACTACCCAGACGATTACGGATATCGCAAAAGTATACGAACTTAAAGCCTCCCCAATTCTGGATGCTGCACTAGAAACCGATGGGGCGAAGCGGAGAACCCTCCTCAAGGAACTTACGAGTGAGATGGATCCCGTAGACGCTTTGGCCGTAAGAACTAAAGTTGATGAGTTGGCGTTACTTAATGCCAAGCGTGATGAAGTCGTTCGAGAAAGCAAATCAGCTTTAGAGGCAATTGCCAAGCGCGATGCCGAAGCAGAAAAGGCAAGCCGTGATCAGTACGATCAAGAAGCTAGGAAAGCTTTTGGAGACGTCTGGAATTCCTTTCAGGAGGAGATGCCTTTGCTCAAAAAGATTGAAGGCAACGAACCTTGGAATAAAACGATCGACGAACTCCGCTCAAATGCCGAGAAGCTGGATTCCGAGCCGCTGGACCACAAGCAGAGAGCTGCCTTAACTTATCAGGCGGTTACCCTCCCACTAGTTGTGCAGGTATTCAAAGATTACGTATCTAAAACCAATCAGGAACTCGCGAGCCTCAAGGACAATTTGTCTGAGTATCGGAAAGCAACCCCTGGTGTTGGCTCTGGCGCGGCACCAGCCAAGTCGGAAAAACTTGATAAAGGTCTTAGCTTCTTAGAAGCCCTCGAAAAAGGTTTGTAATCCGTGGACGATACGCCCTTCGTAAACGATGGGGCAGACACGTCCTTGCGGAAGGCGGTCAGTCTCCTTAACAAGATTGAGGCTAAGACTGGGTCGGCCACCATTACTGGCCCAGTCACGGTCACTAACGAAGTTGAGATTAAAAACGATGCGAACAATCCTCTACCCGTAAGCGACAACAACGGTTCTCTGACCGTTGACGGCACAGTCGAACTTGGCTCAACGAGTCTTGCTGCCCTAGAGAACATCAGCGTCACCTTTCCAGCGACTCAGAATGTAAATGTCACCAATGCTGGGTTAAGTGTTTCGGTATCGAATCTTCCGGCGACTCAGCCCGTCTCGCTTGCCTCAGTTCCTTCGCACCCAGTCACTGGCACGTTTTGGCAAGCTACTCAGCCCGTCTCCCTAGCCTCCGCTCCCGTTACCCCAGTCACTGATAACGGCGGATCATTGACTGTGGATGGGACAGTCACTGTCAACGACATGACCAGCGGGAACGCAAAGACAAAAGTCGTAGATTCAGCCGGAGCTGACGTGTCCTACATTACTGCTGGCACGGCTGGAACTCCGTCTCCAAATGTGCTTACCGTGCAGGGGATTAGTGGCGGAGTTTCTCTGCCTATCTCTGGCACGGTGACGGCGAACCTTTCCGCAACAGACTTTTCTGAGCTTGAAAACATCGCTATAAACACACAGAGTCTTTCCTCCATTGGTGGAACCTACGAATCAGCCGCCACGACAGACACTGGAACGTTTTCAGTCTTAGCATTTATCAAACGTGGAATGCAGAATTGGACAAGCCTTCTTGCAAAAATTCCAGCTCTTGTTTCTGGAAGAATTCCAGTTGATGGGTCTGGTGTAACTCAACCAATCTCGGCTTCTTCGCTCCCACTTCCATCTGGTGCTTCGACTGCGGCTAAACAACCAGCTCTTGGGACTGCTGGAACTCCCTCATCCGACGTAATCACTGTTCAAGGAGCTTCTGCTGGAACAGCTTTAAATACTAAGGAAACTCAGCCTACTGGTGATTACGTTATTAACTCTGGTCCGTTAAGTTTTGTCGCACCTAATAATGTTGTCACCACGACCTCAACTTTCGACGCAGGAGCAAATGCGGATTATGTAGTGCTCTCCGCTAGTTTTGGTGGGCCAAGTGGTGGACATCTAATTGATGTATCAACCGACGGTACTTATTGGCAAAGCGGAACATACAATTCAATCTATTATGATGCGCCAGCATTAAGTTCGACTGATACATATAGTTACAGAGGAGCGACCGGTTCATTGTACGGAGGCACCCAAACCAGCTATTCCGGACGTTATATTATAAACTGCGTCCAGGCTGTTCCTTTTCAGAACTATTCTGCAAGTTTCCGTTATTTTAGAATTACAACAGCGGCTACATACGGTTCGCTTAGGTACAGGTTTACATCTTACAAAAGTATTAAAAACTCGATTACTGGGGCTAACGCCGGATCAATAACAACCGTCAATGGACGTGTTGACGTTGGTTATGTTTCGGCCTTACCAACGCTTAGTGCGACTGTTACTCAAGCAACAGCTACAAACTTAAAGACTCAGGCTGAAAACTACCAAGGGGGGACTGCTGTTGGGTCTGCTAATCCTCTCCAAGTCACTCTTGCAAATACTGCGGCCAACGCAACAGCCGTTAAAGTTGACGGATCTGCCGTAACTCAACCAGTTAGCGGAACCGTTACGATTAATAATTCTCAAGGTGCAACCGTAACTCAGAGCACGTTTACTAGTACAACTGCATCTACTTCCTTGGTTGCAGCGAGTGCAAATAGAAAAACCCTAACGGTTTTCAACGAAGGAGCAGGGATGCTTTACGTTTCAGTCGGAGCAACGTGTACAAGTACCTCTTATCAGGTGAGGCTGTCAGCCGGGGACTACTGGGAGTGTCCGTCCAATCAAACTTCACTGGCTCACACGGCAGTGTTTGCTACATCCGGAAATGCTAGAGTAACAGAAGTGGTTTAATACCTATGCTAGAAAAAGCACCAGTTCGTCCGCCTTTCCCGATGTCTGGGTACAACGCGAGCAATAAACGAACTTATGCTCCCGATGGTTGCTGGGATTACTTTAGTACCGGTGGTGGTGGCACAATCTCATCGGTCCTTGGGCAAATGACACTATTCCCCTTTTACATTAGATATGACGTTCCAGCTAGTGCTCTTGAAATGAAAAGTTCCTATGCAGCAAACGGCTACGGCACAAGCGGAAACTCAAATACTGCGGTTTGGGGGATGTATCGTGTTGGCTCAAGTTTATATGACTCCTCGCTTTATGAATCCGTAACCATTGTCGATAGCACCTCCACATATATGACTCCGACTAAAACGCAGACGATGTCTCTAGCATACCCGAAAGGATGGTATATTGCTTCGATTGTATTTATCGCTGCAACTGCTGGATCTGGGTCAGTAAGTTCAGCTTTTGCAAAGAATGAACCAGTTTTTGGTTCTCTCACCAATTACTCAATTGCTGGCGCAAGTATGGGACACGTTGGGATTACTGGACAAACATCCGGATTACCCTCAAACCTTAACTCCGTAACACTTTCAAATATATATTACCACGCTCCTATATCTCTAAGATACTGATATGCCCACCGTCCTCCCATTAAAGATCCGTAAAGCTCCGACGATTTACGAGGTCGCTACATTTCACGCAGACACGGCTCCCTTTAAAACCGGCAATCGAGCCAAGCTCCGAACATCCCCACGTACTGGAACGTTTTATTCTAGTGCTGGGTCTGGTAAATATGTTGAAAACTGCGGGGCAACAGGTTTTGAGTTTGTGAAGCCCTCAAGTGGCACACCGACGTATAGATATTACCCAAGTATGAATAGGTATAACTGGAATGACGATTTCATTTATGGGACACCCACATACGCCGACTCTGGCCACTCTAACTATGCTTTTTGGCAGTCTGTATCCCCAAATCTCTATTCGTTTCTCAACACTTATCACTCGGGTGGCTTGCCGACCAACAAGCTTATTAGGGTATGGGTATCCTGGGATAAGTACGTTTCCGTATCTCCTAGAGCTTTTGAGTATTTCCCCGAGCTTGATGAGGAACAGTGGCAATATGAGAAGCGTCGAAGTTACTCGTATCTCGCTACATCTCCCGCTGGTGTTTGCTGTCGGTATGCTATCTTTAGTTAGTTCTTTAACAGATTATCGGCCCGTACTGCTTAAATTCGGTGGAACTGTTGGGAGATACCCAAGACAATACCGAGCCAAGGGCGCAACGCTTTGCGTCAAGGTGTAGAGACTACTGGAGGCTTAGGAAGCCTTAATGACCAGCCTGAACAAGCAGGGTGTCTAACGACATCAAGATATAGTCCAATCCACCCGGTGACGGGTCGGTATAAATGCGATTCTCATTTGGGATCGGGTCAAAGCATAGATTAGGTATTGACAGAATTCAAAGTGAGTTACGATTTCTTTAGCTGTTAGGAATTGGCATGGGCGTACTCGCGGGCCGCCACCGCGTTAGCTAAGACCAAAACGAGCGCGGGCAATAAAAGCTCTGGGATGCCGCCAGGGGAACCAAACATAGGAACTGCCATTACCTTCGGCAATGGACTTACAGTTCTTAACTCACTTTTGAAAGGATATTTAATAATATGGCTACGACTTATACAAATATCGAACAGTTGCTGGTTTCTGAAAGTTCCCGCATCGGTGACGATATTTATCGCAAGACAGTTGATACGAGCCCCTGGCTCAAATTGGTGAAACAAGATGCTTGGCCGGATGAGATGGGCGATTCCGTCTCTGTCTTGGTTTACGAGCGTTCGCTCCCTTACAATACTGACGGGTCTGCTAAAGTTAGCTGGTCCTCTACTGTAACGCAAAACGGTGCCGCCTATGGCTCATCGGATTTTGCGAGTGGGACCAACACCCTCAACAATACTGGAAATGACTCGGCCTCGGCCTCGGCATTCCCCACTTCACCCGCCAGCACCATTGACTTCGGTCAGACGCTTCGGACTTACGGGTTGTTCCACGCGGCACTCGAATCCCCGAACATCTCGCTGAACGATCTGCGCTTCCCGATGAAACGGAAAGAACAGCTCGCCAACATCATGCAGATTCTCACCGAATCTACTACTGAAGTCTGGATTCAGCGCTATCGCGATCAGTACATCTCGATCGCCCAGAACAAGTTGGTGGCTACCACAGACACCACCGCCTATACTGGGTTCGATACAACGATTACTGGTGTTCAGCGTAACACGACTGGTTCAACCTCGGCAGCTCAGTCTTCGGCTGGCTTCTTGAACGGAGCTACTCCGCTCGCTGGTGGAACTCAGTTGACCCAAACCATCCTTGATCGGGTGTATATGGATCTTCTCCGTAACGGAGCGGGTGCAAACGCCTACGATCGGAATAACGGAGCCCCTGTGTTCTTGGCGATTATGTCGCCCGAAACCAGTGACTCCCTAATTCGCGCTAACGCGGATATCCGTCAGGACTTCCGTTGGAGCGATCGGGTTAGCGAATTGCTTGCTCCTCTTGGTGTGCAGCGCAGCTACCGCAACTTCCATCACTTGGTTGATGCGTTTGCTCCTCGCTACAAGATCACAAGCAATGCGTTCGTTCGTGTGTACCCCTTCATCAAGGTTGCAAACGATCTTGGTAACGCCCGCCAAGGCTTCAAGTATGAGCTTAACTCTGAATACTTGAACGCTGCGTGGGAAGATACCATCATCTTTGTTCCCGATGTGTTCACGAGCTTGGTTCCCAAGCCCTTGAGCATCGGTAATGGGATGGAGTTCAACGCACAAAACTATCGTGGTGAGTTCACTTGGAGGAACATCCTCGATCGCGAAAAAAATCCAGATGGCACAGTAGGCTACTTCCGGGCTGTATTCAGCAACGGTGGCAAGCCCATCTTCCCCCATCAGGGCTACGTGATCCGTCACTTGCGCAACACCATCGCCTAATTAGAGAAAGGGGAACATTTATATGCCTCTTCCTATCTCTAATAAAACGCTGGATCAAGTTGAAGCAGCCAACATTCGTGCCGCCCTTAACGGCGGCTCGGATTGGGGCACTTCTGGAACCACGATTGCTTCCGTTGGAGCCGCTACGGGTGGTGCTGCCACTACCCTCAGTGCTCTTACGGCTGCTTCTGGAACTGTTAGTGCAACATCAACCCTTGTTGATGTCACGGCTACTCCTACGCAGGCGACCATCAACGCTAACTTTCAGACTTTGGCGACAAAGCTGAATGTTGTGTTGAACCTCCTTCGCAACTTAAACGCCTAAGTTAATAATGGAGGCTCCTAGGGTTCTATCCCCTAGGGGCCTTCACCTTTTCTTATGCTGGCCAATCAAGTCGTAGTTCCGAAAAGCAAACAAGTCGCTGACGAGACTGGCGCACGAGAAGCGCCCGTTTCTAACGACCTTGTAGTTTTTCCGGTTCCCAATGGTTTTGTTCCCCCCGACGGCGTACAACCAGGGCAATCTTTTGAAGTTGTTGCTCGGGTTCAATACACCAAAGGCCAAATGATTCTCGAAGCGATTGAAGGGAATGAAGTTCGTATGGCTTCTACCATCAAGCGAGCAAAGATCCAAAAAGATGCTTCTTTTGAGAATGCAGTTGAGCAGGGGTTAAGCGAAACCGAGACAGGTGGAAGTGCGGGGATGGCTTGATCTGACGGCAGCTATTGCCGAGCAAGCTATTGCGGATCTCGATCTCGCAATATCACCTTGCAAAGCAAAGCGAAAGCCAGATTGGGCGTTTACCCCAGAACACTTCCGTGAGTTCTTTGGGATGACGGAAGACTTGTTTCGGGTATGCGGCTTTCGGCTGAACCCAGAAGCAGTTCGTGATCGGCTAAATAAGAGACTAACAAAACTGGATAAAATACATGCCTCGCAAGGAAATAAACGAAATACTAGTAGAGCTAGCCGCCATTAACGGAAAATTGGACGGTATTGCCGATCTTATTAAGAGGCATGACGACCATCTTTCTGGTCACGACGGCAGGCTCCGACACGTAGAGAAGAATATGAACGTTGCGTTTGGGTGGGCTGGTGCAATTGGGTTTTGTGCTTCCGTCGTAGGTACTTGGTTGTGGGAAAAGCTTGGAGTCAAATAACATCTGTTGCGTCTAGACAAAAGTATGTCAAAATCAGCTATGGGCGCCGTAACGATCCTAGCCTGTCTCATTCTTTCTGGTTGCACCACAGTTTCTAGTAAAGGATTACCTAATTTTTCAACTACTGAGGCAAGGTTGGATGCCGCCTCAGCCGTAGCCAACCCCGAGGCCAAGAAGCACATAGAGGCCGCTAGAGAGCAATTAAAAGCCGCTAAAGAGGCTTGCTATGCCAATACCGAGTCTTTGGAGCAGGCGATTAAGGAAAAGAACGAAGCTGTTAAGGACGCAGTTGTTTGGAAGGAAAAACAAAGGAAGGCTTTAAAGGAACTTTGGATCTACCGAGGTGCTATTATTGCCTTAGTGCTTTGGGTTTTCCGTGGGTTTCTTTTCAGCGGGGCTATGGCAATTGCTCGTAAGTTTGTGGGGATACCCTGGTGATCCATTGGCTTCGTAGCAACTTCCAAGGGCTATTGGCTCTCGGCGTCGCTATCATCGTATTTTTCTTTCTAGGCCCAATCCTTCAGGGTTTCGACACAACCGCTGGGGTCGTTGACTTGGGTTCGCTCCACGTCCTCGCATTTGGAGCTGTACGATTCCTTTTCTGCACATTCTTAAGTTGGTCGGTGCTTCAGATGGATTGGAAAATCCTTGATCGTTATGTCGATAAAGGAGTGCTCAAGGACGACTGGAAAGAAGCTTGTCCCAAGACAAGGCTGACAATCTTCTCGTTTGTTTTTGGGATCCTCCTGATCGCAGCAATTATTTCATGCAAATAATATATGTTGCGCTTTTTATTGCGTTTCTTTCCGACTCTTTGGCTAGCCCAGGAGTTGAGGCGTCGCGGGTTCTCGTCATTGAACAAGCCCGCAAAAGTATCGGTATTCGGGAAAAATCGGGACGCAACGACGGGCCCGTGGTGGACGAGATCCTTGCATCCGTAAACCTTGAAGGCACCAAAGCGCCGTGGTGCGCCGCATTCATCGTGTGGGTTGGTGACAAAGCCTTTGGGTCAACGTTACTCAATCCCTACCCTCGATCGGCTTGGAGCCCGATATTTCTCACGAAACCAACCTGGGATAGACAGAGGAAGGGAACCCCACTCAAGGCCGCCGATGTCTTTGGAATCTGGTTCAACTCGATGGGTCGCGTGGCGCACGTTGGCTTTGTGGAGAAAAACGAGGGGGATTGGCTCGTGACGATTGAGGGCAATACAAATGGTGGCGGGAGCCGGGACGGGGACGGCGTTTACAGGCGAAGACGTCTAGCTGCAAATGTCCTAGGCAGAGGGTGGCTATGAGCCTTCGGATTGGGGCAATCGGCGTTCAGAAAGTAGCCGCAAAGCTTCTCGAACAAGGCTTTCTTGTCAGTACTCCCATAATCGACGATGGGTACGATCTAATTACTGATTGGAAGGGGAAGCTGTGCCGAGTTCAGGTTAAAAGCACGATGGGCGCATCGGATGCACACGCTCGCAATAAAATGAAGTTCTTAGCTGTTCGCGGAGCTGGTTATGGGTATGGAGCGTATTTGAAGATCAATAAAGAGAAGATGAAATACAAACCAAACGTATGTGATGCGTTTGTGTTTTACCATATTCCGCAAGACGCTGTCTTTGCTGTCCCCAGCAACAAGCTCCCAAAAACTAAATCGATTTACTTCTCACCCAATTCCTCTTGGAGAGACAACTGGGCTGTCTTGCGAAATTTTAGGAAAGGCTAGAATTTGTTTATGGCCAACGAATCTGATTTAACCCTATTTGATGGTCAGTATAATTGGACTAGGGGGATGGATTCGTCGTTAGCCCCTCAAATAGCTGACCCAAATTCCGTAAGACTTGGGATTAATGTGACTTTTCGTGGCGGGCGCGCAAAGACTAGACCCGGCTTTCAGCAAATCTTTTTGACCGACGATCCCGATTACCCCGGAAGTCTTGCCCTTTATTCTACTGGCCGAGATGCCCAAAACGCAAAAACTGGTAACTATTTCCAAGGAGCTTTCTTTTACGTCAACAAAACAGATCCTAACAAATCGTGCTTAATCGTTTGCTCGGGAGGATATGTGTTTAGAATACGCCCAGTTGAGGGATATGTAGCTCGGTTACCCGTTTCGGAGTACTCGGTCATCGACAACGCAGGGACATTTCGTTGGGACTCCACAAGAAGGGTTTACTATTGCCAAGCGGAAAAATACCTAATCATCCAAAACGGGCTCGATAAGCCCTTGATATTTGACGGAGAGGTAGTTTACCAGGTTGGCGTAGGATCACTTGATACTATCGGGAATATTGCATCCGTGCCTGTTGGAACCTTTATGACTTACGGGCAGGGGAGACTCTTTGTGGTTAACCCAGAAAAAGATAGTTTTACGGCTGGCGATATTGTTTACGGGGGGTCAACAAACCAAGTTGCGTTAAACTTTTCCAGTATCGGGGCTACGGCGATCCTACAAACTGTAGCGAACCACGGCTTTGCAGATAATTCTGTTGTTACAATTTCTGGCCACAGCTCTTCGCCTGATATCAATGGTACTTGGCGCATTACCCTTTTAAGCGCAAACACCTTCTCTATTCCAGTTGGGCTTTCAACAAGGGGTACAGGAGGGTTTGCCTCAGTTGCGCTTACAGGCAGAGATTCAGATTTACTTAGGTTTACTGAAACAACGTATTTAAATGAAGGTGGTAGTTTTCAAATCCCATCTCAGATGGGGAGCATCCGAGGAATGATCTTTCAGCCAATCTCCGATACGGCTACTGGGCAAGGCGACCTTTTGGTGTTTGGGGAAAAGGGAGCAGTTTCTTTTGCCGTAGCAAACCCTAGAGATGACTGGAAAAACCTTTCTGGCTTTATGCGGGTTGCTCTCGACAACATCGGCCTTGTTGCGGATCGATCGCTTGTAACGATCAACAACGATATTTTCTTCAGAAGCCTCGACGGTCTAAGAAGCTATCGCCACGCAAGAGCTCAAATTGAAGGTTATAATACTACTCCCCTTAGCTCAGAGATGGACTCGGTTATGGATTACGACACCGAAGGTCTCCTTGGCGATAGCTCGGCTGTTTATTTTGATAATCGACTTTTATATACTGTAAGTCCCCGCGAAAATTACGACAACATCGAGGACGAGCCGATTAAGTTAAGACCCATTTCCCATCGCGGCTTGGGGGTACTAGATTTTAACTCGATGGGAAGCTCAGGAAATAAGCGACCCGCTATTTTTGATGGTGTGTGGACAGGTGTCGATACCCTTCAACTTGTAACTGGGGTCACTCGAAGGCTTCCAAGATGTTTCGTTTTTGCTTATGACACCGACTCTAACAGCAATTTGCTTTGGGAGAATTATCCTTGGGCTCTATTTGATTTTCCACTTGGAGCCTCTAGCCGGAAGATTCCGTGTGCAATTGAGACGAGATCTTTCGACTTCAAAACCCCCTTTAACTTAAAGAAACTAACCCGAGGGGATCTTTGGATTGCGGAGTTATCTGGGGACACTCTTGTTAACGCTTATTGGAGACCAGACGAAAACCCTTGTTGGTTTAATTGGCATACCTTTAATACGTGTGCCGAAACTGAAACTTGTCTTACTGGGATTGCCAACACTTCCGCAGTTTCTGGGATAAGTGTTGTTTCGTTTTCTGGCCGTACCCAAGAGTTGGCCACAACCTGGAAGATATCGTTTACCGATCCTTCTACTCAATTCTATGTTCGCCTAGGGAACACCCGAACTTCGTTTCTTGAGTTAAACACTACAAACCAAACTTGGGCAACAACTACCGCCGACACGCTTCGAACAGCTATGCAAAGCGCAGGGATGCCAGTAACAAGTGTAGTCAGGGAAAATAACGACTTCACGATTGTCTTCTCAGAATCAGTTGAAGCACCAATAGCAATTCCAGCTCCGTCGACCTGCCAGTTGTACCAACCCGCTAATGTACGGGACCAATACCGATCTCAAATTCGCCTGCCCACCCCATCCAACGAATGTGTTACTGCAAACAATACTTTGGCTAAAGTTGGCCACACCTTTCAATTCCGTTTTGAGTGGGAAGGGCAATTCGCAATTTCAAAGGTTATGTTTACTGCTTCGAGGCTTATCGAGCAGGTTGGAGGATCTTGCCCATGAGCGAGGAGTGCCAAGCACTTGAATGCGGATGCTTCCAAGGCGTCTTCTCGGATATTGTATTTGGTGTCGTAGAAGTCCGAGATTATTTAGCTGACGAAAACAATATCCCATTTGTTATCGAGAACCCCGAACAATCAGGGTTTCAGACTATTGATGGCGAATATCTGGAGCTAAACTAATGTCTACCCGCATCAGCAGCCTTACTACAGAGGCAAACCCACAGACAAACATTCTCCTGCCTTGTTTGGTATCTGGAGTTACACGGAAGGTTACGCTAAACTCAGTTCTTAATTCCGTTACTGGTGGAACAGTAATAGCTGCGAATGTAACTGGTGGTTCTGGTATATCGGTTGCAATCGAGGGGACTGGGGATGCAAAGAGTTTAACTGTTTCCTTTAATGTGCCCGGGGTAATTGTTCCTTTCGCTGGGGGAGCCACAACCGAACCTTCGGGTTGGCTTTTCTGCAACGGACAAGCAATTTCTAGATCCGACTACTCCTCTTTGTTTGGCGTGGTCGGCACTACCTATGGTAGCGGAAACGGCACAACTACATTCAACATCCCAGACCTACGTGGACGAATTCCATTTGGCGTTGCCGCAAATTCTTCAACAGCAAGTCCTTTAAATGGAGCAACCTTTGGTTCTGGAAACTTTCACACCTTAGCCTCTTCAGGCGGACAAGAAAACCATCTAATAACCGCCGCCCAAACTCCAGTTAAAGATCATACTCATTCTGCCTCTGGTTCGATGACTGTGTTCGGTGACTACTCCGATACCCAAAATTGGGATGACCCAAATGTTGGCCCACCAGAAAACTATTCAGATTATGGAAACTTGGGTGAAATTGCTCCCGGCACTCAAAAAACTATATCCTCTACTGCCAGTTCTTCTGCTCTCGCCCCTGTTGCAGCCGCCCTACCGCATTCAAATATTCCCCCAGTAATAGTTCTAAGTTACCTAATAAAGACATAATTATGCCAAACTTTAAAGTGACCAACTTAACAACTGCAAATGCTGTTGCAGAGGATTCTGTTTTACCTTGTCTCCAGAACGGAGTCACAAAACAAATATCTGTTCTTCAGATTAAAAACTTCTTTGACGATGGAACAGTAACTCAAATATCGTCAGGGGAGGCTATACGTTGTGACCCAAACCCAATTACGGTCAGTGGTACTATATCGTTCTCAAGCCCCGGCTTAATGTCGCTTTATGCTGGCTCATCTGACCCTAGTGGTTGGCTTATTTGTGATGGTAGGTCTTTGGCTGTTTCGCAGTACTCAGACTTATTTAGCTCTATTGGTTATACTTATGGCGGCTCGGGAGCCAATTTTAACATACCCAACTTAGTTGGACGCTCTGTTTTTGGCTTAGACAACATGGAACTAGGCGCAGCTGGTAGGGTTACGGTTGCTGGCTCTTCCACGCTTGGGCAGACCGCTGGTAGCAGGCAACACACACTTTCAGCCGATCAAACACCGCTTGTGAGCCATACGCATTCATTCTCGGGGAGCTTTAACTTCAACGCAGACCCAAAAAGGACTGGTAATAATTCTAGCCATGCGACGGGATTCCCACGATCTAGCTTTAATACTAGCAGTGGAGGAGCCAACACGTCTTTAACCTTAAGCATTAACACTTCATCTTCAGCTACAGGAGCAAATGCGCCAGAGGCGCACCCAAACCTACCGCCCTTCTTGCTCTTAAACTGGATTATAAAAATATGAATATATCTTATTTACCCGAAGTCGTTAGCCCAACAGGCGATCTGACCATCCCAGTAGTCTCGCAAGGACAATCTAAAAAAGTATTACTTAGTACCCTAGGGACTACTTTTTCTGGCTCTGGAAACGTTTCAAGGGTTGTTTCGGGTAACAATATTATGTTAAACCCGTCCACAATTACAAAAACAGGGGTTGCTAACTTCTATTTTCCAGGCTCTCTTTATCCTCTCCCAAGCACAAACATCCCGGCTGGTTGGCTTCTTTGCCAAGGTCAGGAAGTTTCTCGGGTGGCTTATAAGAACTTATTTGATGTCATTGGTGTAAGTTATGGGCCGGGAGACAATCGAATCACCTTCAATTTACCCGATCTACGAGGTCGAACCATTGTCGGGCTTGAAACTATGGGTGGCTCCGTTTCCTCGGGGCGTTTAACTAATTCTAGACCTGGCAACCTAGATGCGTCTGTTCGAGGCAACACAGGCGGGAATCAATCCCATACCCTTATAAGCCAAGAGGTCGGCTTACAATCTCACAACCATACTCATAGCCTAACTGCAAGTTTTGGAGGGGATGTGGAGAGGGGTAATACGGGAAATGGTGGGGATGGGGGTGAATCTGGTCGCTTCCCCCCTGGTTCGAGCCTAGGCAGTTCGCGTGCAGTAACCCTAAACTACTCTTTTACAAATAACGCAGCTTCGAACTCCTCAGCAACAAGTCATCCAAATCTCCCACCCCTTGTCTTTTTAAATTGGGTGATAAAGTTCTGATATGGCTCTAATTTCTGGCTCGCTTCCTCCTCAAACCTGTTACGGAACGCCCCAGCAACTATTGGATTTGTTTGCGCAATATCTCTCGCCACCCACGCAAAATGTAGTTTTAGAAGGTACGCTTACCTATGATTTTCCAGTTAACCCAAACTCGACTGTTGGGAGCAACAGCACGGCAACCTTAAGTGTGGCTGGGGCAAGCGTGGGAGACCCTGTTTTGGTGGGACTACCTTCAAGCCCTACGTCGGGCGTTGTGTTTGATGCTTATGTGGCTTCCCCCAACAGCGTAACAGTAAGATGTAACTACCTAACCACAACCGCCAACCCAGGATCACAAACCTTTAAGATCAAGGTTTTCAAGGTTTCCTAAATGCCGCTCACCCTTCTTGAAGCCAAGGCGGCGCTTTCACCTTTTGTCGATAATGGCGTTTGCCCAACTGATTCTCGAGTTGTAGCCAGAATTAACGAGGCACAGCGAAGACTACATAGTCTTCGTGCTTGGCTTGGCGTTCTCGCAAGGTATTCCGTCACCGTCGTTAATAATCAGTTTACCCTCCCGCCAGCTACCTCAAACATCACTACTCCCGCTGGTTTTGGTCTTGAGAGTGCAATGCGAGTTTCCTCGACAACTTCTGCGGAAGGTTTTCTGACCAACGGGATTCAAGCATACTTAACCGACACCACAGACGTCCTACCCCTAAACTTTGTCCCGTCATCAAGCGATTTTCGAACCTACTCAATTGAGGGTCAGGCTCCAGCTCGAGTCGAGATTACTGGTAAATTAAACTTTGTAGCGGCCGCTTCGGATACTGACCTTCTGATTATTGACGACGTGGATGCCCTCAAGCTTATGATTTTGGCTCTGTACCGCGAGGAGAACAATCAACTTGAATTAGCCCAAGCTCTCGAAAATAAAGCAGTCGAACGTTTAACTTCTAAAACAGATCAAGCTCTAGAATCTGCGAGGAGGATTAATTTCCAAACCAAACGAGCCAGCACGATCCCAAACAGCCTGGGAGATATGCGAGCCAAGCTTGCTTTAGACTTAAACCTAGGGATTAGAACTTCCGACGCTGAAATGGTTGAATTACTCAATACTGCGGAGGAAGCCTTGTTCGCCAGAGGGTGCTGGTATGGGACGATTGAGACCTACCGAGTCAACGTCACCAACACCAATGAGATTCTTTTGCCCACCCAAATTGGGACTGTGCTTGGGATTACTATGGGAGGATCTTCCGTTTCCGTATTTGATCGAAGATATGATTTCCATGAAAACGGTCCTGGTTACCAAGAAAAAGATACCTCGGGTTATGATATGCTTATCGATCGAGGTGAAGTCTATGTAAACAATGAGTGGAAGCGGCGTTATTTTATCCGAGATTCAAAAGCTGTTGAATGCGTGAACATCTTGGCCAAGAAAAGGTGGTTACCTAAGTATCGAGATAGCGAAAAGATGGATATACGGAACTACCCCGCGATCAAAGAAATGGTGCAGGCTCTAAAAAGCCAAGAGCCAGAAAAAGTCGTTTTCTACGAAAACAAAGCAATCGCGTTATTGCAAAAAGAACTTTCAGAGATGCGAGGAGGAGCCAAGGGACACATTCAAGTGCAAATGAAGAACTTTGCATTGAGCGAAATCCCTTCCTTAATGTAATGGCCTTTCAAGTTACACCCGTTTGCGACGAGATTGCGCCGACGTTAACAACGTTGTGTGAAGACGTAGCCTCTACGGCTGTAGCTTTGTGTGCGTCGCTTAACTCTTGGCAGAGCTACACGCTTATCCCTGGCGAGAAATGGAACAATGTTTACCTTATGTGGAACTTTGCCGAATGAGTACGCTCTTTGATCGCACGATTGCCGAGAGCTATAAAGAGCTCTTAAAGACGGCCTCAACCGACGGCGTAAACTCGTCTCTAACGATTGTCGAGGATGGGGACGCAACAGCTTCAGCCCTCCAGATTTCAACGACAACAGTCAAGTCTTCTGGAAGTCTCGAGGTTGTAGGTCCCGCAACTCTTGCTTCAACTCTCTCGGTTACTGGCGCCTCCACGCTTACTGGAAATGTCTCAATGGGTGGGGATCTGACAGTTGCTGGAAATGCTGTTATCCAGGGGACTCTGACGGCTAATGGTGGAACTTTGACACTTGGTGACGCAGACACGGACAACGTTGTTTTTAACGCTGACATCAACTCTCACATTCTCCCCAATACGGATAACACGTACGACCTAGGCTCTGCCGCCAAGAGCTGGAGAAACCTCCACATCGACGGCACAGCTACACTTAACAATCTCTCAATTACTGGTTCTCAGACTGTGTCCGCAACAACCCAGTCAACGGACAAGGACACAGGCGCTCTAGTGATCGAGGGAGGTGTTGGGATTGAGAAGAACGCCAACATTGGCGGAACCCTTGGGGTCACTGGGTCAACCACGCTTTCCAATACTTTGGGGGTTTCGGGAGCCACCACACTTTCCTCCACACTCGGCGTCTCCGATACGATTTCCGCAACTAAAGCTACTGGGACAGGACTGGCCGTCACCAGCAACGCGACTATCGGGGGAACCCTCGGGGTTACTGGTGCTTCAACTCTCACGGGGAACGCCTCGCTCGGCGGAACCTTGGGGGTCACCGGGGATGTTGCAGTCAACACCAACAAGTTCGTCGTAACGGCCGCCAGCGGAAACACTTCAGTCGCTGGCACTCTCGGGGTTACCAACGCGACAACGCTTTCCAGCACACTCGGTGTAACGGGTAACACCACCCTAACAGGAAACCTTACGGCTAACGCCAACACGACCCTAGGTGACGCAAACACCGATACGGTTACCTTCAACGCCAGAGCCGCCTCCAATCTTGTTCCCGCAACCGATGACACCCACGACCTAGGTTCTTCAACTTTGGAGTGGAAAGATCTTTACGTCGACGGCACGGCAAAAGTCGACACCTTAACTGTGGACGAGAATGCAACAGTTGCTGGAAACCTAACAGTTACTGGCGATCTGACGATCAATGGTGCGACGACCAACATCAACACGACAAACCTTGTGGTTGAGGACAAAAACGTAATTCTCGGGGACGTCGCCACACCGACCAACACCACAGCCGACGGCGGCGGGATCACTCTTAAGGGAACAACCGACAAGACCCTCAACTGGGTCAACGCCACCAATGCCTGGACATCGAGCGAAGATTTCAACCTAGTTTCGGGGAAGGTATACGAGATCAACGGAACTTCGGTTCTTTCTGCAACTTCGCTCGGTAGCGGAGTTACTGGTTCGTCGCTGACCAGCGTTGGAGCCATCGGGACGGGAACGTGGCAGGGAACAATTGTCGACCCGACCTACGGCGGAACTGGGGTCAACAACGCTGGGAAGACTGTCACCTTAGGCGGAAGCTTAACGACAAGCGGAGCTCACACGACCACCTTGACTACGACTGGCAACACCAGCGTAACCCTCCCAACCACGGGAACCTTAGCCACCCTAGCCGGAACCGAAACGCTCACCAACAAATCGATCAACCTCGCTAACAACACCCTGACGGCTACGTCCTCTCAGATTGCCTCTGCCGTCACAGATGAAACTGGAAGCGGAAGCCTAGTATTTGCAAACTCCCCAACGCTCACGACTCCAAATATTTCTTCAATCGTTAACACGGGAACTTTGTCGCTACCTACAAGCACCGACACTTTGGTTGGGAGAGCGACGACCGACACGCTAACCAACAAGACAATTAATCTTTCCAGCAACACCCTCTTGGCTACTTCGGCTCAACTAGCGACTGCTATATCTGACGAGACTGGAACCGGGTCACTGGTATTTGCAAATAGCCCAACCCTAGTTACCCCAACCCTTGGGGCAGCGAGTGCGACGTCGCTCTCTTTGACCAACGCTTTATCAGTAGCCAACGGAGGAACTGGGCGCACAACTGCTGGTCCAGCAAATACATTTGTTGGGGTTAATTCCGACGGCACAGCCTTCGAAAATAAGACACTAACCTCAGGCACTGGGATTAGTATCTCCGACGTTGCTGGGACTGTCACAATTACAAATACTGGGGGCGGGGGAAGTGGAGGAGGGGGGTCAGCAAGTGGAGCTGTTGCGATCTATCGCTACAACGCTACCGCTGGGCAAACAGTATTCAGCGGAGCTGACACCTCAACGCCTTCAACAAGCCTTGTCTATACGCCAAAGTATCTAAGCGTTTATCTGAACGGAGTGAAACTTGACGATTCCGACTTCACGGCCACCAACGGAACTTCAATCACTCTTAGTGTGGCTTGCGCCGTTAACGACGACGTTGACATAGTTGCTTTTGGTGCTGTTCCGCAACTGGCTAGCCCCGGCCTAGCTAATTACGTTGTTGGGACAAACTCGGGCGGAACCTCTTTGGAATATAAACAGATTGTGGCTGGGAATGGTGTGTCAATTGCTCAAGGGGTTGGCTCTTTAACTATTTCTGCTTCTGGAGCTAGCCCGATATCAGCAGCTTTGGCCTCCTTTCGATATATCGCAAGCGCGAACCAAACTCTCTTTACAGGCGTCGACACCAACGGCAATCCCTTACTCTTCACCCCTGGGTTTATTTACGTCTTTATAAACGGAATTCTGTTGGCTCCTACATTGGATTACACAACCACAGGATCTGGAACAATTACGCTAGTCAGCGGATGCTCGGCATCTGACTTTGTGGACATCCTAGCCTTTGGGCAGGTCACGACTATTGGGATAGCTGACAACTCTGTGACCTATGCTAAATTAGATTCCACAGCAAAAGGAACACTAACAGGAAAATCAATCGCAATGACTATTGTATTTGGAGGATAATTCTATGGCAGCACCCAACATCGTAAATGTAGCAACGATTACTGGCAAAACAGCAGTCCAGGCTATCACAACTTCTGCAACCGCTATCGTTACAAACACGTCTGGAAGTAACAAGGTATTCAAAATAAATGCTCTCTACGTTAGCAACATAGACGGTGTAAATAGTGCTACTGCAAATGTAGACATATTTAGATCATCCGTAGCCTATCGGATTGCCAACACGATTACTGTTCCAGCCGACGCAACATTAGATGTCGTCACTAAGGCAATCTATTTAGAGGAAGGAGACAGCCTTCGCCTTACGGCGAGTGCTTCAAGCAGGCTTGAAGCCGTCTGTTCTTACGAGGAAATTTCCTAATGGCTAATTGGAATGGGGGTGTTCTTGGCGTTGCCAATAACCCTACCCAACTGCTTGCTTCTGGGCGGTGGAGTCTGCCAGAAGTGTTTGTAGCTAATCTGAATGGGAATTGGCCATCTATGGCTCCTCCATCGGTTGAGTACCTTGTGATTGCTGGGGGTGGTGGCGGTGGATCTGGATACGGTGGTGGCGGAGGTGGGGCTGGTGGTTATAGAGCATCCACCTTGTCGGTTAGCGGTGGGGTCAACTATACGATTACGGTGGGGGCAGGGGCTGGTGGCGCACCAGCTAATGTTGCTCCAGACGGGTCTCCTTCTGTTTTCAGTACGATTACTTCAGCTGGGGGTGGTGGTGGTGGTGGCTATAGCGCTGTTCCTGGGGGAAGCGGAGGTTCTGGCGGTGGCGGCGGGTCTCACGATTGTTTCGGTGGCTCAAGTGGATGTACAGTAGCGGGGGGTTCTGGGAACACGCCTGCTACTTCACCAAGCCAGGGGAACAATGGCGGTCTTGGCGGCAGAAGCGGAAGCCCTCTTGGAGGAGGTGGCGGAGGAGGTAGCGGCGGCGTTGGTGGAAACTATGTTGCCCACCAAGGAGGCGCTGGCGGTGCTGGGACACCTTCTTCGATTACTGGGACGAGTGTTACTCGTGCTGGCGGTGGTGGAGGTGGTGGTGGAGTTGGGGCAACGGGTAATTCGGGAGGAAGCGGAGGGGGTGGCAACGGATCAAGTGCGTCTACCGGCACTGGCGGTGACGCAACAATAAACACGGGTAGCGGTGGTGGCGGGGGCGGACAACTTGGTGGAGGAACTGGTGGGTCTGGGGCAAAAGGGGTAGTGATTATTCGCCACTCTGACGCATTCCCAGCGGCCACAACTACTGGAAGCCCGACGCTAACAACCGCTGGTGGGTTCAGAATCTACACCTTTAACGATTCGGGAACCATTCTCTGGTAATTTTATGGCGTACTTTGCACAGCTAAATTCAGATAACTTAGTCCAACAAGTAATTTCAGTAAACAACTCTGTTGTAAACGAGCCAGACTACGCATTCCCACAAACGGAACCATTCGGCCAGGTGTTTATAAATCAAACCCTCAAGATTCCCGGAACTTGGAAACAAACATCTTTTAACAAATCGTTCCGCAAAAACTATGCTGGCATCGGTTACACATACGATTCAGCTAGGGATGCCTTCATCCCACCTAAACCTTTCCCAAGCTGGATTCTTAACGAGGAGACGTGCTTGTGGGAATCTCCAATCCCATACCCCCAAGATGGTGGGGGACACATCTGGGATGAAGAGAGCAAAACCTGGGTAGTCACCCCATTGACTAACTAAAAGTAAGGATAACATAGACCCATGAGCAAAGCTCGCGACCTTTCTAAACTTCTAACAGATGGCCTAAGTTCGGTTCTAGCCGATAACAGCATTGGCCTCCCAAAACTTTCCAATATCACAACCGATCGGCTTGTTGGTCGAGATAGTGCTGGTACTGGAGCTATCGAGCAAATCTCAGTATCTGGCGGACTTGAATTCACGGATGCTACAGGCCTTCGCACTACTGCCTTTACTGGGGATGTGACAAAAGCCGCTGCCGGGACAGTTCTTACGATTGCCACCGATGCAGTCACCACAGCCAAAATCCTTAACGGAAACGTCACCGCCGCAAAGGTTAACACGAGTGAAGTAGCCGTTCTTGGAGCTGCTCAACAGTACACTCGCACACACAACTTCACGGCAACTCCCTTAACGTTTGCATCTACGGTTGCTTGGGATCTGTCTTTGGCTCAAGTAGCTGTTCTCACTTTGACTGGACCCGCGACGATGGGAACTCCAAGCGCCATTGCCGCTGGCGCGGTGTACATCTTGATTGTCAAACAAGACGCAGGTGGGGGGAAAACGCTATCATTCCCGTTCGGGTCTACTGGTGTCACAGGATATCGGTTCGCTGGAGCCACTACTTCATCTGGCGCACCAACGCTCAGCACTGGTGGCGGCAAGATCGACGTCATTACCTTTGTTGCAAACACTCACACCGACGGAACAACACACCTTTACGGCGTATCGTCGTTGAACTACGCGTAAGGTATGTCTTGGCCAGTTCTCCCGCTTGGTCTGCTCGGTAGCCAAGCGTCTACTAGCGACAACGATACCTATCAGGTAAGCCGTAGCTTGCGTTTTAATGTTTCTGACTCAACGTATTTAAGTCGCACTCCAGCCAGTTCTGGAAATCGCAAGACTTGGACATTTAGTGCTTGGGTGAAGAGATCAACAATTGGGTCAGCCCAAGCTAATTATATTCTTGGTAGTGCTCAGGCTCCATCTGGAACTAATGGTGTATATTTCGGGTTTGGCTCTGATACATTGTTCTTTGGGGACTACGCAACAAGTGGGTGGGATTGGTATCTCCAATCATCAAGTCTATTTAGAGATACCTCAGCTTGGTATCATGTGGTTGCTCAATACGACTCAACTCAAGCCACGGCATCCGAGAGAGCGAAGCTATATGTTAACGGAGTTAGGCTAACCGCATTTGATGGAGCAAGCACCTACCCAGGCCCTAGTGCTGATAGCAGATTTAATCAAGCATCTGTTGGAATGGCTATTGGAAGACTTGGGACGTATGATGGTAATTACTTTAACGGTTATATAGCAGAAGTTCAATTCATCGACGGACAAGCTCTCACCCCATCGTCCTTCGGAGAAACCGACGCAACAACTGGAAGATGGAAAGCCAAAGCTTTTACCGGGACATATGGAGTAAATGGGTTTTATCTTCCGTTCTCCAACACAACTACTGGGTCGAATAGCGTTTTATTTAGTGAGGATTTTAGTGCGGCGATGTACCCGAAGGACGCCTCTAGTGTCACAACTAATACAACTACTGCACCAAATGGGGCAACTACTGCTGATACCTTTACTGAAAACTCAGCAACGGCAACTCATCGTTTTTATTTTAATAACTTAACTTACACTAACGGGGTTACCTTTACTTCTTCAATTTACGTAAAAGCCAATACTCGATCGGCAGTAGCTCTTGAGAATTGGAATGGGACAGTCGCAAACTATTGTTTTGCGGATCTTTCTAATGGAACTATTATTTCGGGGTCTCATGCTTCAGCCGCGATTACCTCTGTCGGAAACGGATGGTACAGAATCTCCGTATCAAATGTAGGGACTGGTGCTGCGGCGTGTGGGAGTGCGTTTTATATCATGAACAACGCTATTGCTGGATCTCTTAGCTATACTGGAAATGGTACTGGTTCTATTTTTATTTGGGGTCTGCAAACGGAAGCATCTTCAACAGTTGGGCCGTACTTTGCGACAAATGGTACTGCGATTGGGTCTACTTTGCTACTCGGCGCAGACGCCTCAGTTTCAACGGGTGGCTACAACAACTGGGTAGCAAATAACCTCTCCGTAACCCCCGGAACTGGTAACGACAGCCTTGTAGATTCACCGACAAATTTCGGGTCTATCTCAACGACTCTTGTGGATGATACTTACCAGATCAGTAAAAGTCTTAGGTTTAACTCGGCTGATTCCGCCTTTTTAACTAGAACACCTTCGGTTGCTAGTAACCGCACGACTTGGACGTGGAGTGGGTGGGTTAAACGGAGTAGCCTTGGCGGCGCGCATATATTGATGGAAGGTGGGAGTCAGGGGACTACTGATTCGGCTTTTTATTTTGATAGCAATAACAATCTTGATTTCTTCAATAGAATAACAACATCGGTTTTGGGCAGGCGAATAACTAGCCAAGTATTTAGGGACATTGGCTCATGGTTTCATTTAGTTGTAGTTTGGGATTCAGCCAACGCAACAGCCTCAGAAAGAATAAGGATTTACGTCAACGGCTCACAAATAACATCGTTTTCTTCACAAACAAATCCAGGCCCAAGCGAACTCTCATCGATTAATAACACCGTCCTGCAAAAAATAGGCGCAACAGGAGCTTCAACCCCGACTGGAGGATATTTTGGAGGCTATCTAGCAGAAGTTCACTTCGTCGACGGACAAGCCTTAACCCCATCCAGCTTTGGAACTCGTGACGTCAACACCTACCTCTGGAAACCCAAGGCTTATACTGGGACTTACGGAACGAATGGGTTCTATTTACCTTTTACAAATCAAGGAACCACGCAAAATCTTTTGACACATTCAGAGGACTTTTCTAATGCAGCGTGGACAAAGCATCAATCAACTGTAACAGTAAATGCAGCTGTAGCACCAAACGGAACAACAACTGCCGATAAGCTAATTGAAACAGCCACGGTAGGAGATCATCAACTCAATCGAGCGTATACAGCTGTTGATAACACTACCTATACTCTTTCTGCTTACGCTAAAGCTGGCGAGCGTACTGTCTTCCGCTTATACCTACAAAATAAAGCTGGAACATATAACTTTTCAGACTTTGATGTAGTTACTGGAACTATTCCACTTACGTCAGGTGTCGTTCCTGCGATTTCTGCTGTTGGTGATGGGTGGTATCGTTGCTCGGTGACTGCCAACGCGGGAACTGGAGCTTTTGCTTCCCCTCTGGCGATTTTATCATACGGAACAGGAACTGCTGGAAGTGGTACAAACGGACTTTTTGTTTGGGGCGCGCAACTTGAGGCAAGCTCCTCAACTGGACCCTATATGGTTACGGGGGCATCTGCTCAGACTTCAACACTTGCTATTGGCGCAGATGCCTCTGTTTCAACGGGGGGTTACAATAACTGGGTAGCAAATAACCTCTCCGTCGAGGCTGGGGTTGGGAACGATAGCCTAGTTGATTCTCCAACCTACTATGGAACAGATAACGGAGCTGGGGGTGAGGCGAGGGGGGATTATTGTACGCTAGATCCTCTTTCAATAACAGGCGGTACCTTTACGAATGGAAATCTACGGTATGCCGGTCCGGGTGACTGGAGAAGAACAAACAGCACGATGAGCATGTCTGCTGGAAAATGGTATTTTGAAGTTACTCTTGCTAATGCTCCATATCCAGGAAGAACTGCCAGTACTGCTTACAACGCGTTTGGTCTTAGCCCTTCAAATGTAACAAACTCATCAATAGGCCCCGGTTCAGTAACCGACGCCTTGGTGCTTTTTGATAGCGGGTTTTTCAAGAACTTTGCTGGAGCCACCACGGATGGAGGAACTGCTTTTCTAGCGGGGGATGTGCTTTCAGTTTCGGTCGATCTTGACGCGAACACGTTTGTTTTTCGAAGAAACAATGTACAAATCACCAGTGGGACAATTGGGGGTACACCTGGGAGAAGTCTTACGCCTTGTATCCTAAGCTATTCGAATGAGTACGGCGTAATGGATGTGAACTTCGGCCAACGCCCCTTCATCCACGCTGCACCCTCCGGCTTTAAGGCATTACGGGACTACAACAAACTACCCGTGCCTACCGGGGGAGAGGTGCGGGGGAATTATGCGACGCTAAATCCATTGGATTTTTCTTGCCCAGGGACGATCAGCAATGGAAATCTTCAGTATGTTCAATCTACCCTTAATCCAAGGGGCGGAAGGTCAACAATGGCCGTTAGTTCTGGGAAATGGTATTGGGAGGTGACAAATAACGGAGGTAATAATTGCCCTGGAATTATTAGAGATATTGGAGCTCTCACGTCATACATAGGATCAAACGCAGATGGGTGGGGTTATTTTATTGACGGGCAAAAATACAATAACGGCACTGGGACAAATTATGGGGCATCCTACACGACAAATGATGTTATAGGCATTGCACTAAATATGGATGCGGGGACTCTTGTCTTTTACAAAAACGGAGTTTCGCAGGGGACAGCATTTAGCGGTCTTTCTGGAACTATGTCTCCAGCATTTTCTTCGTCCAATGGGTCTGCCGTTTCTTTTACTGTAAACTTCGGCCAACGCCCCTGGGCTTACGATGCCCCATTTGGTTTCAAGCCTCTCTGCACCACGTTACTACCTCAACCGACCATCCAGAAGTCGAGCACGGCGATGGATGTGGTTACTTATACTGGTAATAGTGGAACGCAGACAATCAGCAGTCTTGGCTTTAGCCCCGATCTAGTGTGGTTAAAACGCCGAAACCTAGCAGATAGTAATGGACTCTTTGATTCTGTTCGCGGGGCTGGATGGCGGCTTCAATCAAACGACACTACTGCTGAAGTCTTGCGTACCGATGTTTTGACATCCTTCGACTCAAACGGATTCTCAATTACAGGAAGTGACACTCAGTCAAACTTTCTTAACAGCACCTATGTTGCTTGGGCATGGGACGCAGGCTCATCTAGCGCAACTAACACATCTGGATCTATAACCAGCACAGTTAGGGCAAATCCAATAGCTGGGGTTAGTGTGGTTACTTATGCTGGGAATAGTACAGGTGGCGCCACCATCGGACACGGTTTAGGTGCTTCCCCTAAGTTAATAATATTTAAATGTCGCAACTTCACGTATCAATGGTTGACGTACCACGGAAGTCTACCTAATACGTCCATACTAGCTTTAGATAGTACCGCTGCCGCAGCCCCAGGTTTTTCAACTTTCCTCAATTCGACCAATCCTTCTTCTACTGTTGTTACCCTTGGCAGCACAGTAGGAGTAAATGAGTCGAGTCGTACTTACGTCGCCTACTGCTTCGCCGAAGTCGAAGGCTTCAGCAAGATTGGTTCTTACACTGGTAACGGAAGTGCAGATGGTCCGTTTGTATACTGCGGGTTTAGACCGAGATGGATTATGTACAAACGTACTGACACAACTGGCAACTGGAACATCATCGATACCGCCCGGGATACGTACAACCCCGAGCAGACCTTATTGCGAGCAAACTTGCCTAACCCTGACGAATCAAATGCTGTGTATGCACAAGACTTTACTGCTAATGGTTGGAAGATTCGCTCTACCAATGTTGATATAAATGTCGACACTAAAACCTACATCTTTGCAGCCTTCGCTGAATCCCCCTTCAAATACGCCAGAGCAAGATAAGGAGAACACATATATGTGGATAACAACCAACAACCAAATCATTTCCTCCCCAAGAGGAATAACAATCAACGAAATTCAGCACCCCCAGACCGTATTCCAATACTGGTCAAAGGAGGAGCTGGCGGCCATAGGTGTCAAACCCTATCACCCAGCATATCCCCCAGCTGGCGAGAGGGTAACCTCATCGTCTACGGAGGAGCGTGACGGGGAAATCTACGAAGTTCTGACGACTGAGGTGGTACCGCCAGCCCCGGATACTCGCTCTTATTCGGAGAAAAGAGCATCGGAATACCCCAGCTTATCTGAGCTAAACGTAGCTCTCTGGGAAAAGGTCGTCGAGGGTCGGTCTGAATCCGCTGATGCTTTGGAAGCAAAGCGCCAGGAGATCAAGGCTAAGTACCCGAAGCCCGTGGTCACACCAGAGCCCGTAGAGTAACTCCTTGAACTTCGGAGAGTTCCCAGCAGGCGTTGCCGTTTTGGGTTGGCAACAGGAGTACACGGCCGCTCACAACTTTAAGGCAACTACGCTGACGGATGGAGCAACGATTGCTTGGGATCTTGCATCCAATCAGGTTGCTAAGGTCGTTCTTGGCGGAAACCGAACTTTGCAAAACCCAACCTTTGCCAAGGATGGTGGTGTTTATGTGCTGTTTGTGACCCAAGATGCCACGGGTTCTAGAACTTTGAACTACGGATCAAACTATCGGTGGTCTAACGGGAATATTCCACCAACCCTTACAGCAATCCCGAATCGGACAGATATTTTAACCTTTGTATCTTTCGATGGGAAAATGTACGGATCCGCAGTATCGAACTTCACACAATAAAAGTATGCCGTGGCCTGTGTTGCCGTATGGGTTTATTGGCGGGGTTCGGAAGAATGCGGGTATCTACGGAAGGCAACCGCCAGAAACATTAAATATTCTTGTCGTGGGCGGCGGGGGTAATGGGAATTTCACAACGGCAAACGGAGGGGCCGCAGGTGGTGGTGGAGGTGTTTATGTTGCGTCTGTACCATCGGGAGCTTTATTAAGCCCAAACCCATTCTACACAGTTGTTGTTGGGGGTAGGGGAGCATCGAGTCAATTTGCGTCGTACACCGCTACTGGAGGCCAGACGCCTAGTGGTTGCACAGGTGGAGCCCAGGGATCGCCTAATGGACACGGGGGTGGGGGCGGTTTCTCGTATGGTTCTGGCGTTAATGCGGGTAGTTGCGGGGGTGGCGCTGGTGGTTCTCACTCAGGTCCAGGGGTGGGTTCCCAGCAAATTGGAGCTGATTATTATCTTGGATACGCTTTGAACGGTTACGCTGTTGGATCAGTCATAAGCTCGTTGATAGGTAGTCCTTTTGTTGGAGTGGGTGGTATAGGAGCTTGGAGAAGTCCGTGGGGGCAAACCAACCAACCGCGCTATTTAAATAGCGGCGGTCAGGGAGCTGGTGGGGGAGGGCCAAGGGGAAATGCTTCTTATCTAGGATGCGGGGGTGGTGGAGGAGGTGGTTTGGGAACCGCTGGGGTTGTTGTAGTAAGTTACTCTGGAACTCAAGCTGGGCCCGGCGGGAGCGTAACTTACCACTCCCCATCAAACACAACCTACCACGTTTTTACTTCTAATGGAGTTCTTGAACTATAACTCACATTCTTGACAAATCGGTGTCTGACTTAAACTTAAGTAACCGCTATGGCCGCATCAAAAATAGAAGAACTCCAATCTCTAGGTGAACTACAAGAACTTGTCGCGGCCGCAAAAGAAGACAATCACGATGTCCTGTTCCCTTCACATATCTTTAGAAAGAACGGAGAACTTATTGGGTATGCTGGGGTTTTCTCTATGCCCATTCTTATGTGGTGGTTGGATTCAAAAAAGGGCAATGCCCGAGACACTTTAGAAATGCTCAAAGAAGTTGAAAACCTAGCAAGAGCGAAAAAAGTAAAGAGGTATGTAACAATCTGTGCCGAAAGTTCGCCATACTTCAAACATATGAATCGGCTTGGTTACTCAAAACTAGGAAAAACAGTCATGTTCCAAAAGGAGATTATCTAATATGGGATGCTTTGGAGACGACCCAGATAAGCCGCAGTACGTAGCGGCGCAACTCGAGAAACTATCTTTACCAGATCGCCTCAAGGCTATTGATGAATTCATAGCACAAAAAGACAAGTTTGGTGGCATCCAAGAAACTATTAAAGCTTCTGCTTCTGGTTACTTGGATAGCCTTGATGCCCTAAGACCTGGATACAAGGCAGGTCTTGAAAAGACCCAGCAAACCGCAGACTCTTTGGCTCAAGGACTGATGCCAGATGATGTTGCTTCGAAAGTTTCTAGATCTGCCGCCTTTAAAGGACTGACGGCTGGCTTGGGAGGTTCGGGAAGATCTCAACTCGAAGCCAGAGACATGGCTAGAACAAGTTTTGATTTAATGGGCCAAGGGATAACGATGCAACAAGGGTTACGCCAAGAGACAAGAGGTCTTATGCCGCTTCAAAGTATGAATCTTGCTTTCACTCCGCAAAACATTCGGCAAGAGGACGTATCTCTAGCCCAATACAATAATAATATCGCCAATCGGCAGGCAGAGCTAAACGCAAACGTATACAACCGTCAGCAAGACGCAAATTACGCATACCAATCTGAAAATGGCGGTTCCCCATGGGCGGGTATTGCAGGAAGTGTCATCGGAGCTGGTCTCGGTGTTCTCGCAGCACCCGCAACTGGTGGAATGTCTATCCCGCTAGGTATGAGTATGGGCGGTGCGATTGGTGGCCAGTTAGGTGGTGCTAAAGGAATGCAGGCCGGAGCAACTGGTATGTCGGTAGGCAATATGGGTATTGCTGGAGTCTCTTCCTACAACCAAGGAAGAAATCAAATGTTTAGCAATTACAAAGGTCCGTTTATTTGGGACTACTAACAGATGACGCCTCGCGAACAGATTGCCATTACCTCGGGTCTCGCCCAAAGCGTAGCGAGCAATATCTTTATGGCTCAACGTGCAAATATAGCACAAAAAGATTTGAGCCTTCGGGAGAAGTCTTACGCAGAGGGGATTCGGCAGGCGGATCGTAATTTCGAGATGGAGACCAAGCGTCTTGAGATGACTGGGAAATACCAAGACGCTCAAATGCAGGCCTGGAACCGCCAAGCTTTGGATTTCGAAACCGACACAACAACCGCCCCCATAGTTGCCGACTATGCGTTGCAACTCGAAAGCCTCCACGGAGATCCAGATGCAATTGAGAAATGGTCTCCAGATATGAGCGTGATTGACCAAGCACCAGAAAATCTTAGGCCTAGGATGCGAGCCAAGCTTTCTATGGCTGGCCGAGAGCTCCGAGACAAGGCTTTGGCTTCTAGTACAGAATATAAAGACCGCAGCGAAAGGGGTGCTTTACTGCTAAAGGGCTCGAAATACCTAACGCCAGACAACGGATTTACAGAGGAAGCAAGAGGAGTTTCTGAAATGCTTGGGAGAAAACTCCTTCGTCGCCAGCCCTTGACTCAAGAAGAAGAGATGATGGCCGCATCTTTGACAAGTAAGGTTGAAAAGGAAGTTCAGAAGCGTGACCCCGATCTTATCAAGGCTCGGTACAAATACGGAACAGAACTTACAATTGAAGGTCTCAAGACAGCCACCATTGAGTTTAACGAAGCCAGCAAGAGCTACAGAGACGCAACAGCCAACCCAGTTATTCCAGCAAGCGTTAAGCAACAACTCAAAGAAGAAAGAGATCTGGCTGCGACTAAGCTTCAAATCGCAAAGAAAACTGCTGGCATATCCGACAAGTTACCCGGTGAAACCGATGAAGAGGAAACTGAGCAAAAACCAAAACAGGAGGAAAAGACAAAGAAATCGGGAGTGGCGCCAGAAAGCCCGCTCAAGAGAGCACTCAAGCCTTACCCAAGTGTCCCAAGCAAGCCATCTTCTTTAAGATCTTTGCCTGGGATGGAGGGAAGTGCTGGTATCAACTCAGTTGAGGCATAATCGTGGCTGACGAGACGCTCGTGCCATGGACGGACTACGAAAACGACCTAGGCTATAAAGATCTTCCAGTCCAAGAAAAGATAGGACTATTTAAAGAGTGGCGTGACGCCACAGTAGATAGGTCAATGGCTCTTGGCCTCGTGACGACTCAAGAAGACGAGAACTATCTTAACGATTATCTTGAGAAAGCGTATGACGGAATCCTTGACACACAAAGCAAAACGGATGTTTTAAAAAACGCCGCGGCTCGCTCACTTTTAAACACAGAACAAGCCGCCCTTGTGGCGTCTATGGCTTCTGGCTTCCTAGACCCGAAGAATGAAGCCTCAGTTAAACTGGCTGAGATCAACAAGCAACTAGAGAGCTATCCGTCCTCAAGCATGGTTCGAAAGATTGGGTCTGACAAAGTAGGTGTGTTGGAGGGGTTAACTAAAAGCCCAATAGCTCTTGCCGAACTTCTTATCGAAAACCTGCCAGCTCAATTTGCAACAGCAGCACTTGCTGATGCCGCTGGTACGGCGGTAGGTGCGGCGGTGGCAGGTCCGGGGGGAGCGGTTGTTGGGGGTACGGCGGGTATGGTTTCTTCCGCAGGTGGTCAGTCATTGATGCTTGAGTACTCTGGATCGTTGCTTGAACAACTCTCAGAAAGTGGTGTGGATGTTCAGGATCCAGCTCAAGTTAGAGACGCTTTCGAAAACAAAGAGCTAATGGGGAAAGTTAACGAGAAGGCTCTTAAGAAAGGTGTTCCTCCTGGCCTATTCGACGCGGCTTCAGCACTACTAGCAAAGGCACTCGGTGGGAAGTTTGCGGCGTCTCTTAAAGTAACCAAAGGCTTTACACCTACTGTTAAGTTACTTGCAAAAGAAGCAATCAAAGATACGACGTTGCAAGCTGGTCTCGGGGTGGCTGGCGAAGCTGGTGGACAGCTATTGTCTGAAGGCAAAATCACAAGTGCTAACCAAGTTGCATTAGAAGGTATTCTCGAAGTCCCTGGGTCTGCTTACGGCTTTGCCCGTGGGTTTGGTACTGAAGGTTTGAAAGCTGTGGTGGACAAGTTGAGCCAAGACCCAATTGCTGATATGCGGGCAAGAGAACTTGCGGAAAAAATGCAGGCTGATGGGACTATCCCAGAAGTTGAGAACCTCGCAAGGTCTGGGGCTCCTCAGACAGCCGCAGCGGTAGCTCAAACAAGGGCGACATCTGCAAACCAAGATCTGGAGCAACTCGATCTGGATATGAACAAAGCGGAGGCCGCTAAAGTGTTTGGTAGCGAAGAGCCAGCAACACCCGAAGCAGAAGCCCCCACATTGTCGCCAGAAGTTGAATCGGTAGCACCAACGGCAGAGACACCGATGGACGCACAGAATAGTCTCGAGGCCGCAAAGGTATGGGGTCGGATCAGATCTCGGCAACCAGTTCGAGGGGAAGATATTGAAAGGTTCGGTTTTGTTTTGCCCCAGCAATGGTTGCTTAATCCTAAAACAAACGAATATGAGTTTAAGGCCGAGAAGAATGAAACAGAAAAACCTGCGGAAATTTCAGTCCAAGAAACAGCAACCGCCGAAGCAAAAGCTCCAGAAGCAGAAATGCCTCAAGCCCAAGCCATCGCTCCTGTGCAGACAGCCCAGCCCGAGTCTACTCAAGAAAGTCCAGAAGCTGTCGCTCCTCCATTAAGTACTCAGGCGCCAAAAACCAAACAAGCCGAACTTCCCAAGTGGGAAGAAGTCCAAAAGAACAAGAACCAGATACGCTTTTTGCGATCTACATTAAGCAAAGTAAACAAGGCCTTGCCTGAGGGTCAGAAGATCGAGGAGAAAGCTGGGTGGAAACGCGGCGATTACTTGAATGCTCTTGAGACGCAGTACGGGAAGGTAGCTGGGCTAGAAAAGAATATCGATGCTGTGCCTGGGATGGCCGCGGAAGTAAATCCGCTTGAGGCTATGAACTCCGATGAGAAGCGGAGAGCTAAGAAGAAAGCAAACCTTCGGCAAAAGCTCTACTCCGTTCGGGACAGCAAGTTGAACGAAGGCCAGCAGTCGTGGAAGGAGATGGCTTTCTCAAACATCCGTCGGATTGCGAAAGAAGTATCTGAGAGATACACAAACATACCGAACGTTGATGACTACATTTTCGATGACCTTCTTCGCAAGGTAGCCAACTACCTTCAAAAGAAGAATACCTTTACCGAAGAAGAGCTGACATCAGAAGCAGTTAGCCCAATTCTAGCGAGTTGGGCAGAAGATTCCGCTAAAGACGCAAGGGGAAGTGCCGACATCCAAGCACTCATGCGCAACTCCCCGATAATTGAGCAAACAGAGACCTCAGATAGGCCAGCTAGGACTCAAATGGAGCTGGATGAGGAGGAACAGGCGGCTGGCGAGACAAAGCAAGCCAGAGTAGAGAGCGGGGCTAATGAACCTAGGGCGTCTAGAATCCTCCGTGAGAACGGATATAACCCAGCCCGTGAGAAACTTGGCCCAGACCAGAAACTCATTCTTGATTGGCTGGTTCACAAACTAAGTGGTGGGCCAACGCCTTCAGGTATTGAGACAAAGAACCTTCAGTCGTATGAGGATTTGGCGAAGTTCCTAAGCGAGCTGAACAAGAAAAAGGTTTCCGCAAAAGCCGTATCCAAGATGGCTAAAGAGGCTCAAACGGCGCTTGCCGCGGAGCTAAATAACTCTGGAATAGGGGTCTCGACCGACCAGATCTCTACGGCTCTAACCCCAGAGGGTGAGAAGGCAAGGGCGAGAGCAAAGGAAAAAGCTGAAGCCAAAGAAAAAGTTAAGAAAGACAAGGCCGAGGCTCAAGAGTTGGCCGATCGAGGGAGGAACGTAACCCAGAATCAATACTTAGCCGAAAAACTTATCGAATTCCCCTTCAGCTCTACACCAGAGCAAAGGAGCAGACTTGCTTCCGAGGTTCTTACCCCTCTTGAAGAGGGTAACTTGGAGGAGGCTTCGGTAGAACAAAGACTTGAGAACATTAAGAAAGGACAACCAAATGAACCAATCGTTAAACAGCCCGAGCCTAGCAAACCTGTTTCCAGACGACGCAAACGCACAGGAGTTCGTGAACAACCTAGCGTTCAGCAACCATCTGGATCAGGCGATACACAATCACGGGGGACACCCGCATCTGTCGGATCTACTGCGAGCGAAAGCGAAACCAACCAGAATTCTGGAAGCCGTACACGACCTAGCCGAAGACAACCCGGAGTGGGCAAAGAACAGCCAGCAACTTCGGGAAATGTTCCCAGCCTCAAAGTCGACGCAGGCTTCGAAAACTTAGACATATCGAAAGCCGCGCGGGCAGCGTTAAACGATTTGTTTAACACCCTTAGGGCAATCCGATTCCCTGGGGAACTAAAGGTCGGGCAAACAGATAACCCAGTCTACGTTCTTAAGAGTGATAGGCAGGGGCTTTCCATATACGTAAGCCCAGAGGCTTTGCTTGCCCAGAAACGTCAGCTCATCCGCAAATTCGGCAAGGAGGAGGGAGCTAAGAGATGGGTGAACTGGCAACTGATGGCTGTTGCGACGCACGAGACAGTTCACAACGTCCATCTTAAACAGCTTGAGAAAGAAGCGGGTCAGCTTGGCCTTACTTTCGACCAGCACCTTAAGAACGAGGCCAAGCGAGTAGCTCGTCTGCTCAACAAGAATCGCAGGCTCAAGAAGCTAGTGGCTCGGCTTTACAACAACGATGAGGGCAAGTTTGCAAACGACGAACAGCAATACTTTGAATTCATTCGGATGATGGTCGAGAACGAAACTGTTGGGAGCGTCACTGAGGACAACACAATAACGACCGAAGAGCTTGCGGCCTTTATGGACGACATTGAGAGGAAATCTCTAAGCGACTTTATTGATTCAATCATTCAGGCGATCACCAACATCGCGGCTCGCCTAGTAGGTGTAAGGGACAACGATGCCCGGTACCTCATTAACACGACCCGCCTCCTTAGGCAGAAGTCCTTAAATATTTTACGCCCGCCGATGCAAGAGAAGGCAGGTAACGCCTACGTCGAGCCTAAGAAAACGGGGTCAAGGTTTGAGAAGCCTCCCGTGACTCCCGAGGTTGAGAACAGCGGGTTATTTACGGCTAGGAAAGAATTTCTCCAGGAGTACGCCAAAGAACTTGGGATCAAGGTACCGACGGCAAAGATTACTGGCGTAAGGTTCAACCCGAAGACAAGAAAGAGCGAAGAGTTTAAGACATACGTACCCACTTGGAACAAAGCTCAATACGTCGAAGCCATCCAAGCAAAACTCAAGGAGCTAGGGCAGAAAGCTAAAGCAGCTCGAAGTGAGGTTATCGGTGCGGCAATCCCGACCGATCGCCCTTACTGGATGAAGAACGATGGAGAAGTTCTTGAAGTTCCAGAAGAGGCTTTGATTGATTTAAACGCTATCGGCACACACGCCGAGACAGCCATCGAATGGCTCAACGAAAACCAACCAGAAGATCCTTTCTTATTGGAGTGGAGGCTTGTCGATACCTACAGCAAGAAGGAACAGCAAGAGAAGCCAGTCGAGGAGATGTTGAAGCGTGGTTGGTTACGGGTTGTGGGTGACGGGTTCAATCTGTATTTCGAGGGTAGCCCAAGCAAAACTCAACTAGACAAACTTCTTGAAGCCGCGATTGAAGACGAAGTTAAGCTTATTCAGGATCTTACTTCGATCAGCGGTAGACCTCGGAGCAAGGTTGTATACGAACCACCGCAGTCAGACGTTATCGGAGCTCCCGCTATGCCGAGAAGGGGATTCCTTTCGAACCAGCGCAACGGAAGCCAGAAGAAAAGCAGGCTTCCAGACAGCATTGAGGAGCTGGCCTTTGAGCGAGAAGTTCCTGGCGGATCCCACCCAGTTGCGATTTACCAAGATGTCGACGGCAATCGGTTTATCGTCAAGGCCGACCAAAGCCGGGAGCAGTTTGAGAACGAGGTCGCAGCGGAGAATGTATATCGCGTCCTCAACTACCCGGTTGCCGACTCCAAACTTATTGAGGTAGATGGCAAGCCAGCCAAAATTGCTGCCTACCTTGCCGATGGCCAGAGCTTGAGGGAGTTTCGCCAGACCCATCAGAACAAACCCGAGCTTATCAAAAAGATCTATGACCAGATTGCGGATGGTCTTCTGATCGATGCTTTCTTGTTTAACTACGATTCAGTCGGTGTGACCAAACAGGACAACGTGCTCATCCAGATGACGGAAACTCCGAACGAAGATGGAGACGACACGGAAACAATTTACACAACGTATCGTGTAGACAGCGGCGGCACGTTTGACACCAAAGCTTTCGAAGAAGAGCCAAGAAACGAGCCCTTCTACTACGACTCGATCAAGGTGTTTAAGCAGAACTACCCATACCTTAACCTGACTACCGACGACTTGATCGCCCAGCTTTCCGACCTTGTCCTTAACGCAGACGCTATCATAAACGCAGTACCCCAGCGTCTCCAGCAGTATATGGGCAATCGGCTTCAGTATATGGCCGACCAGCTATCGGCTGTTGATATCATCACTCCAGTAACTGGGGTTACGGAGAAGCAGACGGAAGAGTTCTTTGAGAGACTACGTGGCCAAATGGCTGCGGTAGAGGTAACCCGAAATAACAAGGGTAACCTAATCAACAAGGCTACGGGTAAGGAAAGTATGGTTTCGGGTATGGGGTATAAGGTTGTTCCAAAGTCCGAGTTTAGATACCGCCTCGAAAGAACCCCGCTGTTTAAGGCTTGGTTTGGTGATTGGGAGAACGCCCCAGAAAGCCGAGCCACCAGCAAGATCCTAGATGAAGCTGGCGAACCAGCCTTGATGTACCACGGGACTGGCTCGTATCTCCAAAGGTATAGCGACCTTTACAAAGACGAACTCACCAACGCCATAAAGACTCCATCTTACCTCAGAAGGTTAGCAATGAATCGGTTCAAGGGTATTTGGACATCCACGATGCGAGAGTGGGCAGAACGATGGGCGACTAAGAATAATCCAGAGGGTCACTTCGAAGGCCAAGTGGTCATCCCTATGTACGTCAAATCGACCAAGCCTTTTGACCCAAGATCGCCAGAGAATATCGATCGGCTCCTTGAGGTGGTTAAAGGCCAAGGTTACACACCAGACCCAGAAGTTGAATTTGCTTTCCGATCTGGCCTGCACGATTGGCAAATTTTCGAAGGGAAGTTGGATTATCGGAAAGAAGACGGATCGCTGACTGGTCCAAGAAATATGCCAGATGTCGATGAGTTGAGGAAACAAGGGGTAAGCGAGGAAACGATCAAAAAGATGTGGGGCAAGACCTACGGATACCCAAGCCTCAAAAACATTATTGATCTTGGGTACGATGGCGTGTGGTTGAAAGAGGGCAGAGATGCAGAGGCAAGCCTAGCAATTGATGCCGCTCGGAAGCTAATGGCCGACCCGACGGATGCCAAGCTGAAGGCCGACTACGAACAAGCTTTGGCTAAGTACAACGAAAACTCTGCCTGGAACTTCTTGGCCTTCCGCCGGGATGGTGTGAAAAACGCAATGAACTCGGGTCGATTCAGCTCAATCCCAGAGCCTGCGGAAATGAAGAAGAGCCAACTAGCTCAGAAGCTAGAAGCCCTGATCACCAAAGACGGAGCCACGGGCAGAAACGTTCTTCGCTACAAGGGGCAGACGATGTATTCGACCGACTCAGCCGCAGCCTTGGCCAGTTACGCGGTCGCTTCTGACTCAGCTCTGAACCGCCACAACATTGCAAAGATTAAGTTTAAAGGTCAGCCTAATACTTTCATTTTCCAGAGGAGGACAGCTCCCTCTGCAACGTCTGATCGAGCCTACCCAGTCAATGATATCCTCGGTGCGGCTGAAGTTCGGCCAAGGAGGTTTGGGGTAAAGCTTGAGAAGTTTGTTTCGAAAGACGTGATGGGTCTGCTCAAGAAGAAGAACTACGAAACCCTCCCAGATTCAGTCACGATCGAAGAAGCAAAGACGTATTTTGACAAGCACGGGCTGGAGAAAAGTGCTTTGGCAAGTTTGATTGATGACGAAGGTGAGCCAATCCAGGCGGGGGCACAAGAAGCCTTAGGTATGCTGGTAATCAAAGGGTACAGAGAGGAAGCCAAGAAGAGGCCAGAGGCCGCGGCAGAAATGGCGGCATTCCTTGATCAGTTCTTGGAGAAGAGCACGAAGACCGCTCGTGCATTGCGGGCGTACCAGTTCATTTCGCTTCTTGGACCCGAAGGTATGGAGGCTCTTTACTACAAGAAGGCTCGTAAGCGCGACGCATTAATGAGGGAGAGCTTCAAAGAATTTATTAAGAAGGCTCAAGACAAACTCAACCCGCTTGCCCAAGACGCATTAGAGAAGGTCTTGAAGGATTTGGAGCAGGTTATTAATAAGGCCACAAATCTCTCCAAGTCCAATAACAGGAAGATTGCCGCCAAGACAACTATGACGTTGTGGCAACAATTCTCCGACAGCGTCGCCAAGCGGATGACCGATAGTGTTACCGAGCGTCTTGCGGCGTTAGAGCCACAAGAAGGAGAAGGAGTCGTTGAGGGAGAGGGTGATGCTGTGACGGTGGCGGGTAGCACCAACAAGCCTAAGACGATCAATCAGGAGGCGACCGCGGCTCTTCGCCGGATTAAGGGGATGATCGACAATCTTTCCAAGGAACAGGGGAAAGCAATTAAAGATGTTGAAGTCGAAGGCAACCCAGAAAACGAGAACGCATCCAATGAGCAGATTGAAGATCTCATTAAACTAAAACAGAAAGCAAAGACGATCTCTAGAATGTCCGACCTACTGGCTCTCTGGCCGAAAGCCTTACAAGCTTGGTCGCAAATTAAGGACTCGGTTCGAGAAGAAGTGGCCGCAAATCCTAAGCTTGCCCCGATATTTAACGAGTATTTGAAGACCGCTTTAGACCAGCCGTTCACGCTTCCCCAAATCAAAACCCTTCTTAAGGCCTCGGATATCGACCTCAAGACTCTCATACGCGAACACTTCAGGAAGAATACGATGCAGAAACAGGCATCGGACTTAGCAAAACTCTTTATCGAACAAGCTAATTTGGGTGAGATATTCACCAAGACAACCGAGGCCGACCTGCTCCAAGCTCAAGGTGCTAATACCGAATCGACATCAGAAGTAGGTGTCACTCCGACCATTGCTGAGAAGCTTGAGACAGCGATTGCAAAGAGGATTGAGGAGCTAGTAAGAACAGAAGCAAACAAAGCACTTAACAATCTGATTAAGAGCCAAGCCGATAAGCGACTTGAGCCTAGCCTAAAAAGATTCCTAGACCGCCTTGTTAAAGCCACGTCGTTGGGGCTTATGGACAAAGATAATATAAATCTTTGGGCTCAATTTGCGGAACAAGAAGGTCTTACCGATCCCAAACTTGCTGAAGAAGTATACAACCTTGCCGAGGAAGCAGAGACCAAGCCAGAGGGTTACCAAAGAAACGTTTATTACCAAAAAGCAATGCGAGCGATCTACGAAAAGACGGAAATGAACAAGTGGGATTTCACGCTTACCTGGTGGTACTCGTCTATCTTGTCGGGATACGACACGCAACTAGCCAACTTATACGGCAATGCCTCGACGGCTTTCTGCGTCCTAATGCCAGAGCTTATCCACTCTTCGTTAACTGGAAACGCGGGGGCAGAGAAGAGATCCGCACTTCTTCGTGGAATCCAAGTCGGATGGGCAGATTTTCTCAACATTATGGGGACGGGTACTTCTTGGACGAAACAAGTTCAACTGAGCATAAGTAGCCTGAAGGCAACCGATACTGGGGAAGTGTTAAGAGAGCGGGCAAAAGGATTGCCCCAAAAACTAGGGACTTACTCGACAACAGTATCGAGGTTTATGTCTGCTGTGGATTCCGTGTTCTACAATATGAACAAGGAGTATTACCTATACAAATACGCCTACAACAAGGCGCTGGAGCTTGGGTTAAGCCGCAAAGACGCTTCTGCCCAGGCTTTGGCTTCTGCTCTTCGGGATAGCAACTCGATGAAGAGCGCCCAGAGTGACGCATTAATGGAGGGTTTAAAGCCGGGAACAAAAGAATTTAAGCTGAGAACCTTTGAGATCCTTGATCAACAGCTTGGGCAAAACAAGACCGAGTCTGGCGAAAGTCGGAACGTGGACACGCAAGAGTTGCTTAACGAATCTGTCTTGTCGGCTTTGACCAATACTTTCCAACAAGAACCAAAAGGCTTCTTGGGTAACGTAATCCACTCGTTGAATGTTTTGGCCGCCAAACAACCAGAAACAAGATTTGTAATTCCTTTCACAAGAATCGTTGGAAATGTTTGGAATATGTCTCTCGATATGGGCGTAGTCCCAGGCTTGATCAGATACTACGGACTCCCGACAGAGAAGCTCATTGGGCGTAGGCTTGGTAAATGGGATGATGTCAAAGGCGCTGAGCGTGAAATGATTAGGGGAAGGGCATTGGCTGGTTTGTTGTTCTTGACCTTAGCAGCTGGTCTTCAGGCTTTCGGGTACGATAAAGATTACGAAAAAGCTTGGTGGAGAATCAACGGATCTGGCCCAGATGACCCCGCGGCTAAGCTGGCGTTATCTAAGACTGGTTGGAAACCTTGGAGCATTAAGGTTGGAAACGCTTACATCAGCTACTTGCCTACTCCTTTGGCGATCCCGCTCGCTTTCTTGGGTGAAATTACAGACAACCACCATTACAAGAAAACAGGAGCAAAGGCTTTGTTTAACACGACATCAGCAGTAAGTATGAGAGCCATCCTTGTTCCCTTCGATATGTTGTTTCTTTCAGGTTTGTCCGACTTATTCAAGAGCACAGACAGCTCGCAACCAGAGCAGGCGAAGGCCAGAGCTCTAGCCTTTGCTGGGCGTCTTGGGAGTTCCTTGCTCATTCCAAATATTATTCGAGATATTGACCAGAAGATCATACCCAAGATTCTTAACGTGTTTGGAGTCGAGACGGATATGGATAAGAGGACGGCAAGAAATGGGCTAATGAATGGCATCTTTATTGCGAATACCCCAGTCCTCCGGGAGCTTTATGGGAAACCTGATGTAGATATGCTCGGTAACAAAATTCCGATTACTTCCCGTATCGCAACAGCTAGGAAGCCAGATCCGCTTGTAGAAACATTGGCTTCGAAGAACGCTTTCCCTAACCCCCCGAGGAGAGAGCTTTTGTTAGGTATGATCCCTATGGAAGAGGATCAATACTACCAATACAAAGTGGATCGGGGAACAATGTTGAACCAAACATTGAATACGCCCGAGATGGTTCAGCAACTAAAGGAATCTTCTTCGTTTGTTGCTCAAGAGATTGTTAAGAAAGTTACCTCTTCGGCTACTGAATACGCCAAGAATATGGCGATCAAACGAATGGTTGATTCAAACGACGAGAGAATACAAAAACTTCAGAGTTTGGGCGAGTGGATTCAAAACCAAGAAGAATAATCCTTTGGTGAGAAGCCAAGGCAAGAAACCAAGAAACAACCCAAACAAAAGAATGCAAGCCCCCGATACAAAATGAGCAAAGATACGAACTAATACATCATACGAATAATACAAACATCCGTAGACAATTCCGACCTCTTGACGATTTACCTTCATATAATATCCTCCTTTAATAACGAAACATAATAAGAAATCAATACACAAAACATATGGGCTTAGGTACGCAATCTCCTGGTGATCAGAAACTTCAGGCTCTCTTTGGTAAGGGAGTTTTATCTGGCAAGACGGGACTCATTGTCCAAGCCGCTTCTACGGCTGGGATAAGCCCCGAACTTTTTGCGGCTGTCATTGCTCACGAAACTGGTCGAGGGACAAGCAACGCTATTCAAAACTACAACAACCCCGCTGGGATTATGGATCCTAAAAGTAAATGGACTAAACTTAAGAAGTTTGATTCGTTGGGTGAGGGGTTGCTTTATTCGGCTAAGAACCTTAAGCGAAGGCTCGATCAGGTTGGTGGCGATGTGGATAAACTAGCTGATGTCTATGCCCCGAAAGGCGCGGCCAACGACCCAACAGGTTTGAACAACAACTGGTTGTCGGGGGTCAACAAATTCTACAGTGAACTTGCAACCAAAGAAACGCCTTCGGCCAATGTCGAGCAAGGTAGTAAGCCAGAACTAGCATCAACAGCCGCGAAATAATAACTGGCGTTAGAACCGCCAGAAGAAAAACTAGTCGTGCCATTTGATGGTTAGCTCAATGCCATCACCATTAAAATCTGGATCTGCCCATAGTTCGAAAGATTGATGCTTTTTGCATAAATCAATAAACTCTGACAAAGCCTTACGACTCACCTGGAACGACCCGTTGCCATCAAGAACGGCGGCACCGAGGAAAAACTTTAGAAGCTTTGTCCCGGCGTCACTTGCCCCATTAAGAAGGACAAGGTCAACTTCTTCTCTCTCTTCATCTTCGTCCTCCTCCCTAGGGCTAACTTCATCTATATCGTCGTATTCGTCCACCAAACAAGGTTGAGTCTATAACAAAGTGTGTCAAGATACCCAAGTGCGATTAAAAGATAAAACAATAACACCGCCAACTGGATTCTTCTATAAAGACCACGATACCAAAGCAATTATTACTGCTGTCACATTTGATGAGTTGTTAGCGAATGTAAATCGCCACCGCCACCTAAACGGACTTGTCCTGAACGGAAACCAAGAGCAGATGATACACGATCAGATCTGCGACAAAATTGATAAGAGCTTATGTGAAGGTGTTGGGTTAGGGGACATCGTTCATACCTTTGCCCAACCTATTGCAAAAGCTATCGACCAAGTCGCTGGCACAAACATCCAAAGTTGTGGAGCTTGTGCCAAGCGACGGGCGATGCTCAACTCCTAAATCTAAGGTTCAATAACTGGAGTTACCTCGAAGGGAGCGGTAAACTCAATCGGTGTGATTAGGCTTGGAGTCAAAAGAAGTAGGGTGCTTGCCTTTAGGCCAACACCATAATCGTTTGATACGCTACCCAAGAAGTCAGGACTCCCAATAGGTCCGTAATCATTGTTGGGTGAATTGAGGAACTCTGGCGAACCCCAAGGTCCGTAGTCATTAGCTGTTGAATATAGCAGATCTGGGTTGGCCGAGATCAAAACTTCCTGAGCCACAAGCGGGCTGGCAAGAGTCGCTATCATCAAAAGAATCTTTACCATTGGTTCTCCTTTCCTTCATTGAAGATATCCTCCCACGATATAGGTAGGGTCTTTTCTTTGGTCGGCCACTCTCGATCGATCTCGAGTTGTAACCAATCCATACAGACTCCAGCAGATTCCACGGCACACTCCTTGTGGCCGTGTTCGCAAACGTGGGTGGCAGGTTCATCCGCTCCCCACATCCAGTAACCTAGTTTATCTTCTCTAGTCTTTAGTTCTTCTTTCAAGTTATCCTTTTGTTAACGGGTCTTGTCCAAACGCAACGACCATATCGTACCAGAATTGGCAGTAAGCGTTGAGCTTATGCTTCTGGTGTTTGGACTCCCCAATCATTCCCTTAAAGCTGGTGTAATCCACAGAGTTGCCAAGCCTTGCTAACACCTTGGGCAAGTCATTCGGGTGGATGAAGATGCGGTAAGTATAATCCACATCTTCACGCATTGAGATCTCGGGGGTGATCTTGAGGGATAATCCCCGGATCTCATTGATCAGTCTCTTCATATCGTCTTCGCTTCGTCCTCGAACATGAATCACGGATTCATACTCTGGGAACTGATAAGCTTTCTTGTTCGACATCGAATAAAAACCGAACTTGGTTGCTATCCACATATTGATGCCTCCTTAATTTTGTTGCCGATCCATTCCATGCAGGGAACTGCCATCGAATTCCCTAACGCTTTGTAGCGTGGACCGTCGGGGCATTGATCGGCTGGCTTACCCCTCCAAGGAATTAGTGTATGCTCATCTGGAAATCCTTGCAAACGCTCGCACTCTTTGGGGGTGAGGCGGCGGACTGCCATTCTGTCTGCTGGATTAATCACACCTCCCGTATGATTAATGTCAGAGGCAGAGGATGAAAGTGTCTGCGAAGTATGATTGATTGTCTTGTTGTAACAATCAACCGCAACAGCCACTTGGTTATCCCCCATTTCCTTCCGTAAGGTAGGGGACATCTCCTTCACGAATCTGCTTTCGTTGCCCTCTCTGGATGCAATACCAGGTTCAAAGGCAATTGCCTCTTGAACAAGTGGGACATTCCCACCGCCTGTTCCGTACCTTGAAACACAAGACGGGGCAACATCGAGGGGTCCAGTAACTCGAGAGTCATTGGGGTGATTCTCATATAGGACTGCATGCTTGTCGCCCTTGGTCAGGGTGGGGCAGGGGTCACCTGGCTTACCGATACCTAGCCCGTTACCTTTGCCGTCTTGCTTGTCGCCACGCTTGCCAGCATTTCTGGTGGCTTGGTCGTGGATAGGGATAGCAACGGCGTGGGGTCCTCGGGCTACCAGAGGATCCATTGTTTCGCATTGCTCAATGTGCGGTTTGTACTGAGCGTTCTCGCCTTGGTTAAAGGCAGCACGATCAATCACAATAGGAGACCCAACTAAACCAGATCCCCCTTGGGAAAATAGTTCTTGGTTGGAGTAACCGATTGTTCTTCCTGAGCTAGATCCACCCGATTGCATTATTGTTGGATGAACTCCTGAGCCATCCCAATGAGACTTCTTTGTGGCAACCAAGTCGGTAGCATCCTTGTAATCCCTAGCCTTCATCGTGGATGCCGAGCCGTCATCGGTATATTCCCCAAAGGCTTGCATCCTAAACGCAGTAGCTTGTTGAACAGCCGTGATCTCGCTTATTGCTTCTGAGCTACATCCTCCTCGGCTCCCTTTGCATTGGGTGATTGTCGGACTGACAATGCTAGCCTCGAGAACAGCATTAACTTGCTGGGTTACTTCGCTTGATTGGGGGCTTCGGCTTGGGTCGTTACTAGCTGTAAGGCTTGGCGCAACATTGGGGGCAATTCCTTTCCTCGTTTCTCGGCTCGGCGCAGTATCCCTGCGCAAGCCTTCCCACTCAAATAGAACCTTGGCTGGATCTCCTTGGTCTCGAGGACATGCGACAAGGAAACAACGCTTGCGTCGTTGGGCCACACCGAAATATTGGGCGTCAAGGCATCGCCAAGCGATTGACCTTTTGGGACCATACACACAACCTGCGTCTGCCCATTTTTCCCCTGGCGGTTTGAGTTCACCATCTTCCCCGGCAAGTGCTCCCAGAAAGCAACCGAACCCGTTGTCCCTTGAGGAAAGGACACCGGGGACGTTCTCCCAGAGGATCCACTTTGGGTTGAAGTGATCTGCGATGTTGACGAAGGTGAGTGAGAGACCACCTCTTGGGTCGGCCAATCCTTTCCTGAGTCCCGCGACGCTGAACGCTTGACACGGTGTTCCTCCGACCAAAACGTCAATTGCTTCTTCGAATTTCCATGATTCATATTTAGTCATATCTCCTAGGTTGGGAACCTCTGGCCAGTGGTGCTTCAGCACCGCTGACGGGAAAGGTTCGATTTCTGAAAAGGCGACGGGCTTCCACCCAAGTTTCTCCCAGGCAACGGAGGCCGCCTCAATGCCTGAACAAACAGACAAGTATCTCATGCGGTTACTGCCTTTCTGGAGTAGCCAGTAAAGCCACTCTTCTTTCGTAGTAAGCTCCTAGCCTTGGATGCTTCCGACCCAGCGGGCTGTGTCCCGTGGATCAAGAGAGCAAACGATTTCTCGTTGGGTCCGTAGGCAAGGCTGTCATCGTGATCGATCTCAAGGCCGCGGATGTTTGCGTCCTCTTCGCTGAAGGCCACATACGAAGTCTTGAGGTTGTGCTTAATGGCTAGGTCATCGTGAGTTCCGCCAAGGCTGGCAGTCAGCCGAATGTTTGACGGCAATTTGTCAAGACGAGCCAACCAAAAAGGAATCGATTTGGTGTAGGCGTAAAACAAAACGTGAGGGTTTCTGTTGGCAACCTCAAGCCAAGCGTCGAAGTAGGCTAGGCTAAAGAAGTCTCCACCTTCGTGAATCCGAACACGCTTGGCTTTCTTGGGCAGTGCCGAAGAAAGCAAGTCAGCCATCTCGAGGGTAGTCTTGTGGTGTAACGATGCGAGATTAGCCCACCGCATCTTTCTTGCATTCTCATATTGGCTTTCGCCAGACGAAGAGAAGCAACGAAACTTTGTGTGCGGTCCGTCAGTAATCTTGCCAGTAACTGGGTGAGCCTTCGACAAACACTCCTTGGCACAAGGGCAGGTGTGCCCAGCGGGGAGGTTGAAGATGTGCGTACCCTTAAGCTTAGCATTACCTTTGACGTATCTTGGACTCATAAGGATGGGACTTGCTGAACACGAAACGTTGGGAAGGTTGCTTCTGTGTAGCACCCATCCACGAGGGTGGCGGGTTCTTTGACACCGACGGCTGAGAGAACTTCGATTAGTTTGTAAACGTCTAATGTTCTCTTCATTCCATCGGATGCCTTAACGATCCACGAGTTACCCTCGAAGAGTCGGTTGCCCGTCTCCTGGTAGGTAAGCTTGAGGATGGGGAGTACTGCTTCCCGTACTTTCTCTGCTTGGTTTCTCTTGGCGGTTGCTTCGCCAAACGTGTCGATCTGTTCCGTGGTTAACGGAATTATAGATTTCATTGTGGTGTCCTTTCTTTGGTTAAGCGGCAAGGCGTAGGCGATGAGGCTTCTGCCTCATATGTCTCTTACGACCTAGGAATAATTGGATATCCCTCGGTTGTTCCTTGCTTTTGGGTTTCTTGCAAACGGATGCGGTGAAGTTCTTAGCCTTGGCGTGTCGAACGGTGTGGGTGTTGACGCCCCACTTCCTTGCAATTTCGGAGATGGGTTTGCCAGCCTTGTACATTTCTTCCCACTCTTTCCATCGTTTCGATACGCTTGCCACATCCCGGTAGTACGTCTCCGAACCCTTGACGTTGACAAAGGTTGTATGAGATGTCCGTACCTTGAGATGCTCAGCAAGTTCCTTGGCTAGATCTTCAGTAACCTTGCGGTAGCTGGCCAAGTCTTGTTCAGTTTTAAGAACAAGGTTGGTGAGGGTGGATAGAGTACCTCGGAGCTGGTCGATCTCGTTCTTGAGGATCGGTACTTCCGATTGCTCTACTAGTTTCTTTAGTGTTTCTTTCATATTTCTCCTTTAATAGTTGTCAACCTTGCGAAGCTTTCTGCAAACACTTCTCAGGTCATTTGCAATTTCACGCCAGGTTGTTGCATCTCTTTTCCATTTCTTTATCTGGTCACTAGCACCAGAACTTCTTTCCAAACCTTGTGCAGATGCGTCACAAAGTTTCGCCAAGTAATTTACATCGCTTCCAAGTCTTCTCATTTGGTTTTACCTTTGAGAAACAATTGTTCAACAAGGTGTACCATCCCTTGCCAATACCCAACGTCGTAGCTCATATAACAGGAAGACATTCTTGTCCCTTCGGAGTTCTCAAGAACATCTTCTGCTTTCTTAAGCTTTTCCTTAAAGGTCTTATATATTTCACCCACTTGTTTCTTTGTCATAGTTCCTCCCTATTCCTTTACGAACGGAAAAGCTTTTTCCATTTCGTCGATTGATCTTTGATGTGCTTTCCAATCGTGGACTTCTATGTCGTCCCGATCTCTTGCTTGCTTGGCTCCAATCAAGTCACAGTAGGCGCAAGTGATTGCTAGCTTCTGTTCTTTTGTGATCACGACTTCTCCGTGGCTATCTCTTCAGCCTTCTCTTGTGTCTTCTCGAACAACGCCTCCTGCGCTGCTTCGATAAGGGCGGGTGATGGGTCGGTGAGGGGAGTGTCCGATCCAGCGGGGTAGATGTCGGGGGTAATGAACTCAGCTTCTGAGTACTCACTTACCTCGACAATCTTGCTGTCGTATTCACGATGTCCCCAGTATTCGTAGCTACCGATACCAACATCCTCTGATGTCGTGTTGTGGACGACTCCACCAATGGCTTGATACGAAGCCCCTTGGTATCGGAAGTCAGCCTCTGCGTAGTCGATGTCGATTCTCATTAGGGTTACTCCTTTCGTGTGGTTATGTATGGTCCTGTCGTGACAAGAAAATGTCAAGACAAATGGTTTAGATGTGTTCGAGTATTTCTCCGATAGCCTCCATTGTGGGCATTACGGGTATGCCCTTGTTGTTCACACTCAAACCACCCTTACCACCGAAGTATTTATTGAAGGCTCGTTCCACAATGCCGAACTCTGCTGTTCTGTATTCAATACCCATGTCCTTCAATTCCCTTGCAATATCAGCAATGCCAAGATTCCAATCCCATTCTTCGCATCGTTTCAGCCACTTGGCCTCTAGCTCTTTCGTCTTCTTATCTTTTAATGTTGTGTCCATATATCTCCTTTATTGTTTTTAGTTAAGCGACTCCTAGCGTTTGCCATGACCGCTCTCCCATGCATGGAATTGGATTGCTCCAGAAGCTCACGGCTCAATACCCAAGCTTTTTAATGAAAGGTGCGGAGCCTTTCGCTTGGTTCACTTTGAGTCCAACTATCCCGCGAGTAGTTGGCACAACGCTACGCTAGGAATCACCTCATGTTTTAGTTGGAAGCTCCGTTGCGGCCATCGCTTAAGCCAAGCTTGCTCAAGCTCATAGCGTAGAAGAATCCCCCAACAAGCTCACCGAGCAAGGCGATGTCGTCGGCATTGCTAGGTTCTGTCTTACGCAATTCCTTGTAGGCAATGGCACAAGCTTGACCCAAGACATACTTGCCACGGATATCTTTGAATAGTTCTACTGCACTTGCCCGTCTCTCTTCATCTTTCAAACCTTTGTATTTGCTCTGGTAGTTCTTTGCGTAATCTCTGAGTGAAGCTTCTAGTTTACGTTTCGATACTTTCTTTTTCTTCATAGGTTTCTCCTTTGTTGTTAGTTATTTCTGTTTGTCTTCAGCTACTAGCTTGTCGATTAACTCTATGTCTTCGTCTGAAAACGGCAGAGTTGTTCCGACCACAAGCGGGATATGCCCACCTGAAACACGGCTAATCATCGCATCGATACAGGACAAGCCATTGAGAACGCAGTCAGTTATCTCAATCAAAGCTGCCCGCTTGGACGTATCTGGTCGGCGGTCTGCAATATGTTTTCGCAAGTCCTCGTTATCGATTTCAATACTGAGTTGTATCTTCATTTGATTTCATCTACTCCTGTAACTTCCCAATCGTCGCACCAAGTGTGTTCTCTTTTCCACAAAGCCCCATCGATTTCATCGGCTTTGTCTCGTGCTTCGTATCGGTCTTTGGCTTTAACCTCAATTTCAAACTGCTGACTCTGGGTAGCTGTTACTCTCCATCTTTTTAATTTCATTTAGTTATCTCCTTTCAATAGAAGTCGAAATGGCTGGGTGTGTCAGATGGGACAACCCGGTAGCCCTTCTTGGGGTAACCTATTTGTCGGGCTTCTGCCAACGCTTCTTTCTTAGTTTCGTAAAAACAATCTTTGTATATATCTGTGTCATCGTCGCAACATTTGATGTCGCCCCAATCTCCGTAGACGCTTTGATCCTGGATCTTCCACATCTTCTTCTTCTTGGGTTTCATCAGAATGTCGCACTTGGATAATTCAGCCTCTCCGTCCAACCGAATGATAATCTTGGCTTTCGCAAAGCTATGGTTGTCGGTGAGGTAGACAGCTCCACCCGTAGTTACGTGGCGATGTAGTGTTATCTTTGTAGGTATCTTCTGTTTCATTTCCTACCTTTCTTGGGAACGATCCCAACTTTCTGCCCGAGGAAATCAATGTGGATGACATTCATGTTGTGCCTCTCGCACCACACTTGCATCCCCTCCTTGCTGAACCCAACGTTCAGTCTTGCCCAGCTTGCTGGGCTTTCTCCATCGGGTATACATTCAAGACACTTCTTACAATGGTAGAACCTTACGATGTCGGATTGTGCTTTCATTGTATTGTTGCTACTACCGCAAGCCTCCGTCGTAAGCCTTGCCTATTTCAACTTCGTATACGTAACCACTATAATACTCAAACGAAGTCTTGAAGTTTGTGCTTTCGTCTGGTCGTCCGTCTTTCCATATCCGATAGCTTCTTTTCATTGTCTCCATAACTTCTTTCTTTGAATTACCGAGACAGCTAATGCCGTAGCCGAATATCTCTGGTATCTCTCCGTACCATAATTTGTTTTTTGACTTCATTGTATTGTCGCTACTCCTTGGTTGATTGTTACGTTGCTTGCCCATCCACGAATGACGCAGCGTGGTTGTGACCGACGCTCGTGGCTTTCGCAGGGGGTCTGGATCTTGATGTTACGAACTAAATGGCAGACGTCTTTGTAGTGCAAGGTCATAACCGTATGACCTTTCTGTCTGCTCGCTGGCTTGTTGTAGTGGACGAACCATCTGGATTTCATATGTGTTGCTTACAATCCGTCAGTTCCGTTTGACTCCATCGCCTCTCGCTCTAGGTAATCGGCTTCTATCTTTTTAGTAGTGAAGCGATCTGCCCAAGAGTATTCATCGCAAGCACAATCAGCTCCGCACTTAATGACTTTGCTTCCGTCTTTGTGGGACAACTCAAAGGTAAGATGTCCGTCGACATCAACAGCAAAGACTACTTCCCAATCTTTGATGGTGTATTGATGGTAGGTTTGTAGGTCGCTCATCGGTCTTTCTTCAGCTTGAGGATTTCTTCCTTAAGCTTCTCGTTCTCAAGCCTCAACTTCTCGGACTTAAGGTCGTAGTATTCACGAGCACTCTCAGCCGCTACTTGCGATGACATCTGTGCCCGCCATTGGCCGAAGGTCATACATCCCACCCCGTGACCTTGATGTCCATTAGCTCATCCATCTGTTCGGTGGTTGGCACGTTGTCCACCCACACCACGAGATCTTGTATCTCCTGGACAGAGGATTGAGGGGAGATTGTTTGCCCCTCGTTCCCGGTGCCTACCACTAGGGTTCGTCCAACCAGATGCGATTGGCTTGCACCCTTGAGGGTATAGCAACCAGCCAGTTCCATATAGTGGTCGCCCTTCAGCAATCCTTCGTCGTCGCATAGAGCAACGTCTTCACCCCGTATGCCGAAGGAAGTGATGCAGCTACACCCAAGCAGGGCGTAGATTTCTTCGAGATCAAAGCCAGTCGTAGAGGTGTACTCGGTAACTGTCTTGGCTCTCGGGTCAATTAAGATTCCTTTAACCATATTAGTATTCTCCTTTCATTCCGTATGTTTCTTGATGTCTGCCTTGAGGGCACGATACGCCACGATAACGTCGTGTAGTTTCTTCTCTTGATCGTGAACAATAGACAAAAGTTTGAATGTGGCGTTTATGTTGTGCCATAATTTACTTGCCACACGATCACTGCTTATGATGTCCATCCCACCCATACCCTCGTTGTATTGTTGCCACTTGTTACAATCTTCATCATACATCCAACCAGTAATCAGGTGAACTAGACTGGATAAACCAGATGCCGTTTCGGGGTCATGCTGTTCTTCTGCCAGCTTAACAATTCGTAGTGCTGTTTCTTTTGTGAGCATTAGTATTCTCCTTTCACCCCGTATGCACTTCGCATTGGGTTGGTTTCTTGTATGTCCTCGGCAAACGTGTGGCGTTTGTCGTTAACTAAATCGTGTTGGTCGACTGACATAGACTGGTAGTCCCGACTTTCTTCGGGAAGTTTCTGCGTCTTGCCCATCCAGACTTGTGGTTGGATGTGGCAAAACCAGTCTTGCATACTTGGGATTCTCCCAAGGTCTTCCGATACGTGTTGCTCTGCCACCCATCGTGTCGGAACTTTGCGTCCGTCACTATTGGTGATCGTATGACCGAAGATTCTCTCTGCCATAAAGCAACCCTCGGCGTGATGCCGTAGTGCCCTATGCCGGAAGTCGGCCATCATCATCTTGCTCTCGTCGAACCAATCGTGGATGGCTTGGTAATCCTCTGCCTTGCCACCCCATTTCTTTGCCGAGCTGACTGCGTGGTGGTAGGGGTTAGCCATTAGTAGGTCTCTTCGGTTGTCTCTACGGACTCAACCCGTTGGTTGAAGGTGAGGTCAATCTTGTTGCCTTTGCCGAACTTGAATACGAATTCTCCGTATGAACCTTCGTTGATCTCCCAACCTCCGTGGTTAGCCCCAAGTAAGTCGTAACAAATCTGTTCGACTAACTCCTCGATGTTCGGGGATTTAGTAGTGGTGACCCACTCCTTCTTGGTTTCACAATAAGTTGTTGAGTCGTTTATACTTGCATCTGCAACTATAAGTTTCTTAATCATGTCTACATTATTGATCCGTTGCTTACCCGCAAAGTAACGCACCTCATCTATCTGACCCGAATCTCCGCTACCAGAGAACTCTGCTTCAATTCGGGTGATTCTGAGTAGCTTAACAGCTGTGGCTAGTGCGGCTTTGTTCAGCTCTGCACTAGTGGCTCTCTTCTTTCTGTCCTTCGCCATCTGCTCCATAATACTTTTCATATCTATTCCTAATTCTTTATCTTTGCTCATTGTTGTTTCTCCTTTTCTTTCTTGGTTAGTAACCGCAAGAAACTTCACCGATGAGAAGGGGACCGCTCTGGGCTTGTCCTTGTGCAACCTTCTTGAGATACGAAACCGCATCTCCAATGTGTCGGTGCATAATGGCCTTGGCCTTGATGGCCAACACCCTTGCCTCTGCTGTTAGATGTGAGTAGGTGCTGTCTGTTCTGCCGTCGGTGACTTGTCCGTCGCATACCCATAGGAGTGGCTCGTTCTGGAAACGCTTGGACTTGATTGCCCAGCGTAAGGCTGGTCCGTCAACGCCGTTACCATAGCCGTGACGTGTGGGTAATTTGTCTACCATCTTGCCGTCCTTGGCTAGTACCCAGAAGTTGGGAACGTTCTTGCTCCCTTCCTTGTGGGCATAGAGGGCGACAGTAGCTCCAGGTGCTGCGTTAAGTATCTCTAGGATGTCCTCACTCCGAACGCTCATTGAACCCGAGCCGTCGATCAACACGACACCGCCTGAGTTACGCTTCGTCCGATCAAAGATCCGACGATACGGGTCAGTCAGCATCCGATGGATACGGCGAGGGTTGCGCCCCGTAGGAGAGGCCAGCTTGACCTTGCCTAGGTTGCCGTTGTGTAACCGAGTCAAGGGTGCTGGGCCTTGGCAAAGGTCACCGAACTTGGCGTTCATATCTGCACTCAAGTGCTCATCATTACGTTTCTTGAAGGACGGAATAGTGCCTGTCTCTTCAGCCAAGGCAGCACATTTGTCCAACAACATTGCGATCCTCTCGGTCACGGCAAAGCCACGATTGAGAAGCTTGTTACGACTGCCCGGTATGGGTTTGTCGGAAGCAAGTTCGGAGCTATGCGTATCGAGAATCTCACCAATCGAGTCAGCAAGATTCTCGATCGACTCCAACATACTGGAGTCACCAAGTTCATCACACGCCTTGTCGATGCCCTTGAGCCAAGAGTCCCAACTGGCAGTACCATAAACGGCAGACGTGCAATAAACTAGGCGTTTCATATCCTTAGCTTTCGCACAGGTGTATGCGTTGTTGCCGTCGTTGATATCTAGCAGATGGGTCTCGGGTTCGAAGTTGAGCTTCGACAAGACACGATTGATACGTGCTTCCTCGGCCGCAATCAGAGAATCAAAGGAAGCTTTGCCTCGTTTGATCCAAGGCTTCAGATCGGGTGGACTCAACCGAACGTGCATCAACTCGTGTGCTCGTATGTGTCGAGCTGTCTCGTCGTTGTCCAAGGGGACGTGCATTGTATTGGTTGCGATGCTTGTCTTGGGTGCACCACGAATGCCAGCACATCGGATGATGTCCCAACGTTCGTTAGCACCACGCTCACCGCCCATCTGGCGGATAAACTCTGGATATACTCTCATTGATTCTCCTTTCTGTGAGGGTTAAAGGTTGCGGGTTAGTCGTTGCTCGGGGTGAGGGTGTCGACCTTGATGGCGTCGAGGAACTCACGAGCCGAGCCAGCAAACAACAAGTTCGCTGCACGTTCTGCACCTACCGACTTGCGGAGGTTGTCGAACGCATAGAAGGAACGAAGGTCAATACGACGATCGCCCAAGTCAGCGGCACGTTCGGCGTAAGCCCGAAGGTCAGACGACAAGCGGTTCAATGCTGTGACGTGTGGCTTGTTGACTCGAACACGGATAGGGAAGCGGGAACGAATCGCCTCGGGCAAGTCGGTCAACTCCTCAAGGTTCGTCGTCATCACAACGCTGAAGCCTTTCTTAGGAGTTTCGGTCTCACCAGTCTGGGGATTCTCCCACTTGCAGGATTCCGGGGAGTCGGTCATAGCAAGCAACGTGGCGAACACGTCACCGCCAGCCTTGTCGATCTCGTCGACAATCAAGCGACCACCTGAACGCCAAGCCTTAACAGCCTGACCCTCGTGCCAAGAGAAAGTACCTTTCTCGTTGGGCATCCAAGCACCAGTCACATCAGCGTTGGTCATATCTGGGGTGCAGATAAGACGGAACGTCGGACGTTCTTGCGTTGCCATTGTCAGACCAGCGTAGGTCTTGCCAGTTCCAGGAGGTCCGTAAAGAACAAGGCGATCTACGCCAGCGTTCAATGCGTCCTCGATGTCTTTCCAGCAGTCGGTTGTTGTTGATTTCGTTTTGGTTTTTGGTGTAGGCATTGTGGGTTTCTCCTTTGTGGGTTGTGGGTTTTACTGAGCTTGGTTGTTCTTGGTGTCTTGCTCGGACTTTCTTTTCCGATTCTCAAGAATGGTTTCTTTGATCTTGTCTCTGACTTCTTGCAATTCCTTGGGCATATCCATAGCGAATCCGCTATTGGCAAAGTCGTGGTCAGGAATGCAGGCCGTGGATGATGTGCAAAGCATCATCACGATTTGGGAGAACATCTCGTCGTTGCACTTGGCAATCAAACCAAGGGCAGACAAAGAGGCTTTCACCCTCTCGCAAGTCTTGGTTTCTTCGCCACCAGTTACCTTGGCGGCAATCATCCCAAGCATCTTCAAGAGATCGACGTCTGCTTTCTCTGCGGTAGTTCGAATGCTGATGCACTCGACGCCCGATGTGGCTTTCTCTTCACTCGTACCAATATTGATTCTGCTCATAGTTGTTTCTCCTTATGGGTTGTCTTGACACGCAGCATCCCTGACTGAACAAGGATCTGTCAAGAATACATTCTTAGTTATTCAAACTGCTCGGCCGCCAGCGAACAGCACGTTCCGCAAGGTGGAACGCTGACCAATACGTCTGGAGTACCTACGCAAATCCACAAAGGTATCAGGTGCCATCAGCTCGATGGTTGCTCCTGTCTTGTGGGCGTACACCATCGCACCTTTGTATTTGGGTGTCGGGTGGCGGGTTGCACAAGCAAAGCAGTAGACAAGACCTAGGTCTCGTCGTGCTTTCTCGGTCGGCTTGTCACAACAAGGGCAGACGTCACTCATACTGAAACCTTTCGTACTCTGGCCTTGTCGTCCCACTCCCAGCCTTCTGCGACTAGGAAGTGGAACGCCTTGTTAAGGTTTCTGAACCTTTTGATAACTCTGAATCCCTTGATAACATTATTCCAATAGATCACTTCAAACATATAACCTCCTCATAGGGTTCGAAGATGCGTTGAGTCTCACGAGTAATGCGACTCACGATCTTGTTGAGTTTCTCGTTCTCTTGTTCGAGGAATAGATTCCTCTCCCGGAGAGAATCAATCTGAAGGAAGGCATCCCGTAGTTGGTACTCGGGGATGACTGGCAATGGCTGAACGAGTCGTAGGTGTGCCATACATCAGCCTTTCAAGGGGACGTATGTTCCGTCAGCCGCCATCAGTGCCATCTTGGAAGCGTCGGGGAAGTTCGAGATGATCTTCGCCCAATGCAATACTTCCTCACGGCAATCACCGATGTACTTGTGACGGAGGCCAGACACGGCTCGTCCGTTTCGCAATACAATCCAATCGGTCTTGGGTTGTAGGCGGTTCAGTGTTCTGCGTAGGTTTTCGTTGTCTCTCCATTGTCCTAGTTTCATATGTCTTGACTCCTTATTGTCCTTCTGTTATAAGTAGCCAATGCCGAAGGACTTGGGCATTGACTGGAAGTTGATCGAGGCTGACTACTTAAGAGGTACTCGGCCTGTTGAAATCGCTGCTCTGTACAACATCAAGCAGTCCACTCTGGACGCTAAGATTCGTAGGAAGGGTTGGGCTACAAAGAGACTTGCATTAAGGGAGTCTCTTCAAGCCCGTCAGACTCAAAACACTATGCAAACGCTCTCAAATAAAGCGTCTGGATATCTTGAAAGGGTTGTAAAACAAGTCGACCGAGGGTTGGACGTGTTGGAAGCTCAACAACCCGCCACGACCAA
>Ga0187844_10000101_pt1 | contig 62067 bp, 51 predicted proteins | sample SpaLakP09_SKY_50_FD_134517 | JGI IMG/M metagenome (GOLD analysis project Ga0187844, IMG submission 134517) | Oligotrophic lake water microbial communities from Sparkling Lake, Wisconsin, USA - SP09_SKY_50 | ecosystem: Environmental > Aquatic > Freshwater > Lake | place: USA: Sparkling Lake...
CGGCGCCGGCGCCGAGATGTTCGAGGAAGTTGAAGATGGTCGGGGTCAGGATGTAGCGCCCCACCACCGCCAGCGTGGACGGCGCGACGTCGGGCATCGGTTTTTCGACGATCTGCGACACCAGTTCCAGGTCTTCGCGGTAAGGCGCGGCCTTGACGATGCCGTACTGGCGCGTGTTCTCGCGCGGGACGTCCTGCACCGCCAGGATGCTGCAGCGCTCGTACTGGTATTTGGCCGTCATCTGCTGGAGCACCGGCAGTTCGGGCGCTGCCGTGTCCATGAAGTCGTCGGCCAGCATGACGGCGAACGGTTCGTCGCCCACCACGGGACGGGCGCACAGCACCGCGTGGCCCAGGCCCAGCGGCGCCGACTGGCGAATGTAGATGCAGTTGATATTTTTCGGGATGACGTTGCGCACCAGTTCCAGCAGCTCGGCCTTGCCGTTCGCTTCGAGCTCCGATTCGAGCTCGTAGGCTTTGTCGAAATGGTCTTCGATGGCGCGCTTGTTGCGGCCCGTGATGAAGATCATCTCGGTGATGCCGGCGGCGACGGCCTCCTCCACCGCGTACTGGATCAGCGGCTTGTCGACGATCGGCAGCATTTCCTTCGGCTGCGCCTTGGTCGCGGGCAGGAAGCGGCTGCCAAGGCCCGCGACGGGGAATACCGCTTTTCTAACTGGCTTCATCTGGGGCGCCTTCGGATGTGTTGATCGATGCGAGCAGCGCCAGCAGGCCTGCCTCGTCAAGAATGGTGATGCCCAGCTCCTGCGCCTTGGCCAGCTTGCTGCCGGCGTCGGATCCCGCCACCACGTAGCTCGTTTTCTTCGATACCGATCCCGACACCTTGCCCCCTGCCGCTTCCACCAGCGCCGCGGCGTCGTCGCGGCCCATGGTGGGCAGGGTGCCGGTCAGGACGAAGGTCTTGCCGGCCAGGCCGCCGGAGCCGGCCGCCATCGCATGCACGCCGTCCTTCCAGCGCAGCTGCGTACTGAGGGTTTTCACCAGCGCCAGGTTGGCGGCATCGACCAGGAAATCGCTGATCGAACGCGCCACAACGGGGCCCACGTCGGCCACTTCCAGCAACTGGATGCCGCCTTCCCAGGTGGCCGCATGGAGCAAGGCGTCCAGGGTGCCGAAATGCTGGGCCAGCGCCTTGGCGGTCGATTCGCCCACGTTGCGGATGCCCAGCGCGTAGATGAAGCGGGCCAGCGTGGTCTCGCGCGACTTGTCGAGCGCGTCAAGCACGTTCTGCGCCGACTTGGCGGCCATCCGCTCCAGGCCAGCCAGCTTGGCATGGTCGAGCAGGTACAGGTCGGCCGCGTTGTGGATCAGGCCCTTGTCGACCAGTTGTTCGATCAGCTGGTCGCCCAGGCCTTCGACGTCGATCGCGCGGCGCGACACGAAGTGCATCAGGCCGCCCTTCTTCTGGGCGCTGCAATGGGTCCAGCCGCCGGAGCAGCGCGCCACGGCTTCGTCTTCCATGCGCACGATGGGCGATCCGCATACCGGGCAACTGGCCGGCATGACGAATTCGCGCGCGTCGGCAGGCCGTTTTTCGGGAACGAAGGCCACCACTTCGGGTATCACGTCGCCTGCGCGGCGCACGATGACGGTGTCGCCGATGCGAATATCCTTGCGCCGCACTTCGCCTTCGTTGTGCAATGTCGCGTTGGTGACGTTGACGCCGCCCACGAACACGGTGGCCAGGCGCGCCACGGGCGTGATCGCGCCGGTGCGGCCAACCTGCACTTCGATGTCCAGCACCTGGGTCAGCGCTTCTTCGGCGGGGAATTTGTGGGCGATGGCAAAGCGCGGCGCCCGGGAAACGAAGCCAAGCTGCTGCTGGTCTTCCAGGCGGTCGACCTTGTACACGACGCCGTCGATTTCGTACGGCAGGCTGGTGCGGCGCTGTCCGATATCGCGGTAGAACGCGAGCATGCCTTCGGCGCCGGCGACCACCTTGCGTTCGCCGCACACCGGCAAGCCGAGCGCTTCGTACCAGTCCAGCAGGGCCGAATGCGCGTTTGGCATGGCGGCGCCTTCGAGCGCGCCCACGCCGTAGGCGAAGAAGCGCAGGCTGCGCTGCGAGGTGATGCGCGAATCGAGCTGGCGCAGGCTGCCGGCGGCGGCGTTGCGCGGATTGGCGAATTCCTTCTGGCCCGCGTCGCGCTGGCGTGCATTGAGCCTGGCGAAATCGGCCTTGTACATCAGCACTTCGCCGCGCACTTCCAGCACGGACGGCACGGACTCGCCGTGCAGGCGCAGCGGAATGGCGCGGATGGTGCGGATGTTGGCCGTGACGTCTTCGCCGGTGGCGCCGTCGCCGCGCGTGGCGGCCCGCACGAACACGCCCTGCTCGTAGCGCAGCGAAATGGCCAGTCCGTCGAACTTCAGCTCACAGGCATAGCGGGCCTGCGGCGCGCCCAGGCCTTCGCGCACGCGGCGGTCGAAGTTGTCGATGTCCTCGTCGGCGAACGCATTGTTCAGCGACAGCATCGGCACCGTGTGGGTGACCTGCGAAAATTCCGGCAGCGGCGCCGCGCCCACGCGGAAGGTGGGCGAATCGACCGACACCGCTTCGGGATGGGCCGCTTCGAGCTCCTGAAGTTCGCGGAACAGGCGGTCGTACTCCGCGTCCGGAATCGTGGGCGCGTCTTTTACATGATAGGCATAGATGTGACGGTTCAGTTCAGCCGTCAGCCAGGACATCCGCTCCAGGAAATCACTCACGACACCAGTTCCTTAGCTGAACAGGCGCATCGCGCGGGTTGAGCCGGCCGGGATATCGGCGATATCCATCTCCTGGTAGAACTCCAGGACCTGGTTGTTGATTTCGCCGATCGCTTCGTCCATCAGGGGCTGGTCGCCGTCGTCGACGATGACGGCGTCGAGCCGGCCCACCAGCGCCTTGGCGCATTGCACCATGGCGCCGAAGCCGTCGCGCGAAGGCGCCACGCATGGCACGTCCAGCAGCAGCGTCAGGCGCGACGTGGTGTCCGCGCCCAGGGTGACGTTGGTCGAGAGCGTGAACAGCTGGCCACCGTCGCCGTCGGGCATGATGTAGCGCCCGTCGGGACGCACGTCGAAGCCCTGCTTTTCGAGCGCGCCGATCAGGGTCGCGATCGACCATGGGGCGCCGTTCGAGATCAGGTTCACGCTCAGCTGGGCGTCGTGGCCCGACACGAAGCGGTGCAGCGTGCGCGCTTCGCCCATGACTTCAATCATGTCCGGAATTTCCGGTTCGGCGCCGATGTCGTCGGACAGCGCGCGCAGGCGCGTGACCAGTTCGGAGTATTCCAGTTCGTTCAGCGCCGTGGTGCGGCTGGCCATCTGCACGCCGGCCTGCAGCTTGGTGTACACGCCGCCATGGGTGATCGGTTCCCAGTCGCCGTTCACGTGCAGGCCGATGAAGTGCACCGGCTTGTTGCCGACGTGGCGCAGGGTTTGCAGCACCGGCAGGATCTTGTCGCCGCGGACCGCGATTTCCAGGGCCAGGGGAATGAGGCAGTCGATCAGCGGGTCGACCAGGCAGATCGCCAGTTCGGCCGCCGGGGTGCCGGGATCGGTGCCCGGCAGGGCCGCCGCCGGCATATCCTCGCCGCCGGCGTCACCGCCGTTGCCTGACTCGAAGCTGGGCTCCGCGCGCGGCTCGCCCGTGCGCATCAGCACATCGTCATGCTCCGACGAGAAGGCGCGCTCCACGCTTTTCTTGGCCTTGTGTTCCTGCCACTTGTTGTATGCGAAGACGCCGGCGACGAAGACCGTCACGGCGGCGATCAGGCTGATTTGGAGTTCACTCATGCGGCTTGAGCCTCGGTAGAAAAATTCGCGGCGGACTCCATGTCCACCGCCACAATGCGCGACACACCCTGTTCCTGCATCGTCACACCGATTAGTTGATTGGCCATTTCCATCGCAATTTTATTGTGCGAGATGAAAAGGAATTGAGTATGGTCCGACATGCGCTTGACCATGCGGCAGAACCGCTCGGTGTTGGCGTCGTCGAGCGGCGCGTCGACCTCGTCGAGCAGGCAGAACGGCGCCGGATTGAGGCGGAACATCGAGAACACCAGCGCGGTGGCGGTGAGCGCTTTTTCGCCGCCCGACAGCAGGTGGATGGTGGCGTTCTTCTTGCCCGGCGGCTGGGCCATCACCTGCACGCCGGAGTCGAGGATCTCGTCGCCCGTCATGACCAGCTTGGCGTTGCCGCCGCCAAACAGGATCGGGAACAGTTCCGAGAAATGGTGGTTCACGCGGTCGAAGGTGTCCTGCAGCAGTTCGCGCGTTTCCTTGTCGATCCGGGAAATCGCATCCTGCAGCGTGTTGATCGCTTCGGTCAGGTCGGCGTTCTGGGCATCGAGGAAGTTCTTGCGTTCGGACGCCTGCGCCAGTTCGTCCAGCGCCGCCAGGTTGACCGCGCCCAGGCCCGCGATGGCATTGGTCAGGCGCGTCACTTCGCCCTGCAGGTAGGACGGCTTCATGTCGGCGTGCAGTTTTTCGGACAGCGCCGCTTCGTCGGCGTCGACCGCTTTCAGCGCTTCGGCGAACTGCTCCTGGTTCAGGCGCGCGGCCTGTTCCTTGAGCTGCATTTCCATGATCTTGTCGCGCTGCGGCTGCAGGCTGCGTTCGGCGCCCATGCGCGAATCTTCGGCGTGGCGCAGCTGCTGCGTGATCTGGTCCAGCTCATGGCGCGCGTCGGACAAGGCGCGCTCCTGCGTGGAGCGGCGGTCAAGCAGGTCCTGCAAGCCGTCGGCGGCGGCCGTCGTTTCCAGCGACTCGAGTTCCTGCTGGCCCGCTTCGATGCTTTCGCTCACCTGCGCGGCCTGCTGCGTGGCGGTGGCGATATTGCGGCGCAGTTCTTCGATCTTGCTGCGCTGTGATTTTTCGGCGAACTGCGCTTCCTGCGCCGCGCGTTCGAGTTCGCGCAGTTTTTCGCGCGCGTCGGCCAGCGCCTGTTCCTTGTTCAGGAAATCGGTCTGGCCATCTTCGTGCGCGCCCTGCAGGTCGCCCAGCGCGATGTCGAGCTGTTCGAACTTTTCCTCGGACTCCATGCGGATCTGGGTCTGCTCTTCTTCCTGCGCCGCGATCTCGGCCAGGTCGGCCAAAATCTGGCTGCTGCGCTGGTTGAAGCGCGCTTCGACCTCGGACTGCTTGACCACCTCGATCTGCAGCGCGTGCACCGATTGCGTGAGCAGGCTCACACGCTGGCGCGCATCCTGCAGGCGCCGTGTCAGCTCGGTCATGGCGGCGTCGGCGCGCACCGCGCGGGCGCGCGCTTCGTCGGCCAGCATGGTCTGCGCGCGCAGCTGCTTGGTGATGTTCTCGATTTCCTGCTGGCGGCCAAGCACGCCGTCCTGCTCGGAATCGGCGGCGTAGAAGCGCACGCTCGACTGCGTGACCACGTGGCCCTGGCGCGTGATGAAGGAGCCGCCCGGCGGCAGCTTGCCGCGATCGGCCAGGGCGCTGCTCGCGTCGTCGGCGGCGAACACATTGTGCAGCCAGTCGTGCAGCAGGCCGCGCAGGCCCGATTCGTTCAATTTGAGCAGGTTCACGAAGGGCTTCAGCCCCGGCACCTCGGCCTGCACCGCCGCATTGGCCAGCGATGGCGAATACAGCGCCAGCTTGGCCGGCGGCGCATCGTTGAAGAAGGCCTTGGCCCAGTCGATATTCGACATTTCGAGCGCGGTGGTGCGTTCGCGCAGGACCGCTTCCATGGCCGTTTCCCAGCCCTGCTCGATGTGCAACTTTTGCCACAGGCGCGGCAGCGTATCGAGTTCGTGCTTTTGCAGCCAGGGCTGCACCTTGCCCTGGGTTTGCACGCGTTCCTGCAATTGCTTGAGGGCCGACAGGCGCGCTTCGAGCTGCGCGTTGGCTGCCGTTTCGGCGTTGACCTGGGCCTGGGCGGCGGCGCGCTCTTCCTCGGTGCGCTGCTGCTGTTCGGTCGCTTCCTCGAGCAGCATGGTCTGTTCTTCCATGGACTGCTGCTTTTCCTCGAGCTGCATGCGCAGGTTGGCGAGGTGGCTGCTGTCGGGGAGATTCAAGCTGCTCTTTTCCTGCTGCAGGCGCTCGCGCCGGGTCAGCAAGCCATTGATGATGTTCTGGGCATTGCGCTGGTGCGCCGATTCGAGTTCGATCTGCTGCTGCGCCTGCATGATCTTCGCGCGCGACTCGGTGGTGCTGTGCTGCGCCGCGCGCCAGGCCGCGTCCAGCGCCGGCAGGCGTTCGCCCTGGGCTTCGGCCGCCATCTGCGACTGCTCCACGCGGCCGCCCAGTTCTTCGAGCAGGTATTCGGCTTCTTCCAACTGCTGCCCGCTGTCCTGGGCCTGGGTTTGCCATTGCATGCGCTGCGCGGTCAGGGCGGCGATCTGGTTCTGCAGGCGGCTGCGCGATTCCAGCACAAACTTGATCTGCGCTTCCAGGCTGCCGATTTCGGAATTGGTCTGGTACAGATGGCCCTGCGCCTGGTGCAGGCGGTCGCCCACGGCGAAGTGGGCCTGGCGCATGTGCTCCAGTTCCAGTTCCACGTGGCGCAGCTTGGCGGTCTGTTCTTCCAGGTCGGTCTGGGCTTGCTGCATGTCGCGCAGGTACTTGCCCTGCTCGGCCTGCGCTTCGTTCTTGCGCAGCAGCCAGAGCAGCTTCTGTTTTTCTTCCTGGTCGGCCTGCAGCGCGTGGAACTTGTTGGCCACCACGGCCTGCGCCTCGAGCTTTTCCAGGTTGGCGTTCAGTTCGCGCAGGATGTCTTCGACCCGCAGCAGGTTTTCGCGCGTGTCGCCCAGGCGGTTCTCGGTTTCGCGGCGGCGTTCCTTGTATTTCGAGACGCCGGCCGCTTCTTCCAGGAACACGCGCAGCTCTTCCGGGCGCGACTCGATGATGCGCGAGATCATGCCCTGGCCGATGATGGCGTAGGCGCGCGGACCGAGGCCGGTGCCCAGGAAGATGTCCTGGATGTCGCGCCGGCGCACCGGCTGGCCATTGATGTAATAGGTGGAGGTGCCGTCGCGCGTGAGGGTGCGCTTGACGGCGATCTCGGCGTACTGGCCCCACTGGCCGGCGGCCTTGCCGTCGTTATTGTCGAACACCAGCTCGACCGAAGCGCGCCCGGCCGGCTTGCGGTGGGTGGAACCGTTGAAGATGACGTCCTGCATCGATTCGCCGCGCAGTTCGGATGCTTTCGATTCGCCCAGCACCCAGCGTACGGCGTCGATGATATTCGACTTGCCGCAACCGTTAGGACCTACGACGCCCACGAGCTGACCCGGCACCTGGAAATTGGTGGGATCAACGAAAGACTTAAATCCCGACAATTTTATGGAGGATAGACGCACGTTGTGGAGCTGGCTCGGGAATCTGAAAGAGCCCCATCATACCATTTGTTGCTTTCATTCCGGTAGGGTGAGTGTGAGCAAAAACGCAGGGTTATTACCTAGTAGCAACCTCAAAATGCAACGTCGCCCTCATGAGGGCGACGCGGCTTCAGTGTGCCAAGACGTCAGGCGACGTTGCTCATGCTGCTGTCGTTGACAGCAGCGCCACCCATCGCTTCGGACAGGGCCCGTTCCACCACCCCATCCATGCGCACGACCTTGATCTTGTCGTTACGGAAGCCCAGCGTCAGCTTTTCGGCCGACAGCGAGAACGATTCCTGGCGTGCGCCCAGCGAGAAGATGAACAGGGTCTTGAGCGGACTGACCCAGGCCAGCTTGGCCTTGCGCATGCTGCCGTCGGTTTGCGGGAACTCGAGCCAGGCGCCGCGTTCCAGCGTTTCCACGGTCAGCGCCGCGTCGTCGATATCGACTTCCTCGTCGACTTTCTCGGCTTCCTTTTCCTTTTCCAGGCGGCGCATGGCGTCGGCCTGGGCCACTTCGACGGCAATTTCCAGCTGGCGTTCCGGCGTGATGTCGAGCGGCGCGCGCACGATCGACGCGTGGCACTCGGCCAGTTCGGCGAAGAACTGCAGGCGGTCGGCATCCTGCCACTTGATGATGTCGAGCCATTTGTTGAGCGTCGCCAGCAGGCCCGGCAGCTTGTTGATCAGCGCCTTGCGTTCGGCATGGGTGATCTTCGGCTTGACGCTCCAGATCAGGTCATCCATGGTCTTGGTGGCATTGCCCACCGCACCCGGCTTCTCTTCTTCCACGCTGTAAGCGACCGTCAGCACCGAGGTCCACTTGTGCTCGAGGAAGGTTTCCAGCACGGCCACCACTTCGCCGCTGGAAACGCGCGCCGCCACGGCCGTCTTGGCCGAACGGGTTGCTGCATATACTTTTTCCTGCTTGAGGGCAGCCTTGATCGGCTCGGCAATGGCCGTCGTGGCCGCGGCCTCTTCCTCTTTGATCGATTCTTCGAGCTCGGCCACGGCCGCCTGGAACACGCTGACGCTGTCGTCGGCTTCGCGGCCGACCTTGTCGACGCTGCGCTGCATGGCCTGGAACACGGGATCGTCGACCTGGCGCTGCTCGAGTCCCATGCTCGAGAGCATGTTGATCATGCGGCGCGCCGGGTGCGCTTCTTCAAAGAAGAAATTCTTGTCGACCAGGGCCGCCTTCAGGACCGGGATCTGCAGGAACTGGATCAGGTCGCGGATATCCTTGGGAATGTTCGGATCCAGGAATACCGTTTCGAAAATCTTGGACAGCAGGTCGATGGTGCTTTCATCGCCGCGCGTCAGCGTTCCCTTGGGAATGCTTTCTTTCAGGCGCGGCAGGTAGAACACATCGGCGTTCTGGACCGGCGCACCGACTTGCATGGACGACGGGGTCGCTGAAAACTGCTCCGGCATGCGCGCCTGCAGCGCCTTGAGCATGTCGATCAGCGGTGCGGGCGCCGCGCCGAAACCGGCCTGGCCGAGCGCCGCGCCGACCGATGCCTGGTTGATGTAGTGTCCGCCCTGCATGCCAGGCTGTCCGACCACGAAACCGCCGCCCGGCATGGCATGGCCGCCCTGCGGCGCCACCATGAAACCGCCCGCCGGCGCGGCATGGCCTGCGTGCTGGCTGGCGGCAAAGCCGCCTTGCTGGGCGTGGGACTGAGGATGGCCCGAATGGGTCGGCTGCTTCGCTTGCATGACTTCGGCCATGGCGCCCTGGAAGGACGGTGCGCCGCTCGGGCGCCAGCCGCCGCCCGTGGACGGCATATCCGGCAGGTCGGGAATCATCGGGATGTCGCCATCCATGCCTTCCAGGCCGCCGCCGGCCATGAACTGGCGCAGCTTCTTGGCCAGGTCGGCCTGTTCCTTGGCGCGCGCGGCCTTGGCCGCTGCAGCGTTTTCGGTCTTCTTGATGCTGAAAGTGTCGCCGCGCTGGCCTTTGCCGATCAGCGCTTCGCACAGGGCATCGTACATGGGCGCGAAATCCCACATCAGCGCCGGCTTGAGCATGGGCACGATCAAGCCGTGGGTTTCGACGTCGGGTTCGAATTCCTGCCAGGCCTGGTGCAATGCCGACAGGAACATCTCTGGACGGAAAGGATTTTGCGGCAGGCGCAGGATGTCGCGGTTCAGCAGCGAGCCCAGGCGCACATTGAGCGTGGCGATCTGGCTGGCGTACTGCATTTCGAAAGGACGGCTGATGGCGTCGAAGGCCACCTTGCTGTCCATTTCTTCAAAGGGCACCAGCGACAGCACGGCCGGCGAGCTGAGCGCCTTCTTCAAGCCGGGCGACAAGGCCTTGACCTCGCGCCGCATGGCCATTTCCAGGCTGTTCGACGCCAGATGGACATAGGCGTAATTGTTTTCCTTGAGCAGGTTGCCGGCCTTCACGTGCAGGAAGACCGTACGCGGCTCCATGCTGGTGTCGGTGACGTCGAGCAGCGCACTGATCAGGCGCGTTCCGACGCCGATCAGCTGTTCGTTGGCATGCTTGGTGACGATGCCAACCAGCTTGTCCAATAGCTCATGCTGCGACAAGGCCGCCTTCTTTGCATCAACTGATTTGGATGAAACTGGAGCCATGATCTGGTCTTCCCCGAATGTTACTTTGACTACGATAAGCCCTATTCTGGCACAAAATTGCCGTATGGCAATAGCGAGAAAGAAAGAATTGAAGGTTTTTTCTGTTTTTTTTGCGTAAATATGATTTTGCGACAGTTAGTTCTTAGCAACAGGCCATCTTTACTCTTGATACGGCGCAAGGATGGGCAGAAGCGTTTCCCTAACATAACAGAACGCCCTCCCCGATCGCGCCCGCCTGACTTCTGCAAAGGAACCGTCATGAGATCCATACGCCAACTCGATACCAACCTGAAACTATACGCTGTGTTTGGCGTATTGACGAGTCTGACAACATTGCTGGTGCTGTGGATGCTGGGCCAACTATCCCAAATGCATGAGTTATCGGTCAATCCCGGGAAGAAATTGAGCCAGAGCGCGGCCGACATGCAAGCCAATTACGCCCTGGCCAGGATCTGGGTGGGCATCTCGATCAGCGCCATCCTTGGCGTTGCCGTGCTGCTGGCCCTGTGGATCAAGGCTGAAGTGGCGCGCCCGGTCGACCTGGCCGTGGCCATGGCCAGGCGCGTGGCCGAAGGCGACCTTTCCACCCGCGGCGGCGACGGCGGCCTGCTGCTGCGCACCATGCAGGACATGAACGACCGCCTGGTCAACATCATCGTCAAGGTGCGCGGCGGTACCGAAAGCATCGCCAGCGGGGCCGCCGACATTGCCAGCGGCAGCATGGACTTGTCGGCCCGCACCGAAGAACAGGCCGCCTCGCTGGAAGAGACGGCCACTTCCATGGAACAGCTCACCGCCACCGTCAAGCAGAATGCCGACCATGCACACCAGGCCAGCAAGCTGGCGGTGTCGGCCTCGGAAGTGGCGGTCAAAGGAGGCGAAGTGGTGGCCGAAGTGGTGGGCACCATGGCGTCGATCAACGATTCCTCGACCCGCATCGCGGAAATCATCGGCGTCATCGACGGCATCGCCTTCCAGACCAATATCCTGGCCCTGAACGCCGCGGTCGAAGCGGCCCGGGCCGGCGAACAGGGGCGCGGTTTCGCGGTCGTGGCGGCCGAAGTGCGCAGCCTGGCCCAGCGCTCGGCGGCGGCGGCCAAGGAAATCAAGGTCCTGATCGACGATTCCGTGGAAAAAGTCAGCGCCGGCACCTTGCTGGCCGACAAGGCCGGCAAGACCATGCATGAGGTGGTCACCAGCGTGAAGCGGGTCACCGACATCATCGGCGAAATTGCCAATGCCAGCGCCGAGCAGACGGTGGGCATCGAACAGGTCAACAAGGCCATCGTGGCCATGGACCAGGCCACCCAGCACAATGCGGCGCTGGTGGAATCGTCGGCGGCGGCGGCCGCGGCGATGCGCGACCAGGCCGGCAGCCTGTCGCGCCTGCTGGGCGCCTTTTCGCTGGGACCGGACCATGCGAAGCCGGCCGCGCAGATCCACCTGGTGGCCAACAATCCCAACAAGCTCACCAAGCCGCGCGCCGATGCAAAGGCGCGCGCCAAAATCGTCCCCGTGCGCGCGGTTGCCGTCCGCACGGGCGGCACGGCCGCCAAGCCGGTCGATTGGGAAGAGTTTTAATCTGGCGACTTTAATTTCATTTCTGTAGGGGTTTCTCCTACACTGGTTTGAGCGATGTTCCGATACCGAACGAGCGGTGTGGCTCGCATCATTGTGTCTCCGAAACGCTGACGAGAAACATTTCCCGATCAGCCTTCGGCGAGCACGACATTTTCAAACTTCACAAAGGAATGAACATGAACTCGAATCAAAAAGGAAATCAGGGCGGCAAGCAGAACGAGAACGCCAACAAGCAGTCCGGCAACCAGGGCAGCGGTTCGCGTTCTGGCGGCAGCACCCAGGGCGGCACCCACGAGCAGCATGTCGAGGCTGGCCGTCAAAGCCACAAGAATGACGACGTCACGCGCCAGTCGGACCAGGGTTCGGGCAGCAAGCAATCGGGGTCGCAGGGATCTTCATCGGGCAGCAAGAGCAGCAACAAGCCCTGATAAGCGGTAAGTGAAAGCGCCTGCAACGGCCAGGCCGTTGACAGGCTGTGTTGGTGATGGCGCTGTCAAGGCAGCGTCGCAGGATTGCCGAGGCTGGCGTTCAGGCGCACAGCCTCGCGCGCCAGTTGCATGACCACGCTGCGCTCCAGGGGCATGCCCTCGACGAGCACCAGGGTGGCCATCTCGTATTTTCCTCCCGGTTTCAAGCGCGCTTCGATATGGCGCAGGCGCTGGCCGCGCCAGAAGCCGAACAGCACGCGCTCTTCCTCGGCACGGATCAGCAGGACGGGGCCGTTCGAGAAATACACCAGGTGACCCCATTTGATCACTTCCCCGAACGGCGCGGCTTCCAGCACGGCGTCGCGCAAGGCGGCCGCATAGCGCTGCTGCCAGCCGCTGAGCGAGGCGATATAGGCATCTGGATTGGCTGCAGGCAGCGTATTTTTCATCATGTCTGCACTCCTGGCGGTGCCGCGTCGAGCAAAACCATAAAGTACATCAAAACGGGACTGTCCCACATCAAAACGGGACTGTCCCAGGTTTTCAGGAAATGTTTCCTGAAAACCTGAGACATTCCCCTCGAGAGGCGAGGAAACATTTCCTGAAAACCTGGGACAGTCCCCTCGGGAGGTATGCGGGCGGATCAGATATTGCGCATGTGTACGCCACGCGGCGGGGCGAAATCGGCCACGTCGGTGATCATGCGCGCCGTCCTGGCGTCACGCGAGGTCAGGTGCAGGTCGGAATACTGGTGGATGGCCCACTGCTCGGGCGTGAGCTCGATATGCTTGCGCAGGATCGCTTCAGTGCGCGCGTCGTCCGCCCGCAAGCCTTCGACGATAATGTTGAGCGCATCGGGCCGCGCCCCGGGCGAGGCCGTGGCGTGCGATTTGTGCACCATGAAGCGCGCCGTTTCGCTGGCGTAGCGGCGCGCGCCGGCCAGGTACAGGATGACGGCGATCGATGCCACCGCGCCGCCGTTGTACATGACGAACTTGACCGGGGCATTGGCCAGGAAGTTGTACAGGCACAGGCCGTCGCTGACATAGCCGCCGTTCGACTGCAGCAGGATATGCGCCGTCTCGACGCCGCTTTCGGTCATGCCGGAGACGGCTTCGAACACGCGGTGCACCATGTCGCTGTTGACGTCGCCTGCCAGGGTGAACCAGGCATCGGTGTCTTGCTTTTCCAGGTCTTCGCTCATGGCTGATCTCTCGGCAAAGTAGAAGCTTCATTCTAGCAAATTGTGCCCGTGGAAGGCATCACCGAAGCCCCATTCGTGCGCACCCCGAGGTTGACATAAATGCCCTGCTGGCATATCCTCTGCACTCTTGATCGGGAGAGGGTAGCCACGCGCTGCCGCCGAAGGGGCATCACCCAAAAACTCTCAGGCAAAAGGACCGGTCAGGGGTCGGCAGCGCACAGCGCGGCCGGTCAAACTCTGGAGAGCGGCCGCGGCACACGCCGGCGGCCCACCGAAGGGGCAGGCGGATCACCATCCGCTATCTCTCAGGTACAAAGGACAGAGGGGCGCATTTCAAACGTGGACGGCCATGGTGGCTATTCGTGTCTGTTTGGCGTTCCCTTTTCACCTGCCTCGAGGATTCCATGACGCTTCAAGTCACCCCGCTCAATTCCGCACACCGCGCCGCCGGCGCCAAAATGGTCGATTTCGGCGGCTGGGACATGCCCGTCAACTACGGTTCGCAGATCGAGGAACACCATGCCGTGCGCAGCGACGTCGGCATGTTCGACGTCTCGCATATGTGCGTGGTCGACCTCGAAGGCGACAATGTGCGCCCTTTCCTGCGCGGCCTGCTGGCCAATAACGTCGACACCAAGCTGCAAACGCCGGGCAAGGCCATGTACTCGTGCATGCTCAATCCGCAAGGCTTCGTCATCGACGACCTGATCGTCTACTACTTCAGCGAAACCTGGTTCCGCCTGGTCGTCAACGCCGGCACCGCCGAAAAAGACGTGGCCTGGATCTCTGCGCAAAACACGGCCACCGGCAGCGGCGTCACCATTACCCAGCGCCGCGACGGCGCCGATCCGATGGCGCTGATCGCCGTCCAGGGCCCGAACGCCCGCGCCAAGGTGTGGGAAGTGCTGCCGACCACCAAGGACGCATCCGAGCCGCTCAAGCCCTTCAACGCCGTCATCGTCAAGGACACCGCGTTCGGCGAAGTGATGGTGGCGCGTACCGGCTACACCGGCGAAGACGGCTTCGAACTGGCCTTCCCGGCTTCGCAGGCAGACGCCCTGTGGAATGCGCTGGTCGCCGCCGGCGTCAAGCCGGCCGGCCTGGGTGCGCGCGACACGCTGCGCCTCGAAGCGGGCATGAACCTGTACGGCCAGGACATGGACGAGACGGTCAATCCGCTCGACGCCGGCCTGGCATGGACCATCGACCTGGTTTCCGAGCGCGACTTCATCGGCAAGGCAGCACTGGTGGCCATGGGCCGCAATGCCAGCTTCGTGGGCCTGATCCTGCGCGAAAAAGGCGGCATCCTGCGCGCCCACCAGAAAGTGGTCAGCGCGGCCGGCACCTTTGGCGAAATCACCAGCGGCACCTTCAGCCCGACCATGCAGCAGGCGATCGCCCTGGCGCGCGTGCCCAACGACGTGGCCATCGGCGACACCGTGCACGTCGAAATCCGCGACAAGAAGCTTGCCGCGACGGTCGTCAAGCTTCCCTTCGTGCGAAACGGTAAAATCCTCGTTGCGTGACCCGGCCCTTCAAAATTCAAACATCTCACTGGAGCTATAAACCATGAACATCCCTGCCGACCTGAAATACACCGAGTCCCACGAATGGGTGCGCGCCGAAGCTGACGGCACCGTTACCGTCGGCATCACCGAATACGCGCAGGATGCACTGGGCGACATCGTGTTCGTCGAGCTGCCGAAAGTGGGCAAGTCCTACACCGCCGGCGACGACGCCGCCGTGGTCGAATCGGTCAAGGCCGCCAGCGACATCTACGCGCCAGTGTCGGGCGAAGTCGTGGCTGTCAATACCGCCGTTTCCGACGCGCCGGACTCGATCAATGCCGACGCCTATTCGGCCTGGCTTTTCAAGATCATGCCGAGCGACGCCAATGCCATCAACGGCCTGCTCGACGCAGCCGCCTACGGCAAAGCCACCGCGGAATAATCTTCTTCCACATCGTTCCCGCCCGCGCGGGAACGATGTTGTGCAGCTCCCCTCTCCTCCTCTCGACTCCCAAATCATGACCCGCTCCAGCCTGACCCAACTCGAAGCACGCGACTCCTTCATTCCGCGCCACATCGGCCCATCCGACACCGAACAGGCGGCCATGCTGTCCACCCTGGGCTACGCGTCGCGCGCGGCGCTGATCGACGCCATCGTCCCGCCCCACATCCGCAAGAAGAGCAAGCTCGAACTGGGCCAGTTCTTCGATCCGATGCCGGAACAAGCAGCGCTGACGACACTGAAGGCCATCGCGAACAAGAACAAGGTCATGAAGTCGGTCATCGGCCAGGGTTACTACAACACCCTGACGCCTACCGTCATCCTGCGCAACATCTTTGAAAATCCATCGTGGTACACGGCCTACACGCCTTACCAGCCGGAGATTTCGCAGGGCCGCCTGGAAGCGATCCTCAATTTCCAGCAAATGATCACCGACCTGACCGGCATGGGCATCGCCAACTCGTCGATGCTCGACGAAGGTACCGCCGCCGCCGAAGCCATGACGCTGATCCAGCGCGTGGGAAAGTCGGCGTCGAACATTTTCTACGTGGCCGACGACGTGCTGCCGCAAACCCTGGAAGTGGTGCGCACCCGCGCCGAGCCGATCGGCGTTGAAGTACGCGTCATCGCGGCCGGCGCCATCGCCACCCTGTCCGAGCCATGCTTCGGCGTGCTGGTGCAGTATCCGGGCGTGAACGGCGACGTGCGCGACTACCGCGCCGCCGTCGAAAAACTGCACGCCGCCGGCGCCATGGTGGTGGCCGCGGCCGACCTGCTGGCCCTGACGCTGCTCACGCCACCGGGCGAATGGGGCGCCGACGTCGTGGTCGGCAACAGCCAGCGCTTCGGCGTGCCGCTCGGTTTCGGCGGCCCGCACGCCGGCTACCTGGCCACCCGCGACGAATTCAAGCGCAGCATGGCCGGCCGCCTGGTCGGCGTCACCATCGACGCCCAGGGCAACAAGGCCTACCGCCTGGCGCTGCAAACGCGCGAGCAGCACATCCGCCGCGAAAAAGCGACCTCCAACATCTGCACCGCGCAGGTGCTGCTGGCCGTCATGGCATCCATGTACGCCGTCTACCATGGCCCGAAAGGCCTGGAGCGCATCGCCCAGCGCGTGCACCGCTACACCAATGTGCTGGCCGCCAAACTGGGCCAGCTCGGTTATGAACTGGCCAACGCCACCTATTTCGACACCCTGACCATCAAGACCGACCGCGCCGAGCAGCTGCACGCCACGGCCCAGGAAAAGGGCGTGAACCTGCGCCGCGTCGATGCCCATCACGTGGGCGTGTCGCTCGACGAAACCACCACCCGCGACGACGTCGCGCTGCTGTGGTCCATCTTCGCCCAGAGCGGCGCTGCCACGCCCGACTTCGACGCCATCGAAGCGTCGGCGCAGACCGCGTTCCCGGAAAACCTGTGCCGCACCAGTGCTTTCCTGACCCACCCTACTTTCAACCGCTACCACGCGGAACACGAAATGCTGCGCTACCTGCGTTCGCTGGCCGACAAGGACCTGGCGCTGGACCGCACCATGATCCCGCTCGGCTCGTGCACCATGAAGCTGAACGCTACGAGCGAAATGATCCCGGTCACCTGGCCTGAATTTTCGAACATCCACCCGTTCGCGCCGGACGCGCAGACCGTCGGCTACCGCGAAATGATCGGCCAGCTCGAAGACATGCTGTGCGCGCTGACCGGCTACGCCGCGATCTCGCTGCAGCCCAACGCCGGCTCGCAGGGCGAATACGCCGGCCTGCTGGTGATCCAGGCTTACCATGCATCGCGCGGCGAAGGCCATCGCAACATCTGCCTGATCCCGTCGTCGGCGCACGGCACCAACCCGGCGTCGGCCAATATGGTCGGCATGAAGGTGGTCGTCACCGCCTGCGACAGCAACGGCAACGTCGACCTGGCGGACCTGAAAGCGAAGGCCGAGCAGCACAGCGCCAACCTGGCCTGCGTCATGGTCACCTACCCGTCCACCCACGGCGTGTTCGAGGAAGGCATCACCGAACTGTGCGAGATCATCCATTCGCACGGCGGCCAGGTCTACATCGACGGCGCCAACATGAACGCGCTGGTCGGCGTGGCCGCGCCGGGCAGTTTCGGCGGCGACGTCAGCCACCTGAACCTGCACAAGACCTTCTGCATTCCGCACGGCGGCGGCGGACCGGGCGTGGGCCCGATCGGCGTTGGCGCCCACCTTGCCAAGTTCCTGCCGAACCAGCGTTCGACCGGCTACCTGCGCGACGAAGCGGGCATCGGCGCGGTCAGCGCCGCGCCATACGGCTCGGCCAGCATCCTGCCGATTTCGTGGATGTACATCGCCATGATGGGCGGCGAAGGCCTGACGGCGGCCACCGAGACCGCGATCCTGGCGGCCAACTATATCGCACGCCGCCTGGCGCCGCATTACCCGGTGCTGTACACGGGCCATGACGGCCTGGTCGCGCACGAATGCATCCTGGACCTGCGCCCGATCACCGACGCCACCGGCATCAGCAACGAAGACGTGGCCAAGCGCCTGATGGACTTCGGCTTCCACGCCCCGACCATGAGCTTCCCGGTACCGGGCACGCTGATGATCGAGCCGACCGAAAGTGAATCGAAAGTCGAGATCGACCGTTTCATCGACGCGATGATTGCCATCCACGCCGAGATCGTCAAGGTCGAGCGCGGCGAGTACGACAAGATGGACAATCCATTGAAGGGTGCGCCGCACACGGCCGAAGTGGTCACCGCCGACGTGTGGGAACACAAGTACAGCCGCGAAGTGGCTGCCTTCCCGGTCGCGTCGCTGCGCAAGCAGAAGTACTGGCCGCCGGTCGGCCGTGCCGACAACGTCTATGGCGACCGTAACCTGTTCTGCGGCTGCGCCCCGATCAGCGACTACGAGTAATCCTGGCCGACAAAAAAGGCCGCCATGCCCGCACCTGCGGCCATGGCGGCCTTTTTTATTGTCATTCCGGATCCTTCGACGACGCCAGCCGCAATCGCGGCCTGGCCCCTTTCACCTGCGGCGGCGCTGCCTGCACGTTTTCGTCGAGCTTGAAGCTGGCCACCGCCTTCGACAGGTTCAGCGCCTGGTCCTGCAAGCTCTCCGCCGCCGCTGCCGCCTGCTCCACCAGCGCCGAATTCTGCTGCGTCATCTGGTCCATCTGCACGATCGCATAGTTGACGTCCACGATGCCGCTCGCCTGCTCCGCGCTGGCGCTGCTGATGGCGTCGATCATGTCGCCCACCTGCTGCACCGAACTGACCACGTGCGCCATGCTGTGCCCGGCCGCTTCCGCCGCCGCGCTGCCGCCGTCGATTTCCGCCACCGAATGGGCGATCAGTTCCTTGATCTCGCGCGCCGCCGTGGCCGAACGCTGGGCCAGCACCCGCACTTCGCTGGCCACCACCGCGAAGCCGATCCCGTTCTCGCCGGCGCGCGCCGCTTCCACCGCCGCATTCAGGGCCAGCACATTGACCTGGCAGGCGATATCGTCGATCACCCCCACGATCTCGGCCACCTTGCGCGAACTGCCCCGGATCGACGCCATGGTCAGCACCAGCCGCTCCACCACGCCCCCGCCCTGCTGCGCGATGCTCGTGGCATTGGCCGCCAGCAGGTTGGCCGCCTGCGCGCTGTCGGCCGTCTGGCTCACCGTCGCGGTCAGTTCCTCCATCGTGGCCGAGGTCTGCTCCAGCGAACTGGCCTGCCGCTCGGTGCGCACCGACAGGTCGGCATTGCCCAGCGCGATCTCGCGCGAGGCCGTGTCGATCGACTGGGCCGAATCGAGGATGTTCTTGAGCGTGACGTTCAGGTTGCGGATGCTGGTGTCGAGCGCGCGCGACGTTTCCGAGATTTCATCGTAGCCGTACACGCGCCGCCGCACCGTCAGGTTGCCGCTGGCCAGGTCCAGCGCGGCCTCGCCGATTTCCTGCACTTCGGCCAGCAGCGCGCGCCGCACCGCCATCGTGATGGCCAGCGACAGGATGATCGAGAGCGCCACCAGCACCGGCATCAGGGTCGAAATCAGGCTGAAATCGTCGGCCGCCCGCTGCGCGGCGCGCTGCGCCAGTTCCTGCTCCAGGTGCGACAGTTCCTGCAGCCGCAGGGCCACCATGTCGAACGCGCGCTCGGCCTTGATCATGGCGTTGGCGCCGATCGACTGGTCCACCTGCGCCAGTTCGATCACGTCCAGGATGGCCTTCACGTAGACCGCGTGCGCGGCCTCGGACTGCTCCAGGAAGCGCCGCTCGGCGCTGCCCGGGGCCGTATTGCGGGTCAGGCTGGCGAAGCGGCGGTCGATGGCGCTGTGGCGCTGGTGCAGGTCGGCCAGCAGCGCGTCGATGCGCGCCGCCGAAAAACTGCCGCTGATCCAGGTCAGCAGCTGGTACATGCGCGCGTGCGCGCTCTGGGCGTCGGCCACCAGGTCGGTGGCGTCCTTGATGCGCGCCGCCCGCTCCTGGACGATGCTCTCGAGCGACTGGTTCTGGCGCACCATGGCATAGTAGGCGCCGCAGGACGAAATGATCAGCAGGATCAGCACCAGCCCGGGCGCCAGCAGCAGCTTGGGGCCGATGCGCAGCCGCGCCAGCATGCCTGGGGTTCCGCCTGTCGCCATCGCTCTCTCCCGTGTGCGCCACACTCGCGCGCAGCGCTGCGCACAGGTATGATGCTTCGTTCACGTTCTGCCGCCTGGAAATGTTTCCGGCGTGCACGGATTAATGTACGCCGACAGGGATTGTCGGGTTTGTTCTGGATCAAGGCCCTGCCAAGGAAGCATGCAATGAACCGTTCCATGAAGGCGGCCCTCCTGTCGGGCCTGGTGTTTCCCGGTGCCGGCCAGCTCTACCTCGGCTTGCGCTGGCGCGGCCTGCTGTTCCTGCTGCCGGCGGCCGCCGCCGCCGCCCACTTCCTGTATACCGCCTGGGACCTCAGCCAGCTCATCCTGGCCGAACTGCGCAGCGGCCGCATGGTCCCCGATCCCCTGGCCATCGCCATGCGCCTGGAGCAGCAGGGCCAGCAAGTATCCCCCCTGGTCTCGGTGGCCGCCCTGGTGATGATCGTGTGCTGGATCGCCAGCACCATCGATGCCTGGTACCTGGGCCGCCAGCCCGCCTGAAAGTATGCATTCTGACAAGTTGTGGTGCATTTGAGGCAAAGCCGTTGATGGTGCTATACAAGGCTGGCGCATGGTGTCAATATCTTGATGCATGTCACTATTCGTCCCGCTGTCTCTCCGTCACGGCAGGAACATGACCGCCTCGTCCAGGATTGGCCCGTCCGACCTTCTTCGCGCACACGTGCTTGCACTTGCGCTGGGGACGCTTGCGGCGCCCGCCATGGCCGCGCCCCAGGACCTGACCGCCGTCCCCTTCGAGCAGTTGCTGACCATGGAGGTCTACAGCGCCTCGAAATTTGTCCAGCAAGCGAACCAGGCGCCGGCGATGGTCACCGTCATCAGCGCGGCCGACATCCGCGACCATGGCTGGCGCACCCTGGCCGAGGTGGCGCGCAGCGTGCGCGGCCTGTATGTCAGCAACGACCGCAACTACAGCTACCTGGGCGAACGCGGTTTCCTGCGGCCCGGCGACTTCAACACCCGCTTCCTGCTGCTGGTGGACGGCAACCGCGTCAACGACAGCATCTACGACCAGGCGCCGCTGGGCGGCGAATTCCCGCTCGACCTCGACCTGATCGAGCGGATCGAGTTCGTGCCCGGCCCCGGTTCCTCGATCTACGGCTCGAATGCCTTTTTCGGTGTCATCAATGTGATCACCCGCCAGGGTGGCGACCTGGCGGGCCGGCGCGTGCTGCTCGAAGCGGGCAGCGGCGGCGCGCGCAAGGCCAGTGTGCGCGCCGGCTGGCGCAGCGCGGGCGGTACCGAATTCCTGCTCGCCGCCAGCAGCCGCCGCAGCGCCGGCGAGGACTTGTACTACCCCGAATACGATACCCCGGACCAGCACCACGGCGTGGCCAGCGGCATCGACTACGAACGCGGCCAGCGCCTGCTGGCCTCCATCGCCGGCGGCCCGCTCAGCGTCACCCTGATGCATGCCAGCCGCACCAAGGGCGTGCCGACCGGCTCGTATGCGCAGCGCTTCAACGATCCGCGCTCGCGCACCGTCGACCGCGAAACCCTGGTCAATGCCCTCTGGCGCAGCAGCGCCGGCGCCAAGGAACAACTGAGCGCGCGCATGTTTTCGGGCCTCTACGATTTCCTGGGCGATTACCCGGACGGCGATGGCCTGTTCGTCAATCACGATGCCAGCCATGCGCGCTGGTGGGGCGCCGAACTGTCGGTGATCAGCACGCGCCTGGCCGGCCACACCCTGCTCGCGGGACTCGACTACCAGCGCGACGCGCGCCTCGCACAGCGCAACTTCGACGATCCCGGCGCGTACAACCTGTACGACCGGCGCCAGGCGCGCCGCGTCGGCCTGTATGTGCAGGACGAGCTGGCCGTGGGCGCGGCCACGCGCCTGAACCTGGGCTTGCGCTATGACCGCAACAGCGGCCTGCCCGGGATCGTCAGCCCGCGCGCGGCCCTGATCCACGCGCTCACGGCCGACACGACCTTCAAGGCCATTTACGGCACCGCTTTCCGCGCGCCGAACGCATTCGAGCGCTTCTACCACTTCGCCGGCGAAGGCGGCCAGCTGCCCAATCCCGGCCTGGCCCGCGAAACCATCGACTCGGCCGAACTGGCGCTGGTTCACCGCCCGGGCGAGAATACCCGCCTGACGGCCACCGCGTTCCGCAATGTCGTCGACGGCCTGATCACCCAGCGCGCCTACGCCGGGATACCGGAAACGCGCTTCGAGAATGCCGCGCGGGTGCGCGCGCGCGGCATCGAGTTCGAATACGAAAGGCGCTGGCAGCGCGGCGCGGCAATGCGCGCCAGCTACAGCTACAGCCGGACCGGCGACGGCCAGCTGGTCAACGCGCCGGCCCACCTGGCCAAGCTGAACCTGGCGGCGCCGCTGGGCGCGGGCAGCTGCCGCGGGGCGCTGGAAGTGCAGTACGTGGGCGAGCGCCAGGGCCTGGCCGGCACCACGCCCGGCTATGTGCTGGCGAACGCCAACATCGTCCACGCGCGCCTGTTCCCCAATACCGAAGCGTCGCTCGGCATCTACAACCTGTTCGGCCGCCGCTATGCCGACCCCGGCGCCGCCGAACACCGGCAAGCGGCTATCGCCCAGGATGGCCGGCGCCTGCTGGCCAGGATCAGCCATGCGTTCTGAGCGCGCCCGCCGCCTTGGCGCGCTGGCGGCGCTGCTGGGGGCCCTGTGCGCGCCCGGCGCCGCCCAGCCGGTGCAGGAAAACGACATGAAAGCGGCCTACGTGTTCAACTTTGCCGTGTTCACCGAGTGGCCGCAGGAAGTGCTGGCCGGCGGCGCGCCCATCAGCCTGTGCGCCAGCGCCGCCAATCCCCTGTTCCATGCGCTCAGCCAGCTCAATGACAAGGTGGTCAACGGCCACCGCATCGCGGTGCGCAATACGGTCACGCCGGTGCGCGGCTGCCACGTGCTGGTGCTCGACAAGAACGACCGCGAGCGCTGGGCCCAGCTCAAGCGCGAGCTGGCCGGCGCCCATGTGCTCACGGTCTCGGACGACCTCAGCATCAGCGCCGACGGCGCCGTGATCGGCCTGTCGGTCGACGAGCGCCGGATCGCCTTCGTGGTCGACATGGCGGCCGCGCGCAGCGCGCGCCTGAACCTCAGTTCGAAGCTGCTGCGCCTCGCCAGGAGCGTCCAATGAACACCAAGGGTCCCCGCCTGCTGGGCAAGAAGATGGCCCTGACGAATATCCTGACGGCGGCCGCGGCCCTGTGCGTGGCCAGCATCGCCCTGATCGTGGTGCAGTTCCTGGCCCTGCGCGGCGCGCTGGCCGACGACCTGCGGGTGCAGGTCCAGATCATCGGCAACAACAGCAGCGCGGCGCTGATGTTCCGCGATGCCAAGGCCGGCGAGGAAACCCTGGCCGGACTGGCCGTCTCGCCCAGCGTGACGGCGGCCAGCATCTTCGACGCGGCCGGCAATACCCTGGCCAGCTACCAGCGCAACACCGAGCCGCAGCTGGCGCCGCCCTCGCCAGCGCTGGTGGGGACCGGCTACGACTACGCGGTCGACCATGTCGACGTGGTGGAGGCGGTCCACGCGAATGGCCAGCAGATCGGCTTCGTGCGCATCCGCGCCACGCTCGACCAGCTGCTCTCGCGCCTGGCCGCCTACGCCGGCCTGACCCTGGCCGTGGCCCTGTGTTCGCTGGCGCTGGCGTATGCCCTGGTGTCGTCCATGCGGCGCGCGGTGCGGCGCGCCGAAGCCCACCTGCATTTCCTGGCCCACGTCGACGCCGTGACCGCCCTGCCCAACCGCCACGAATTCAACGAGCGGCTCGGCTTCGCCCTCGAAAAGGCCGACCGCGCCGAAACCGCGGTCGGCCTGCTGCTGCTGGACCTGGACAATTTCAAGGTCGTCAACGACACCCTGGGCCACGATGCCGGCGACGCCCTGCTCAAGCTGGTCGCCGACCGCCTGCTGCAGACCCTGCGCAGCAACGACATCATCTGCCGCATCGGCGGCGACGAATTCGTCATCATCGTCGAACCCGGCGACGACATGCAGGAGCTCGATAGCGTGGCGCGCAAGATCCTGGCGGCCCTGGCCAGCCCGTTCGCGGTGCACGGCCACCAGCTGTACATCAGCGCCAGCATCGGCGTCTCGGTCTATCCGCGCGACGCACGCGACGCGCGCACCCTCACGCGCAGCGCCGACACGGCCATGTACCACGCCAAGAACCGCGGCAAGAACGGCTTCGAGGTGTTCCAGATGGCGATGGAGGAAAGGGCCCAGAAGCGCCTCAAGATCGAGGCCAACCTGCGCCGCGCGCTCGAGAACAACGAGCTGCAGCTGCATTACCAGCCGCAGATCGACCTGCGCAGCGCGCGCGTGGTCGGGGTGGAAGCCCTGCTGCGCTGGCATTGCCACGAACTGGGGCATGTGAGCCCGGCCGAATTCATTCCGGTGGCCGAAGAAAGCGGCATCATCGTCGCGCTCGGGCGCTGGGTGCTGCAAAGCGCCTGCCGCCAGGCGGCCGTGTGGCGCGACCAGGGGCTGCTCGACACGATCGAACACGTGGCGGTCAACATGTCGGCGCGCCAGACCCGCGACAGCGGCCTGATGGACGATATCGAGGCCATCCTGGCCGAAACCGGCCTGCCCGCGCGCCTGCTGGAACTGGAAATCACCGAGGGCGTGCTGATGGAGAACGTGAACGCCAATATCGACCTGCTGCACCGTTTCCAGGGCGCCGGCATCCACCTGTCGATCGACGATTTCGGCACCGGCTATTCGTCCATGTCCTACCTGAAGCGCTTCCCCATCGACCAGCTCAAGATCGACCGCAGCTTCGTGCACGACGTGCCGGGCGACGGCGAGGCGATCGCCACCGCCATCATCGCGATGGCGCACAGCCTGGACCTGACCGTGGTGGCCGAAGGCGTGGAAACGGCCGAACAGCTCGCGTTCCTGCAGCAGGCCGGCTGCGACATCATGCAGGGCTTCTATTTCGCGCGCCCGATGCCGGTGCCCGAGCTGACCGAACTGCTGCGCCAGCGGCGCGCCTGCTGGCATGCGGAGGCGTTGCAGAAAGCATAGCCGCCCTGCCGCCGCGCGCCAGAACCGGCTACACTAGCGCGATGCTCCGCCCCGACTCGCGATCATCCCTGCGTCTGCCTTTCCTGGTGGCGTTGTCGGCGCTGGTCCACGCCGGCGCCATCGCCCTGATCGCCCGCCACGACACGCGGCCGGCGGCGGCGACCGTGGCCGCCGTCAAGGTGCGCCTGGCGCGCGCCGCCACGCCGGCCGCCCCCGTCCCGGACCAGGGACAGGCCGCCAGCGCGCCGGCGCCGCGGCCGCGCAAGCAGGCCGGCCCGGTGGCGGCCACGCCGCCGCCCGCGCGGCAGGCGAGCGCCGCACCGGCCATCGGCGAAGCCATCGGCAGCGCGGAGGCAGGCCTGCACTACAATGTGCGCCTGCCGCCATCGGCCGACCTGCAGTACGAGGTGAGCGACGGCGCCGGCCAGTCGCGCCTGGTCGTCGACACCGGCGACACCGACTACCGCATCCGCTTTTCCGGCGTGCCCGCTCCGGCCGCAGGCGGCGGCGCGCGCATCGACATCGACAGCACGGGCGGCAGCAACGACACCGGTTTCGCGCCGCTCACGGCGAGCGTCGCCGGCGCGGCACTCGCCTTCGACCAGGAGAACGGCCGGCTGACCCTGGCTGACGGCAAGGCCGTTGCCTTCGGCGGCAACCTGCTCGATCCGGCTTCGCTGCTGCTGCACCTGGCCGGCATGGGCCTGGCCGATCCCGAACAGTTCCAGGACCGGATCCATATCGCGGTGGCGGGCACGCACGGCACCGGCGTGATCAGTTTCGAGGTGGTGGGACTGGAACAGGTGGACGGCCCCATGGGCAGCCACCAGGCATGGCATTTGGCGCAGGTGGCGCGCAGCGGGGAGGTCAGGCTGGAAGTATGGCTGGCGCCGGCCCGGCACTGGTATCCGGTGCAGCTGAAAACCACGGCGCCGGACGGCACCGTGGTGTGGCAAAAGCTGGCAAGCGCCGCGTTCGCGGCGACGCCGCAGCCTTAGCCGAACTTGGTCGCGTGCTCGCGCGTGGCGTGGAAGGTCAGCTTCGGCCAGCGTTCTTCGGTCAGGCGCAGGTTGACGTTCGAGGTGGCCAGGTAGGCCATGTTGCCGGCCGCGTCGTAGGCCACATTGTGGCCCAGCGCCGCTTCGAAATCGGCCAGGACGCGCTTGTCGTCGCTGCTGACCCAGCGTGCGCTGCTGATGCTGGTGCCTTCGAACACGGCGTCCACGCCGTACTCGTTGAGCAGGCGGCTGGCGACCACTTCGAACTGCAGCACGCCGACCGCGCCCAGCACCAGTTCACCACCCTGGACCGGCTTGAACACTTGCACCGCGCCCTCTTCGCCCAGCTGCTGCAAGCCCTTGTGCAGCTGCTTGATCTTGAGCGGATTGCGGATCCGCACCGAACGGAAGAAGTCCGGCGCGAAGTAAGGGATGCCGGTAAATACCAGCATCTCGCCTTCGGAAAAACTGTCGCCGATCTGCATATTGCCGTGGTTCGGCAAGCCGATGATGTCGCCGGCGTAGGCTTCCTCGACCTGCTCGCGCGAGGACGCCATGAAGGTCACCACGGACGACACCTTGATCTCGCGCCCCAGGCGCAAATGCTTGACCTTCATGCCGCGCTCGAAGCGTCCCGAGCACACGCGCAGGAAGGCGATGCGGTCGCGGTGGGCCGGGTCCATATTGGCCTGGATCTTGAAGACGAAACCGGTGAAGGCTTGCTCGGACGGCGAGACCACGCGCACGCTGGCGTCGCTCTCGCGCGGGGCCGGCGCCCAGTCGACCAGGGCCGACAGGATTTCGCGCACGCCGAAGTTGTTGATCGCCGAACCGAAGAACACCGGGGTCTGGATGCCGGCCAGGAAGCGTTCCAGGTCGAAGGGGTGGGAGGCGCCGTGCACCAGCTCCACTTCCATCTTCAGCTGCTCGATCTCGAGCGGGAACATGGCGGCCAGCTTCGGATTGTCGATGCCCTTGACGATCTCGAAGGCGCCGTCGGCTTTTTCCTCGCCGGCGCGGAACAGCATGATCTCGTCGCGCAGCAGGTGGTACACGCCGCGGAAATTCTTGCCCATGCCGATAGGCCAGGTGACGGGCGCGCATTCGATCTTGAGCACCGATTCGAGTTCGTCGAGCAGCTCGAGCGGGTCGCGCGTTTCGCGGTCGAGCTTGTTCATGAAGGTGACGATGGGCGTACTGCGCATGCGGCACACGGCCAGCAGCTTGATGGTCTGCGCTTCCACGCCCTTGGCCGCATCGATCACCATCAGGGCCGAGTCGACCGCCGTCAGCACGCGGTAGGTATCTTCCGAAAAGTCCTGGTGGCCCGGGGTGTCGAGCAGGTTGATGACGTGGTCGCGGTGCTCGAACTGCATCACCGAGCTGGCCACGGAAATGCCGCGCTGCTTCTCGATTTCCATCCAGTCGGACGTGGCGTGGCGGCCGCTCTTGCGCGCCTTGACCGTGCCGGCCATCTGGATCGCGCCCGAGAACAGCAGCAGTTTTTCGGTCAGCGTGGTTTTACCGGCATCCGGGTGGGAAATAATGCCGAAAGTACGGCGGCGCGCCACTTCGCGCGCGATCGCCCCCGGCGCGCGGTCGGCGCCAGTCGTTGCAGTTTCGATATCATTTTCCGGCGTGGCCGGGTTCACTTCATTGGACATTGTTTGCGGCCGGGAAGGCCCTCGCGAAAAACCCTCGATTTTACCGGCTTCGGGGCCTTCCGTGTGAACTTTCCCGGCGCCTAGGAGCCCGCGAAAGGCGTGCCCAGCCAGCCCACGGCCAGTTCCGCCCAGGTCAGGAGCAGGGCCAGGCCCAGCACCGCGCCGATGATGATGCGCCCGCCGGTGGTGCCGACCAGGCGGCAGCCGACCACGAACATGAAGCCGGTGCCGACCAGCAGCACGCCCATGACCAGGAAGTCGAACAGTTTCCAGTCCACCTCGCTGCTGAACTGCATGGCGACCAGGGGGATGCCGAGGATGGCTGCGGCGGCGAGCACGACGATGGCGCCGCCCTTCAGGAAATAGCCGGTGTTGTTCATTTGATTCTCCACGATGTTGACCAGCCTACTATACGGCCGCCATGTGAAGCGGGCATGCGTTCCGTGTGAAGAGCCCATGCGAACTTCCCTGCGGCGCTGCCGTCATAGAGAAACGGGCGGCGCGTTCGCCGCACCCTGACAAGGAGATCGCCATGGACAGCAAACAAAACAAGCAGATCATCAGGCAGGCATACGACATGTACATGAGAAAAGATATCGAGGGCATCCTGGCCCTGCTCGACGACAAGGTGGAATGGACAGGCTATGACTCGGACTACATCCCCTTCGCCGGCACCCACCACGGCAAGGACCAGGTCGCGCAATTTTTCAGCAAGCTCGAACAAGCCCAGGAAGCGCTGCGCTTCGAGCCCGCGCAATTTATCGCCGAAGACGACAAGGTCGCCGTCACCGGTACCGCCAGTTACCACGTGAAAGCCACCGGCAAAGACTATGACAGCCCCTGGGCCCACGTCTTCACTGTGCGCGACGGCAAGATCGTACGCTTCCAGCAATTTAACCACACCGGCGCGGCGGAAACGGCCTACCGTCCCGGCCAGGCGGCAGGCGTGTCCGGGCAGCGCCCGGCACAGCACTAGCTAGCACGGCACCAGGCCAGCCGGACACGGTATCCGCGCGCCCAGCGCGGGTACCGCGCACGGCATACGTAGCGCTTGTCATTTCGGGGCAAGTTGCTAGTATTTGCCGATGCCCTTGCCCGCCCGAAACCAGCTCATCCGGTTCCTTGCCGCTGCCCTGCTCTGCTGTGGCGCCGCTGCCGCCCGCGCCGCCGTCCCCATGGCCTTGCGCGCCTGCGGCGACCAGAACGAATTCCATCCCTACACCTATTTCGTGCGCGACGGGGCCACCCGGACCGAGACCGTGGACGGATTCAATGTGGACGTCCTGAAGGGCATCTTCGCCGGCACCGAGCGCAGCGTCGGCATCACCCTGCTGCCCTGGAAGCGTTGCCTGGCGCTGGCCGCCGCCGGCACGTATGACATCGTGCTGGACGTGGCGCGCACGCCGGCGCGGCTCAAGGCCTTTCACCTGACCCGCTCGCACTATGCCATCACGCCGATCATGCTGTTCGTAAAATCCCGCCCTGTGCCCAGGCTGGCCAGGCGCGCCGAGCTGGCGTCGCTATCGCGCTGCGAAATTCTTGGATGGGATTATTCCGGGGCCGGCGTGCCAAACGGCGCCGAGCTGGTGCCGCGCCCTTCCACCATCGCTTCGGCCCTGGCGAAGCTGCGCGCGGGGCGCTGCCAGGTCATGATTTACGATGTCGAACCTGCTCGATGGCTTGCGCCTGTCGCTCAAGCCCGACACCCTCGCCGACCTCGATTATCACCCCCTGCCCTGGCTGCCTTCCTACCAGCTGCACTTGGGCGTGAGCCGCGCCACGCCCTATGCCGTCGAACCGACCCGCCTCCTCGACGCGGGCATCGAGCAGCTGGCCCGCTCCGGCGACGCTGCGCGCTTGCAGCGCCAGCACGCCATGCACTGAGCGCGCGCTCGCCGCTTCACCTGGCGGCGCCCCTCATGCCTGGCGGCGGCCCAGGACCAGCAGGACCAGCCCCAGTCCCATCAGGGCCAGCGAACCCGGCGCCGACACGCGCCCCTGTTCCGGCGCACCGGCGAGCAGGAAGATATCGCCATAGCCACCGGTATCGCAGGGACCGATCATGCCGTCGTCGGCCAGCGCGGGACCGGTGCCCCGGTCGCCGGTGTTGAAGCAGCCCATCCAGACCTGCATCGACATCGTGGTATAGCCATTGGCGAGCATGTCGTTCAGGTCCAGCGTGGGCAGGTAGTTGATGAACTCCACTTCGCTCGAAGAACGGTTGTTGCTGACCAGGGCGCCCCCGCTCGGGCAGGATGCGCCATCGGGCGAGGGATAGGAGATGGTGGCGCTGACCACGCAGATGGCGCCCACCGTGATGGCGAAATCGTCTGCCGCTGGCGTATTGAGGACGTTTTCGTCAAAGATCTTGGTGGTCGTATGCAGGCCGGGGTCCTTGAAAATGGTCGCGGCGCCGCCCGACACATCGAGTTTTTGCGTTTCAAAACTGATCTGGTCGCCATTACTGTTGCGGAAGGTGACCATCGCCCAGACCGGCAGGTTGGCCGTGCCGCTTTGCGGGTTATTGAAGTCGAAGACGAACAGCAGCTGGTGGAACGCGCCATCGAAGGTCAGCTTGTCGATCAGGTCGGCGGTGCCGATGTCCCAGCTGTGCGCCGTGTCGCCCGTCAGCAAGCCATTGTTGACCGGATCATTGCTGTCGCCGGTAAAGAAATACTTCTTCTGGCCGCCGTTGTTGGTGCTGAAGCCATCTTCCGACGGCGAGACCAGGTCGCCATTGTCGAGGATGTTGCCGCCATTGGCGGCAATGACCACGGTGTCGATCAGGTTGCCCTGGGAAGCGGTGAAGCCGTACGGCCCGGTGAAACCGGGAGTGTTCAGGCCGGCCAGGTAATCGAGTACCTTGGTCGAGCAGGAGACGACATTGCCGTAGGTGGCGCAGGCCGCGTTGGGCGAGGGATAGGTACTGGAATAATAAGGCAGGGTGACTGCCTGGGCCAGGCTGCCCAGGGCGGATAGCGCCGTCGCGGCCAGGATGCGAGTGATGGTAGTCATATTACCTCCTCGGGAATTACTATCGTGATATTCCCCTATAGGCATACAACATGCCAGCATCTAAATACTTGATTTTACTGGTGATATTTTGGCGCAATAGTTTCCGCTGTAAAATTTTCCGTCTTTCAGCAAGAAAATGCTTTCCTGAAAGTTTTAGATATTTCAGCAAGGAATTTTGTGCGCAATGGCGGCCAATTTCTCTTGAATATAGTCACAATATTTCTCACCAAAATGGTGCGCACTTCCATGCTCATCCTGGAATTGACCCCGATTCCACAATCGCACTGTAAAGTTTGCCGACAAAAAAAAGCCCGCCGTCGCCGGCGGGCTTCTCGCAGATCGCCGCGGGGCGATCAGTTCTTCACGCGGCGCCAGCCCGACATCCGGCCTTCGTGCGACAGCGTCGCAGGACCCTTGCCGGTGATGGTCTGGCCATCGGCGGTGGTGGTGATCATCTTCAGCACGCCGGTCGGCAGGCGCACCATGATGAAGCCCACGGCAGCCGAGGTCGCCGACAGGGTTTCGCCCGCCACCACTTCGCCATTGACGCGGTCGGCCGAGGAATTGTCGATGAAGCTGCCGGTGCACACGTCCAGGCGGTACACATTGCTGCTGCCGCCCACCGAGCACGAGGTCGACGACGCCGGGGTGTTGGTCACCACCGTCACGCTGCCGGCCACCACGCGCGGATCGAGGTTGACCCTTTCCTTGGCATTGAGGCTCAGGTCGACGTACCAGCCTTTCTTGACGCTCAGGTCGACGTTGTTGGCGCTGATCTTGTACTGGTTCATGTTCGCGCTGGAGCTCAGCAAGGTCAGGGTTTGCTGCACCATCAAGGATTTCCATGGCGAGACTTCATACGGCGAATCCTTGACCATGTAGATGCTCTGCAAGTCGCTATTCGACACGTCCGGCACGTCGAGCAGGCGGCCGGTGCCGAACACCACCACGCGCTGCACGATATTGCTGACGGTGCCGTCCGGGTTGGTCACCGTGACACGGCAGCTGGTCACTTCCGGACGGGTCGTGATCGGCTGGGTGGTGCCGGCATTGCCCATCCGGGTGGCAATGATCACGCCGGTGCTGCTGGTCAGGTCGAAGCGCCACATCTGGCCCAGGTTGTCGCCGCCAAAGATATGGGTGACGACCGGGTCGCTGGCAGGGTTCGGGGTAATGGCCGAAATCTTGGCCAGGCCCGACGGCGTGCCGGGCGTGCCGCCGACGGTGGCGATCTTGCGCAAGACCTTGCCGGTGGCGACGTCGAGAATCATCAGGTAGCCGATGCCGCTGCCGCCGGCGACGCCGTCGCTGCCCGGGACATTGTTGTAGCCCGAGGTGACGAACACCACCCACTGGTTGTTCCAGAAGCCGAACTGCGGATTGCCGAAGGTCAGGCCCAGTTCAGGCTCCAGATTGTCGCCCGTGCAGACGGTGGCGTCGGCGCAGGTTTCCCACAGCCCGACCGGGTTGAGCGGATCGGTCACGTCGATGGCATAGTAGCCGCGCCCGCCGCCGTTCAGGCCGGCCACCACGATCGATTTCCAGACGCCGCCGATCTGCACGTCGCCCACTTCCGGCGAACCGTCGGTGGTGTACTGGTGGTTGGTGCCGTAGGTGGTGCCCGCCTGGCGGTACAGCTTGTTCATGGTAATGCGCGGCACATAGCCCCACATTTCTTCGCCGGTGCCGGCATTGAAGGCGTGCAGCATGCCATCGTTGGCGGCCACGAACACGGTGGCCTGGCGCGTGGCATTGGCCACCGCGAAGGCGTTGTAGCCGGCCATGGTGTATTCCTTGCGCGGTTCGCGCATGAAGGCCGGTTTCGACGAGGCGATATCGCCGAGCACGATCGGAATCGGCGCCGACAGGCCGGGCGGATTGTGGTCGGTCATGGTGTAGGCGCGCATCAGGGTGTCGTTGGCGTGCTGCTGCTGGCCGCGCAGCCAGTTGACGATGTTGTTGCCGTCGTCGACGATGATGCGGTCGGCCGGCGACAGCGAGGCGCACTGGGCCAGCTGGGTGCACTTGTTCGAGAACCAGGCTTTCTCGGCCGCGGTCATGTCGGCGTAGCGGAAGTTCTTCAGGGTGCGGGAAGAAGGCACCAGCATTTTCAGGTTGCGCGTATCGCTGGCCGCGGCCACCTTGCGGCCTACCGTGTCGGAGCTGATCCACACGGCCGTGCTGCTGACCACGCCGGTGACGGTATTGACTTTCTTGTCCGACAGTTCGCCATACCATTTCACGGTGGTGAAGGTGTCCGAGAAAATGTCATTGTCCTGCTGCGAAATGTTCGGCGTCGACGTCGCCGCCGCCGCCGCCGCGCCCACCTTGGCCTGGATGTTGTTGAGCGCCGCGGTCAGGCTCTGGACCACGTCGTCCGGATCGGCCGCGCTGAAGTACTTGCCGCGGCCATTGATGGCGGCGTGCCACAGATCGTCCACCCGTGCCTGGTAGGAGGTGCCGGACACGTCTTCGGACAGGGGATCGGGCCAGACATAGGCGCCATTGCTGTTCCACGGGCAGCCCGAGGAGGCGCCGGTGATCAGCTTGTAGAAGTCGCCGCCCACGCGCGGCGCGGTATCGTAGTTCGGTTCATAGGTCATCAGGCCATCCATGCCCAGGCCCAGGGTGTAGGTATTCATGTGCAGGCGGGTGTTTTCGCCACTCGCGGCCGGCACCAGGCCCGGCTTGGTGAAGTCTTCCAGGTCGGGCCGCAGCGAATTGCCGACCCCGGTCGATCCGCCGTTGTACCAGTACAGGGCGATATCGGCCAGCGAACCGATGGTCTGGGCGCGGGTATCGACGCAGCCGCGGGCACGGGTGCAGAAGCGGGCCGCGTTTTCGACCGCATCGTTCTGGCCGACGGGGCTGGCGGTTCCGTTCCAATAGCCGTCCGAGGTCACGAAGGTGAAGTTTTGCTGGCAAGGAAATTGCACCGCTTCCTCGCCGGCGTCGCGGTCGTAAGGGGAAAGGTTGGCGAACATCTTGCCGATATTGTGCACGGCGGCGCGGGTCGGCGTATTGCTGCTGCCATTCATGGCGTACAGCGCCGTGTACCAGTCGCTGCGGTTGGTGCCGGTAAACACCTTCGGATTGTTGATGGTGCCGGCGGCCGCCGCCGCGCTCGAGAGCGAAACGATGCCCACGTTGAAGTTGCCGCTGACCGGCTGGAAAGCCATGCCGACCGCCGATTTCATCATCTGGTTGCGCGTCTTGTAATAAGAGTACCAGTTGGCGAAATTGGTCATTTCCTCGTCATAAGTGCAGCTCGTGGCCGAGGCGCAATCGTTGCGGCTGGGACCGCGCGGATAGCTGGCGCGGCTGGAGATGATGTCGACCCGCGAGAAAATCGCATTGCCGGCCGCGATCGCGGTGGTGGTGGACGTGACGTTGGTGGTATTGACGGAAATGGTCCAGCCCGCGCGCACATTGTCGAGTACCAGGGCGCAATCGTCGCCGATTTCCTTGCCCGGCGCGCCGGCGATGCAATTGACGGGAACCACGCCAACCACGAAATCGGAGGCGAGCGTGATGCCGTAATCGTCGCAGTCGGGCGCCGCGCCGGCCGGGTTCGGGGCGCGCACGCAGCCGGTGTACTGGTTCGGCAAGCCCATCTTGGCCACGATGGACGCTGCCACGGCGGTAGCGAACTGGGCCTGCTTGGTGGTCGTGTTCAGGCCGCTCGAGGCGGTGATGCTGGCGTTGGTGATGGTGCGCGGGGTCCCCGCTTCGGAAACGGTCACGCTGGTGATGCTGCGCGAGGTCGTATTGCTGGTGGCCGCGATGGTGATGGTACCGAACGACACCTTGCCGCCGGCCGCGTTGGAAAAGCGCGGATATTTGAAGGCACCCACGTACTTGGCCTGGCAATTGCTCAGGGCGCGCGTGTCGCACCAGCGCACGGCGGCCGGGTAGGGATAGCCGGGCGGCGGCGACGCGCCGATGGCGGTCTCGACGCAGGAAGTCAGGTTCACCGTGGTGCAATGCTCGCCCACGTGGATCTTGTAGTAATACGGATTGGACAGGATCGGTTTCGGATCGTAGTTGACATTGTCCGGGTAGGTGTAGGTGGCCGTGTTTTCGACGCAGGACGTCGAGTCGCTCGGCAGGCACCATTTGTAGTCCGGGAAGCCGGTGACCAGGTTGGTTGCCGACGAGCTCGCATTGCGCATGTCCTTGGTGTTGACATTGAAGCCGTCGGTGGTGACCACGGTCCAGTTGGTGGTCGCGGCGCGCGTCTTGCTCGGATAGCTCACGCCGGTCGCCAGCACCGGCGGCGCGTACAGGATGTTCGGATTGTAGTACTGCTTGTTGAAGTCGCCGCTGGAAAACGGCGGGTCGCCCACCTGGCAGCCGCGCGTGCCGCTGGCCAAGGTGGCGCGCGAGCGGCAGGTGGAGGAGTCGTCGATATAGTCGGGCGTGTAATTCGAGGCCATCGATCCCGAATTGTCATACATGACCATCAGGTTCGGCTTGACCAGGCCGGTGCCGGTCACGTTCAGCAAGGGCAACTGGGCGATCTGGGTGGTGGCCGCCTGCGCCGCGGCCGGCAGCAAGAGCGCCAGGGCCAGCAAGGGTAATGTCGGTTTCATACGTATTCCCATCTCCAAATACTGCGAAAAAATTGGACTGGCAGGCAGCGCCGGTCTCACACGCCGATCAGCACGACCAGCTGGTTGACAACATTGCCACCGCGCGGACCAGTGATGCGCGAAGTGATGACATAGTGCACCTGGGGCGCACCGGCAAAATCGGGACTGTCGCCGACCTGGCTGGCGCCGATCGGGATCGCGGTGCCGCTGGTGGCCGCCTGCGAGGTTTGCACGCAGGTGTTGGCCGGCGGGCCGATCGAGTCATAACTGCCGGCCAGCGAACACAGGCGGTGGATCACGTACTGGACCCGGGTCGCCGCGTCCGAGGGATTGGTGACCCAGACCGCGTTTTGCCAGAAATCGTCGTCCGCCGGGGTCAGGGTGGTGTCGAAGCTGGCGTTGTAGGCCTGGGCCGGCACGCTCTGGTTCAGCTGGGCCTTGGCGGCGCCGGTCAGGGTGCTGAGCCACTGGAAACCCGTGTGCAAGCCCAGGTCGGCGGATTTGCTGAGCGCGCTTTCATAGGCGGCATTGCTGACCGTCATGGTGGTCGAATTGATCGACTTGAGCAGGTAAATGCTGGTCAGCATCATGGTCATGAGCATCAGCAACATGACGGGCAGCGCGAGGCCGCCTTGGCGTAGGAGCGTTTTCATGGGTTGGTAGGCATGGTTGCGGTTGGGCGCCATCCGACGTTGCGCAATGGAACAATCGTTTCGAACACGCGGTAGCGATAGCACTTCCAGTCGACCGTGTCGCCCGTGACGGCCAGGGAGACCGGCACCGGCACCGCGGCGATGCCGGCAGGTTCGTTGGTGGTGAACACCGACATGGCCGCCGGCGTGGCGTCGCACACGCCGCCCACCGGTTTCTCGGGCGACGGCGAACGCGCGACCACGGCGATGCGCACGGCCGCCATGCGCTGGTAATCGTCGGGGTCGCCGCTGATGCCATCGTTGTCGGCATCCATCATGGTCGAGGACCAGCGCGAAATGACCAGGCCGGTCTGCTGCACGCCCGTCTGGTCGTCATTGAAGATGGCTTCGGCGCGCATGTCGAACCCGTACTGGGCCTTGAGCGCGACCACATTGTCGATCACCGTGGTCGGGGCGGCGCTGGCGCCGGCCAGGTCGGTGGCGCGCAATTGCAAAAAGCCGCCGCTCACGCTCCAGGTATGGAAGGACAGGTTGGCCGCCGGCCCCAGGTTGAACAGGCGCGAACGGCTAGAGACCATGGGCGCGCCCAGCGTGCCGGTGGAAAAGCGCCCGCCGACCCCGCCGATATTGATGAATTGCTGGGATGGCGGCGGCAGCAGCAGGCGCGGGTCGGTATTGACCATGGCGATGGCGCAATCGCCGCCGTCGGCCGGCGCGTCCGGCGCGGCCAGCACCACGTCGCCCTGGTTGAAGCCGTAGGGCACGCGGTCGACATTGATGATGCCGGCGCCGGGATAGTCGGTAATGCCGAGCGTGCCGGTGCCGGTCAGCGAGCTGCCCGAATAGGTCGAGATGCGGTCCGAACCGCCGGCCACATTGTTGATCACCACCGCGCCGAGCGGGCGGATGGTGGACGCGCCGCGGGTGGCCGTATCGAGCTGGTAGCCGTTGCTGTCGGAAAACACGGTATTGCAGCCGGCCACGATGGGGTCGTTCAGGCCGAAACCGGACTGGGCCAGGTCATTGCTGATCGAAAACAGCGCCAGCATGCCGTTCTGCATCGCATCCGAGCCGCCCAGCGAGCCTTGCTTGCTTTGCTCGCCGCCCAGCATCAGGCGGGTGGCGAACACCAGCGCGAGCAGGCCGATGACGACGCTGACCATCAGTTCGACCAGCGAAAAACCGCGCTGGCGCCGTGGACTCGTGGAAGTGGTGAGCGCGATCATTGGGAAGCCGCTATATGTGAATTGACGGAATAGGCATTGGTCACGCCGCCGCTCTTGCGCGTCCACTCGATCCGCAGGTTGACGCGGTAGTGGCGGGTGCCGACGGTGGGCAGCACCTGGACCTCGATCTGGGCATTCGGAATGCGCAGGCGGGTATCGTTGTACCAGGGCGCCAGCTGGGTGCCGGGCGAGCCGCCCATGGCCATGGCGTAGGCGGGCAGATTGGCCTGGTCGCTATTCATGATGCCCAGCAAATGCTCGGCGGCCATGGTCGCTTCGGCGCGCAGGCTGGCATCGGTCATGGCCGCCATCGAGCGCGCTTGCAAGCCGACCGTACCGATCAGGCCGATGGCCAGCAGCAAGACCGCGAGCAAGGCTTCCAGCAGGGCGATGCCGCGCTGCAGGCGCAATCTCGGGGAGGGACGTGGAGGAAGGCGTTTCATGGTGGGCACCTGCGTGAATCGCCAACCGCCGCGGTCGGCACGCATTTGCTCGCCATGCCGGACAGGGAGATGGCGACGGAAGAAGTCGGAAACACCCAGCGCGACGGATCGGCCGAGCCGATCGTGACGCGGGTGACGCGCGAAGGGATGTTGGTATCGATCCAGCCCAGCGAAGTGAAGTAGATCGCGTCGGCGCCGTCGGGCGCGATGTCGACCGACATGATGGTATTGGACGGCAATTCGCGGGCGCTGCGCACCATCGATTTGTAGCCGGAAGAGCCTTCCGGTTCGCGCGCCGCCACGGTCGTCGCGGTCGACCAGTTGCTGCCGTTGCGGTTGCACGGATAATCGTTGGAGGGATAGCAGATATCGACTTGCCAGTCGTACTGGCCGCTGGTGGCATTTTCTTCGAACACCAGGCGCGCCGCCGAATTGTGCTTGAGCGCCATGGCGCGCGCCGTGCGCACCCCTTCGGCGTAGAACTCGGCCGCGCCCTGGGCCTTGGAGACGGCCACCCAGTTGGACATGGCCGGCATGCCGATCGCCAGTACCAGGGACAGGGCGCCTATCGTGACCAGGGCTTCGATCATCGAAAAACCCTGCATGCGGCCCCGGCTTATTGCGTGCATGATCCATTCCTCCGGTCGACCCAGCAGGTGGACGTCAGGGTCCAGCCCGACGGCACGGCGGCCGTGCCGCGCTCGCCATTCTGGTTGATCGTGTAGCGGAAGCCCGCCAGGGCGCCGATGCCGGTGGCGGTGACGGTGTAGCCGGAGGCGCTGGTGCCGGAGACGGCGTAGGTGAAGTTGGCGGTGCCGGCCGGCTGGCGGTTGTAGCCGGCATAGGTGCGGCCGGTTTGCCAGAATTCTTCCGCGCTCAGCTGGACGCCGCCCAGGCCGGCGAAGGCTTCGGTCAGCTTGGTACGGATTACGTACTCATTATATTTTGGCAAGGCGATGGCGGTCAGGATCCCGGCAATCGCCACCACGATCATCAGTTCCACCATGCTAAACCCGCGTGCAGCTCGCTTCATCGCTCGTTCTCCCAATAAAAATGTTTCCATGGGAGAATATTACAACGCCAAGCTTGCATTTACCTGAGGAAATCCTGACAAAACGCTGACAAAGCAACTATTTCTGTGAAGAAATTCGAAAACCGGGCCAGGCCGAGGGGAACAGGACGGTAAACCGGGCCCCGCCGGCCAGCGGCGTGTCGAGCCTGAGCTCGGCTTCATGGGCCTGGGCGATGTCGCGCACGATGGCCAGGCCCAGGCCGCTGCCGGTGGTCTTGTCGTCCAGCCGCACGAAGCGCTCGAACACCTGGGCGCGCTGGGCCAGCGCGATGCCGGGGCCGGAATCCTCCACCGTCAGCAGGGTGCGCCCCTCCTGCGAGCCGGTCTTGACCGTGACCGTGCCGCCGGCCGGGGTGTAGCGCACCGCATTGTCGACCAGGTTGTCGACCAGGTCGCGCAGCAGGTTGCTGTCGCCCTCGACCATGGCCGGCGCCAGCTCGAAGCCGATGTCGATACCCTTGCGGCTGGCGGCATCGACGAACACTTGCACCGATTCCTGCACCAGGCGCGCCAGGTCGAGCGGCTCGAGGCGGGTCCGTTCGAAGCGGCTCGGTTCGGCGCGCGCCAGGGCCAGCAGCTGGTTGCTCTGGCGGATCATGCGCTCGTTCGAGAGCAGCATCAGCTGCACCGAATGCATGCTGGCGGGGTCGTCCGCATGGCGCGCCGCCATCCATTCGAGCTGCAGCTTGACCCCGGCCAGCGGCGTGCGCAGCTGGTGCGCCATGTCGGCCAGGAAGTCGTGCTGGGTCTTGGCCCCGCTCTGCAGGGTGTCGAGCAAGTCGTTGAAGGCGCCCACCACCGGCGCCAGTTCGTAGGGCACGGCGCCGCCATCGATGGGCGAGAGGTCGCCCGCCTCGCGCGCCGACAGGTTGGCCCGCATGCGCGCCAGCGGCTGCAAGCCGTTGGTGACGGAAAACCAGATCAGGCCGATCAGGGCCAGGGTGAACAGGGTTTCGAGCAGCACCAGGGCGCGCACGATGGCCGAGCGCAGCTGCAAGCGCTTGCGCATGGTCTTGGCCACGCCGATCTGGACCACTTCATCGTTGACCCGCGCCGTGCGGAAGGCGATGCGCACCGGCTCGCCGCGCATCATGTCGTCGTAGGCGCCCGGCCCTTTCTGGGCCATCGGGGGAAAGTCGGGGTCGCCCGAGAGCAGGCGCGCGCCCTCCCCGCGCACCACGAAATAGAAGGCATCGACGTCATTGGCGCGCAGCACCTGCTCGGCCTGGCGCGGCAAGTCGACCCGGGCGCCGTTGGCGCCGCCGGCCAGGCGCGCCGCCAGCGCCCCGGCCGCGTCGACCAGGCTCTGGTCGAAGGCTTGCTGGGCCGGCATCCAGGCCAGCATATAGGTCAGGCTGGCGCCGGCCAGGTTGATCAGCAGGATGGGGCCGATCAGCCACTTGAGCAGGCGCAGGCGCACGCTGGTCATCCGGGGCCCTGTTCGAGCATGTAGCCGAAGCCGCGGATGGTGCGGATGCTGATGCCGGCATCGGCGATCTTCAGGCGCACCCGCGAGATATAGACTTCCACCGCGTTCAGGGTCAGGTCTTCGCCCCAGGGCAGGATGGCGTCGATGATCTGCTGCTTGGACACCACCCGCCCGCCGTGCTGGAGCAGGTATTCGAGCACCGCCCATTCGCGCACCGACAAATCGATGCTGCGCTCGTCGATGCTGGCGCGGCGGGTGAAGGTGTCGAGCGCCAGCCGGCCCAGGCTGAGCACGGCCGGCTTGGGCGCGTTGCGGCGCGCCAGGGCCTTGATGCGGGCCACCAGCTCGGCCGTGGCGAAGGGCTTGACCAGGTAATCGTCGGCGCCCAGTTCCAGGCCGCGCACGCGGTCTTCGATGGCGTCGCGCGCGGTCAGGAGCAGCACCGGCACATTGCTGGCCCGCGCGCGCAGGCGGCGCACGACTTCGAAGCCGTCGATGCCGGGCAGGCCGATGTCGAGCACGACCACGGCCACTTCGGCCCGCTGCAGGATCTGGTCGGCCTGGGTGCCGTTGCCGCACACGTCGACCACCATGGCATGGCCTTGCAGGATGCGGGTCAGGCCGTCGGCCAGGACGGCGTCGTCTTCCACCAGTAAAACATGCATGCGAGGGCTTGGTCGGGTTGCGTTAATCGCATTATGGGGCAAGAAGATGCCTCTGCCCAAGTCCCGGCGCGCGGTCCCGGGGCGGAAAATGTGCATTTTCCGCGCCTTTTCGGATACCGGCAGTGGCAAAAAGGGGCAATAAGCCCCGTTTCCCCCAGTAGGACTGGGCCCACAAAAGGTTATGCATACAGCCTACAGGGGGGCGACTGCTAATCTTATGTTCGGCAACAGACGATGGCCTTAATGTTCATACATCGCGATTCACCGCGCAGCACAGGGTGAACCGTCCACGATGTTTAGTTACAAGATAGTGAGGAAAAAAAATGAACAACACACAACTTGGTGGTACCGCACAGAAAGTGCAATCGGTAAACCAGATTCCTGTCGGTTCCCAGGAATTCACAGTTGCGTCCCGGCCCGTTGTCAGCTATAGCGGCACCCAGCAGAACGAATTGCTGGCCGCCCTTCCCCGCCAGGATCTGGAAGTGCTGTTCGAGCACCTGGAACTGGTTGCGCTCCCATTCGGCAAGGAATTGTTCGAATACGGCAGCAAACTGGAGAATGTCTACTTCCCCACCACCGCCATTGTGTCGCTGCTCTATGTCATGGAAGACGGCGCCACCACCGAAATCGCCGTGGTCGGCCACGAAGGCGTGGTCGGCGTCTCCCTGTTCATGGGCGAACGGGCCATGTGCAGCGCCGTGGTCCAGAGCGCCGGCTATGGCTACCGCCTGAAAACCCAGTACCTGCGCGACGCCTTCAACCAGGGCGGGGCCCTGCCCCAGCTGCTGATGCGCTACACCAATGCCCTGTTCGCACAGATGGCCCAGAACGCCGTCGGCGGTCGCCACAGCTCGATCGAACAGAAGCTGTGCCGCTGGCTGCTCGACCGCCTGGACCGCTCGCCATCGAACGAATTGAAAGTGACCCAGGAACTCATTTCCATCATGCTGGGCGTGCGCCGCGAAAGCATCACGGCCGCGGCCGGCAAACTGCAGGACGACGGCTTGATTCAATACCGCCGCGGCAATATCACCGTAATTGACCGTCAAGGTCTTGAGGAGTATGCGGGCGAGTGCTACAAGGTGGCGAAGACGGAATACGATCGCCTGCTGGTGGATGTGGCCCGCTGAACGCCAGCGCCGGCGCCGCGCCGGCGCCCGTGGCCGGGTAGCCGGCGGCGTCGTCGCCGGCCGGTATCATCGCTTCGATGCAGGTGCCGCGATTGTTGACTCCGCGCCGGATTTGCAGGGTCCCGCCCAGCAGCAAGGCGCGCTCGCGCATGCCCAGCAAGCCATGCGATTTGGGCTTGCTGGCGGCATCGGCATCGATCCCGATGCCGTCATCGGACACTTCCAGCGACAGCATGTCGCCCTCGCGCGCCAGGTGCACGATGACATGGCGCGCCTTGGCATACTTGGCGATATTGTTGAGCGACTCTTGCACGATGCGGAACACGGCGATCGCTTGCATCGGCCCGCAGGCATCGACCTGGCCTTCGATCATCGCTTCGCATTCGACCCCGGCCACGCGCGCATATTCCTCGCAATAGCTTTGCAGGGCGCTGGCCAGGCCCATATTGTCGAGCATGCTGGGACGCAGGTTTTCGACGATGCGGCGCTTCAATTCCACCGTATTGACCAGGGTGCCGCGCGCCCGCTCGAGCATCAGGGCCAGCTCGGGCTTTGATGACTTCAGGCGGTCGGCCACGGCGTTCAGGTCGAAATTGATGGCGGTCAGGTTGGCGCCCAGTTCGTCGTGCAGCTCGCGCGCCAGGCGCGCCTTTTCTTCCTCGCTCACGCTGATCAGGTGGCGCGACAGCACCGACAATTGCTCGGTCCGCAAGACCACCATCGATTCCAGGTTTTCATTGGCGTTCTGCAGCGCGCGCTCGGTGGCCAGGCGCGCATAGAAGCCGCCCCGGATCAGGCGGTAGAACAGGGTCAGCACCAGGATCGCCATGGCATTGATGCCGATGGTGAGCATGACGGCGTTTTCGTATTCGCGCGTGAAGGCCGAACTGCGTGCCTTGAGCAGCAGGTTCTGCTCCTGCACGATGATCACCACCTGGAAACGGATTTCGTCGAGCAGGGAGCGCGTGTCCGAGGTGGCGGCAATGGCCACCACATCGCCCAGCCCGCCCTTGCGGAACACTTCCAGCGTCTGGTTCATGGAATCGAGCTTGCGGTTGATCAGGGTGCGCAATTGCGCCAGGTTCCTGCGCTGCGAGGGGCTCTGGGCCAGCAGCTTGTCGAGCTCGGCGAACTGCCCGTCCATTTCGGATACGGCCGTGCGCATGGGCCCCAGGTAGACCTCGTTAGCGGACAGGAAATAGCCGCGCAAGCTGCTCTCGGCATCCATCACCAGCACGTTCAGGTATTGCACCTTGTCGTTCACGCGCGCGCTCTGGGCCTGGACTTCGTTGGCGCCCTTGAGCGATTCGAGGTTGTGGAACATGCTCGCGCCGTTGACGACCAGGATCAGTACGCACGTCAGGAATACCAGCGTCTGGTAGAACGGCAAGCTCGGCTTGATCGGGGGATCAGAAGTGAAGTACATCCAAATTCCTTTTGCACACTGCAGAGCCAAATCCAGGGCCAATTATAGACCGGGAAATGCTGCAGCGCAGCCAAGCGGATCCGTAACGTGCGTGGGCAGGAAAGGCCGTCGTTGCTGGGGGAAATAGACGTTTACTAGTGGCAATCGACCGGCCGGCCGATCGCCGCATTGCACTCAATCGAGCAGGTTGTTTTTCATGGCGTAGTAGGTCAGGTCGCTATTCGATTGCAAGCCCATTTTTTCCATGATGCGGGTACGGTAGGTGGACACCGTCTTGATGCTCAGCGACAGCGCCACGCCGATATCGGAGACGGTCGCCCCCTTGGCCAGGCGCAGGAAGACCTGGAATTCGCGGTCCGACAATTCGGTATGCAGGGCCGTGCTCGGATCGCGGTCGAAGCTTTGCGCCAGCAGTTCGCCGACGGTGGAACTGACGTAGCGCCGGCCCTGGAACACGGTGCGCACGGCGGTCTTGAGTTCTTCTGCTTCGCATTCCTTGTTCAGGTAGCCATTGGCGCCCATCTTGAACAGGTTCAGGGCATATTGCTGCGCCGGATAACCGGACAAGATCAGCACCGGCAGGTTGGGCTGGCCCTGGCGGATGGTGCGCAGGATGTCGATGCCGCTCTGGTCGGGCATGGCGATGTCGAGCAACAGCACGTCGCACATTTCGCGGCGCGCGATATCGAGGGCCTCGCGACCCGTTGCACCTTCGGCCACGACATCGAAGTCGGGCGACGATGAAAAAATCTGTTTGAAGCCGGCTCTTACTATCTGGTGATCGTCACAAATGGCAACGCGTATCATTGTGTTCCCTTAAATTTTCCCTCGCATGGGAAAGACCCCGTGGCAAGCTTCTGGCCCGGTCAGCGCATGCCTTGGTATTCTATCACTCTGCTGCCGGGTTCCAGCACGCAAGAGAACGCGCGAGACGGTGCGGCGGTGCACATGACGGGAAAAGAAGCTGGAGGCCGGAAGGCCTCCCGGGTCACGCTGCCGGTTTCAGCAGCGCGAGTATGGCCATCAGCTCGCTGCGCAGCGCGGCATTGCTGGGACCGGATGCCATGGACAGGCTGGCAGCGGCCCCGTGCATGCCCTCCGGACCCTCGCCGTCGCCGGCGCCTGCCGCAATGGCCTCGACGCTACGACTGTCGAGCTTGTTGCGGGCGCCGCTGATGGTGAAGCCTTGCTCATAGAGCAGTTCGCGGATGCGCCGGATCAACAGCACTTCATGGTGCTGGTAATAGCGGCGGTTTCCACGTCGTTTGACCGGTTTGAGCTGGGTAAATTCCTGCTCCCAGTAGCGCAGCACATGGGGTTTGACGCCGCACAACTCGCTCACTTCACCGATCGTGAAATAGCGCTTGGCCGGAATGGCCGGCAGCACTATCAAATCAGTCTTGCTCGCACGATCGTTCATGGGTGGTCGCTATGGTTACTGCGCAGCACGGTTCGGGCTAGCCTCTTCGACCATGCCCTTGAGCTTCTGGCTGGCGTGGAAAGTGACCACGCGCCTTGCGGTAATCGGAATCTCTTCACCGGTCTTGGGATTGCGCCCTGGCCGCTGTGGCTTGTCGCGCAACTGGAAATTGCCAAAGCCCGAGAGCTTGACCGCTTCGCCGCGCTCGAGCGCATTGCGGATTTCGTCGAAAAAAGTCTCGACCATATCCTTGGCCTCGCGCTTGTTCAAGCCGACTTGCTCGAACAAAAGTTCCGCCAGCTCGGCCTTGGTCAAGGTCGGCAAATCTTTTTCCGCTTCAGCCCGGACCTTGGCCACCTGCATCGCACGATGCAGGTCGGCCGCCAGCGCCGATTGGAGTACGGCGGAATCAACGTCGTTGTTATTAATTTTGCAGCCCTGCCTTAATGATCAAGAACGCAATTTTGCGTCATGTTGTTGCTTCGCGGCGCTGGCCACCGCCGACATCACGGCATTGACCAAATCGTCCTGCAAGGTGTTTTGAGTATCTTGCAAGCTAAAGCGGAAAGCAAGGCTTTTTTCGTCACTTTCGAGTCCAACGCCGCGATATTCATCAAACAAAACAATGGCTTGCACAATCTTTCCGGCAGGATTTAGTTGCAGTTCAGCAGTAAACGTGGCAAGAAGATCCTGTGCCTGCACGCTTTGTTTGACGACCAGGGCCAGGTCGCGCGTGGCGCCGGGGAACTTGGAAATCTCTTCATAATGTGGCACGGTTCGTTGTTGCAACGCAACTGCGTCGACTTCGAACAGGACCGGGGCCTGCGGCAAATCGTATTTCTGCAGCCAGCGCGGATGCAGTTCGCCGATGAAACCGACTTCCACGCCATCGACGTCGATGGCGGCCGAACGGCCGGGATGCAAGCCTGGATGGTTGATTTTTTTGAAACGCAGGCTGCGCGGCGCGAACATGGCCTCGACATCGGCCTTGACGTCGAAATAATCGACGGCGCGGGTCGGCTTGACGCCCCACTGCTCGTCCACGGCCGGGCCGTAGGCGATCGCGGCCACGCGTTTCGGCTGGTCGAAGCCGGCCACCGACAGCGGACCGTCGACGGCAAGCGGGTTGCGCTTGAACACGGCGCCGATTTCGAACACGCGCACGCGCCCGGCCTTGCGGTTCAGGTTGTAGCGCACATTGGCCACCAGGCTGCCAATCAGCGAGGAACGCATCACGTTCATCTGGCTGGCGATCGGGTTTTGCAGCTTGATCTGGTCGCCATTGCCGCTAAAGTCGCTCTCCCAGGCCGATTCGACAAAGCTCATGTTGACCACTTCCTGGTATCCCAGGTCGGCCAGCTGGTGGCGGATGGCGAACAGCGAGCGCGTGTTTTCCGGCGCGATGATCATCTGGCTGGCGGCCACCGGCGGCTTGGCCGGAATGTTTTCGAAGCCATACACGCGCGCCACTTCCTCGATCAAGTCTTCCTCGATTTCGATGTCGAAACGGTAGGATGGCGAGGTGACGGCGAACACGCCTTCTTGCTGCGTGAACGGCAGGCCCAGGCGGGTGAAGATGTCGGCCACCATGGCGTCAGTCACGGGCACGCCGATCACCTTCTGCGCGCGCGCGGTGCGCATCTGCACAGGGGCGCGCTGCGGCAGGTTGACGGCCTGGTCGTCGACCGGGCCGACCACGGTGCCGGTGGTGCCGCAGATTTCCACGATCAGGGCGGTGATGCGCTCGATATGCTCTACGGTGGTGGCGAAGTCCACGCCGCGCTCGAAGCGGTGCGCGGCATCGGTGGAGAAATTGAAGCGGCGCGCGCGGCCCTGGATGGCGTTCGGCCACCAGAATGCCGCTTCCAGGTAGATGTCCTGGGTGTCGAGCGAGACGGCGGTGGCGTCGCCGCCCATGATGCCGGCCAGCGATTCGATTTCCCGCTCATCCGAGATGACGCCCACCCATTCGTCGACCTCGACCGTATTGCCGTTCAAGAGCTTGAGCGATTCGCCCTTCTTGCCCCAGCGAACGTTCAAGCCGCCATGGATCTTGGCCAGGTCGAACACGTGCGACGGACGGCCCAGTTCCAGCATCACGTAATTGGAAATGTCGACCAGGGCCGACACCGGGCGCTGGCCGCTGCGCTCGAGGCGCTGCTTCATCCACGACGGCGTTTCCGCCTTCGCGTTCAGGCCGCGGATGACGCGCCCCGAGAAGCGGCCGCACAGCTCGGGCGCGCTGATGGTCACGGGCAGCACTTCGCTGCCATTGACGGCCACCGCGCGCGTTTGCGGCATCACCAGCGGGGTGCCGGTGAGCGCCGACACTTCGCGCGCCACGCCCAGCACCGACAGGCAATCGGCCTTGTTCGGGGTCAGCTTGATGGTGAACTTGAGGTCGTTCAGCGCGAGATAGTCGCGGATGTTCTGGCCGACCGGCGCGTCCGACGGCAATTCCATCAGGCCATTGCTCTCTTCCGAGATTTTGAGTTCCTTGGCCGAGCACATCATGCCTTGCGACTCGACGCCGCGCAGTTCGCCCACCTTGATGACGAAAGGATTGCCGTCGGCGCCAGGCGGCAGCACGGCGCCTGCCATGGCGCAGATGGCCTTCATGCCGGCGCGCACATTGGGGGCGCCGCACACGATGTTGAGCAGCGTGCCGGTGCCCACGTTGACCTTGCACACGTTCAGGCGGTCGGCGTTCGGGTGGCGCACCACTTCCAGCACTTCGGCCACGACCACGTTCGAGAACGGCGGCGCGACAGCTTCCACTTCTTCGACTTCCAGGCCGGACATGGTCAGCAAGTGGGCCAGCTCATCCGAAGTCATCTTCGGATCGACCATCGTACGGAGCCAATTTTCAGAGAATTGCATAGGTATTCGCCTTTAAAGCAAAAATCGTTTCTTGTTAGTTGAACTGCTTCAGGAAGCGCAGGTCGCCTTCGTAGAACAGGCGCAGGTCGTTGATTCCATAGCGCAGCATGGTCAGGCGCTCGAGGCCGGAGCCGAACGCGAAACCGATGAATTTTTCCGGATCGAGGCCGAAGTTTTTCACCACGGTCGGGTGCACCTGGCCGGCGCCCGACACTTCCAGCCAGCGGCCTTTCAAGGGCCCGCTGCCGAAAGCGATGTCGATCTCGGCCGACGGTTCCGTGAACGGGAAGTAGGACGGGCGGAAACGCACTTGCAGGTCGTCGGTCTCGAAGAAGGCCTTGACGAAATTGAGGTACACGCCCTTCAGGTCGGCGAAGGAAATGTCTTCGGCGATCCACAGGCCTTCGACCTGGTGGAACATCGGCGAATGGGTGGCGTCGCTGTCGACGCGGTAGGTGCGGCCCGGCGCGATGACCTTGATCGGCGGCGTGTGGGTGCGCGCATAGCGCACCTGCATCGGGCTGGTGTGGGTGCGCAGCAGCAGCGGTTTGCCGGTGCTGTCATTGCCTTCGATGTAGAAGGTGTCCTGCATGGAGCGGGCAGGATGGTTTTCCGGGCTGTTGAGCGCCGTGAAATTGGTCCAGTCGGTCTCGATTTCGGGGCCGTCGGCCACGTCGAAGCCGATCGAGCGGAAGATTTCTTCGACCCGTTCCCAGCTGCGCATGACGGGGTGGATGCCGCCCATGCCGCGGCCGCGGCCCGGCAGGGTGACGTCGATGGCTTCAAGGTTCAGGCGTGCTTCGAGGATGGCCAGCGCCATGGCGTCACGGCGCGCGGTGAGCGCGGCTTCGATCTGCACCTTGGCGGCATTGATCAGCGCGCCCTGGGTCTTCTTCTGGTCAGGATCGAGCTTGCCCAGGCCCTTCATTTGCTCGGTGATCTGGCCGGTCTTGCCAAGATACTTGGCTTTCGCGTTTTCCAGGGCGGCAGCATCTTCGGCGGCGACAAAGTCAGCACGTGCCGAGACGACGAGTTCTTCGAGGGAGTTCATGCGATTGGTTTTCCGGGTCAAGGGGGGCGCGAGCGCGCCACAATCAAAAACGGGGCACAGGTTTGAACCTCTGCCCCGCTTCTCGGCGCCGCCCGAGGGCGGCGCTGACAACGACCGTTGCTTAAGCAGCGATCTTTGCTTTCACTGCGTTGACAATCGCGGCGAATGCCGGCTTGTCCATCACAGCCATATCGGCCAGGACTTTACGGTCCAGTTCGATTGCAGCTTTTTTCAGACCGTTCATGAATACGCTGTACGTTACGCCATGCTCACGGGAAGCGGCGTTGATACGGGCGATCCACAGGCGGCGGAATACGCGTTTCTTGTTGCGGCGATCACGGTAAGCGTATTGGCCGGCGCGCATGACTGCTTGCTTGGCAACACGGTATACCTTGCTGCGGCGACCACGGTAGCCTTTAGCTTGGACAAGAATTTTCTTATGACGGGCACGAGCTGTAACCCCACGTTTTACTCTAGGCATAGTAACTCCTTAAATTGAGTGTGAGATTAAGCAGACGGCATCATACGCATGACGGAACGTACATCCGCAGCGTCGACGTTCGTGATTCCGCGCAATTGGCGCTTGCTCTTGGTGGTTTTCTTGGTCAGGATGTGGCGCTTGAAAGCGTGACCCGACTTAACGGTTCCACCTGGACGCACGCGAAAACGCTTCTTCGCGGAGCTTTTGGTCTTCATTTTAGGCATAGTAGTTCTGTCCTTCCGGACAGCTCCAGTAGCAGGATTGCAGGTGGCAGCAACTCGCTGCGCTTAGATGCCTGCTTTCACATTAGTCTTCCCCGTTGAGAGGGAAGCCCGAGATAATAACACAAAATTCGGGAAAAAAAGCAAAAAGCCGTCATTCCCGCGCAGGCGGGAATCTATAGCACGGGTGCTATGGATTCCCGCCTGCGCGGGAATGACGGCCTGTAAAACTTGCCTACTTACTTTTTCTTCTTCGGCGACAGGATCATGATCATCTGGCGGCCTTCCATCTTCGGGAACTGCTCGACCTGGCCGTACGGCTCCAGGTCTGCCTTCAGACGTTCCAGCATGCGGAAGCCAATATCCTGGTGGGCCATCTCACGGCCGCGGAAACGCAGCGTGATCTTGGTTTTGTCACCGTCTTCAAGGAACTTGATCAGGTTACGCAGCTTGATATTGTAGTCACCATCATCGGTACCCGGACGGAATTTGACTTCCTTCACGAGGATGATCTTCTGCTTCAATTTGGCTTCGTGCGCCTTCTTCTGCTCCGAATACTTGAACTTGCCGTAGTCCATCAGACGGCATACCGGTGGCTGCGCGGTCGGCGCAATTTCCACCAGGTCTACGTTCGCTTCTTCGGCCAGACGAAAAGCCTCAGCCAGGCTCACAATGCCAAGCGGCTCGTTTTCCACCCCGGATAAACGCATTTCAGGGGCGGTGATTTCGCCATTGATGCGATGCGACTTGTCAGTAGCTATGTTGTTTCCTTTTAAAATCTGATGAATTAGCCGCGTCGAGTTTCCTCGTCAAGCCTTGGAATCGATCTCGTGTTTGAGTCGTTCCACCAGGGCATCGATGGACATTACGCCCAAATCGACATTGCCACGGGCTCGCACGGCCACAGTGTTGGCATCCCGCTCTTTGTCGCCGATCACAAGGATGTACGGCAGTTTTTGGACGGAATGTTCGCGTATTTTATAGGTAATCTTCTCGTTCCGCAAATCAGCGTGAACGCGGAAGCCCGATTTGCGCAATTGCGCGGCGATTTCCTGGGTATATTCGGCCTGCGCATCGGAGATGTTCAGGACCGCCACCTGCACCGGCGCCAGCCACATCGGCAGTGCGCCGGCATAGTTTTCGATCAGGATGCCGATGAAACGTTCCAGCGAACCGACAATTGCCCGGTGCAGCATGACCGGCACCTTCTTGGTGTTGTCGTCGGCCGTGTATTCGGCGCCCAGGCGGCTCGGCATCGAGAAGTCGACCTGCATGGTGCCCACCTGCCATGGACGGCCGAGGCTATCCTTCAGGTGGTATTCGATTTTCGGGCCGTAGAAGGCGCCCTCGCCCGGCAATTCGGTCCATTCCACGCCACAGGCGCGCAGGGCCGAACGCAGCGCTTCTTCAGCCACGTCCCACACTTCTTCGGAACCGATGCGGTTGTCCGGACGCAGGGCGATCTTGACGTCGATGTTCTCGAAGCCGAAGTCGTCATACACTTCCATCGCCTGGGCGTGGAAAGCCGTCACTTCCGGCTCGATCTGCGCTTCGGTACAGAAGATGTGGCCATCGTCCTGGGTGAAGCCGCGCACGCGCATCACGCCGTGCAGCGCGCCCGAGGGCTCGTTGCGGTGGCACTGGCCGAACTCGCCGTAGCGCAGCGGCAGGTCGCGGTAGCTCTTCATGCCCGAGTTGTAGATCTGGATATGGCCGGGGCAGTTCATCGGCTTGAGCGCGTAGGAACGGTTCTCGGACTCGGTCGAGAACATGTTTTCGCGGTAGTTTTCCCAGTGGCCGGTTTTTTCCCACAGCGTGCGGTCCAGGATCTGCGGCGCCTTCACTTCCTGGTAGCCATTGACCTGGTACTTATTGCGCATGTACTGCTCCACCGATTGCCAGATCGACCAGCCTTTCGGGTGCCAGAAGATCAGGCCCGGCGCTTCGTCCTGGAAGTGGAAGAAGTCGAGCTGCTTGCCCAGCTTGCGATGGTCGCGCTTTTCCGCTTCTTCCAGGTTGTGCAGATACAGTTCCTGGTCTTCTTTTTTGGCCCAGGCCGTGCCGTAGACACGCTGCAGCATTTCATTCTTGGAATCGCCGCGCCAGTAGGCGCCGGCCAGCTTCATCAGCTTGAACACTTTCAGCTTGCCGGTCGACGGCACGTGCGGGCCGCGGCACAGGTCGGTGAAACCGCCCTGCCCGTACAGCGACACATCTTCGCCGGCCGGAATCGACGCGATGATTTCCGCCTTGTAGGCTTCGCCGATCGACTTGAAGTAGGCCACCGCCTCGTCGCGCGGCATGACCGAACGCGTGACTTTTTCATCCTTCTTGGCGATCTCCGTCATTTTCTTTTCGATCGCCACCAGGTCTTCCGGCGTGAACGGGCGCTTGTACGAGAAATCGTAGTAGAAACCGTTTTCGATGACCGGGCCGATGGTGACCTGCGCGTCCGGGAACAGTTCCTTGACCGCGTGCGCCAGCAAGTGGGCGGTGGAGTGGCGAATCACGTCCAGGCCGTCGGCGTCCTTGTCGGTGATGATGGCCAGGTCGGCGTTTTGCTCGATCAGGTGCGAGGTATCGACGATCTTGCCGTCGACCTTGCCCGCCAGGGCAGCTTTGGCCAGGCCGGTGCCGATGCTGGCGGCGACTTGGGCTACGGTGACTGGGCCATCGAACTGGCGCTCGGAACCATCGGGAAGTCGGACTGAAACCATGCTGTTCTCCTGAACAAAGACTGATTAAAACGATAAACAAAAATGCGGACGAAAAAAAACGCGGACTAGCCGCGTTTGTCTTTTCGTGGAGCAAAAGAGGTCACCTCGACTAGCGTCGCTGGAACAACTCCGTCGTAGTTCGCGGTGTCATAACCATGGTGCCTTTCTCGCTCTTACTCTCTTTTACTGCATGTTCTGGTGGGCGGTGAGGAATTCGAATCCCCGACCCCTTGGATGTCGACCAAGTATTCTAACCAGCTGAACTAACCGCCCGAAGACCAGCATTATAGAGAGGCGCTCCGAGAAAAACAAGGGCTTTTTACTACAAACATGAATGGGCAGCTTTTCCATTACACTTTACCCATGCATCCAGAAAATACAAGCTCCCCGTCCGCCCACCTGCACGCCCATCTCGACGGCGACGCCCGCCATCTCCACGTCGCCGAAGGGCGCAGCCCGAGCGCGCTCGCCTTCGCCATGGGCCTGACCTTGTCGTTCGCGGTGGTCGAACTGCTGTTCGGCTTCATGGCCAATTCGCTGGCCCTCATTTCCGACGCCGGCCACATGGTCACCGACGCCGCGTCCCTGGGCCTGGCGCTGCTGGCGCAGCTCATCGCCAAGCGGCCGCCGTCGGCACGCCACTCCTTCGGCTTCGGCCGCGCCGAAGCGCTGGCCGCTTTCGTCAACGCGCTGGCCATGCTGCTGCTGGTGGGATGGATCGTGTTCGAAGCCGTGCAGCGCTTCAGCGCGCCGCGCCAAGTCGAAGGCGGTACCGTCTTCATCGTGGCCGGCATCGGGCTGGCCATCAACCTGGGCGTGGCATGGCTGCTGTCGCGCGACCAGAAAAGCATCAATACCCGCGCCGCGCTGGTGCACGTGATGGGCGACATCCTGGGCTCCATCGCCGCCCTGGCCGCCGGCGCCGTGATTTACTACACCGGCTGGATGCAGGTCGATCCCCTGCTCTCGATCCTGGTATCGATGCTGATCCTGAAGTCGACCATCGGCGTGCTGCTCGACTCCTACCATGCGCTGATGGAAGGCGTGCCGCACGCGATCGACTACCTGCAAGTGGGCGCCGACCTGGCCGGGGTGCCCGGCGTGCTGTCGGTGCACGACCTGCATGTGTGGGACATGTCGCCGGGCCAGCCCGCGCTGATCGGCCACCTGCACATCCACAGCATGCAGGAGTGGCCCGCCGTGCTGCAACAGGTGAAGGCCATGCTGCTCAAGCAGCACGGCATCGACCACGTGACCCTGCAACCCGAAGCGCACGAATAGCAAAGCCTGCTCTACGCTCAGGCGCCCTGCTCCGTATTGCAGCTCATGCCCGCCCACAGCGCGCTGACCCTGGCGTCCGGCCTGGTGGAATCGAGCAGTCCGGCCAGGCCGCCTGCCGTGAATTGGCTGCCCGGCGAGGACGCTGTCACCAGGATGGTGTAGGCGCCTTCCAGCTCGGCCCGCGTCGACCCCACGCCGATACCGCTGGCCGTCGCCAGCGACGGATCGGCATGCAGGGCCGACCAGCCGGCAAAGCGGTCCCGCGCAAACAGCACGGTCAACCCGCTGGGCCAGCTGGCATAGGCCGCGCGGCAGGCAATATTGTCGCCCTGCAGCAGCGGCGGCGCCTTTTGCGCTGCGCTGACGGCCTTCACCAGCTCGGGCCGGGACATGCCGAATGGGAGCAGGCGTGAAGCGCCCGAGACGGTATTGAAAACGCGCAGGCCTTCGCTGTCGAGCGCCAGTTTCAGCGCGGATATTTCAGAAGGCGTGAGGACCTGCGCAGGCGACGGCGCCGCCACGGCCGGCTTGGGCGCCAGCGCGACAGGCGGAGGGGTGCTGTCCTTGCACGCCGCAACAGCCAGGCACAAGGACAACACCAGCACGGTGGGCAGGGCGTTCGTCATGGGTACCAATATAAGTCATTTGCGGCGCCCACCATGCGCGCTTGCCCGCCTTCTACTTTCCACCCTCGCCTGAGATGGCTTTGTAGCTCACCGCGCCAAGCAAGGCGCCCACGATGGGCGCCAGCCAGAACAGCCAGAGCTGGGCGACCGCCCAGTCGCCCACGTACAGGGCCACGCCGGTGCTGCGCGCCGGGTTGACCGAGGTATTGGTGACGGGAATGCTGATCAGGTGAATCAGGGTCAGCGCCAGGCCGATGGCGATCGGGGCCAGGCCGGCCGGGGCACGCTTGTCGGTGGCGCCGAGAATGATAATCAGGAAGAACATCGTCATGACCACTTCGGTCACCAGCGCGGCCAGCATGGAATAGCCGCCCGGCGAGTGCACGCCGTAGCCGTTCGATGCGAAGCCCTTGGTGACATCGAAGCCGGGCGCGCCGCTGGCGATGACATACAGGATGCCGCCCGCCACGATGCCGCCCAGTACCTGCGCCACGATGTACGGCGCCAGTTTATTGGCCGGGAAGCGGCCACCGGCCCACAGCCCGATCGATACGGCAGGATTGAGGTGGCAGCCGGAGATGTGGCCGATGGCGAACGCCATCGTCAGTACGGTCAGGCCGAAGGCCAGTGACACGCCATGCAGCCCGATCCCCACCATCGGGAAAGCCGCCGCAAGCACCGCGCTGCCGCAACCGCCAAGCACCAGCCAGAAGGTCCCCAGGAATTCCGCACCGTACTGTTTCATGTTTTCTCCTTATGAAAAAATCAATTGCAGACGGCACAAGGAAGCGTGTGCAAGAAAATGAACGTCAGGCGGGAAAGTCGAGATATCTTGCGGGAACAGCGTGCGTCAGCCACACGCCGTTGTCGGACACGAAAAATGCGTGGCCGTCGGCATGCATTTCCCCTGCACGCACGACCAGGATCAGCGGCTTTCCGTGGCGCGAACCAACAGTCGATGCGGTCTCCTCTGCCACGGACAGGTGCACATGCTGGCGCGATCCCGCCACCAGCCCGCCCGCCTCGATGGCATCGCGGAAGCGGGTCGCCGTTCCGTGAAACAGAAGGCGCGGCGGCGCTTGCGGCGCCAGGTTCAGGTCGATGCTCACCGAGTGGCCCTGGTTTGCCCGGATCCGTTCACCTGCCGGATCGATGGCAAAGCGCTGCTTGTCGCTGGTGGCGACGGCTTCCAGGATCAGTTCGCGCGTGAGTGCGGTTCCTGTCGCGCCGGCCAGGCTGATCAACTGGCCGATATCGGCCCATCCTTCGGCGTCGAGCGCCAGGCCGATCGCGTCCGGCTTGTGCCGCAGGACCAGGCTCAGGAATTTACTCGTGTGTTCCAATTTTTTCGACATATTTTTTTCCTGGCGCGTGGCGGCTTACTTGCCCTTACTTACTCTTACTTGCTGGTAGCCAGATCGATGCGGCGCTGGATGCGGGCGGCCTGGGCGCTGTCTCCGGCGTCCTGGGCCCGTTTCAACGATACGCCCAGCCACATCATCAGCGGACGGCGCCAGCCCTGGGCAGACGCCGTGTCGGTGGCCACGGCGATGTCGGCCGGCGTGACGCGCCCGGCCTTCATCAGCACGCCGGCAGCGACCAGGCGCGAGAGCGGATCGTCGATCGCGGCCAGCTTGCCCTTGCCGCTGGCAACGCCCTGGTGCTGTGCTGGCAGCAGCCCGGCGTTCAGGCCGTCCAGGCGCCCGGCGAGGTAGGCCGCGTAAGCTTGCTCGGCCGGCGTCGTATCCTGGGCCAGTGCCTGGAAACCCGGGCAGTCGTCGTATTCGAGGGCTGCGGCGCGCGTGGCGCAGCGGTGCAGCTCGGCGTGGGCCACCATGTCGGGACGGGCGGTGCTGGCCATTTCCATGCGGGCGCGCGCGAATTCGGCGTCGGCGATGGTGGTGTCGCCTTTCAGGTAGGCGTCGCTGAAGGCGGCGAGCGAACTGGCCGCGTTGCCGCGCCACGCAGGCTGCGGAGGTTTGCTGCCGCAGGCGGCGAGGGCCGCGAGCATGCCGATCAGGGCGATATTCTTCATGGCAGTTTGAGCTCCGTGTCGCGTGCGAATGGCCACTTGCGGTTGATTTCATCGATCAGGCGCGTCACCTTGCGCAAGCTGGCGTCGACTTCGCCGCGCAGGCTGGCGAGGTCCTTGGTGGCCACGCGCGCGTTGGCGCCCACGGCCTGCGCTTCGGCCAGCACCAGGTCGACTTTTTTCAGGCTTGCGCTCGCGTCCTGCAGCACCACGTTCAGCTGGCGCATTGCCGCCTGGGCGTCGTCCATCACGCCCTGCTTGCCGAATATGCGCTGGTCGGCCTTGAGCAGCAGCGTGTCGACCCGGGCCAGCGTCTGCAGCAGCTTCTTCGCTTCGTCGTCGCTGCCCAGGGCCCCGCCCAGCACGCCGTACTTGCCGGTCAGGCGGCTTGTTGCGGCATTGATGTTGGCGAAGCTGGTGTTCAGTTCCGAGCCGCTGCGGGTCATGGTGTCGAGGTTTTCCAGCAGCGCGCGCGCACTGGCGACCAGGCGCGGGATCTCGGCGGCGGTGTCGCCGCGCAGCACGTCGCGCACGGCGCCGTCGTCGAGCGGCGCATCGGTCAGGATGCCCGAGAATGCCTTGATCTTGGTGTCGCCCACCATGCCGCGTTCCATGGTGAACACGCTCGATACGCGCAGCCACTTGGCGTCCTTCTTCGGCACGTCGACCAGGATGCGCGCCTTGCCGTCGGGCGCCAGTTCAACGCGCTGCACGCGGCCGATCGGAAAGCCGGAAAAGGTCATGTCCATGCCGGGAATGACGCCTTCCGAATCGTCGGAAACGAGCACCAGGCGCTGCGTGGTTTCGAACACTCCGCGCGCGTACATGACGTACAGCAGGAAAGTGACGATCAGCGCCGACATCAGCACCAGCAGGATCACTGCCTTGATTTCGACATGCTGGACCGGTTCGGCCGGGGCATCGTCTTCTTTTTCGCTCATGCTCGTTCCCTGTTAAATGTATTTGACGGCCAGCGACGCCGCCTCGATCACCAGCAGCACGAACAGCAGCCTGACCGCGCCGGGCTGCACGGTCGACGACGGCGCGATGCCGTAGCGGTGCTGTTCAAGGATGGCCGCCGACGGAATCACGGCTACCGACAAGCCGAAGAAAACCGTCTTGAGGACAAAACCGATGGTCACGGCCGGATTGAAGATGCGCCCAACCGTGCGGGTGTAATCCGCCACGCCCCATGGCGACAGGCCGTAGACGCTGATGTAGGCCAGGACCAGCACGATGACACTGCTGACCATGGCCAGGCTCAGGACGGCGAAGGCATTGGCCACCACCTGCGGCACCAGGTCCTGGCGCAGGCGGTTCTGGGCGCCGGTTTTGGCCGCTGCCGCCAAGGCCAGCGCGTCGCCGGCGTTGAAGGCCAGGCCGGCGCGCAGGGCCACGAACATGGCGGCGGTCAGGGGAATGAGTTCGAGGACCAGCACGCGCACCACCATTTCAAGCGCGTAGGCCGACAGGCCGTAGCTGATTGCCGTGACCACCACGATGCGGATCAGTACCAGGCTGACCAGCGCCGCCAGCAGCGTGAACCACGGCAGCACCTGCCAGGTGCTGTTGTAGATATGGCGCGACGTGGCGATGCGGTTGTCGCGGTTGTAGGTGGTGGGCGAGAAGGCCATCACCAGCGCGATGGCGCCCAGGTGAAAGACGTACCACCAGCTGGCGATGAAGCGCCACAGGTAGCCGCCCCATTCACCGGGCTTCGCGTATATGAAAGAGCGTGGTCGCATGTTTTATTGGCGGCGGGCTTCCTGGACGCCCTGCACTTCAAAAATCGCGGACAAGGCCTTTTGCAACTGCCCGGTCGAGCCGATTTCGGCCGTGAAGGTCATGCGCGCCTGTCCTTTGGCGCTCTGCGTGTTCACGCCGATCACATTGATCTTCTCGCGCGAAAAGACTTCGGAAATATCGCGCAGCAGTCCCTGGAGGTCGCTCGCCAGGATGAAGATATCGACCGGATAGACCGTATCGAGGCCCTTCTGGCCCCAGTCGGTCTCGATGACGCGCTCCGGCGCCTTCGAACGCATTTCCGCGAAATTTTTGCAGGTGGCGCGGTGAATCGACACGCCCTTGCCGCGCGTGACGAAGCCGACGATGCCGTCCGGCGGCGCCGGCTTGCAGCACTTGGCCAGGGCCGTCATCAAGCCTTCCGTGCCCACCACCAGCACGCCCGACTTGGCGCCCTGCTCCACGCTCGATGCGCGGCTCTTGTTGAGGACGACCGCGTCTTCCTGGACCGCCACTTCGCCGGTATCGTGCAGCGCCTGCTCCACATGGCGCAGGCTGAATTCTTCCTTGCCGACCGAAATGAACAAGTCGTCGACCTTGGCAAAGCCCAGCTTGTGCGCCAGCGACTCCAGGTTGACGGCCGTCTTGCCTTCGCGCTGGAGCGATTTTTCGACCAGGGCGCGGCCGTGCGCCAGCGTCTCTTCGAGGTCGATCGCATGGAACCAGGCGCGCACCTTCGAACGCGTGCGCGAGCTGACGGTATAGCCTTCTCCAAGCCAGTCGCGCGACGGGCCTGCGGTGCCGGGCGCGCCCTTGGCGGTAATGATCTCGCAGGTCTGCCCGCTTTTCAGCGGCGTATGCAGCGGCACCATGATGCCGTCCACGCGCGCGCCGCGGCAGCGGTGGCCCACTTCGCTGTGCAGGTGATAGGCAAAGTCGATCGGCGTGGCGCCGACCGGCAGTTCCAGCACGCGCGCCTTCGGCGTGAGCACGAAAATGCGGTCGTCCAGCGTGGTCGACTTGAGCTTCTCCACCCATTCGCGCTGGATTTCTTCCTGTCCCACCACGGCGTCGGCGACGTCGGTCTTCCACGCCAGCAGCTGGCGCAGCCACGCAATCTTCTCGTCGTAGGCCTGGCCCTTGAAGTTGGAACCGCCCTCCTCCTTGTAGCGCCAGTGCGCGGCGATACCGTATTCGGCGAAGTTGTGCATGGCCTGGGTGCGGATCTGCACTTCCAGCGGGCGGCCGTCATCGGCCGTGACCACGGTGTGCAGGGACTGGTAGCCATTGGACTTGGGGCGCGAGATGTAGTCGTCGAACTCCTTTGGAATCGGGGTCCAGATGTTGTGCACCACGCCCAGCACCGTGTAGCAGGTCTTGTCGTCGGCGACGATGACGCGGAAGGCGCGCACGTCATAGAGCTCGTTGAAATCGAGCTCCTTGCCGCGCATCTTGTTCCAGATGCTGTAGATATGCTTGGGCCGCCCGAACACTTCGGCCTTGATGCCGGCGCCGGCCAGTTCGTCCTGCAGGCGCGTGATCGCGTTCTGGACGAAGCCTTCGCGCATCATGCGTTTTTCTTCGAGCATCTTGGCGATGCGCTTGTAGGTTTCGGGCTCGATGAAGCGGAACGACAGGTCTTCCAGCTCCCACTTGAGCTGCCAGATACCAAGCCGGTTGGCCAGCGGCGCATACAGGTCCAGCGTTTCGCGGCCGTAGGCACGGGTCAGCTCGTTGAACAGCTTGAGGTCCGCAAAGTAGCGCAAGGTGGTCACGCACGAGGCCAGGCGCACCAGGACCACGCGCATGTCGCTGGCCATGGCCAGCAGCATCTTGCGCAGGGTTTCCACCTGGGCCACGGCCTGCTGGGCCGCGTTCTTGCCGCGCCCGACGGTCTCTTTGCCGACGGTCATGTCGCGCAGGCGTATCAGCTGGCGCACGCCGGTCACCAGGTCGGTCGCTTCCTTGCCGACCCGCGCTTCGAGTCCGGTGACCGCTTTCGGATCGAGCACGGTCAGTTCGAACATCAATCCCGCGATGCGGGTTTCGGCGTCGCTGCGCAGGAAAGCGAGCGTGCCCGCCACGCCGACGGCAAATTCGAACGCGTTCTGCCCCGAGGCGCACAGCTTGTCGCCGTAGGCCTCGCCGGCGTAGGCCAGCGCTGCTTCAACGCGCGCGCCGTCGTCGGCGCTCAGTCCCTGGACCAGCTGGGACGATGCATCGCCCAGTGATGCGATTGATACCATCGGCTTAGCGCACTGCCGCGGTGACGCAGATTTCGACCAGGCAGGCGGGATTGGCCAGTTTCGATTCGACGGTGGCGCGCGGCGGCGTGTGGCCGGCCGGCACCCAGGCGTCCCACACCTCGTTCATGCCAGGGAAATGGGCCATGTCGGCGATGAAGATCTGGCACATCAGGATGCAGCTCTTGTCGCTGCCCGCTTCGGCCAGCAGGCGGTCCACATGGCCCAGCACTTCCTGGGTCTGGCCGACGATGTCGGCGCCGGTGTCGTCGGCGATCTGGCCGGCCAGGTAGACCGTGCCATTGTGGATGGCGACTTCGGAGAGGCGTTTGCCGACGTGCAGGCGGGTAATTTCCATGGTGTCTTTCTCGTATTTTTCTTAAGCGCCGACCAGGAATGCGCGAGCGATCGCAATCTGGTCGTCATGAATAAAGGTCGGTGCGTGGCCCACGTTGGGGATTTCCACCAGCGTCGCCCTGGGGCCGCGGTTGGCCATGATATTGGCCGTTTCGCGCGACAGCAGGTCGGAATTGGCGCCCCGGATCAGCAGGGTCGGGCAACGGATGCCGTCGTAAATGGCCCACAGGGCCGCCTCGTCGGCGCGCGCGCTTTCCGCGGTGGCGGACTTGAACGGGATCGCCAGGCCCATGTCGTAGTGGCGGACCCATTGGCCGTCGTCTTGCTGGCGCAGCACGTCGCTGGCCAGTTTTTTCCATTGTTCGTCGCTGTGCTCACCGAAGGAGAGCGAGACTTCGCGCACGAACGTGGCCGCCGTCTCGAAACTGGGGAAGCGCAATTCCTGGCCGATGTAATCGCCAATGCGCTGCAAGGCAGCCGGATCGAGCGTGGGGCCGATGTCGTTGAGCACCAGTTTGCGGATGGGATTGCCCGGCAGCGAAGCGAGCGCCATGCCGATCAGGCCGCCCATGGAGGTGCCGAACCAGTCTATTTTTGCAACCTCACTGTGCGCGCTTACACGTGCAATGAGGGTCACCATGTCGCTAACATACTGGGGTATGCCGTAAAGGCGCGGATCGAGCAGCTTGCCGGAGCGGCCGCGGCCGACCACGTCGGGGCAGATCACGCGGTAATGGTCGGACAGGGAACGGGCCAGGACGTCGAAGTCGTCGCCGACGCGGGTGACGCCGTGGGCGCAGATCAGCACCTCGGGATTGTTCTCGTCGCCCCACTCCTTGTAGGACATGTGATGCAGGCCGGTCGGGGAACAGCACTGGACGGATTTGATTTTTGCTGCGGTCATGCCGACTCCTGGTTTGGCGCGCATCCCGCGCCCTGTGCGAATATATGTTTCAATCTTTGTATGCGTTTAGAATTCTACATCATCGCCCACTAACCATTCCGACGAGGACACAATGAAAACAAGTATGTTGAGCGGAAAAACCGCGCTGGTCACGGGATCGACCTCGGGCATCGGCCTGGGCATCGCCCGTTCGCTGGCCCAGCAAGGCGCCAATATCATCTTTAACGGATTCGGCGATGCCCAGCAGATCGACAAGCTGCACACCGACATCGGCCGCGAATTCGACGTGCAGACCGCGTATCACAATGCGGACATGTCGAAACCGGCTGAAATCGAGGCCATGATGGCCTTCGCCGGCGACAAATTCGGCGGCGTGGACGTGTTGGTCAACAATGCCGGCATCCAGCATGTGGCCAATATTGAGGATTTCCCGGCCGAAAAGTGGGATGCCATCATCGCGATCAACCTGACGTCGGCCTTCCACACCACGCGCCTGGCCTTGCCGGGCATGAAGCAAAAGAACTGGGGCCGCATCGTCAACCTGGCGTCGGTGCACGGGCTGGTGGGGTCGGCGCAAAAGTCGGCCTATGTGGCGGCCAAGCATGGGCTGGTGGGCTTTACCAAGGTCACCGCGCTGGAAACGGCGCATACCGGGATCACCTGCAACGCCATCTGCCCGGGCTGGGTGCTGACGCCGCTGGTGCAAAAGCAGGTGGACGACCGTGCCGCGCGCGACGGGCAGTCGAATGAAGCTGCCAAGAAGGCCTTGCTGGCGGAAAAGCAACCGTCCGGCGAATTCGTCACGCCCGAGGAACTGGGCGCGCTGGCGGTGTTCTTCTGCAGCCCGGCCGGCAACCAGGTGCGCGGCGTCGCGTGGAATATGGATGGCGGCTGGGCCGCGCAATAAAAACCAGTGTGCAAAGACCGGGGTCAGACCTCAATGGAGAAACATTACATCGTCGTGGTC